>Ga0310811_10004073_pt1 | contig 18407 bp, 18 predicted proteins | sample YCmetagenome_FD_207642 | JGI IMG/M metagenome (GOLD analysis project Ga0310811, IMG submission 207642) | Soil microbial communities from experimental microcosm in Duke University, North Carolina, United States - YC | ecosystem: Engineered > Artificial ecosystem > Soil microcosm > Unclassified ...
CATGTCTGTTTTTACAACTTAGCTTCTGGCAGTCACCATCTATCACCAGTTAGTTCCATGCAGTGCATGTATCCGTCGTTGTAGTCCCTAGCATTCGTCTATAGCTAGTGGCAATCACATTATCCGTCTATTATCCGTCCAGCATCCATCCTCCTTGCCTTGGTTCACATCCCAGCATCCTTTATACGCCCTCTCTACACTAGCGCACTTCGCGCGCTATTTTCCCACGCTTCGCGCGACCATCGCGTTTCGCTTTCCCGCACGCGCCTTCAGCACATTTCGCGTTTCTTCGCATTTCACCGCATTCCATCGCGTTTCATCGCATTTGATCAGGGTTGATCAGCACTCACTTGTGGATCTTCGCTTTCCTTGCGTCCCCTTTAGGGTCGAACGCTCTTGCTTCTGCAAGTATAGCAGCTAGGTAGAGCTGAGACTCACTTATACTGGTTTTGCATTATTATAGCTAGTGCCTAGCCAGGTTGTGATACCTACAGCGGAAAACCATTACACGTACATATTGTTCCAGTTTCTTCAAGAGGTGTTTCTTCTTCTTGATGTAGCGTGGTTCCGGGAGCATCTGAGTATCACGACAGAGCCGTTGAAGTACAGCCCATGTCACCTTTGCCAAGTCATTCATGGTCCCATGCCGCAGAGTAGCCCATGCGCTCTGTAATAATGCATCAGACTCTCCATCAATTTCTGCAGCTGCTCCCGGATCAATCCAGGTCCCATCACCATCCTTGAGCTTGATGTCCATACCCCAGATATCTCGACAATGACGCTTGAAATCACCGAGAAACATGGCATGCATCGAGTCAATCAGCGTAAAAAGAATAGGATCCCAGTATGGGAGTCGTAGCAGCTCTGACCACCGAAGACCATACATATCATAAATTTTCTTTCGCTCTTTCTCTGTGGCGGCATTACGCCACTGTTCAGCCCAATGTCGGTGCTCCTGACAGGTACGACGAAGCCATTGAGAACGATCAAGGTTATTGATGTCCTCTAAACGCAGTAAGCACATTGAGCAAAAGTGGTGGGAGCTGAAATGAGCATGTCCACTCATCTGGCGAGCTGCAGGTAGATCACAAATCAATGGAATGACAGCACATAAGACACTGCGACCATTAGGGTACTTGGGAGTACTGGCATAGTATACACCTGGATTCCAGAAGATGAGGAGATCATCAACTAGAGGCTGGAGGACATGATTGATCTGCTCCAGCAGGGGCGCACCAGGTCCAGGGATAACACCAACCAAGAACAAGTTCTCAAAATCATAGCGAATCTCCGGTGGAAGGTTCAAACACACCATGTAGATGCCTCCGACATGAACCTTTTTGCCGGCTTCCTTGAGATGATAAGGATTGAAACCATCCATACACAGGCTAAAAACATATCGTCCTCCACCAGGTCGGAAAAATGGTTTTCCATCGGGACCACGGAACTCATGAAATAGCTTGGTCTCCAAGATATCGTGCACAGAGTCGTCATGGCTAGTGGGTAGCTCACGGTCAAGAATATCCTCCATACCATCTCGGCACAGAAGACGGCCAATCCATTGTTTCATGTCATGGTAGAGGTACCGTCTAGCTGGATAAACAAAGCGCCTGCCTCGAACCATCCTTGTGTGCCTGAGCAAGCGATTGCAAGTTGCAGCATCTGGTGTGGATTGGGAGATACAGCGCTCCGGATATCCATCACTATCATCAAGTGGATAGCAGGCAAAGCACTTGGGACAGCAAACAAATGCTTTTGAGGCAGGATTGAGATTGAAAGTGTCGATCACTGTCCGTGGATCAATAGGGATGCTGGATGTAATGGCATGCGATACAGATGACAGCTCCAACAGGAGCTTGATGCAGTACAAAATAAACTGGCAGTGGGACAGTGAGATTCCGCATAGGAAATGAAGGACAGCGATCAAGAAGTAGCATAAGGTGACAATGGGATTCCAGTTCTTCCATGGACGTTGGTGAAATTTGCCTTAAAATAACTTGAGGCCAGGACTTAAACCAACCTATGCGTCCCTTACCTGTCTCAATTGCATTGACTGTTGTCCCTGTACTGCCTCCTGTGCATTTCTGAACCTGCCATGCCTTCGCTTTCATCTCCTCAATTTCCCGAAACTTATGGTCTACCTCACCCTCCCACGCTGATTTGGCATCTTGAAGCTCTTTATCTCCATAATCGACAATACCGTCACAGATGTGAAGTAGTTGAAGTAGTTCCTCCTCATACTGAATCAGGGGAGCGTTGGATGGATTGTCGTATAGTAGCGCATGTGGTCCTTCATTTAGTGTATGGGGAGTATCTTTGGTGCGTTTATCTGGTACAGGAGAATCATTGTGGAGAGCTGGGGAGTGAACGAACACCAAATCATCAAGCGTACTAAGAACTCGATCCCAGTAGGTTTCAGAAGCCTGTAGCTTGTGTTGCAAGTCCAAAAGGGTATTGAACCCCTTGCATATCCTACGTTGCTGCCTCTGAGCTGATTTCGATGTTGGGGCATCTAAAGATGCACTTCGTGCACTTCGAGCAGTGGGAGAATGTTGGCCATTAGGTGCAGACTGGTTTTTTGAAGAGGGTAGTCCAGTTGTGGAAGTAGACTCAGATGGGGGAGGAAGTTTGCTAGCCAGGCGTAATCGATCGTCTTCCAGTTTATGACTGTCAAATTCTTTCAGGCCAACTAGCCGTCCAGCAACAAATCTTTGAGAGATGGCATCCCAAACAGTTTCTGAGGCGCAACCTTGTGATGCGCATGTGCAGTTTTTCAAGACTGCTGCAGCCACCAGCTTAGGCTTTGCTCCCACTGTACCACCTCCCCGGAGTCGCGGTTTCATTGTCACGTAGGGTTGCCACAAGTTGAGCTTGAGAAATGAGAGTGGTCGAAGGAACAATTGTATTTCTTTTACTAGTCACCACTGTATAGTACCACTGAGGTTCGACTAGCCTGAGTGGCGAGCACAAAGACATGCAATAATAAAGTTCCTGCGGCAGCCTCCCATATATATATCGAACTTCTGCTTTATTGAACACTGTTGTTTGAAATTTGTTTGAAATAGTAGGCAAGAGGCACACTCACTAACATTGCAACTTGAAACTGGCGCCCAGAAGACTCATCTGAATCACGACATGAAAGACCTTCCGGCCGAATTCCACTCCGAGGTTACAATTCATTTGGGGCATATGACGGAGATCGTCCTCGTAGACGTTGGTCTGGAGCCTCTAAGAGAATACATCACCAGCTTCCGTCAACGGTTCCCTCCTCCAATTACGCAGTGCCATGTTCCATCACAACCACTACAACAGCCAGTATGTGGTTTGTGATGTGCCAAAAGTAACTTGTAAATCCTCTTTTGCCAGGTCATTGAAGAATCCCACCACGAGATCATCCCAAGTCTAGATCTTGCTCAGTTGGCTGCTAGGATGCGCATCAATCAGTCAAAGAAGAAATCCGGTATGTCATGGCTTCAATATACCAGTCTTTCTGTTGTTAATATTGGTGGTAGCATCACCAGGATAGTATTCTTCTTCTCCATCGATGATCACCCCATCATGCCTAGGCGATCTAGTTAATGTTGGATTAACGCATTGTTCTCTATATAGTTTTACACATTGGTATGGCCAGCGCAATGTTTGCTTTGAAACATGAAGGTCCTCTTGATCACCGCAGGCCTCATAACCAATCTGCCGTTCGTATGCTGTAATGCAACATAGTCGAGTTTACACTGCATACCTCAATGCCCAAACGAATCCTAAAAGTTCAATGCAGAGCAGATGGTGCGTTGTAATGATCGACACGAGGCAGAAAGATGACGACCAACGTTACAGCAGCTCACATACAATCTCTCCCGTCCCACGCCTCCTGCTAGTAGTGTTTCTCTTAGTCGTCCTTGAGACCCTTGCCAGTGTGTTCGGCACAATACCATATTTCTGTAAAATTATCAATATCAAAGAGTATGTGTATCGGACGTTCACTGGATACCGGATGCGTGTCGTTGAACGTATAATGAGAAAAAGGTCTGGTTGTCCACAACGGACTAGCGCACATCTCTCAGTGAGACTGCACGTCTCTGGTAAAAAGTGGATAACTTGCCTTGAACATCGGCTTCACATCGGGCTAAGCTCCACACGTAGATCCCCATCAGTGAAAACTGCAACAGCGAAAAGCTCATCGCCCTGCCAGAGCGGATCTCCAACCGATTGACCGGTCTCGAGGTCCCAGATTCGAACCAAACGGTCCTTCGCCGCGCTGACAAGATAGCGTCCATCAGGGTCAAGAACACTGCGAAACCTCTCGTCCGCCCCATTCCTCACCTGCCATTGTGGAATCGACAGACGCAGAGAAGATGTAGGTCCCAATGCTGTCATAGTCTCTTCATGTCCCATAATCTCAAATAACAGCTCGCCGTCCGTTGACTTCTCTGATCTGTCTGAGCGGAATGACTGACTGGCGACGCCGACCTAGTGCAGCTGTGTTCAGAATGCTAAAAGGAGTCAGACCGCCCTGCCCGACATGCTAATATTTTCCTTTCCTAAATTCAGGGTCAACTCATATCATTGGTCCATGCGATGAGTCCTACCTTGAACAGTAAATGTATTCAGCGTTTGTGCAGCTGCTGGGTCGATCTTTTGCACAGTATCAGCGCAAATACACAGAACAATTGAATGTATTTATCTTATGTCGCATCAGCTCTGAAATCTTCGATGAATAGGAAAGGTTATACCGCAGTATTCAACCTCCCTGAAGGATCCCATAGCTCTCAAGCAACCTTCTTGAGGTCTGGACGGATGTTGAATAGATCTTTGGCATCTGGATGGAACACGCCAAAGACGGTGGTTTCCTCATAATGGGAGCCATGATGGAAGAGAACAACATACCTTTGAAAATTATGCCTATAATCCATCGTTGTTCCTCAGAAGTAGCACGAGATCGACACAAACGTCTCCAAAAGATGGGAAGCCAGGAGGAAGGGGCAATCATGTGCAGGGTGCGGTAGATTTAGGCTAAACAACTTGTCAGTAAAGAGAGAGGAACAGAGAAGAATGCTCATCATTGAATTGTAGAAGGCAGCTTAGCAGTGGAGAGCCTAACGAAGTTCCGCGCGTTTATACTGTCTATGTCGTCCGGTCACAGCTAGTGGAATTCTGCAGATACCTGACTAGCCACGAAATCCAAATACCATAGTTGCCCTCTCGGCAAATCCAGCATCATCGGCGATCGCGTCAAACGGTTGAAGGAAGAAGGTTCACGCAAGCTTCAAGCTTAAAGCAATCAAGCGATGGGAGACACGTAAACAAACATAAACCATCTCACATATGTTCACGCACCGCATATCGTTCCAGATCTTTGACCTTGTAATCTAATAAGTTACTGACCTTTCCCTCTGGTCCGTCGTTCCGTATGAACAGCAAGACGTCAAGAAAGGGCGAAAGAGCGGTCATCATATTACAAAACACCATTGCCTCCGCCTTCCCTCTCTCTTCAGTCCAATTCTGCCACGTGCACTGACCCCCTCTGTCGTTAATTTACACTGTACATTGAACTTTTTCCTTCCATGATCCTTGGGGGCGGTGCAAGCACCCTCCCTTATAGCCATCATATTTGGCCTGTATGTGTCCACATTCTCGCCTGACTTGTGGCTTAATGTGAAGAAGATCTGCACCAGCGCTCCTCCGAGATGTCAAAAGCCCACGCCGTGAGCGATGTGATATGATGTGTCCTTGACAACTCGTCCAACGCTTCACGCGCTACCAGTGTGTGCATCGGCCACTCCCCAATGCTAATGAGCTCTAATACATTACGCCTTCGCTGTCTTTTTATGTCATCGTGTGAATGCATTGGTTTCTATGCTCTCTCACCTTCACAAATTCGTGCTCAAGTTTCGGCCGGATCGCTCTGCCTGGCGGATGCCTACAACAACAGTTAGTCATGGCCAAAGCCAACGTCACAACGCACCAGCGCAAGAGCGGGCCTCCGAAAGTAGGAAAGACGCGAGGTAATATTCAGGATGAGAGGATGCAACTACCTCGACAGTCAGTCGAGGCCAAAGCCAACGTCCAAATGCACTAGTTCAACTGCGAGGCTCCGAAGCTAAGAAAAGCTGGAGGTAATATTTGGGTGAAAAGAACGCAGCTATAACATCAGTCAGTCGAGGCCAAAACCAACGTCAAAACGTTTCATTTCAACTGCAGGGCTCCCAAGGCAAGGAAGACGGGAATCAAGCTTTGGATCGGGAGAACGCAAAGGCTGTAGAAATAAATTGAGAAGGACTTCAATAAAATTGGATTGTCCAGAATGTCTCTGGTTATGTACGTAAGCTTATTCACACGACACAACGTTTGACTGAAAAACAGGGACTTATTCCCACGCGACACGTCGTTTGACAGAAAAACGAGCATGTTTGTGTCTGACAAAACCCTTCTCCCACTTTGTGGGAGTCGGGGATACAGTTACGGTAGTTCTTTGGTCCTAATATGGTGAACAGAAGCGATGCCCGCGACGCAGAACTAACCACAATCCTCGAATCTAATGCGGTCCGACACTACTTCAAGAATGGAATAAAACTTTGGTCGAAAACAAAAACGCAGTTAGCGAAAACAAGCTTAAACAAATGAATAAATATAAGTGATGCCATTTTCATGAGACGAAAAGATCCTTCGATACCACCTGCCTCTTGACCATATCCATCATGATCTGACGCGATCCTCTGGTATTCTCTGCCGCGTTGCTGTGCGAGCAAAAATTGGTATGGTGCTATGCGACCGAAGACCTATGACATGTGTAATGAAGAAGTTGTAAGTTGAAGCAAAGCACAGCCTGACCTTCTTTTACGAAAGCGTTCGCTTAGGGAGGTTCTGCAAGAGAGCGATATCAGGCATAGCGTGCGGATCAAGCATTGCTTGGACCAGTTCGCCCTGAAGCTTCATTATGATATCTTGCCTGCAGCTTAGCTCGCGCTATAGGTAATCGAACAAGAGATAAGCGTATACCTATGTCCCATCAGTGCCGAAATGATATCCTAGTCAGGCACGTTCAGGATAGAGATGAAAATCAGCTTCATTGTCCGCATTGAAGGCATAGAGGGACTACGTCACCCATGATCTGATCAGAATAGCACATCTGGCGCTACCGGATGTTGGGAATACGGCGAATCAAATGCCATACCCAAGGAGTGCTGCGTTTCTCTGCAACCCCTGTCAGTGTAATTTTGGCAAAATCGATCGCCTTACGATAATGCCATAGAATCCCTGGAGAGCACAATGTTGGTAGACATGATAATACGTAATGATAACTTCAACCTGACATTCCATGGCGAAACCATCGGCAATTCAAAGAATATTTACCCCACATATGGCGCCAAATCAAGGGCCGGGAATCGAGTGAGCGGGGAAAGGCATATTGCGCGAGAGACAACGTAGACCAGAGAAAGCGAAAGAGCGGTGGGAGCGATGCCGTGAGTTATCCGAGAAACACTAAAAAGGCCTGCATCATCGGTAGGATACAAGTGATAGGGGAGGAAAAGAGAGGTCGCCTATTAGTATAAGTCCCAAATCGTTGATGGCGCTGGGACATTAATCCTCCATCCAAAAATGGACGCACAAGTAATCCACTTCTGGTTATTAGTACTTATTACCATATACCCCTTCCGGCCCTGTTGTCTCTGACACTCGTTTTGGGCTATGAGACAGAATTTTCATTAGTAACAGCGGCGCTGGGAACAAATCGAAGATGAAAATACGTGTCAGTACATGCAGCAAGGACCAACGACTCAGCAGGCCTCGTAACTCGACGAACAACGAGGACTGTGGACGGACCTGATGATTCGTGCACCAGGTTTCGAAATTTCAACTTTCGGCCTGTCGGCGATGAGGACGAATTCCCAGGCCTAGGACAAGTGCATTCGAACTGGTCGTGCTGTATCCAAAGAACGTTGGGTGTATGGATATTCGTCCCCAAACGTTGATAGTGATCTGACTTGCAAAAGATAAACTGAAGATCGCCATGGTTCTCAAGCGTGATCGTGACTGGGGTCGGAGTTCGAATCGCAGAGGCGGGATCAACTTTTGCCACGGCCCGCGGCAGGTAGGTCACTAGGCGTAGCATAGGCGGCATCGGCGATGATCGATGTTTTCCCTAAGGGGCCTGCATGCTTCATAGTTGATAACATAAGCTGCTTGTACTCTGTGGTCGGTTCATACGACTCGCGCATAGACAGTGCGCTACTTACTAGGGCTTACTCTGTATCTGCACATTATATCGTGAGCGTTATCCAATTTGGTGAGCACCATTTTGAAAGCCTCGATAGCCTCATGGGTGGTCAAAGTGAGTATTTGCTAGGGGACTCATCCTTCTACAGCAATTTTTCCATATTGACTGTACTGCGGTTTGCAAAGACTCGAGTCGTGTTATTCCAATATATGCGATACAATGGTTCGTGGATCTGAGAGTTGCCAATCTCGATTCCTGTGTTAAGATGCGGAAGCGATGAGTGTGCCGTGCCACCTTGCGGTCGCTGACTCTCGTGGAAGTGGAGAGTCGTCAGTTGTCCTTTGTTAATGCCATCCGTCGCCTATCCAACAACTCTATCACCGCTCCTGCACGGATTGTCAAAACTACTGACTTGATAAGGAGCTTGCCTGCGTTCATTTGTGCATGAGAGCTGCAGTGGTGAACTCAAACGTTAATAATACACCTTTGTATCTACATCTGTTCCGTGGACCCGTACTCTGTATAAGCAAGTTTCATCTGCACCCCAATTCCCTCGTATCTCGATCACAACCAGACCAAAATCAAAACCAGACCGAAGAACATTTTCGCGAACGGGAAATGTTTGAATGTGCGAATCGTGGAATGGGCTATATTCCACATGTGCGAGCTTAATGAAAGACCCCGTAGGATTCTGCTTTTGCGATTCCTCGACGACTTCTTGAGGAGGCCTATCATCCACATTCGGATCAACAACGGTGTAATGCTGGAGATTGTCAACCTGTTCAAGGAAACCCCATAAAACAACTTCACGGGGTGCATCCATGGGCCGGGAAGGAAGATGTTTGATGGAGATATGGGTAATAATCACCAGCAGCCTGAACCCAATTCCTAAGTGACCTCTTGTTCGTGGTATTCTCCAACAGCTCTCACCAGCAGTCAATGTATAGTGAGCTGAATTATATTCGGAAGTATGCTGGTCTTGTGCCTGGCGCCATAAATGCCACGAGGATGGTGCAGTGGCAAACATGGAGGTAAGAGGTGGAATGGGAAACCCTCCGGAGTTGATCAGTGCGAAATCCTGCATCAGGATCAGCTCTGCATAAGATGATGCACTGGTAGGAAAAGTGGTTGCACTATTTTCGAGTCTTTGACTGTGGATAGCTCTTTGAAGCTGACCGAGTTGAGAAAGAACTACGTCGAGATCTCCGTCTCGGCTCTTGACCCCGAAGAGACTGCCATTCCAGTTGAAAGACACTATGAGTAATCCCAATGTCACAGCCTTGAGGAGCTGAGAGAAAAGAAATTCCAGAATGTATCCCATAATTGAGGTTACTGGAAGAGATGTATCACTACGTGGGTTGATCTGAGCTGTTTCAGGTGAGGCAAGCTGAGGCACCTCCTCATCTAGTGGTCGAATCGATAAAATGTAGTAACTCCCTTGCAGAAGACTAGCGCACTCACCTGCTTGCAACCAAGGACTTCCTTCCTCCACAAATGACTGTTCTTCAAGATGGTTCTTGACTTCTAAGGGATTCAATTTGCGTCCAAATTTCGATCCTGTGGCACGCATAGTAATGTTATTAAGAGGGTAGTGGGATACCTGTACAACGTTGAGAGCATTTATACCATCAAATTGCTTTGTAAATTAGACAAAGAAAAGCACAATGGGGTGTGGTAATTCGAGTATGCACAATGAATGTCCTCTTTAATTCGGACGATCAACCTTATTTAACTTGCAGCTTCCACTTACGACCGACACCAAAAACATCCTTCTCCTCCTGCGCTGAGCTGCTATGTTGTGCTGCAAAATTATTGATTCATGTCAAGATTTGAGCACATTCAAGTGTTGGACATCGCCGGGATACGGTTAGGCAAATGCACGGGTAAACCCCCAGGTACTTGAGGACATACCCATACCCATACCCGGCGATAGATAAATACCCACATCTGCGAGAACACTGTCAGACAGCACGCATGTACATGGTGATGTCGAGGAAGGCGGTTATGATTCGTAGGGAGCATTCTTGCTGGAACAGTGATGGAGGGCCGCCAATAGAGGCGAATTGTCTCGTATCTTGGGCGTCTATGGTCATTAAGTTGAAGCAGCATAGTACATACAAGCGTACAACTACAACCCACGCACCTATGCAGCTTAGAGAAAGATGTTCACAATACCTCGACTGCGCTCAACACCATCAACCTCAAGTAAAATGTCACAGCTCATTCCAAGCACCACACCCATTCGAACTTTTGAAGACGACGCAGGGACCACAGAGGCAGTCCCAGTTTTCCCCGATAAGCAACGCACGGTTGCGGGCTTGGACTTCGTCTTTGGGACTTGGAGACAGGTAATGTGTTGAAGAAGATAGAGGGGCATAGCAGCGGGGTGCGGTACGAGTGCAGAGGATGGGGCGTGACACGAGTGAAGAGTTCCCGCCATAAGGGATCGACGGCTACTTCGCGTAGCGTTGTCTGTGGAAGTGTTAGGTTGCGCTACACTAGATAAAATATGATAAATAAAGACACAGAAAACGAAAAATGTTACTTACTGAGGTACTCAGCTAGATACATGAGAGTCTACAACAATCTATGTATGAAGAAGAAGCAGAAGAACAGTACTTTGCGCCAAACAAATTACCATATTAGGAAGGCATGGTGGTACTGGGTTAGAACACGGTCCCCAAACCCGCGCGGCCGTCCATTTGCAGCTTGCCTGGACCTCCTTAAGAGAATGAAGACCGTGCTTGTCATGGTCGTGTACTTTTACCTTCCAAGAGTTTGAGCGTATCCATGTGACAATGACACCGAGGTGATCGACCGCAATGCCTTCTGCAGTGTTAGTGTCCGTTTGAGACTTCGAGTGCTTGTCTTTACATCGACAACATTTAAGAGCCGACGACCAGTCTTCTAGGGTCCCGACTCTACCAAGTAAGGAGCCTTGGGTTCTGTCAGATCCAAACGTCTAGGCACCTGTATTTTTATGTGCGCGCAAAAAGCTTTCCTTTTTCTGAAAATGGGCCAGAAGCACACTCGGGCAATTGCGGTCGTTGTGATTTGTGACGAGTGACATTCAACGCGCGCATCTTTCTTGCTTTCGTAGCTTGCGATTGCCGGCCGGTTCTACCGACTGGCATAACTCTAGTGGTGATATACAACATCAATGATAGTCCTACTGAAGACACCTCATCCCATCCATCATCCTCGTGCATCATGATCCACGCATTTATTCTTATCTATAGCGGCTTGGGGTGCTAAGCAAGGTGACAAGAAACCCTGTGGGAAATTTAGCATTTTGCCAAGATCTGTCTCTCCCGTACTTCATCCTGCGACCTGCCTTTCTTGTATTATCACCTCTATGTAAGGTTTCATCTCCCTTTCAAGCACCGTCTTACCTTCTGTTCTCCAGGACATTTTTGGTCAAGGCGCCTTCGCACGTCCCTCGTGTGTTGGACGAGGACATTTGTCCACATTCCACTATTCATAATATTTGTGATTACCCTGAATATTACGATGCTCTTGAATAACCCCGTATCATCGCGCAATGTCTGCTACTCCTCAAACATTCTGTGCTTGGCTTCTGAGGTGTCTCGTGTCCCATCACCGCTCCTGCTCTGGGCGTAGACTCCCGTTCACAGGTTGCGTGGCTATCACACGTGTCCCGGGTCTTTGAGTCGCCCACCACACCCAAACCAACTTCGTCGATGTCATTTGCCACCATTTCCTCAAACTACGTACCACGTTGTTGGCAAAGTCTGTGCCCGATGTCTTGAGTGAATTCGCGTCAGTGCAACTCCCGGCTGAATACCCCGAGCGTCACCCTTGGCCGCTACTCGGTGCTTTCTTTGAAAACCTGTATGGTTCCGAGGTGACTGCTGTGTCTCGTTGTCCAGCCCCTCCTACATATGTTTATCATTCTGTTGATGATACCTGTTGCCTTGGACGAAGTTGCCTATCGAAATTCTCGTTCGCCGGCTACGCAATCTCTCGCTTACCACCTTATCTGACTGTATCCGCGTATCACATTTGCTGCATTGACCTGTGCTACATCGCTCTCATTCCAAAATGTCCAACGGTTGCTCGCGTGTTATATCGGCAACTCATAGGCACTCCTGCATTATATGATATCTCGCTTGCGTACTGTCCTTACGCTAACCTATGCATATGGCAGTGCATGCCTCGGAATTAATCCCGTGCCCTATGTATTTATACTATCGCCTTTGCAGCATTCGTTGCGGACTCTAACTCCATGATATAAAGCAGTATATCCTACACGGGCGGTTAGGAATGTCCCCCAAGTCCCAACGTTAATGCTCTTCTGGTTGCATCGTCCTCCTTCTCCTTTGCCCTCACTCGGCCTTCCTGCAGCCGCTGGAGTCCACTCTGGATGCTTTCAATGTGCACTCTGACTGGAATCCGCTTGTCGACCAGTTCCGGAGCTGCTGCTCTCTCCCGTAGATCTTCCATATCCTCACTCATAGCATTTAGCGTCTGAAGCACAGTGATGATGTGGATCTGCGCTTGCTTCCGATAATCATTGACATCCCTAAGCAGACTGGCATGCTGCTCATAACCTCTGAGCATTAGCCGGTTCCCGCCCAACTTAGTCCACAGCGCCTCCAGGAGTAAAGATTTCTCAGCTGTGATGAAGGCTTCTTCACGCATAGAAGCTTCCCATATGGCAGATAGATCCTCCTCCAGCACATTTAAGTTACCCAAACATATCTCAGCTTCCAGAATTAGCCGCTGTATGGCTGTAGAGAAGGCTTCTACTGCGCTGGAGAATGCATCCGTTATAATGTCTTGTGTTGCAGGTGCAGTGCGGAATGGAGCCAAAGCCATGATGGAATACGGGGATGGTGCATTGTTGTCAGCATCTTCTATGGTACGCATCACATAGCGATTTACTGCCATGATGCTGGTGAATGTGAGTATGAATGCCTGCAACGCTGAATTGGTATGAACAACTCACTTATCAACCGCACCGCCAACTTTAGAACTAAGTTTAGTGAGACTCCTCGCGGTCTTCTTAGCATCTCTGACAAATGTGGCCAGGAGATCAGCTAGGGCATCCTTAGACTTGAGGCTGCTGCTTCGGACCAGTATTGCAAGATCGGCCGTTGCAAACTCTGCTTTTCGTATTCCAAAGGAAAGTCCTGACCCTCCTACTGATCCATCCAGAATTTGGTCGAACATGGAGCTTTGATATTGCATAAGAGGCAAAAAGTTCACCTGCTGTGGAGGATCTGCTAAAACCAACTCAGTACACACTGCTGACCTTGATACCCAAGGAAGGAAGCACATCGGTGAAAATGCTGTATGCAGTGTATGGGACAGGTGCATCATGGTGGATGCCAGCATCCAAAGAAAGAGTAGAACTGATAATGGTACATGCATTAGGCGCATGGCACGAAGGATGACGTTAAAAAAATAGAAGCTAGAGTGATAAGCCCCAGCCAACAGCACCTCCTTAACCTGGTGTTGGTCCACCACTGGGTTCTTCGTTCCCTTCCCAGTGGGATGGGCACTGTGACAATGAGGAGAAGGGGATGGGTGGCCGCGATGAGAATGTTGGGAAGCATCTGTAGCTTCATATTCGAATTCTATCATGGTAGGAAATGCACTAGTGCTACTGGCGTGTTACTGGTGCGGAATATTTATGGCTTATGACCAGGTGGTCATGTTCCGGTCAGATTAAATACACGCCATGCATTTCCTTTGTCTTCTTTTAATCTTACGATCTCAAATGATGCCAACAAAGGCATACCTTCTGACCCAGGGAAGTGAATGACTATGAGTGGCGCTTTCTGCTCATTGTGACCAATTAGGAGCAGAAACTCGGGAGGCCCAACATCATTCTATCTGTTTATGCTCAGGATGTCAATCCGGCCTCTGGATTAGACTCGTGACCAGTCTGACGTACGTCCTTTGAGAGTGGGAAATCTTGAGGTAGTCGCGTCTGTGGTTATATAAGCCAGGCTGGTATCGAGCCTACCTCTGGATACCAATCCTACATCCATAGCTCTTTAATGACTTAAACTTCTCGGCTTTATTGTCTAAGCAGGCATGGCAAAAAAAATTAACAGGAAATTGTGACGGCAGCGTGAGGTCCCCCGAAGGGAACCGCAGTGATCAAGTCAAGATCACTATAGATCTCACAACAACCAATGTAATCACGATGCTTAGAGCGTGCGTCTGAAACCACGCACTCACATGAAGTAGATGTTGCAACAACAAATTGCGCAGCTCGACCACTGGGAACGGCACGACACAACGACACAACCTAAAAAAGACGAGACGACAAAACTGCCCCACCGAGAGACAAAAACTGAGATGAATCCGAGTGATCACAGCTATCAGCTTCAATATGGTTGCAATGTCACCGCTGAATATACATGAAGTGTTTAGAAGAACGGAATGAAATTAGCAAATATAAAAACAAATAAATGCAAATGACACTTTCACCTTGAGTGGCCGAGCGAGTGAACAATCGAATGGGAGATAATAGAAAGATGGAACTCGAGGTCAAAGGCAACAGACACGGGAAAACGGCCAATGAACGAGGTCATGGTGTCACCTAAGAACAGTTAACAGGACGCTGCGATAATTGTGTCAGAGGGTACTGAGGCCGAGGCCTGGACCGATCGATCAACACAGCCAGTAGGCGAAAACACAGCCACGGTTTGCAAACTGATGACGTGCAGGAGGTCGTTGACCTGAAGACGGCCGAGACGCCACCTGGAACAGAAGAACACCTACTACAGTCTGAAGCTCGGCTCTTGAGATAAGAACACTACTGTGGGTATTCTTGGTCATCCATGAGACTAAGTACTCGACACTATACAAAGTGAATCTGAGACACTGCGAACTGAGATTGTGCAACGGTCAACTTGCAAAGATAAACACTAGTATTCTTTATTTTGAGACTCGGATGATGAAAAAGACTCCAAATATTGCAAACCGATTCATCATGGTTACAAGGTCAAAAAACGCTACTGATACAGTGTGAAATTCGCGTCTCTCAGAGATCTCCACAGGAGGGAAATTGGCAAGGACAATGAAGGACAAAGTTGCCAGGGACAGTGAAATCTTTCCATGCGTCCATCAGAGTTTCCTCAGTGAGTCCAGCACCGCGCTCTGGGTCGAAATGTGATCCTGTCGCAATGCGCATGAAGCACCTAAAAATTGCGGGGGTTGGGAGGCTGATATGGACAGTTGTTCCGTTGATCAGGAAAGATAGTACATCGGCCTAAAACTAATGAGGTCATGGAGGGACAGGATGCGCAAAGGATTTCACCTTAAGTGTATTAGAATGATCAGAAATCACTTCCCTGTATCCGGAATTAAGGGAACGGGTATGAACAACGTCCCTGTACTTGATAAGGAGCCAGGCTATAGTGTTCATGGTACCCGTGAGAGACGGAGAAGCGAAGTCACGTTATAAAACTTACGACGCTGACCATGATTTTCAGGAGCGACCATGACAATCGAGGCAGGTTGCGGGGCGCTCATGGGAACATCAGTTGTGGCCCACATCTCCGTAGCTTTAGCATCGACATTAGAGAAGAGCACATTGACGCTATCGGATATTATGTCAAGCGATATTAAATAGTCAGAATTGGTGGAAGACTGACCGATTGAGGAGGCTAGTATTGGCTGACATTTTTAGTGATCTTGATGGCTAAACTTGTACCTTCAATCCCGCTTTATATGTTTTCTCGGTGAGTCAAGAAAACTGGTAGTGGTCATTGAAAGGGTACTCACGAGTTACCAGGCATTGATTTAACAAAGACTTTTTATTGAAAAGGAGAATCACCACTATCGATGACCTGTCATGCCTCATGGCAGTCCTAAATTTGTAGAACACATTCAATCGGTCTCACCTAGCTAGCCTTGCGAGAGTGCGTGATGTAGGTATTAGCAAAAAACTAAACGCTAGTGAGTGAAAGAGGAACAAGTGAGACAAGAACATGATAATGAAAACTCATCTACATACCTAATAACGCCCTCCTGCAATTGCAATCTCTCTCAGCTAAGATAGATGTTGTGGCTCATCATCTCCGTCACGCAGAGAGCTGCGATCAACGAGGCTGCCCAAAGGACAAAGAGATAAGCCTGTGGTCGGAGTCCCAAGGCCCGCATGTAGTCATATTCTGAGGACAAAGGGATAGGATGCATCGATGCTTAAAAGGTCAAAGCTGAGCGCTGATTCATGATTTCCTTTGTGACACAAATGTCACATTTGAATTAATATTGTATGGACATGCTAATGATTCCTATGGCCGAGTACGCCACTATGGCTATACGGAAAGGCGCTGGACCGGTCTATCTTTTTGAGCTCCCCAACAACCAGCATTGAATGCTGATAGAATTGAAGTGGCCGCCGCCAGACCTCAATGTGTGTAATTCTGCCATGTTGCGACGTCGTGATCGCCTCCACTTACTATCAGTATTGCAGGAGCGGCAGTAATCAGTCTCATCGAGAATGAGGATACATATCGCATAATAGGTCTTCTGGCCTCCAAAGCGGGTACTGACTTCGTCGTTCTCGTGGACGGCTCAGCTTGGTCAGCCCTATGGTACGCCAGCACATTCGAAAATCAGGTCATGTCCCCACCCTTCACGCAGCCTTCGTCGGCTGTGCCTGTACGTATAGTTGCAAGGGAAAGCAGGTTTTCATTAGTGATGCTGTATTTTATGTTTAAAGTTTAGCAAGTAAAATTAGATTACAAAATCTATCTGACGTGTGTCTACGGTTTGGTTAGCGCTTCTAGATATATATTCCCCGTGGCCGAACCTCCAAATTTTAAGGTTTAGAACAAAATCTAGAATTCTAAATGCTGCAGGAAGTCAGCCATTATCAACCGCGTCACCCATAGGAATTAAATTCACTCGAGAGTTCGGCAACTTCTCAGTCATTTCTCCAGGCTCCCATTGATCTAGTTAGGTGTAAAATTGACAGCCCGTAAGCTAATAAAATTCTTGATACACCTCTTAGCAAAAACCAAGTACACCGTAGGTCCGTACATTGACAAGAAGATTCAGACAAATGTCATAATTTAAGGTCGTCCTACATCTCGCGTGCTTTGGCTAGTACAGCGTCTCGAATCTCCATCAAAATGCGCCTATCATCCTCACGCTTCTTCGCTTCCTCCTCCAGACCAATTTTCATCGCCTCAAATTCTAGTTTCAGAACAGCCACGTCGCCACCAATGTGGCTCATGGTGTTACTCATGTCCTGCACGAGGATACGAGTACGACTACTGTGGTCCATACTGTCCTGGGTGAGTTTATGGGTGGCATCTAACGAGGCCCCTTGTGCTTGAACTTTTTCTGAAATGTCGGAGACATCCGATATCAGGACGCCCATTCTGGCCTCCATGCGCCTAATGGTATCACTCTGACTATTATAATGATCTTCGAAGGGTTGGCATCATTTAGCAGGTTCGACAATGGAGCACTTACTTGCCTCCATCGCAACCATGGTGAACTCAACCGAGGTGTTGTGGCTAGCGGAGCGGGGTAGGCCAAATGCAAAGCTCGGCGCTGTGTTGATTGAGCCGATCAGTATAACTGCCAAGCAGCACCAATGCATCAACACGAACGAGATGCAATGTTTGTAGTGGACATGGTGACTTGACTTGAATAGGACTTGATGACCCTGTATTGATGTATTGACCGACCACGTATACCTGTCGTAATACTTATATGATGTGTGCCAATAATCTATATTTGGTTCAGAGGCTTAATCACGGATGCAACTCAAATAAACGGAGGTAAGTACTCAGCATTGTTCACCTGATATATATAATCTGTTCCGATAGATCAGGCAATATCTCATGGAGAGCCTAGCTATTCTTCAAGCCAGACATTGATCGCCGTGCATTGATCAGCGGCTCATGTGATTCAGAGTCTCAGATTATCAAATCATGGTGCACAATATATACAATTTAGGAGTAACTTTTTGGGAAAACAATATTAGGTTGATTCTGGTGCAATATTTCGACCAGTGACGGCAGCATATCTTTGGGCAATGCTGCAAAAGCAGTCAACATCAGCACACAGGCTTAAAAATATGGTACAAATGACGAGAAATAGCTCACTGGAGGACCTCTTCTGAGTGAACCAGGGATATGGCTTGCTGGACATTAAGTGTTTCTAGTTCATCTTCATCCAATGTATTCAACCATGCTTC
>Ga0310811_10004074_pt1 | contig 18406 bp, 21 predicted proteins | sample YCmetagenome_FD_207642 | JGI IMG/M metagenome (GOLD analysis project Ga0310811, IMG submission 207642) | Soil microbial communities from experimental microcosm in Duke University, North Carolina, United States - YC | ecosystem: Engineered > Artificial ecosystem > Soil microcosm > Unclassified ...
TTCTCGCGCGACGATTCGATCGATCCGGTGGGCGCGTGTGTGGGCCTCAAAGGCTCGCGCGTGCAAGCAGTCGTCAACGAGCTCAACGGCGAACGTATCGATATCGTGCCGTGGTCGCCGGATCCCGAACGTTTCGCCAAGCTCGCGCTTGCGCCCGCCAAGGTCGCGCGCGTGTTCAGCGATCCAGGAACCAAGACGATCCAGGCCGTCGTCGACGAGGATCAGCTATCGCTCGCGATCGGACGCAACGGACAGAATGTGCGGCTTGCCTCGGAACTGACCGGTTGGAAGATCGACCTCTACTCCAGCCGCGAATGGATGGAACGCGGGGGTGCCGAGTCGCAGATCTTCGCGCCGCTGCCCGAGGAAACGGAAGAGATGGCCGACGTTCGGCTGTCCGACATCGGGGGCATGCCCCCGGCGACGGTTGCAGTGCTCGAGGAGGCGGGGTACCGCACCCTCAACGACATCATCGATCTCGACCGTGAGGACTTCCTCAAGCTCCCCGGCATCGCGCCGGAAGAGGCGGATCGGATCATGGCGATGATCGACGAGCTCACGACCGAAGACGGGAACGCGGAGGAGTCGAGCCGTGGCGGGGAAGGAGATTCCGCAGCCTAGTGGTGCACTCAGTGGAACACGACCGTCTCTTTCGTTTGTTGGGGCTCGGCGTGCGGAGTCGCGGTGTTGTTGTCGGTGTGAATCAGGTGCGGGAAGCGGCGAAGGCGAACAAAATAGTCTTCGCAATTGTTGCAACCGACGCGTCGCAGAACAGCTTGGACAAGGTCGTCCCGCTGCTCAACGCACGTCGGATTAGGTTTATTGAAGTTCCGTCCGCGGTCGATCTCGGCGCGGCCGTCGGACGTGATCAAACGGCAGTTGTGGGCGTCGTGGACCGGCAGTTGGCTGCCGGCGTCCGCGAGGCTGCCACAGCGAGCCGTCCAAAGGCACATGAGGAGGATGTTTGAGCAAGCTTTCAGTCAGTGAGTTGGCGAACGAATTCGCAGTGTCCGCTGAAGAGGTAGTCACCCTCCTTCGGCAGATGGACATTCCCATTCGCAGCCACATGAGTATGCTCACCGACGACCAAGTCGCTCGCATCCGCGCGCGCTGGGAACGTGAGAAGCGCGCGCGTGCGGAGAAGCAGGCAGCTCCGGCACCCGCCGCGCGCCGCCGGCGAACGGCTCCAGCGCCGGAACCAGTGCCGGAGCCGGCAGCGTCTACCGCCGCTCAGGGCGCTGGCGAACCCGTTCGTCGCCGCCGGAAGGCCGCGGACGTTCAGGCCGCCGCCGAAGAGCAGGCGGCCGCCGTCGCCGCTGCAGCCGAGGCTGCTGCGGCGCATGCGGCCGAGCAGGAGGCGATTGCCGCCGAGCACGCTCGAGTCGAAGCAATTCGCATTGAGGCGATGCGCCTCGAAGAGGCTGCTCGTGCACAGGCCGAAGCGGCGGCGGCTGCGATTGCCGCCGAGCGCGCCGAGGCACGCGCCGCCGAGGCTGAGGCCGCCCGTGCGGCGGCCCCGGTGGTCGAAGGCCCGCGTCCCACGCCCACGGCCCACTCTCATCCAGCGGCCCCCGAACGCCCCCGCCCGCGTCCGATTACTCCGGGTGCTCCGCGTCCGCGCCCGGTTGCGAGCAGCGGCGGATTCCCGCCGCGGCCGATCGCGTCGGCGGCGCCCGGCGGCGGTCCCGGCATGGCGCGCCGTGACGATCGACGCCCCGGTGGTGGTGGCGGCGGAGGCGGTGGTGGTCAAGGCGGTGGCGGCGGCCAGGGTGGTGGTGGCGCCCCAAGCGGCGTCGCCGATCGCGGTGGCCGGCGCAAGAAGGGCAAGCGCGGAGCGGTCGATCAGGAAGCGGTGGATGCAAACATCTCCAAAACGATGGCGGCCCTTCGCGGCGCGCCGTCGCGTCGGAGCGCGTCCGATCTGCGCCGCGGCTCCCGCGAGGAGCTCGAGGCTGCACGTGCCGCCGAGGCTGAGCGCGAGCGGAAAACCGTTCGCGTCAATGAATTCATCACCGTCAGCGAGCTCGCGCAGATTCTGAAGATCGCCGCGACCGAGATCGTCGCGTTTGCGTTCAAGAATCTTGGATTGATGGTCACCATCAATCAGCGTCTCGACTTCGACCAGATCGAGCTGATCGCCGGCGAGTTCGGCTTCCAGGCCGTTCGCGAAGATGCCTACCAGGCAGAGGAAGGCGTCACCACTGCGGAAGTCGATGCGCCGGAAGACCTGTCGCCGCGCCCGCCGATCGTCACGATCATGGGTCACGTCGACCATGGTAAGACCTCGCTTCTCGACTACGTCCGCAAGGCGAACGTCGTCGCCGGCGAGGCGGGCGGTATCACGCAGCACATCGGCGCGTACCACGTTTCGTTGCCGAATGGCAAGAACATCACGTTCCTCGACACGCCTGGCCACGAAGCGTTTACCGCCATGCGCGCTCGCGGAGCGCAGGTCACGGACATCGTGGTGCTCGTCGTGGCCGCAGACGACTCGGTCATGCCGCAGACGATCGAGGCGATCTCGCACGCCAAGAATGCTGGCGTTCCGCTGATCGTCGCGATCAACAAGGTCGATCTGCCACAGGCCAACCCAAACAAGGTGAAGCAGGAGCTCCTGCAGCACGGTGTCGTGCTCGAGGAGTTCGGCGGCACCACGCTCTCGACGGAGATCTCGGCCAAGAAGGGTACGAACGTCAACGTGCTGCTCGATCAGATTCTCCTTCAGGCCGAAATTCTCGACCTCAAGGCGAATCCGAATCGTCGCGCAAACGGTACCGTGGTCGAAGCCCAGCTCGATCCTGGCAAGGGTGCCGTTGCAACCGTGCTCGTGCAGAACGGCACGCTGCGTCGCGGAGACGACTTCATTGCCGGCATGTACTCGGGTCGCGTGCGTGCGTTGCTCGATGAGCGCGGCAAGGAGGTCAAGCAGGCAGGTCCGGCCATTCCGGTCCAGATCCTGGGCTTCCAGGGTGTGCCGATGGCGGGCGATCAGCTCATCGTCGTCGAAGACGCCGCCGCGGCGCGAGAAGTCGCCCAGCGACGCGAGCGGCTCGACCGCGAAGCGAAGAGCCGTCGTGGTACCCGCGGTGGGGTCACGCTCGAAGACTTCATGTCGCAGGCGGCGGTTGGCGTCGCGCACACGCTGAACATCATCATCAAGGCTGACCAGGGCGGTCCGGCGGAAGCGCTCGCCGACGCACTCATTGGCCTCTCGACGCCGGAAGTGAAAGTCGAAGTCATTCACCGCAACGTCGGCGCGATCACGGAGAGCGACATCCTTCTCGCGCGCACCGCGGGCGCCGTCATCATCGGCTTCCACGTGCGTCCCGACAACAACGCTCGTACGGCGGCTGAGCGCGAAGGCGTCGAGATCAAGCTCTATCGCATCATCTACGAAGCGGTGGCCGACGTTCGTGCGGCGATGGAAGGCATGCTTCGTCCCGAAGAGCGCGAAGTCGTGCTCGGCGAAGCCGAGGTACGCAACGTCTTCAAGATCTCGCGCATCGGAACGATCGCTGGTTGTTCGGTTCGCAGCGGCGTGATCAATCGCCAGGGTCGCGTGCGTGTGATTCGCGACGGCGTCGAGGTCTTCGACGGCACCATCTCGTCGCTCAAGCGCTTCAAGGACGACGTGCGCGAGGTACGCGAAGGGTTCGAGTGCGGTATTGGCGTCGAGAACTTCAACGACCTCAAGGTGGGCGACATCATCGAGTGCTATCGCACCGAGGAGGTCGCGCGCACGCTCGAGTCGACGCAGACGACCTGAGCCGCGATGCCCCCCGACAATCGCCGCGCGGACCGCGTGGCGGCCGCCATCCGTGAGGAGGTAGCGAGGTTCCTCGCCGAGGACGTGAAGGATCCGCGAATCACGCGGCTCGTGACCGTCACCGGCGCGGAGGTCACCCGCGACCTCCGCCACGCGAAGGTGTTCGTCAGCGTCATGGGAACGGATGCGGAACGCGCCGCGACCTTTGAGGGACTTGCCAGCGTCGCGGTTCACCTTCGGGCGAAGGTCGGCCGCGCGCTTCGCCTCCGCCTCGCGCCGGAGATCACCTTCCGACCCGATGAGAGCATCGCACGCGCGGCCCGCATCGAGGACCTGCTTGCTCAAATCAAGGATGCCCAGCCGCCCAAGGACGGCGGGGATGGCGACGCCGACGACTGAGTCGAGCGGGCTGCTGCTGGTCGACAAGCCAGCGGGAATCACGTCGCACGATGTGGTCGCGATCGTTCGTCGCGCGCTTCACACTCGCCGTGTCGGCCATGCCGGGACCCTGGATCCATTTGCCACGGGGCTGCTCGTCGTCCTGTTTGGTCGCGGAACGCGACTAATTCCGTACGTGCCTGGCGAACCGAAGGTGTACGAGGCGACCATCCAGTTCGGCGCCGAAACGGATACCGACGACCGCACCGGAAACGTCACGCGGACCGCCGAACCGGCAAGCGACGACGCGATCGCCCGAGCGATCGCGCTGCTCACCGGAGCCATCGATCAGGTTCCGCCGAGCTATTCGGCCAAACAAGTCGACGGAACTCGCGCCTACGCGGCGGCGCGGCGTGGGGCGCCGCTCGAGCTGGAGCCCGTCCGGGTCACGGTTCACGAATGGATGCTCGCCGGTCGAGACGGCGATCGCGTCACCGCGCGCATCACGTGCAGCGGGGGCACGTACATCCGCGCGCTCGCGCGCGATCTCGGGCGACTGACGAACAGCGCGGCGCACCTCGCGGAATTGCGCCGGACGGCTTCGGGACCATTCTCAGTCCGTGATGCGGTGTCGATGGCGGACATCGAGAATGGGGTCGCGCGTCCGCAGCGGCTGACCGCGGCGATTCCTGACCTCCCGACGCAATCGCTCGACGGCGACGCATTGCGCCGCGTCGTTCATGGCAATCCCATCGAGTCACGCGTCAGCGGCGGGCGAGCCGCGCTCCTTGATCCGGAGGGTGAGCTCGTGGCGATTGCCGAAAACGAGGCCGGCACGCTGCAACCCAAAGCTGTGTTTCGCGATGCCTGAGCTCGGCGGATTTCCTCAGCTTGCCGAGGGCTCCGTGGTCACCGTCGGGACGTTCGACGGCGTCCACCTCGGTCATCGCGACATTCTTCGCCGCGTAACCGAACGCGGGCGTCAATCAGGGCTGACCGGCCTCCTCGTGCTGCTCACGCCGGACGCCGAACAACGCGACGCGCTCGCCGACAGCGGACCGCTTCTCGTCGTCGTGCTCCCGTTCACGCCGACGCTCGCCCGGTATTCCGCCGAGCAATTCGTGACCGAGCTCCTTCAGAAGCGCTATCGAATGCGTGAGCTCGTCATTGGCTACGACCACGGGCTTGGTCGGGGCCGGCAGGGCGATGCGACGATTCTTTCTGCGATCGGCGCGCAGCGCGGGTTCGTCGTCGATGTCGTTCCGCCGACACTCGACGCGGCGGGCGCACCGATCTCGTCGAGTGCGATCAGAACGTCGATCGCGCACGGCGACCTCGAGCGCGCGCGGCGATCGCTCGGCCGGCCGTACGGTTTTCGAGGCATGGTCGTGCCCGGCGATCAGCGTGGTCGCGCCCTTGGGTATCCCACGTTGAACATTCAGCTACCGGCCGCGAGAAAACTTCTCCCGCCAGTCGGTGTATACGCAGTTCGCGCACAGACGGCACGCGGCGTTTTCGGCGGCATGATGAACCTCGGCCCACGTCCTACCTTCGGCGAACTCACGCCGACCCTCGAGGTGCACCTGTTCGACGTAAGCGGCGACTGGTATGGCGAGGCGGTATCGATCGAGCTGATTTCCCGGCTTCGGGATACGGTAAAGTTCGACGGCCTCGACGCTCTGGTGGCACAGCTCGGTCGAGATGCCGCCGCCGCTCGTGTCGCGTTGACCCAAGCTTAAGAGCCAGTTAACGTTAAAGGCTCTTGTGAGGCACCGCTGAAAGACAACCACCCCTTTCCCGCAGTCGTATGCCCCTGAAGTATCGCGTACTGACCATCATCGGCCTCTGTCTGCTGTCGGTCTGGTTTCTGTTCCCGCGTAACGTGACGCGCCGCGAACGGCAGCCGGACGGCACGCTCCAGGACGTCACCGTTCGCAGGGTTCCCCTGCAGCGAGGCCTCGATCTCAAGGGCGGAACCTATCTCGCGCTCGAAGTCGACGATTCCAAGCAGACGATCCCCGCCGACCAGAAGGCCGAAGCTATCGATCGCGCGCTGAAGACCGTGCGCACGCGTATCGAGGGCTTCGGTGTGTCGGAAGCGGTCGTCCAGAAGCAGGGCAACGATCGCATCGTCGTCCAGATCCCGGGCATCCAGGATCCGGAGCGCGCTCGCAAGGTCGTCGAAGAAACGGCCTTCCTCGAATTCAAGATCACCGACAAGACGCAGGCGCTCGAGCGGGCACTGCCCAAGCTCGATCAGGTGATCAAGCAGCGCGGCCTCGTCGCCAAGAGCGACACGGGCGCCGCCAAGGCTGCCGCGGCCGCGAACAAGGGACTTCAGGGCCTTCTCACGACGACTGACACGTCGAAGAAGGCGGACACGACCAAGAAGGGCGCGGTCGCGGCGAAGAAGGATTCGGCCAACGCCGCCGACTCCCTCAAGTTGCAGCCCGGTGGCGCGCTCTCGACGTTGCTCGAGCAGGGCCAGATGCCCGGCGAGTTCCTCGTCGAGTCGAGCAAGGTTCCTGTGGTCGAGAACTACATGGCCGACTCCGCGGTCAGGGCAGCGCTTCCTCCAGGCAAAGACTTCGTTGCCGGAACCGACTCGATGAACCTCCAGGGCAAGTGGTACAAGACGTTCTACCTGGTGGATTCCAAGCCGATCATGACCGGCGAGCATCTCGGGAAGGCACGCCCGAACACCAGCCCGAGCGAAGGCACCATCGTCGAGTTCGAGTTGGACAACGAGGGTGGCCGTCGCTTCCGCGCCGAGACTGGCAAGCACGTCCATGACTACATGGCGATCCTGCTCGACAACCGCGTGATGGGACGTCCGCCGATCATCAACAGCGCGATCGGCACTCGTGGCCAGATCACGATGGGTGGTAAGGATCTCGCTGCCGCTCAGGATCTCGCACTCGTGCTCAACGCTGGCGCACTTCCGGTGAAGCTTCGCGTCGCGCAGGTGCAGACCATCGGTCCGAGCCTCGGACAGGATTCGATCGACAAGGGCGCTCGCGCCGGCATCATCGCCGTTGCGCTCGTCGTGTTGATCATGATCGTCTACTATCGCTTCTCGGGCCTGCTCGCGGTCGGAGGCCTGGTGCTCTACGTGCTGTACACGCTCGCGGCTCTCGCTGGCTTCGACGCTGTGCTCACGCTTCCTGGAATCGCAGGCTTCGTTCTGTCGATCGGTATCGCGGTCGACGCGAACGTGCTGATCTTCGAACGCATTCGTGAAGAGCTCGACCGCGGCAAGACGGTTCGTACCGCGATCGACGAGGGCTTCCGTCATGCGATGCCGGCCATCGTCGACTCCAACGTTTCGACGATCCTCACGGCGGCGGTGCTTTACCAGTACGGCACGGGCCCCGTCAAAGGCTTCGCCGTGACCCTGATCGCCGGTATCTTCGCTTCGCTCGTCACCTCGATCTTCGTGGTGCGGACCTTCTACCTCCTGTGGCTCAACCGCTCGCGCGGCGCCCAGACGTTGAGCATCTAATGCTGCGCATTCTTCACGACACCAAGTACGACTTCGTCAAGTACTGGCGGACCGCGGTCGCCGCGACGGTCGCGTTCATCCTGCTCGGTGTGGCGCTCATGGCGTACCACAAGGAGCGTACCGGCGAGGCCGTCAACTACAGCATCGAGTTCACGGGCGGTACGGTCGTCCAACTTCATTTCCAGAACGGTCCCGCGACGGCCGACGTCGTTCGTTCGGCGGTCGACAAGGCCGGTTTCAGCGGCGCTGAGATCGCCGCGTTCGGCAGTCCGAGCGAGTACCTCGTCAAGGTTCCGCCCAAGGCGGGTGCGACCGCAGCCGCCAACGCGGATAGCGCCGGCGCGCAGATCGCGGCCCAGTTGAGCCAGGCTCTCGCGAACAACCCGGCGAAGGTCGTGCGTGCCGAGTCAGTCGGCCCGCGCGTTGGCGCCGAGTTGAAGACCAAGGCGTTCACGGCGATCCTCATCTCGTTCCTCGTGACGCTGGTGTATCTGGCGTTCCGCTTCGAGTGGCGCTTTGGCGTGGCCGCAGTGGTCGCGACGGCGCACGACATCCTGACCACCATGGCGTTCCTCGCCATGATGCACCTCGAGGTGTCGCTCACTGTCGTCGCGGCGCTGCTGACGGTGATCGGTTACTCGCTCAACGACACGATCATCATCTTCGATCGAGTGCGTGAGAACCTGAAGAAGCAGCGCAAGGAATCATTGCGCGACGTCCTCAATCGCTCGATCAACGAGACGTTGCCGCGATCGGTCCTCACGCACGCCACGGTGTTGGCAGCGACGATGTCGCTGCTCATCTTCGCCGGTGAAGTCATTCGTCCGTTCTCGTGGATCATGGCGTTCGGTGTGTTCACCGGTACGTTCAGCTCGATCTACGTTGCCGGTCCGATCCTCCTCTGGATCGAGCACAAGTGGCCGCGCAGCACGGGAAGCGAGAAGAAGGGTACGGCCCGCGCGCTCGCTGAAGAGCGACGACGGGAACGGCCGACGCCTGTCGGGACTCGCTGAGCTCAGTCGACGAACCGCCGCCCTCGTGCGGCGGTTCGTGTATCTATGACCACGTTCATCGACAGCCACGCTCACCTCGCGGATCCGGCCTTCGATGAGGACCGCGATGCCGTCATCGAACGCGCACGAGTCACCGGTGCGCGCGCCGTCGTCTGTATCGGCGAGTCGATTCCCGCGGCACACCGCGCGGCGGCCATCGCAACCGCGCATCCCGGATTTGTCTTCTCGACCGCCGGTGTCCATCCCCACGACGCCGCGGGGTTCGACCCGAGCGCTGACGCCGCGGCGATCCGAGAATGTGTGCAGCGTGGCGCTGTTGCTGTCGGAGAGTGCGGCCTCGACTACCACTACGATCACTCGCCCCGCGAGCTCCAGCGCCGCGCCTTCGCCGGCCAGCTGGCACTCGCCGGAGAGCTCGGCCTCCCGATCGTCGTTCACACGCGCGAGGCGGAGTCGGATACCGCGGCGATGGTCGCCGAGGCTGGGGCGGCGGGAATTCGCGGCGTGCTGCATTGCTACACAGGGTCGCACGCCCTCGCGGAAACCGCGCTCGCTGCCGGCTGGTTTGTATCGTTCAGCGGCATCGTCACCTTCAAGAAGTGGGACGACGACGCGCTGCTTCGCCTCATTCCCGACGACCGTATTTTGGTCGAATCGGACTCGCCGTACCTTGCCCCAATCCCGAATCGCGGGAAGCGGAACGAGCCGGCGTGGGTTAGCTTCACCGTCGCGCGCGTCGCTGCTGCTCGCGGCATCGATGCCACGGCGTGCGGGTCGCTCACCATGGCGAACACCGTGCGCCTGTTCGGACTTCCAATTTCCCCGAGGAGCGAATTGTGAGCCTGAAGATCGTTCACACGGACAAGGCGCCTGCCGCCATCGGTCCGTATTCGCAGGGCGTAGTCGCGAACGGCTTCCTCTACACGGCCGGTCAAATCGCCATCGATCCGGCGACCGGTCAGGTGATGCAGGGCAACGTCGCCGCGCAGACCGAACGCGTGATGTCGAATCTTGCGGCGGTGCTCGCGACAGTTAACGCAACGTGGAAGGACGTCGTCAAGACGACGATCTTTCTGCAGGACATGAGCGACTTTCCGACGGTCAATGAGGTTTATGCGCGCGCCCTGGGCGACGCGCGGCCCGCGCGTTCGACCGTGCAGGTCGCCGGACTTCCGCGCAGTGTCCTCGTAGAGATCGAGGCAGTCGTCGCCGTACCGTAGGTCGGGGCCATGACAACAACTATTTCGCCAGCGACATCAGCACCGCACGACGACGCGGTTCGTCTCACGAGCTTCGCACGTTGCGCAGGTTGCGCCGCGAAGCTCGGTGCCGCGGACCTCACGCGCGCGTTGAATGCCGTTCCCGTTCAAGCCGATCCGCGACTCGTCGTCGGTCGCGAAACCTTCGACGACGCCGGCGTGTTCAAGCTCTCCGACGATCTTGCCCTCGTGCAAACCGTCGACTTCTTCGCGCCGATCGTCGACGATCCGTATCTCTTCGGCCAGATCGCGGCGGCGAACGCACTTTCCGACGTTTACGCGATGGGCGGTGAACCGCTCACCGCGCTGAACATCGTCGGGTTTCCCGCCGGCAAGTTGTCGACCGACGTGTTGGCGGAGATTCTTCGTGGTGGTCAGGACAAGGTGCACGAAGCCGGCGCGCTCGTCGTCGGCGGGCATAGCATCATCGACGAGGAGCTCAAGTTCGGTCTCTCCGTGACTGGACGTGTTCATCCTGAGCGAATCCTCAGCAATGCGCGCGCTTCGATCGGCGACCGGCTCGTGTTGACGAAGCCGCTGGGCACTGGACTGCTCGCGACAGCGGGGAAGCGCGCCGATCTTGGAACTGATGAGGCCGCGGCGCTGTATGCGTCGATGTGCAAACTCAATGGGCCTGCGGCTCGCGCAGCGATCGCCGTTGGCGCGCGGTGCGCCACGGACGTGACCGGGTTCAGTCTCCTCGGCCACTCGTCGCACATTGCCGAGGCGAGCGGTGTGACGCTGAAGATCGACCCCCGGCGCGTGCCAGCGCTGCCTGGCGCGCGCGAAGCGTGGGCGCGTGGCATTCGGACCGGTGGCGCTGAGCGCAATGCAGCCTACCTGGAGTCGCGCGTGGAGTGGAATGACACCTCCGACGCCGATCGCGCGCTCCTCATGGATCCGCAGACGTCGGGCGGTCTTCTCGTCGCCGTGCCCGTTGGAAAGATCGCCGAGTACCTTTCGCTCGTTCCGGAAGGGGTGGAGATCGGAGAGATCGTTCCGCGGCAGCGCTACGGTCTCGTGCTTGCGTGAGCCTCGAGGGAGTGGATGGAGCCTGGTGGCTCTCACGGTCTTCAAAACCGTTCGCGACCTGACCACGTCGGGTTGGGTGGGTTCGATTCCCATGCACTCCCGCCACTTCGCTGTCTGGGCTCGCGTCTGAACTACTTCTCATGAATCTCCGGACTCTCGCACGCATCGGTCGAAGGATCGTTCCTCTCTGCGCCGCGATCGCGGTCAGTTCTTCGCGGATCGGCGCTCAGCGGCCGGACACTGCTGCGCGCCCCGCTGTTTCACCGCCTCCGTCGGCGCTAACGCCGCCCATCACTCCTCGGCGTGCGTTCCTGTATTCGTTTCTGCTTCCGGGGTACTCCCAGGCGAGGCTCGGGCGAAACAAAGCTGCCGCGGCCTTCATGCTCGTCGAGGCGATCAGCATTGCGATGATTCGTGAGTCCGATGCCGATTTGCAGGAGGCGCGTCGTATGGCAAATGACACCGTCGTGGTCGCGTACGTCGACGAGCAGGGCGTCCTGATTCCCAACGGCGGGTTGGTTGCACCTCCACGCTTCAACAACGCGTACGTGCGCGTGCGTTCAGCGCACGTCGAGGATTGGGCTGCGCTCCTCGTCGCCAATCATCTTTTCGCCGGCGCCGACGCGTTCGTTGCGGCCCATCTGTGGGACGTTCCGGCACGACTCGGGCTGCGTGTGTTCCCGCGCTCGGGAGGAACGACCGTCTCTGCATCATTCAAGTGGTGATGACGAATCCTGCACCGATTGGCGTCTTCGACTCGGGCATCGGCGGGCTGACGGTGGCGCACGAAGTCATGCGCCAGCTGCCGCATGAAAGCATCGTTTACTTCGGCGATACGGCACGCGTGCCCTACGGACCAAAGAGTCCGGATACGGTGCGTCGCTACAGTCGCGAGATCGCCGGATTCCTTCGCGATCAAGGGGTCAAGAGCATCGTGATCGCGTGTAACACCGCGACAGCCCACGCGCTCACCATGTTGCGAGACGAGATGGACATGCCGGTGATCGGCGTTGTCGAGCCCGGCGCGCGCGCGGCGGTCGCGGCGACGCAGCGCGGGCACATTGGGGTCATCGGCACCGTGGGGACCATCAAGTCGGGCGCCTACGAACGCGCGATTCGAGCGCTGAGCTCCGACGTGCGCGTCACACCGCGCGCGTGTCCGCTATTCGTCCCGCTGGTCGAGGAAGGTTGGACCGATCACGAAGCGACGCGCCTCGTCGCGCGCGAGTATCTCGAGCCGTTGCTCGAGGCGGAGATCGACACGCTCGTCCTCGGCTGCACGCACTATCCGCTGCTCAAACCGCTGCTGCGGGAAGTGATGGGTCCCGATGTTCGCCTCATCGACAGTGCCGAGGAAACGGCGGCCGAGACGGCACGCACGCTTTCGTCCGCGCAGCTGGCTGCGGAGCCCGACGCGGAGCCCGCTTATCGATTCATCGCGTCCGATGATCCGCTGCAATTTCTGCAGCTAGGGCAGCGCTTTCTCGGCGGGTCTATGGAAGGCGTTGAGATCCGAACTCTCGGCTGATCCATCCCACTGGCGCAGGGCGACGCGGTCGGGCGTCACCTTGAGAAACGTCGGCGCGTCGAGCCACGAGCCTGGATTCGCGTATACGGCGCCGGTGGACAGTCGATCGAGCGTCGCAACGTGCGAGTGACCGAACACGATCAACTCGAGCGATGCGTCCGCTTCGCCGGCTCGGACGGCGGCGTCGTGAAGTCCGCGTCCGCCGTCTCGCGCCGAGTACGTCCGGCTCGCGTGAGAGCTACCAGTGGCCAGGCGTGTGGCGATGTCGGGATGAAGCCAGCGGAAGGAGCGGATGGCCAGCGGGTTTCGGAGCACCCGCCGCAGCAATCGGTACCGCTTGTCTTCAACCGGACGAAGCCCGTCGCCATGCTCGACGCGCGTGCGCCAGCCGGCAACGTCGCCGAGCCAAGGACCGAACTGGTAGTCGACGCCGGCGTCACGGCGAAGCACGTCGCCGCCCCAACAGTCGTGATTGCCGGCGATCATGACGACCGGAACCCCTGCGTCCGACACGTCGGCGAGCGCGGCCAGAGTGCGGAATCCTCGCCGCGGGATGACCGTCTTCCACTCGAACCAGAACTCGAAGAGATCGCCGTTGATGACCAGCGATCCGCCGCGTTGGGCGACGTGGCGGAGGAACGAGATGACGGCGCGCTCGACCTCAGCCGATGCGAACCCCAAATGCGCGTCGGAAATGATGTAACATGGCGAGGTGAGCACGCGCGAAGTCTATCAATGGTCGAGTCGCTTTACAAACATGAGCTTCCCCACGATCTTCGCCGCGTGACCAATGAATCCTCAGGCGCTGAGGTCGCGCCGCTGCACCACGACGTGGAGTTCCGGGTTCGCTACGCCGAAACCGATCAGATGGGTGTCGTCTACCACACGAACTATCTTGTGTGGTGTGAGGTCGGCCGAACCGACTTCATTCGGGCGCGCGGGATGAGTTATGCGGATATGGAGCGCGCCGGCATCGGGCTCGCCGTGTCCGAGCTCACGGCGCGATTTCACTCGGCGGCACGCTACGACGACATGATCCGGATCCGCACGACGCTCGCCGAGGTTCGGTCCCGCGGAATCACGTTCGACTACGTGATTACGAAGGCCGAAACTGGCCATCGACTTGTGACCGCGCGCACGGCGCTCGTTTCGATCGACGCGAGTGGGCGACCGACGGCATTGCCTGCCGCGGTGCGCGCGCTCTTCGACCGCGCATGATCCGACAGATCGCGGCGCTGGGGTTGCTGATCGGTGTTTCGGGGTGTGCCCCGAGGTTGACGCCACTCACCGGTGCCCCGGTCCCAGCCGAACGGCTCCCGCGAAGTGTCCTGTCACCGGGCCATTACACGCTCGTCTTCGATTGGGAGCTGGACGATCGTGGACTTTCAGGGCGCGGAGACGGCGCCGCGCGGATTGCGGCGCCGGACAGCGCACGCCTCGATTTCTTCCTTGGCGGTAACTTTGGCGGTGCCGCAATCCTCATTCGCGACTCGCTCGACGCGCCGGGCGGTGACATGGTGCGTCGGTTCATTCCACCGCCTACGTTGATGTGGGCGGCGCTCGGTCGCGTCGCGTTGCCGAATCTGCCGGACACCTCGATCAGGGTTGATGGGCCCATCCTTCGCGCCGATATCGGCAGTCCCGTCGCATGGCGCCTGACCTTTCGAAGCGACACACTGATTCGCGCCGAACGCGTCTCGGGCGGCAGGGTAGCAGAGTGGGTCGAGCGCTCGGATGCGTCGCATATTCGTTACCGGAACGAGGGTGCCCGCCGATCGCTTCAGCTGTCGATAACTCACCGAGAGGAGGTTGCAGGGTTTGATGCGTCGATTTGGCGTTTTGTTCGGTAGCGTTGCTCTGTTGTCGCTGGCGAGCTGCATGTACAGCTTCGCCGGGGGAGGGCTGCCGCCAAATATTGGGACCATGGCAATCGCGCCATTCGACAACCAAACGGTTTCCCCCGATCTTACGAAGGAGCTTTACGACCAGATGCACGCGGAGCTGCAGAAGCGGCTTGGTGTCCGTGACGCGCCCCGCGAACGCGCCGATGCGCTGGCGCACGGGACCATTGTATCGTACGATGCCGATATTCCCGTGAGCTTCAGCGCCAACCCGCAAACGGCCGTGACGGCACGGCGCCGTCTGCAGGTCACCATCGAAGTCGAGATCATCGATCAGTCGAACGGTCACGTGCTCTACCAGAACAAGTCGCTGCGCGAGGAGGCGGATTACGCCGAGCGCGCCGAAGGCGATGGTCGGAAGCAGGCGATCTCAAAGCTGGTTCAGAAGATCATCGAGGGGGTACAGAGCAATTGGTGAGTCAGCGGCGTGGGGCGTCGGCCCTCGGGTGCCTGTTCAGTCTCTTCATCGTCGTCGCGATCGCGTATTTCGGCGTGAACGTCGGCCGTGTGTATTGGCGCTTCTACGAGTACCAGGACGACATGCGCCAGGAAGCACGCTTCGCGAGCCAGCGGACCAATGATCAGATTCTCGCGCATCTGAAAGCATCCGCCGACTCGCTCGGTCTACCAGAGGCTGCCACTCAGATTTCGATCCGCCGTAACGATCGGGCGATTTCGATCGAGTCCTCGTACTACGAGAACATCGAGCTGCCGATGTACGTGCGCGAGGTTCATTTCCATCCGCACGCCGAAGGCACGCCTTGAGCGTGATCGCCGAGCCGCTCGACAGGATCATGAGTTGGGAGCGTGCACGGGCGTGGCGCGCGACGGTTTTGGGCAAAGTCGTCTTCACCAATGGCGTCTTCGATCTGCTCCACCCGGGCCACGTCGACATCCTGCTCGGTGCGCGACGATCGGGCGACGCCCTGGTTGTCGGTGTGAACAGCGACGACTCGGTTCGACGACTGAAGGGTCCTGATCGCCCGGTTCGCTCGGCACCTGAGCGGTGCTACGTGCTCGCGGCCCTCTCCATGGTCGATGCCGTCGTCGTCTTCGACGAGGACACGCCGTTCGAGCTAATTTCCGCGCTCCGTCCCGACGTACTGGTAAAGGGCGGCGACTACACCGAAGCTTCCATTGTCGGCGCCACCGAGGTGCGCGGATGGGGAGGCGACGTCGTTGTCGTTCCGCTCACGCCGGGGCATTCGACGACATCAACGATCGCTCGCCTCCGTGGCCACTGACACGATTTCTCCTCGCGCCGGGCGCACCGACGACCAGATGCGCCTGGTCACTCTCGAGCGCCGGGTCGCCCCTTACGCCGAGGGCTCCTGCCTCGTCTCATTCGGGTCCACGCGCGTCCTGTGCACTGCGTCCGTCGAAGAGGGTGTTCCGGGATGGCGTCGCGGGCGGGGCGAGGGTTGGTTGACCGCCGAGTACGCGATGCTTCCGCGCGCCACGAAGACCCGGACCTCTCGCGAGCGCACACAGATCGGCGGGCGCACGCAGGAGATTCAACGGCTCATCGGGCGTAGCATCCGCGCCATGCTCGACGATTTTCGGTTTGGCGAGTACACGATCAAGCTCGATTGCGACGTGCTCGTGGCGGACGGCGGCACGCGAACCGCATCGATCACCGGGGCGTGCGTTGCCGCCGTCGACGCGTTCAACTGGCTCGTTGAGACGGGTCACATTGCGACGACGCCGGTGAAGCGACGTGTATCGGCGGTGAGCGTCGGCGTGATCGGGACGACTCCGCGCCTCGACCTGGATTACGAAGAAGATGTTCGCGCCGCCGTCGATATGAATGTTGTGATGAGCAGCGAGGGCGGGTTCGTCGAAGTGCAGGGCACCGGCGAGCACGGGACCTTCGATCGGCGGGAACTGGACGCGCTACTCGATCTCGCGGTCAAAGGACTGCATGAGCTCGATCAGGCACAGCAGCGCGCACTTGCCAGTCAGTGACATCGCCGTGCTGCTGGCGACGCGCAGCACCGGCAAGCTTCGGGAGCTTCGGCCTCTTTTCTCGGCGCACCATGTCGCGGTAATCGACCTCGTCGAGGCCGGGATAGACGAAACGCCCGATGAGGATGCGCTGGAAGCGTTCGGGTCGTTCGAGGAGAACGCGCTGGCGAAGGCGAGATACTTTCACGGGCGAAGCGGGCGCTGGACGTTCGCCGATGACTCGGGGCTCGTCGTCAACGCCCTCGGAGGCGCTCCCGGTGTTCACAGCAAGCGGTGGAGCGGCCGTCCCGATCTGTCTGGCCAGGCACTCGATGATGAGAACAATCGCCAGTTGCTCGAGAGGCTCGTCGGCGTGAACGATCGGCGCGCCCACTACATCTGCGCTGCTGCGTTCGTGGATGGCACTCGCGAGCTCGTGTGTCGAGGCGCGGTGCATGGTTCGATCGTCGACGATCCGCGCGGGACGTCTGGGTTTGGCTACGATCCATACTTCCTGTCCGATGAGCTCGGTCGAACGTTCGGCGAGGTCGACCGTTCTGCGAAGGAGCAGGTGAGCCATCGAGCGCGCGCGTTCCGTGCGCTGCTGGAGAGGGTTGCGTCGACGGTTTAGCGAAACTGAGCAGTTGATTCTCGTTGAACGTCCGAATACATTCGAAGGCTCGCGGGGCGTAGCGTAGCCTGGTATCGCGCCTGCTTTGGGAGCAGGAGGTCCCCGGTTCAAATCCGGGCGCCCCGACCTCAAGGCGCCATTGGTGGATGAAGCGCCAGTAGCTCAGTTGGATAGAGCAACAGCCTTCTAAGCTGTGGGTCGGGGGTTCGATTCCCTCCTGGCGCATCACACGGGAGTAGGTTTCGCCCGATAACGCTCTTGGGCCGTTAGCTCAATTGGCAGAGCAAGCGACTCTTAATCGCTAGGTTGTAGGTTCGATTCCTACACGGCCCATTGGACCAAACCAAAAAGGGGCGACCGATCAGGTCGCCCCTTTTTGTGTTTTGTCGCGTTTCCGTCCGCCGCGGGACTAGGTCGTCTTGCGTTTCCGCAGATGCCGGAAGCCCAAAAGCCCGACGACGCCTGGGGCCATCAAGGCGAGGGTGGCAGGCTCCGGAGTCGCAGTGACTGGTCCGTCCCCGTTGCCGGCGGCCGGCGCGCTGAACGATAGGTCCTGTATCGCGAAGGCAGCTCCCTGGAGCTCGATTCGCCCGATCTGTTGGGTGCCGTCCGACACGTATCCGTAGAATCCGAACATGTCGGGTTGGTTCGTTACGTCGGTGCGTACCAGCACGTTGTTCTGGTCGTAGATCCTGATGATGGATCCACTGACAAACTGGACGCCCCCGAACCCGAAGGCCGACGCCACGAAGCCGTTGGAGATGAAGTCGATGTTCAGGATTCCGTTCCAGGTCCCTGTCACGCCAACCTCACTGCCAGCGCCAGCGCCGGTGTAGTTCACCAGCGAAGAGGCACTGCCACCAGTTGGGATGCTCGACAGTGTGACGAATGTCGAGAAGATCGCACCGCTGATCTGGGTGCTCGCGGCGGATAGCGCGTTCCCGAGCGCGTCGGTGTTGAAGTCGAGGTGGTACTGGGTGCCCCCGCCGATCGCGGCGAGGTACGCGCCCGTCGCTGAGTTCGAGACGAAGCCAGTGTTTGGCCCGTAGTACTGCGTGAACTGTGCGTGAACGGGCAGTGCCGCCGAGACGGCACAGGCCGCGGCAGCCAGGGAACTGCGGACGAGGAGTCGCATGGGGCTCTGGGGTGTGTGCGCCGCCACTGGCGCCTACTGACGGCCTGGGTCACAGGTTTGGGCCGTCGGCGGCTTTCCCCAGGCAATTCGTGGCTTTGTGAGCTAGCGCACACATTGAGCGACCTGAGGCGATTTGTCCAGACCCGGTTTCGCTTCGTCTGGCCTACGGTTGTCTCGTTTGGCGCGTGAGATTTTTCGCCGTTCTGGGGTTGAACACGGTGTTGTGCTGGATTAGTATTCGGGCTCGCCGAGAAATTCGAAGCGAGTCGTGACCGTTGCTGGAAGCGCTCAGCGCGCGATTGTGGCGCGAGTGGGGT
>Ga0310811_10004076_pt1 | contig 18403 bp, 20 predicted proteins | sample YCmetagenome_FD_207642 | JGI IMG/M metagenome (GOLD analysis project Ga0310811, IMG submission 207642) | Soil microbial communities from experimental microcosm in Duke University, North Carolina, United States - YC | ecosystem: Engineered > Artificial ecosystem > Soil microcosm > Unclassified ...
GGTCCAGCAATCGTGGTGAACGTCCCGTCACCCCAGTCCCATCGAGTCTGTACAATAGTACCATCGCGGTCAATGCTGGTCTCTAGCACCCGGATCGTGTGCTGATCAGGCGAATCGAATATCCAGCCGAAGTTCGCTATCGGCGGATACGCTGGATGCTCAAGATCAGTGATTACTTCCTCGCGATAGATATACTCCAGAGCGAGCTGCATCAAGCGCGTGTCACCACTCGCTGGACTCACGCGATCGTTCTCCCAGCCAAGTATATCGCCGATGATCTCCTCTGGCTTGAACTTCTCTGTCGTCGCTGGATTCGTCTCGACGATCGCCATATCAGTAGAGAACACCGAAGGCGGTCCACCAATAACTGGGTTAGCATGAGCGACCGCTGGACCTGCCACAGACCTGTGAATCCCGACCTCAGTGCCACCCACGATGATGAGTTCTTTACCTTGACCAGAGAATATCTGTGGCGGTGGAAGAGTGCCATCGAACCAGTGCTCAAGTCCAACCGCGAGAATTTCCTTAGCCTGCGGAATAACTCCTGGCAGTACGAACGTATCACGCTCTGCGACAGCGTGATAGTTGTAGCTCAGCATGTCGGTGAACGTGTTGAGCTTTCGAGCCACGTTCGCGAGTCGAGTACCACCAGTCGGAGTTGACTGCTGATCCGAGCCAATACCTACCGGCAGAATCCCATCTACCAGGGCATTGTACAGGTGTCGCTTGACATCGCCCTTGTTATCAGCTATGACGAGACTGTCGAACTCGATCCCTGCGATCCCATGCGTCAGGTTTCCTGCTCCATCACCAGCTGCGGCTCGCGTATCAGTACCAACAGTAATTCCCATCAGTACGCTCGACGCGATCCTGTTCACATTCGAGATCATGTCCTCGAAGAACAGAAGCTCTCCGACTGTCGAACCATTGTACAGGCGAGCAAACAGGAATCCATCGGAGATTTCTGTATCAATCAGACCGTTTCGCGATGATAGGAATATCCCCGCCTCGATCGCGAAGTAGCCATCAGCGGGAACAGTCTGTGTCGAGGTAGCGATTGTTGTCCAAGTGCCAAGATTATACGGATTGCCTAGCGAGCCAGCCGCTTCGGTTAGGGTGAACTTCTTCAAGACTACATGACGATCTGCGGTAATCGCTAGAACAACATGCGGGATCGCGTCGTAGTTGATCGTCGGCACATCGGTCAATGTCAGCAGCGCAACGAACCCAATAATGTTGAGGTCGTCTTCTGGCGGCACCACACCATGTAGGTTCAACCCGATCACTGTCTCGCCAGCCCTGAAATCCGAATCAGCCTTGAACGGTATAGCAAGCCAGTGTCCACACAGGCTCGCAGTATCATCAGCTCGACTAATGATACTCCCTCGACCTCGTCGTCCTCCAGTTGGATTATACTGCCAGCTCTTCTGTGGAAATCGAAGTGGAATCGTGTAGTCAACCTGTGTGGTTGGCTCCTTGACTATTCCATAGCTGTTCCAGAAGAGGTATCTGCCACCGACCTCGTACTGATTAATTCCAGCATCAGTATTCAGTGGCAGGTACGGATTCCTGACATCATCATCTGGAATCAGAATCGGATTGCTTGGTAGATCAGCCTCGTCGATAGTCCAGCCAAGTGTCTGAATTGGACCGAGTGTGAAGCTATCCATCCAGATTGGTCTGGGCTTCAGGATCGCATCGGAGTTCACGACTGGTTGATCCACAGTATCGCTCGGTGCCTCGAACAGCATACCGGTTCGCTGGAACTCTACCGAAGCACGACGGATACGAGGCGAGCCAGCGGTGATACGCAGCCCAAGACCAATACCTCTGCCAGTATGAATAAACGGTACCCAGGCTCGCTTCGTGAACCCTGTCGCTGGTACAAGTGTCGCTGTTCGCACAGCCTCATAGTTTCCGTCAGGCTTATCTGGAAGCCAAAGCTCGATCGAACTCGGTGCATCAGCTTCGTAGGTGAAGCGCGCTCCAAGGCCAGTCATGAGCTGATCCTGATTCTCACCCACCTGGACCCGATCAAACCAGAGCGGAGCTATCGTCTCGCTACCGAGTGAGCTAAACGTGCTTGGGTCCTCGATGCCGAACTCGGAGCCCTTTACGAAGTACATCGAGCCACCAGACTCTTGAGGCAGCAGCTGCCACCACGCGAGAGTCTGTGAACCCCAAGTACCAACCGCATCTGACCAGCGCAGTCGTGAGCCTTGCGACGGAAAGAAGATTGAGTTAAGGAATACACCGGTCCAGCGAAACCAGCGCCTACGCAGAATATCGAAGACAAAGGTTCCTGTTGGACCGTGAAGATAGTACCGCTTGCGGAATGGATCGAAGCAAGCTGTCCAAGTATCAGACTCGTGAATTGGGCCTAGCAGTCGATTGATTGGCGCTGAGATCAGTGGGGCTTCAGAGCCTGTAAACAGCCGCACACCATCATCCGAGAGGAATAGGACTCCATACTCGGTTGGTGTAATAGTCTGCGAGTGCGAGCATCCGGTGTCTTCGAGCCTTGGCGAGAATCGAATCGGCTGGAACTCGTCCTGGGTCGGTACGCCTATCCAGATCGATCGCCGATTGACCACGACAAGCGTCTCGAAGCCAAGCGAAGCGAAGCCCTGGATGCGATCCGCGCGGAGCATCGAGCCGATTAGACTCTGGCCTGCTGAGCCCAAAGCTGGGTCCCAACCAGCATAGTCACTCGTCGAATCGCTCCACTGCACGCCCATGAAGTCAAGTTTGCCATCGATCTGTGCGCCACCGACGACTACGCGACCGGCAAAGACAGCAAGCGAGAATCCAGCGGGTGCTCCAGGAATTAGCTCGATCGCGAGCTTACCTGGCTTGCGAACATAGATACCTTTGCTGCCATTCGTAAGCAGCAGGTATCCAGCGAAGTTGGTATAGCCAAACGGTGAGAAGCCACCGATTCCAGCATCGAACCACTCAGTAGCTGCGTTCGACTTCACTCCGATAAAGGGAGCCGCGAGGAACACTGTCGCCGAAGCATACTGAAATCCCGCATGTAGGATCACCTGTGTCGGTACATGCGTGAGCGTCTCGACCAGTGACACCCCAGGAGCACGAATCAGGCGATCGTCCTCGGTCACCTCAACATCTTGCATCTCGAACGATTGGCCAGGAACCGAATCTTCTGGAGCATCGCTGACGTCCAGTCCGCCCTTCCAAGAGTCTGTATGGAAGAACTCGTCTCGCGGTAGAGCATCAGGCGGAATGTTCACGCCTTTAAACGGGTTTCTCATCAGGTCATGAGAAGCTGAACATAGGCCAAGCCAGCATCATCAGGATTCGTAGATGCTGAGGCATCGAGTGTGAAGTTGATTCCCCAGGTATCACCGATCGCGATGACTTGCGAAACCGAGATAACAAGCTCCTGCACACCAGCACCTGGAGTAGCTGTGAACGTGCCGTAAAGGACTGGCGCACCTACGAGAGGATAACGAGTGATCTGTCCGGAGACTGTCGCAGTCCCGTCCGAGCGGACCAGCGCAGATGCTCGCACCAAGGTCTGTCCAGCTGGTAGCGAAACTTGTGCGAAGACCGTTAGCGGTGAGCCACCAAGCGCAGTCTTGACCTCGCTATCGTCGTAGGTTAATTGGTCTGACTCGTTCGCTGGCTGGAACGCTGTGTGTGGCACGAAGCGATCAAGCTCACCATGCAGCCTGCCTGGAGTTCCTGGCTTGATAACCGCGATTGCGAGCTGCGCAGCATTCAGGGTAATCGACCCAGCTGTGATATTGGTCACAGCGACTGTCACAGTATCTGCAGCGGTCACTGCACACATCACCGCGAATCGCCCATCGGGCCAAGAACCAACCGCTACATCACCTGGCTCAGCGCCTTCAATCGTGGCTGTCCCACCACCGATCGCTCCAGCAGCAACTACGCCCGAGATCAACCCCATCCCGAGGAGGATCGATCTAAAGTTCAGCGTCGGATCAAGCACGATTGCGCTGAACGGAATGATCCCATCCTTGAACGTGAGCGGATCATCGTCGAAGGAATTGACCAGCGTCTCAAGACGCTCCTTGATATCCAGCTTCGCGTCTCGAATTGAGTCATCGCCCTGATCTAGAAAGTCCCCATCAGCGGGAACCGCTGGATCGAAGGTCGCGTGCGTGTATGCCATTAGGAGTCTCCGCGATGCGGATGTCGGCGAGGATTGAGGAACTCCCTGCGGGATGTCACAGGTCGGATCGTTGGATACTTGGTTTCGGAGTCTTCTTCATCACGCGAAAGACGGCGCTGGACGAGCCTTGCAGCCTCGTTCGTATTCAGCCCCGCCTTGACATCGTTCTGAACCGCATCCCAGGCGCGAGCCTTGGCGAGACGATACAGGGCATCATGCCACTTGTCCTCAAGGATTGGATAGTCGGTGTCAATAACAAGTGGCGCAGGACTCAGCGTGATGTCAATGCTGATTGGGAACGCTCTGCTCGGTGTCGGCCAGACCACAAGCATGTTCTTCTCACGGAACCACATCTCGGGATCGCCACTGCGAACTGGGAGCTTGCGGTAGCTCGCAGCATCAGTGTTCACCAACGGTCCACCGATCGTAGCAAGCGATGGATCTGTGGCGCTGATTGCCCTGATCCCATCGACTGAGACCGGCAGCGCATAGAATGGTTGCGCTGCAGTCATCATCAAGCCGAAGCTGGTTCTGCGCTCCGGCAAGTCGATCGAGGTCCACAGGTCCAGGTACGAATCGTTGATCCACTCGTTCCAAAGTGCATCAGGGATATCAGTCCGGTTTCCAAGCTCCAGCTTGAGCCTGTTCCTGAACATCACCAGTGACTTGCCCATCGGATGATTAGCAGCAGTCTCTGGAGCCCCGAACGCAAGGGTCGGTGCAATCTGAGCCAGCGTTGGATCAAGAACCAGGTATGGCATCAGTGCCCCTGAAGAAGAACGATTGAGTCCTCATGCGGCCCATCGATAATGCAGACGCGAGTCCAGGGAGCTTCACGCAGCGGTTCGATCCGTGCGCCCATAAAGCTGACCTCATGTGCTACAGCGCCTTCGTGAGCCATTGTTTGCTCGATGCGGACGCGAGCCTCGCGATGAACCCGCGCGTTCACCTGCAGCCTCCGCATCCCTGCGGTACGAATCCACTGGCCCTCGCGTGCCCCAACCAGCGCAGCCTTCTGTTGCATACTTCCTCCTGGTTACACCGTGTAATCAGGGGGTGGGTGGGGAATTGAACCCCACCAGAACACGGCCAGCGCCCTTGCGCGCTCCCGGTCACCCCTACTTAACGAACGTTGATGTCCGCTAGGCACGTCGCCGAAGCAGCGCACCCAACTACGATCTTGCCGTACACGCGATTCAGGGAATCCAAATACGCAGGTTTAGCTCTGGCTTTGCCGGTAATCAGCGATGGCATGACTGTTACACCAGCAGCTAACCCACCAGTTGCAGTATCGACCGGAATCCACGTTCGACCCTGCTTCAGAACGATCACTTGCTGATTCGCTGTAGCTGCCAACGTACCGACATCGGCCGCAGCCCGAGAAGCTCGATTACTAGTTCGAGTTCCTCCGACCACGACACCGGCTATGGTATTGTAATTAGCAAGTGTCCCAGAGACCGAAACCTTGTTGTCTGCGCTGTAGTACACCACGTTACCGACTTTCTCGGAATCCGCAGCAAGCGCGAACACCACTCGCCCTCCGGGTTGACCAGCAGTCGCCGAGTCATACGGAGCACTCGACGCAAAGAACGGTCCCAGCTTCGCCACCGGCGAGAGTGTGACCATCGCGGTGCCTGCGCCGAGAAGCCCAGCGCAGAACACCAGCGCAGCGAGAGCAAATACCTTCTTCATCGATCACGCTCCTGGTGAGCCGTATGCGCCACGCCAGTCATTGAACCCGGTCGAGTGACGCTGCTTGATCTTGTGATACGTGCCGTCTGCGTTGTCATCGTCCCAGGTCTTCGTGTCGGGACGCTGGCGCCAGAAGAACACGATCGGGGAATCCGAGGCGGGCGCAAGCAGGAACCACGCATCGGTATCTGTGAGCCAATTCGAGACAACGACCTGGAGCCCTTCGTCGTACAAGGGGTTCACGTCGTTGAAGTTTCCACCGGGCAATCCGGCAGACTGGAGCAGGCGCTTCGCGAGCATTCGATCGCCTGGAGTAATCACAAGCAATGCCGGGCTCAGCTCCGTCGTGATACCGCGCTCATCGACCATACCATCGAACGAGGCGATACCTGCTTCGAGCGCTGCTTCGCTGAGATCGACCGCGACCGTGGGCCGGTTGGCGTAGGTACCGCCAGTGCCCTGAATCGGGTGATCCGTTGCAAAGAGCGCCTTGCCATCACGCCCGACGTAGCGCGTGGTGTCGAAGCCGTGATTGAGCACGTCGTGCCCATATAACTCCGTCGTGACTCGGGCCGATCGCCCAAGGTCACCAGCGAGCTTCGCGATGACACCATACTGCTCGTCTTGCTGCATCTCCTCGGAAGCGAGGAAACCCAGTGCGAAGCTGTCATGCACGATGCGAACGCCTGGAATCTTGATCGGCTCGTCCAGCATCGTTGGCGCAAGCTCTCCCTTCTTGGCGAGCGGACCGAAGCCCGACGCATCGAAGAAGTCCTCGTAGGCTCGCGTCGAGGACTCGACTCGGACGTATCGAGCGAACTGCGAGGGACGCTCCCGGAGCTTGCGGAACGTGAACCTGTTGAGGCCGGGAGCCAGATACTCCGCGTTACCTCCGCGAATGAAAGGCATTTTGGCTCCGGTTAAGGTGTGCCGATTACGGCAGCGAGCCAGCTGACGAGTACTTCAGCTCCCATGCCGAGATCGAGTGAAAGATCGCGCTCGTACTTGACTGCGACGTTCGTTGTGTCGCTGAAGTCCACCTTCCACTCATTGTCAGTGTCCTTGACAATGCCGTAGCTCCCGCCGGTGGCGGTTGGCTTCGTACCAATGTAGGTCGTCCGCCAGTAGGTGTCCTTCAGCGTGGTGCCCTGCATCCTGCCCGGAGGAAACTCCTTCTTGGCCAGGATATTGAACCCGCTGGTGTCGGCGCCGCACGGAGCAAGCGAGATCGCATCGATCACGTCAGGATCTGCTCCGCACTCCGCGTAGTTGTCGTCCACATCGCGTACCATTGGCGAGCCTTCCAAAAACGCTTGGGTGGCTGCCAGGGCGCGCTCCTCCGTGAGCGGCACTGCGACGCCGACAGGTTGTGCAAGCTTGAATCCCATTGCTTACTCCTTGTCGGTGATGACCTCGACTGGCTCCCCGAGATCTTGGGAGAGCTTGTCCGCCGTCTTCTTGAACTTCCGTGTCGGCGCTCCAAGCCGGTCCAGCGCGCGCTTCCGTTTCGCCTTGTTTCTGGCGCGCTCCTTCGCCCGAGGACAACGCATCAAGACTGTATCTCCAACGACGTAGCGTCCATCCTGGATGTCGGGAGACTCACCGACTAGCGTCTTGATGTCTTCGTTCTCGGGGTCTACAAACACGTACCCTTTCTGTTTTGCTCGCGCCAGCTTGATATTCGCGGATCGATTGACGAACTTATACGTGTAGTTCTTGTCAAGCGTCCGTGGATCAAGGTCTAGCAACGAGCCCATCTGGTTTAGGTCTTCGACCTCTAGCTGTGGCACCTCCCTGCGACGTGAACGATCTCGCTCCTCATCAGGATTGCCAATCCTGGTAGAGCCTGGGATATGAGCTGGAGTCTCCAGTGGGAATCGCTCAGCGAGTACCTCAGCCGAACCCACTGGATCGTTCCCCTTTACCATCTTCTCGACGGCCATGACTCAGCCTCCGAAACGCTGTGGTGGCTGTTGCTGGAACTGCTGCGGCGCTTGACCCTGACCGTTCTGGCGCTGCGGTGCAGGCACCCTACCACCCCAATAGCTGGCGTACTCCTGCATGGGGATGCCGAACTTCCGGGCAGCCGAGATAGCCCGAGGATCTTGCATTACCGAGCCGCCCTGTGGCGCTTGCTCTTGACCCGCACTCGGCGCTTCAACGAAGTCCCAAGCCGGTGGCTCAGTATGGATCGGTCCTCCAGGCTGATGAAAGGACTGCCCCTGTGGCTGATCGAAGTCAAACGATTGACCAGCACCATAGGTCGGCTGTCCTGGCATCTGACTGAGCACTCGACCCTTGACGGCGTAGTACGCATTTCGCCACAGCTCGCGCTCGGACAGCTGCTCCTCGGTCGCACCCTGGAGCGATTGCAGAATCTGAGCGTGGTACTGATGCCAGTCAGGGAACTCGCGCTTGACCTCGGTGAACGCCTGCTCAGCACTGACCTTGTGGACCGGAGCCATGACCTGTGGCAGAATCTCGCTCAGCACTCGCCGAATCGTCTGCTCTACAGACTGGTTTGGATCCTGTTGCTGAGCCTGTTGCTGAGGTGGAATGTACGACTGAGGCTGTTGCCCCTGCGGCTGTCGCCAACCTGGCTGTGGCTGGCCCTGGAGCTGTGGCTGAAAGCCCTGCTGTTGCTGCTGCGGTTCCCCACGCAGCCCCTGTCTCGCAGCCTCTTGCTCCTCACGCTTACGACGCAAGAAGTCATCTCGCATGACCTTGTAGTACTGCAACGCCTCCCCAATCGGCCTGCCCCAAAGCTCCTGCGGCCACTGAGGATCACCGTGAGGCACTAGCTGCCTGGGGTTCACGTTCGGCAATGGCGCAGGAGCCTGCGGCTGAGGTGGCTGAGGCTGTTGCTGCTGTGGCTGTGGCGGATACGGAGGCATCACAGGTGGCTGTTGCCATCCCTGCGGAGCCGGTGGTGCCTGAAACTGTTGCTGCAGATTCGGTGCTGTCATCGTGTCCTCTGGAAGTACCGGCGTTAAAAGGATCTTGGATCGTCTACGCCGTGAGCGCGACCAAGCAGTTTCTCTGGCAAGGCGAAGATCTCATCGAAAGCATCGAGTTTACCCTGGAGCCTCATCATTTCGTTAGGGTCTTGGGAAGACCGCAGGCGCTTGTAGTGTTGGTTGAATTGAGCTTGGGCCGCCGCCCAGAAGAGGCGGTAACCCTCCGACTCCAGGAGCACCTTGACCCACTGGCGTGCCTCCTGGTCCTGCAAGGGCTCCAACGGGTGCTGAGCCAAGGAGCTGTCCGACCTGCCCTGAGAGCCGAGTGAGCTGGTCGAGGTCCGGGAGGATTGAGTCAAGGTCCTGTTCCTCATAGTTATCGAGAATCCTACGGGCGAGGATCAAGCCTCCCTGAACCATCTGAGCCGCGAGAACCCGGAGAGGCGCAGGTATTTGCGGGTTGACTACGATTGACATGCCCTGGAACATCTGCTGATAGAACTGAGTCACAAGACCGAAGATGATCTGGTCTGTGCGAATCTTGGTTTCCTTGTTCAGTTGCGAGCTTGTAGCGGTGACCTTGATCGCGACTCCGGTGCGGATCGCATCAAGTGGGAAGTGCAGCACCTCGTTAACGACCGCACCGTCCTTGTCACCCATGACCTGATAAACTTTGCCTTGCTGATCGAACTGCTGGTACAGCTCCACCACGCGCTGACCGACCTGAGCTACTGCCGAGTTCATCTCGCGCAGAGTCTGATCGCGAAGCTTCCGGCCCTGCTGGAGCATCTGGATCGTCGTGGTTGCGGTCGAGTAGCTGATCGCTGGATTGCCGGCACCACCGCGGTCATAGTCCGAAATACCAGCGCGCTGACGGTAGTAGTTGATAACGAGTTCTTCCTCGGGCACAGTGCTCTGCGCCTCATACCCAACCGGGAAGGGCTTGACACCCTCTGGATCATCGACCAGCATGATCCGTCCCGGCCACCAAGGCTCGTCCTGCTTGAGCCCGATCCCGCGCCGAGCGATGAAGGCGGCTGTGTTCCTGATCGTGCCGTTGTCGATTCGCTGGTTATGCATCGCAGAGACTTCTTCCTGCGCCATCTCATCGACTTCGCACATCCCGATTCCATAGAAGCGTCCCTCCTTACGGATGAACCTTGCAGCGGAATAGGGTGGCTCCTGATGAAAGAACGGGTTAAAGTCGATACGAGCGTAGGTCGAGCTTGGAACGTGGATCGTGCAGACTAGCGGCAGCGTCTCACCGATGCCGAGGATATCGAACTTGGGCCAGAACTCGAACAGCTCGAACTTGTCGCGTAGGCCCGGAATGAGCTTGTCGAGGACTTCTTGCTCGGTCTGGTAGCCATCAAACTCCGAGGTCGAGATAGACTGACGCCAGTGTGCTCCGATACGATCTATCAAGTCAGGCCGATACACGCCCTCGCGGACACGACGCTGTAGCTGATCCCAGGTTAGCTCCAAACGCTCCGCGCACCACATAGCGTCTTCGAGCTTGTTCGTGGTCGCGGAGGTATAGAAGTTCGCCAGCGGAACCCAGGATACATCTGGTCGATTCGCGACCATGCGCCGAGCCATCTGCTGTACAGTCTGTCCAAGTCCAACCTCGCGCCACTCGAAGACGGTTTTGTTCTCACGCTTGTAGCGGGTCTTGAGAATCCCGGTACCGAGCTTAACGAGATCAAGTGCCCAGTCGTTCAGCACATTGTACATCCCAAGCTCAGCCTCTTGCGCCCACTCCAGGAACTCCTCAAGTCGCGCCGCGAACTGCAGCCAGTCCGGTCGCAGACCTTCGGTTGACCAAAGGTTCGGCGCTCCAAACATCACGCCCATCAGCTCAGCAACCGTCGTCTCGACATCAGTAGGTATGACCGGAATGACCAAGTTCGATGCTCCCTTAAACGGGAAGTCATTAAACGGGTCCTTAGGTCGAGCCCTGTACAAGCGCGCGAACCTGATCCAGTCGGCTTCTAGCTCTTGGCGATCCGATTGAGCTTGTCGTAGCTCTTGGATCAGCCAGTCTAGAAGCTCACTGACACGACGAGGGTTTAGATTTTGGATCACTTAGATTGGGCCTTCAGCTCAGCGGTCTCTGCCTTGATCTCGGCGGTTTCACTCTTGGCAACCGAGGGTTTAGCAGCATCAGTTGGATTGGTCTGAATCGAGACGCCTCGATGAACGAGCGCGTACACGGTTCCGAAGAGCGCCATGAGCGCGACCACTGTGCCCTCGGTGATCTGTGTCTTGGCGTCCTCGGGCACTACGATTCCGTACTTCGTCGCGAGCCAAGTTACAAGCGAGGCCACTGCGAGGCCAACCACTCGGCTCAGAATTGGGCGAATCCAGTCTGGTATCATCGGTTCTCCGGGTTTCCAGCTATCTTGACTAGTGCATCTGTGACTCGGGACTCCACGCCAGCTTTTCGTGCAACATCGACAAGAAGTTCAAGAATCGTGATCTGTACACGGTGAATACTGCCAAGCGTTTTACCGAGTTCTCGCTCGGCCTCAGCAACCCTTGAGTCTACAGCTGCATCAATCTGCATTCTGCGCACCGTGGTATCGTTGGTAGCGTCGTTCTCGACCTTACCAATGCGTTTCTCTAGATCGCCGATCCGCCTTGTGTTATTTGCAAGCCCTCGTCGAATCTCCCTGTCTTCGTACTTCCTTGTAGCTATGATAGTCACACCACCAAAGATCGCGGCACCAGCTAGCTCCGCTACTTGAACGAGGTCAAATGCCATAAGTCTACCCCCGCGAATAACCTGTAATGCGGCTACGACGTGAGTAGACGCGCTCTACGGCTTCCTCCTCTTCTTCCTGATCCTTTGCTGATAAAGGCGAGCGCCACAGCTCGGCCCCATATGCTAGTGCATCGATCTCGTCATCGTTTTCGAGATCGGGAAAGAACCTGATCTGATGCCGCAGGGTCGCTTGGCTCTTGCGAACGTACATGCGGCCCTGGTTGATGATTGGCTGAAGTTGCTTGCGAACACGCTCAGCCTTGACTCGGTTTCTCGGAGTCACCTTCTGCATGAAGATATAGACCCCGGTCTCCTTGGCTTTCTTCTTGAAATAAAATGCGGTCTGTTGCTGACCGGCCTCCTCGATCCCGAGCGCGCGCGGTTGCCAGCGCTGCCACATCTCGTAGATCTGATCGACGAAGGTGTCAGGAGCTACGCGACGTGACCAAGCATCGAGTACGAAAATCTGATCGAGTGGAGACTGCGCTGAGACGATGATCGCAGGGAAGTCCGGGGCCGAGAGCGATCCAGAGTTCGGATCGACAGTCATGACTACATCGAGCGACTCGCGCGGCCAGCGCTGCAAGTAGCCGTTCTTGTCACGATAGACGATCGAGCCATCCTCGTCGAAGTCAAACCAGTTGAGCTTCTCGGGGTGGAAGTCCTTCATACCGTCAGCGATCGGCGAGTTCTTGTACTGAGCGTAGTACAGAACCGGATCGATGATGCTGAGGCGCTGGAGGTACTCCAGAGAGAACTTGCGTGGGAAGATTGGCTGGAACGTCCCGCGCTTCGCAAGGACTTGCTCGTCTGGAAGCTCGGGCTTGTTGCGGCCAGCATAGCCAAAACCGGCTTCGCGCAGGGTCGCAAGCTCCAAGTGCTCTGGAAGCAGCTCGATATCCTCACGCGAGAAGTAGCTCATGTCATCGCCATAGGCGAGGAGCATCTCGCGATACAGGTCATACAAGGCCCAACGCGTGCCGATCCAGTCGATCATGTCCTCGTTAGCATCGACGAGAAGCGGCTCCAGCGTCTTAGAGTATCTGATCGCACGCTGCATATCAGCCGCAGATTCACGCGCAGCCAGACCAATAAGGTCATCGTTCTTGATGCGCGTATAGTGTCGGGAGACAACTGCGCCTCCGAGTCCGATCGCATTGTAGGTCCACTCCTTGTAGGCGGTCTTACGTGGCAAGCAGGCCTTCGTCGAAGACCACTTCGAGCCTGGGCCTGTGATGCGAGTCGGGACGAGTTCCGGGAACAGCAGCGCGAGGACCTCGTTGGACTCCCAGTGCGCCTTGATCTCTGCAAGGAAACCAACCGAGTTATCCTCGATCTCGTTGATCAGAAGAATCCGAGTCTCCTCGGGGTCTTCGAGCGAGAGACCGATCGAGTCGGTGACTGTGCAGAGCGTTGACTTCAAGTGGCCGCGTGGACTTAGGTACATCCGACGCTTCTTAGACCTGTCCTCGATCGCACGGCACAGAGGGCCGTGGGTGTAGGGATTGATGTCCTTATAGCCGAGGACACCAAAGCCGAGAAAGTATCTATCGTACTTCGCCTTCTCACGCAGCTTCTGAATCATACTCGCGCTCATGCCCTTGATCTCCTCAACCAGCTCGGGATCAGGCTTGGCCTCGTATGGTGCTCGGAAGCTACTCGGAAAGGCAGGGTTCATTGCGCCAGGGACGCCACTAAGTAGTGAAAGGGAAGGCTCGGCGAGAAAGTGCGATCGGGCGGGCCACTAGTGGCAGGGAAAGGCAAAGGAAAGGAAGGGAAAAGCAAAAGCAACAGCAGCTCGATCGCGGATAGACCTGATTACACCGTGTAATCAGCATCAGGGTTCGTCCAACTCAATGTGGCCCCAGTCGAGAAACGTCTCGTCTCGTGGATCGAGGTTGCGATTCCAGTCAGCGCCCCACCGAACCTTGATACCGAGGCGCTGTGCCGTGGTGATGATGTTGCAGGCAATCATCGCGAAGCGTGCGTGGGGTAGCTGGCCCTCACTCCAATCAGCTGGAAATGGCGAGAAGTCGAAGGCACGGCTTGGAGTCGCGTTGTGGTTACCATGAGGCCAGTCGAGCTTAGACTTACCTTGGAGGAAGTCTCTATGCTGCAGCTCCTGGTTCCGAAACCCCTCAACGATCGAGAAGTCCGGTCCCCACTTGATCGCCTCGTTAGCGACTTGCTGCAGACGCTGATCGCAAGTCGCTAGTTGATTCAACGAGGCTTGACCGAAGAAGTGACTCATCCTACCCGCCGCAGGTCCGGGTGCTCTGCGACAGGCTCAGGCACCGGAGTCGGTGCGGCGTCTACGCTCTCGTTCGGCGGCACACTTGGCACACGTCCAGGCATGACCTGCACATCGACCCGCTCCGAGGCTTCGAGAGCCTGGGCGAGGCGCGCCAGGGTGTTCCCGGTCGCAGCAGCAGGCGCAGGCGCTTCGTTCCGTACTGTCGAGGTCGGACCGTAGCCAGCACGATCCAGCATTCCAAAGGTCACCCTCGCGATCGTCTTCAGGTCGTTCGACTTCATCGCGTATTCGTAAGTCAACTCGGCGAGGTCCTCGGCCATTTCATCAAGCCGAGTCTTCATCTCAATAACCTTCGTGCTCTTGGTCGCGAGCAACGCAGATCGAATCTTCACAGCATAGGGATGCAACAGCGTCCGAGCTATGTAGACCTGATTCATCCCGAGCATCTGTGCGATTACTCGATTTCGAGCACCACCAACAGAAAGCAGAACAACGTTCACATGATTGGAGTTAAACTTCTGTACCTCGTTTTCTTCTAGTGGTCGATCAGGCGGTTCAGCCCCCTCCATACAGCGCCAAATCAGAGCCTGAATCTCCTTTGGAAGTGATTCAGGGTTCATGGCTTCTTCTACAGAAACAAGACCGCCAGAGATCGCTTCAGGGTTAGACAAGATATGGCCCTGAGAACCTAACCTGGGTCCAGTATCAAGCTGCTCCTCGCGCTCTAGGCGATCACCGATGCCCATGATGACCTTTGCCTCCGCGTGGATCGCTGACGAGCACTGTGACCTTGTTCGAGACGATCGATCCCGAGCTAACCCAAACGTGAGCGGTGCCAACCTGCAGTGGATCGATCTCTAGCCGCGACCCCTGCGGCGGACCATTGATCACCGCAACCGCACCATTCGAGGCCTGGTTCGTGAGCACTGGCAGATTCATCGACGCACCGAACTGATCAAATGCCCCGACGTTGACATAGCTCGGAGTGTTCGCGATCGCTGAGACAGCCGTCGGTGCGAGCACAAGACTCGTGAGCACAGGCGCCGGGTTCGTCACCGAGACCGAGACGTGATTGGACTCGATCGCTCCCGAGCTTATCCAAGCTTCACAAGTACCTGGTGCGATGCCGTTGATCTGCAAGGGTGCGTCAGTGACGGTCGCAATCCCTGTGTTCGACGAGTGCAAGCTCAGCGCTGGCAAGTCCATCACGACACCGAACTGATCGAGTGCAGTCGCTGTGAGCAGCTGCACTCCACCAACTCCGGGAGCCGCACTGGTCGGTCGCAGTTGCAGCGTCGTGAGCACTTGTGTTGGCGGCGGTAGCGTTGTGCCTCCACCACCAGCAAGGAACGTATCAACCTCGGCCTTCGTAGTAGCGAAGATCAACGAGTCGAGGTAGCGATCTTCGACCATCTTGGTCGAACCATTGACCTGCTGACCGATCCGATAGTCAACCCACTGATATGTTGCCGGGTCGTCGGTCCAGTCAGCAGACGTGAACTTCATCGTGGTTGACTCGAAGATCAGCACGCCATCGAACCACAGACGGAAGATCCCATCGCCAGCGCCAAACGCTGAGTCAGGCCGCACCTGGACTATGATCTCATGCCATGTCTTGAGCGTGAGATTGGTCGGTCCGTACCAGGTGCCAGGACCAGCGTTGCCAGCTGAGCCGAAGCTCCCAATATTCGAGCCGTCTTGTCCAGTCAAGTGTGCACTTATTAGGAACTGCAGTGGTGTTCCTGGTGGTACTGGCGTCGCCACTGAGTTGACTGAACTGACAACCAAGTTGAACTGGTGCTGGAATCCCCATGAGTCATTCGACCAGCCCCAGTAGTTCAGCTTGCGGATGCAGTTCTCTGCGTAGCCGTCTGTGTCCAGAAAGAAGCGCCAGCCGCAGAATAGGTCTTCACCAAGCTTGCGCCCTGGGTTGTTTGCGTCCTTGGGTGCGATCGCTTGGTTGCAGTCGAAGTTCCCGCCGTCAGGGAAGTTCTCGTAATGGATCTTGCAGACCTTGCCCTGAGCGCGTGGAGTCGGATCGTCTCCAACCGAGACAACACCCTGAACCCCCGCGACCTGAAATGGTCCGAGCGTCCCGTCCTCGAAGTCGTGTGCGGCGAAGATAGTCATAGTCGTGGTGAGATCTGACCTGTGGTTGGCCCGGTGTTCTCGCCGATCGAGCCAGGAGCTTCCATCGCCGACAGGTTCGGTGCAGCAAATCGGAACAGCTCGACCCGCGGTATCGCTAGAGTTGCGATATCATCGTGACGAAGCTCATTACTTATAGAGTTCTGTGTTGGCATAAGCTACTCATAGCGGAACATTCCGCTGATCGTGAATCCACCGACAGCGTTCCCTGTGATGTTTGTGACCAAGTACGTGTGCGGTGTACCGTAGACTTGAACGATCGTCAGGGTGTTCGGAGTGAAGTCAGCAGCGGCGATGCTCCAGATACCTACGTTTGGTGAGTGCTGTGCTGCACCGCCAGGCACGACCGGCAGCATGAGTGGTATCGACAGGAACGTGCCAATGATCCAACTAGTTTGATCACCAGCTACGAGTTGCGGATTTGGGCCGACGATTCGACTCATTTCTCCGGACTGCGTTCCGCCAGCCAATACCTTTGTCTCCTGTCGTGGAGATACACCGTTTCCTACAGTGACTTGTGTGATGTAATCGCTCGTGTATGTCTCAGTCGAGTCTACCGAGCGGTCGAGGAAAAACTGTGCAGCACCTCCACCGCCATCCGGCTGAAGCGAGATATTTAACCAGCCGAGGTTTCCGCTGACATAAGCTTGCTTCGTTCCCGTCGAGTTGCAGGGTAACGTCTTGGCTGTGGTGGTGATACCGCCCAGTGTACCAGTTCCGTTTGTGCTGGTACCGACTTGTACGCCGATCTGTGGGAAGTTCGACGCGTTACGCTGAAAGGATAGCTTGACATACACAGGAGTCAGCGCACCAGGCGACTGATAGAGCCTGAAGATCGTTGCTGCGTTCTGTGCAGGAAGCGCTGCTCCAGCTGGATCTGTTTGACCGGTATCAGCTGTCAAGGTCCAACCATCGGCCTGGATCGCGGCGTCGATGAACCCCATGAGAGCCTGGTAATTAGCCTGGCTGCTCATGTCGAAGGAACCTGAATAAGCGTGCTGGCCCATTGGTAGCCTCTAGCTGACTGGAGTATAGTCGAGTGTGAGAGTAACTGTGGTCGACCCACCAGAGAGGTTGGTGATGCTGTAGTAAATCAAGCTCGTCTGTGGTGAGTCGCCGTTCTTGAGCGCCGGCTCCGGTTCGCAGGTGATCGTCTCGTTCGGGGCCGAGAAGAGAAACTCTGCAAGCACGCCGGCGCCCTTCTTAGGTGGGGTGCCAATCTTACGGTTTCTGTCTGCGAGCGCGTGAGCCGCAGTGTTATAGAAGATAACCCTGCAAGCCTTGTCCGCCTCGATCGAGTGCAATATCAGGGCTGAAGCAAGCTTGATGGACCCACGACCTGTGGCGTTGTTCGCGAGAATCGTCCCGCCAGAGCCAGTGCTCCCACTACCACCATCACCAAGCGGCGGCGTAGGAGTCGTGGTCGCTGATCCACCACCAAACCTGCGACCATGCAGAGGCATCGCTAGGTCAGCTCAGGAAGAAGTCGCCGCCAACCGAGCCATTACCACCAGTCGCATCTGTGCGCCTGATTCTGGCTGATTGTGCCCCAGGAATATCCGCCCAAGCATACTTACTCGGTCCTGTGACATTGTCGGCCTTGGCTTGTGCCACAGCATCGAAGACCCCAACCGAGTTCCACAAGCCAGTAAATAGCTCAATCTCTAAGACAAAGACCGCTGTGGCCGAGGTCACTGCTGGTGTCCCAATCACTGCGACACCGGATCGAGTCTTGTCCACCGGAATCGGCAGTGTCTCGTTTTGAGCAAGGTTGACTGCTAGCATCAGCGCCTCCCCCGCTTACTCGGCCCGGTCTCTGGATCAAACACAGCGACCTTGACCTTGTTGCTCACGATCGATCCACCATCGCTGACCCAAATGTCACAGTTGCCAGCAGCCACAGGGTCGATTGGTAGCGCGGTTCCGTCTACCGTGCCGATCGCAGCCGTGCCCGCATCACTGGTGAACTTCGTCAGCGTGGGAATCGTCGTCGATGCGCCTGTGTCATCGAACGCCGCAACGCGAGCAATGCCGGTGTCGTCCAATGACACCAGCACGTTCGCGGGACCGATGACCAAACTTGCTAAGGCCATCGTGGCCTACTTGTCGAGGTTCGTGTCTTTCTTTTGCTCGGCCCTGAAGGCCTCTCGCGTGACTCGCGCTCCGGCGACGTTGAGCCGGTATCCGCGATCTGTGGCGATCGCCGCTAGCTCTGCACGGCTGAGCTTGTCGATCTGCGCGTCAGTGAGGCGTGTGCCCTTGGGCAACCCCTCCGAGGGGATTGCATCCGGGTCAGCCTTCTTCGGCGTCGCTGGCGCACCATGGGGCTTCGGTGCTGTGGCAGCGGCTGTGCTCGTCGGAGCACTTGGGCTCTTCCCTGCCTGAGCTTCCTTCGGTTGGACTACTGCTCCGCCCATCGTAGGCGTCGG
>Ga0310811_10004077_pt1 | contig 18403 bp, 21 predicted proteins | sample YCmetagenome_FD_207642 | JGI IMG/M metagenome (GOLD analysis project Ga0310811, IMG submission 207642) | Soil microbial communities from experimental microcosm in Duke University, North Carolina, United States - YC | ecosystem: Engineered > Artificial ecosystem > Soil microcosm > Unclassified ...
CGCCCAACCAGTACTGAGCGTTGGGAGCCAGTACGTGCTTAGGATAACGCTGCACAAAAGCGCGGAAATCCCGCTCGGCGCCGGCATAGTCGCCATCCTGAAACATCTTGAAGGCGGTGTGGTAGAGGTCGTCAGCTGAGCCGGTGGACGCCGCCTGCTGCGCCGGTGGCGGCGCCGACGGCCCTGCCGCAGCGGGTCCCGCGGGACGTGGCCCACCCTTTCCACCTTTCTCGAGTTGATCGATGCGGAAGTCGTAATCAGTCCGCATTTTCTCCATCTGCTGCTGGAGCTGCTGGTTTTGATACTGGAGCTGCTCGACCTGCCCGGTCAGCGTTGTGACCGACTGCTGAAGCTGGTTCAGCCTGTCGTCGACATAAGCGGAGCCCTGCGCCGAGGCGGCCGACGGCAATGCGAGAGCCAGGAACAGGAGCGTAGAGAAGAGAATCTTCATATCGATGCCTAGTTGCAGGTCAAACCCGGCCATTTTCAGGCAGGACCGGCAAGCCCACAAACGAAAACGCCGGTCGCTTGGGCGACCGGCGTTCGCGTCACTCGGACGTTTGCTTATTGCAATACGGTGATGCCGACGCGGTTACGCGCCCACGCGCCCTCGTCGGAGCCGAGCACCTCAGGGCGCTCCTTGCCGTAGCTGATCGTCTGGATCCGCGAAGCCGGGATGCCTTGCGCGATCAGATATTGCTTCACTGCGTTGGCGCGGCGCTCACCGAGCGCCAAGTTGTACTCGCGCGTGCCGCGCTCGTCACACTTGCCTTCGACTGTGATCGGGTAGTTGGTGTACTGCTTCAGCCACGTCGCCTGCTTGTCGAGCGTCGCGCGCCCGTCCGGACGGACGCCGGACAAGTCGGTGTCGAAGTAGACGCGGTCGCCCACGTTCTGCTTGAAGTCGGCGACGGATCCTGGGGTAACCGTCGTGCTGGCCGGGACGGCAGCTTGTTGCGAGTTACTGCAGGCGGCCATGAAAGCCATCGCCGCCACAACAGTCAGTGCCTTGATCGTGCGCATCAGTCTTTTCGCATCGCTTGCGCGACACGCTCCTCTCGGTTTCCCACTCGGTTCCACCGCTCCCAAACATGATGACCCGAGCGTTTTACGCTCGGGTCATCGAAGTGATCATATCGTTCGTCATTGCGGAATCAAGGGTGACCATGCCGGGTCCGACGCGCTGGTCGGAGTCGGCACTTGCCGTCCAAAACGACCGGTAATGTCGATCTGCTGCAGCGCCGCCGCTCCGCCGCCCGAGTTCGGCTGCTGCTGGAAATACATCAGCACCCGACCGTTGGGCGCCCACGTGGGACCCTCGACCAGGAAGCCGCTGGCCAGCATGCGTTCGCCGCTGCCATCGGGGCGCATCACGCCGATGCCAAAGCTGCCGCCCGTGATCTTGGTGAAGGCAATGTAATCGCCCCGCGGCGACCAGACGGGCGTGGCATAGCGGCCATCACCGAAGCTGATACGCCTGTCTCCGCCACCACCGGCGCCCATGACGTAGAGCTGCTGCGAGCCGCCACGGTCGGAGTTGAAGACGATCTGCGTGCCGTCAGGCGAGTAGGACGGCGAGGTGTCGATCGCCGGCGAGTTGGTGAGACGGCGGAGATTCTGACCCCGCAGATCCATCTCGTAGAGGTTGGTACGCCCATCCTTCGAGAGACTCATGGCAACCCTGCTGCCATCAGGCGAGAACCGAGGCGAAAGGCTCATGCCGGGGAAGTTCCCCAGAAGCTCACGACGACCGGAATCGACATTCTGCAGGTAGACCTTCGGCGGCGAGTTGTTGTCGCTGAAAGCCATGTAGACGATTTCCTGCAGCGTCGGCGAAAAGCGCGGCGTCACCGCCGGAGTCCGGCCATCAGTGATGTAGCGATTGTTCGCACCATCCTGGTCCATGATCGCGATGCGCTTGGTGCGGTTGTTGACCGATCCAGTCTCCGAGACGTAGGCCACGCGGCTGTCGAAGTAGCCCTCCTCGCCTGTCACGCGCTTGTAGATGGCATCGGCGATGATGTGTCCCAATCGCCGCCAGTTGTTGGGCTGACTGGTGAAGGAAAGACCGGTCGCCTGCTGGCCGACCACCACGTCCCACAGGCGGAAATCGACCTTGATGTTGCCACCGACCTGCGCGATCTGGCCGACGACCAGACCTTGTGCACCGATGCTGCGCCAATCTGGAAAGCGAGGCGCCGCATTCGCATTGATGTTGCGTTCGATGAAGGAGCCCGGCGAGATCGACCTGAACAACCCGCAATTCTGCAAATCGTTGCGGATCACCTCGGCGATCTGGCCCCCCATCGGATCACCCGCGAAGTCGACAATGGCGATCGGCACCGGCTCAAAGCTCGGTTTCGTCATGTCGATGGTGAGCTGGGCATGCGCCGGTACCGCGACGGCGGCAAGGGCCGCCGCGCACAGCATCGTCCGCAGATGGCTGAAGTGCATCATGTCGAGCCTCGTCGTTGTTGGGGGCAATTCTCTATAGCGCGACCTTCATCAGTAGTCGCGTGGGTCGAAGTTGAAGGTAATGGTGCGCCATCCGTTGTACCGATCGGCTGGTAATGGCCAAGGCTGGCACCGTGGGTTCATGATGGCGCGCCACGCTGAGTCGGCGGCCGCACGATAGATGGGGTCGCTGTTGTAGCGACCACTCTCCTTGACCTCAGCCTTCACCGGCGTGCCGTCCTGATTCATTTCAACCACCAGCGTAACAACCGGCGCGTCCTTGGACCCGCCAAACGAATTCCAGCACGGTCTGATCTTGTTGCGCACGCCCTCGATCTCGCTCGCCGACACGACGTTCGCAAGGTTGGGCGCGCTGGGTGCCTGACGCGTGATCCGCTCGACAGGCTTGGGCTGCTGCTCTGGCGTCTGGATTTTGCTCCGCGAGTCCTTGTTCTTCAGGATGCTGTCGACGAGGTTGTCGACGTCGGGCTTCGGTGGATGCGGTTTGGGTGGCTGCGGCTTGGGCTCGACCTTTTTCACTTCCGGTTTCGGCGGCTGCGGCTTCGGCGGCTCGGGCGGTTTCTCGACCTTCGGCGGCTCTGGTTCCTTGGGTTTCATCGCGATCTTGTCGTCGACGGGTTTTGGCGGCTCGGGCTTCGGCTGCTCCACCGGCGCAGGCGGGATCGGCGTGGCCTTGGTCTCCTCCGGCTTGGGCGTTGGAGGCGTAGGTGGAGGTTCTGCCGTTTTGGGAGGCGGTGCCTTTGTCGTCTCCTTGTCGATCTTGGCGTCCTTGGGCTGCGGCGGCGGATTGCCGACCGTAGGCGCCGCTGCGTGCGGTGCAATCGCCTCGAACTCGACCATCACAGGTTCGGGTTCGATCTGCGGCCGGCTGAACAAATCGAAATTCACGATCGCCGCCACCAGCGCAAAGACATGCACACCGGCCGACAACAACACCGGGGTGCGCATCTCGATACTGGTGCCGGAACGACGGAACATCGCGGTCGGACCCGCCGATCAGCGCCGCTTCGCCGGCTGCGCCGGCGCGGGCGACTTGGCGGGCTCCGCCTGCTCGCCTAGAAGGCCGAGTTGACGGAAGCCGGCATCGATCACAACGCCCATCACCTCCATCATGCGGCCGTAGTTGATCGTCCTGTCGCCGCGGATGAACACGCGTTGATCCGGCTTCTCCTCGTGCACCGCCTTGAGCTTGGTGCCGAGGTCAGCGATCTCGTACTTCGTCTCGCCGAGGAAGACCTCGTCCTTGGCATTGACGGAAACGACCAATGGCTCGTCTTTGCCGCCGACCTGCTGAGCGCTGGTCTTGGGCAGGTCCACCGGCACGCCGACCTGCAGGAGAGGCGCGGTGATCATGAAGATCACCAACAGCACCAGCATCACGTCGACCATGGGGGTGACGTTGATGTCGGCAATCGGCTGATACCGCCGACGCCGGAAACGGCCGACGCCGCCCGCGGCGGGAATGATGCCGGCCATCAGACATGCTCCTCGAGCTGTCGCGACAGGATGGTGATGAACTCGCCGGCGAACGCCTCAAGTTGCAAGGCGTAGCGCTGCACATGCCCGGAAAGGATGTTGTAGGCGCCGGCGGCGGGGATCGCCGCGACCAGGCCGATTGCCGTGGCGAATAGCGCTTCGGAGATGCCCGGCGCCACGATGGCGAGCGACGTATTCTTCGACACGGCGATGTGCCCGAAGCTGTTCATGATGCCCCACACCGTGCCGAACAGCCCAACGAACGTCGCGTTGGCGCCGACGGTGGCGAGGAAGCTCAGACGCTTCTCGATCGCCTCCATCTCGCGCTGGATGGTGACGCTCATCACCTGCTCGATACGCTGACGCAAGCCGGCGCGCGCCGATGCGCTGGCGGCCAGCCCCTTCGAGACGGAACGCCGCCATTCACGCATGGCAGCGGAGAAGATGCTCGACATCGGATCGTCCGGTTTCGCGCCGACGCGATCGTAAAGATCCTCCAGCGAGACACCCGACCAGAAGGTGTCCTCAAACGCCTGGGCACTACGCTTCAATGCACGCAGCCGGATCATCTTTTCGAAGATGATTGCCCACGACCAGAATGACGCCAGTAGCAGGGCGATCATCACGGCCTTCACGATCCAGTCGGCCTGCATGAACAGGCCATAGATCGACATGTCGATGGGGGGGCTGCTGCCGCCAAGAGGGGTGCTGGCGACCTGCGATATCGGGTCCATTGGTATTCTCCGTCCGTTGCAGAGCGTTATATCCGAATATGGCGTGAGCGGGGCGATGCCGATGGCGCAACTGTTTGCAAGGCTTGTCGAATTTCGATCGGAAGGCGCGTGGGACGGCCGTTGGGGGCCATGCAGGCGATGACCAGCTCCGCCCGCACCAGCAACGCCGCGCCGCGTCGCGCTTCTTGCACCATGTGGAGCGATGCGCCCTTCAATTCGCCACAGCAGGTGACGATCTCAATTGCGTCGTCGAGCCGAGCAGGCTTCAGATAGTCAATGGCGCAGCGACGCACGATCCAGTTGATCCCCTTCTCGGCACGAAGGCCGCTGTGCTCCTGGCCCAGAAGCCGCAGCATCTCGGTCCGCCCGCGCTCGAGAAAACGCAACCAGTTCGCGTAGTAGACGATCCCGACTGCATCGGTGTCCTCGTAGTAGACCCGCAGCGGCAGGATATGCCGCCCCCCCTCGATGCGCCCTGAGGTGGGCAAAGGCGACGCCGCGCTCACGCCTCGTCCGCCTGCCCGCCCCTCGCGAGCAGGTCGAGTTGCTGCTTCTGTTCCTTGGGCAGCACGAGTCCGAGATGACGGTAGCCAACCTCCGAGAGCAGCCGGCCACGCGGCGTGCGCATCAGGAGGCCGAGCTGCATCAGGTAGGGCTCGATCACATCCTCGATCACATCACGCTGCTCGGATAGCGCGGCAGCCAGCGTCTCGACGCCAACCGGGCCGCCGCCGTAGTTCTCTGCGATGCAGGCGAGATAGCGGCGGTCCATTGTATCGAGACCGCGCGCATCGACCTCGAGCCGTGTCAACGCCTCGTCCGCCGCCTTGGCATCGACCACGGCGTGCCCCGCGACCGCGGCGAAGTCGCGCACGCGTCTTAGCAGGCGGTTGGCCACGCGAGGGGTGCCACGTGAGCGCCGGGCGATCTCCGCTCCACCGTCCTTTGCCATCTCCATCTTCAGGACACGCGCCGCACGGTGCACGATCGTCTCGAGCTCCGCCGGCTCATAGAACACCATGCGCAACGGGATGCCGAAACGCTCCCGTAACGGTTGCGTCATGAGGCCGGAACGCGTCGTGGCGCCGACCAGCGTAAATGGCGGCAACTCGATACGCACCGAGCGCGCCGCCGGTCCCTCACCGATCATCAGGTCGAGCTGGAAGTCCTCCATGGCCGGGTAAAGGATCTCCTCGATCGCCGGATTGAGGCGGTGGATCTCGTCGATGAACAGCACGTCATGCGCTTGCAGATTCGTGAGCTGCGCGGCGAGATCGCCCGCCTTCTGGATCACCGGGCCAGAGGTGGCACGAAAGCCTACGCCCATCTCACGCGCCACGATCTGCGCCAGGGTCGTCTTGCCGAGACCCGGCGGCCCGTGGAACAGCACGTGGTCGAGCGCTTCCTTGCGGTCCCTGGCGGCCCGGATGAAGATCTTGAGGTTCTCACGCACCTGTTTCTGGCCGATGAAATCGTCGAGCGTCTGTGGACGGAGTGCGAGTTCCGCTGCGTCCTCCTCGGCCCGCTTGCCGCCAACCAACCGCTCCGCCGGGTCGCTCATCGCGCGAGTTCCTGCAGTCCGGCACGAATCACCGCATCGAGCTTCGCTTCGGCGCCAAGCCGCTGGGTGACTCGGGCCACGGCCCCGAACGCTTCGACGCGGCGATACCCGAGATTGACCAGGGCTGACACGGCATCTTCATTGACCGAACCGCTCGCGGTGGCCGATGGGGTCATTTCAACCGTCTTGGACGCCATCGGCGCGATACCGAAAGCGGCCGCCTTATCCTTGAGCTCGGTGGCCAGGCGGGCCGCGAGCTTCGGCCCTACACCAGGCGCCCGACTGAGGCTTGCGCGATCCTGCGCCGCGATCGCGCGCGCTATGTCCTGCGGCGAAAGGGTCGAGAGAATGGAAAGCGCCACCCGGGCGCCGACGCCCTGCACGGTCGTGAGGATACGGAACCAGTCCCGCTCGGCAGTCTCCAGGAAACCGTAGAGCGCAATCGCATCTTCGCGCACAATGGTCTCCACGAGCAGCGAAGCCGGGCCGCCGGCCACGAGATCGCGCAAGGTTCGCGCTGAGGCAGCGACGAGATAGCCGACGCCGTTCACGTCAATCACGGCGCTGTCACTGTCGATAGTGTCGACGGTACCCTTGAGCTTGGCGATCAAAGCGCCGCCTCCACCCGCTTTGCCGATGCACGATGGTGGGCGTGGCAGATCGCAACGGCGAGCGCATCGGCCGCGTCCGCCGTGGCCTCGACACCGGGCAGCAGTCGGCCGACCATCATGGCGATCTGGCTCTTGTCGGCGTGCCCGACACCGGTCACCGACTTCTTCACCAGGTTGGCGGCATATTCGAACACCGGAAGCCCGGCCCGCGCCGGCGCCAGCAGCACCACGCCGCGCGCCTGTCCAAGCTTCAGGGTCGAACCGGGATTGACGTTCACAAAAGTCTCCTCGACCGCCGCTTCCGCCGGCTGCTGTGCCACTACGACAGCCGCGACCCCGTCGAACAGTTCACAAAGCCGCTCCGGCAGCGACCGTTCGGCCGCGACCTTGATCACGCCGTGCGCCACATGGCGCAGCCGGTTGCCCTCGACATCGATCACACCCCAGCCGGTCAGTCGCAGACCGGGATCGAGGCCGATCAATCGCATCGCGCCGCTCAGGCCGCGAACTTCGCCAGAGCGTCGTCCGACAGCTCGAAGTTGGCGTAGACGTTCTGGACGTCGTCGTTGTCATCCAATCCGGCAATAAGATCGACCAGCGTCTGGGCCACCTCGCCGTCGACGGGCGTAGTGGTCTTGGGCCGCCACATCAACTTGGCCGATGACGGCTGGCCGAGGGATTTCTCCAGAGCCTCGCGCACCGCATTGAAATTGTCCTGGGCGCAGTAGATCTCGTGCACGGCCCCCTCGCCCTCGCCGCTCACGACGTCGTCCGCGCCCGCCTCGATCGCTTTTTCCATGACCTCGTCGGCGGTGCCCACAGTCAGCGGGAAGCGGAACTCACCCATGCGATCGAACATGAAGGAAACGCTGTTCGTTTCACCGAGATTGCCGCCGTGCTTCGCGAAGATCGAGCGGACCTCTCCCGCTGTGCGATTGCGGTTGTTGGTGAGCGCCTCGACGATCACCGCTACGCCGCCTGGACCGTAGCCTTCGTAACGCACCTCGTCGTATTTCGCGTCCGCCTCGTTACCCGTGCCGCGCTTGATCGCGCGGTCGATCGTGTCGCGCGTCATGTTGGCTTCACGTGCCGCAATCATCGCTGCCCGCAAGCGCGGATTGGCATTGGGATCGGCGGCGCCCAGTCGCGCCGCGGTCGTGATCTCGCGGATCAGCTTGGTGAAGATCTTGGCCCGCTGGGCGTCCTGTCGGCCCTTGCGGTGCATGATGTTCTTGAATTGCGAATGGCCAGCCATCGCCCGACAACCAGATTCAGTGATGTGATGGGCCGCCTATACCACTTCTCGTGGGCTTTGGGACTGTTAGAGACGGCCACCAAAGTGCGGCACAAAAAAAGGCGGGGGCCGAAGCCCCCGCTAAAAAACGTCGGAACCTAGATTCCGACGCCCCCTCTAACCTTGAAGACAGTCCGCCAACGCGGCGAAAAATCGTTTAACATCAAAAGGATGCCGCTTTTTCCCCAGACCGTCAACGGTCCTCTTCAAGGTACCCGTAATAGGTATAGAAGGGCCTTGTGGGATACAAGATGCTGAAAAACTACCCTGCCGGCGACAGGGCGCCCCCGATCCTGACCGGCCGGATCGACCGTGCCAGGCCAGTCTTGTCATCGCTCTCGATCAGCGCAGCGCACAGGGTCCCCTCGCCGTCCGCCGGCGAGAGGCGGTCGCCAGGCACCTTCTTGATGAAGCGCTGCACGGCGACGTCTTTCTTCATGCCGATGACCGAGTTGTAATCGCCGCACATGCCAACGTCAGTCTGGTAAGCCGTACCAGCCGGCAATATCCAATGGTCGGCCGTCGGAATGTGGCTGTGCGTGCCCAGCACCGCTGAGACCCGACCATCGCAGTAATGTCCCATCGATTGCTTCTCACTGGTCGCCTCGCCATGCACGTCGACCAGGATGAAATGGGCCGAGCGACCTAATACATACCTTGCGAGTTCGGCGTCGACGGTGCGGAACGGATCGTCGAGCGGCTCCATGAACAGCCGGCACATGACGTTCACGATCAGGACCTTCTGGCCGCGCTTCGTCTCGAACAGGTTGGCCCCCCAGCCGGGCGTGCCGGGCGGAAAATTCACCGGCCGCAGCAGACGCTTGTCCTGGGCGATATAGGAGATGATGTCGCGCTGGTCCCACACGTGATTGCCGGTGGTGATGCAGTCGACACCGCACTGGTGCAGTTCAGCGCAGATCTTGGCGGTGATCCCGAACCCTGCCGCGGCGTTCTCGCCGTTCACGACGACGAAATCGAGACCGAGTTCCTGGCGCAGGCGCGGGACGTTCTTGATCACGACCTCGCGCCCCGACCGTCCGACGATATCTCCGCAAAAAAGGACCTTCATCATCACACAAAGGCGCAAGCGCGCTGGTCGGTCAATAACCAATCCAGCCGTTGATCCTGCGGCCCATGCGGTATCTCCGGAATGAGCTGGGCACCAAAGCCAACACCGACGGCGATCGTCCTTCCCTTGGCCCGCAAGTCGGCGAGCGTGCGATCATAAAAGCCGCCGCCGTAGCCCAGGCGCCATCCGTCCTCGTCGCACGCTAGCAATGGCACCAACAGGGCCTCTGGTTCGACGACTTCGCGTTTCGGCGAGGGCTGCAACGTACCGAACACGCCCACCTCCAACGGATCGCCTGGCCGCCACGCCCGAAAGAGAAGCCGTTGTCCCTTGCCTTGCACGACCGGCAGCGCGAGCTGGCAACCCTGGTTGAAGAGCTCGATCATGAGCGGACGGATGTCGATCTCCTCCTTGATCGGCCAGAAGCCAGAGACGACGGCCGGCGTCTCGAATGGCTGCTCGCGCTGGAACATGGCCAGCAGGCCATCCGCCGCTGCTCGACGGTCCGCTTCAGCCAAGGTGCCGCGCCACGCCAGCATGGTGCCGCGCAAGATGCGCTTTTCGTCGATCAAGCTCACGTCGGGAAAGGGGGCAAGGTGGGGCGGCTCCACGATAGGCCGTGGTCGTAAAAACCTCCAAGGCCTGCAAAAGCAGGTGGGCGCCGTATGACCAAGGCCACGGCCAAGGTCAGGCACAGCTCCCAGGAGATCTTTATTGGCCCCGGGATTTTTAAGCGAACCACGCACCGCGCAGAAATCCGCCCCACCGCCAATCTAGGCATTCGGGACGGTCCCCGCAATGCGGACCCGGGGCCGTTCTTCAGGCCGCGCCGCTCATCTTTTTCGACAGCTTATCGACACGCGACGTGATCAGCTCCTCGAGCGCGGTGGCGAGCGTCTCGGCGTTGTCGGTAGCCGAGGCACGCGCCGTCTCGGCCTGCCTTGCAATACCGCGGGCTTCGCGGCTCTCCTCGGCAAGGAGGAGCGAAGCGAACACCATCAGCTTGATCTCGGGCGCACCCGGCAACTGCTTGCGCAGTTCCGTCACCTTTTCATCGACGTAGGCGGCAAGTTCGTGGACCCGGACTTCCTGGCCCTCGCCGCAGGCGAGCTCATAGGTCCGGTTGGCGATGTTGATCGACACTTCGGGCATGGTCACTTTTCCTGTTCATTGCGCCTTATCGGCGTCTGAGGGGAAGGTGACTTTACCCTTCAACGACTTGCGATGCGATGCCTGTCTGTTGAAAAGACCGGCGTTCGGTCGCTTTCATCTTTGGTCGGCTGCCAGCAGCGACCGGATGTATTCCATCGCCCGCTCGAGTCGGCCCTCGACTTCGATTGCGACCTTCTTCAGCTCTTCGTGCTGCTGTTCGAGCTTGCCGAGACGCTGGACAAGCTCGTCGGAACGCGCCCGTTCGGCGCGCAGCCGATCGTCGACCATCGACTCCAGCCGACTGAACGCATCGTTCACACGATCCTTGGCATTGACTGCCTTGGGCATGGCTCCCCCAGCGGCGGATCGAAGGTGATCGCCCGACGGCGTTTGTTCCTGACGGCAAGGATAAGTGGAGCGCCCGTGGACGGTCAACATGTGGCGGCTGTGGAGCTTCGGTTCCCGCAATATCTTGGTTACCTATAAGGTTTTGCGCATTGACGCAGATAAGGGCCGCCGTCATGGTGCGCGCCGTCCCGAAAAACCTCACAGCAAACGCATCCGATGACCGTCCTAACTGCTGCACATCGCGACATGGCGAACGCCATCCGGGCCCTGGCCATGGATGCTGTGCAGCAGGCGGACTCCGGCCATCCCGGCATGCCGATGGGCATGGCCGACGTCGCCACGGTCCTGTTCTCGAAGTTCCTGAAGTTCGATCCGACCGATCCGCATTGGCCTGATCGCGACCGCTTCATCCTGTCGGCCGGTCACGGCTCGATGCTGCTCTATTCGCTGCTCTACCTCACCGGCTACGCCGACATGACGCTCGACGAGTTGAAGCACTTCCGCCAGCTCGGCAGCCGCACCGCCGGCCATCCTGAATACGGCCACGCCAGCGGGATCGAGACCACCACCGGCCCGCTGGGCCAGGGACTCGGCAATTCAGTGGGGTTTGCTTTCACCGAGCGATTGCTGCGCCAGCGTTTCGGCCCCGAGATCGTCGATCACTTCACTTACGTGGTCACCGGTGACGGCTGCCAGATGGAAGGCATCGGCCAGGAGGCGGTCACGCTTGCGGGGCACCTCGGCCTCGGCCGGCTGATCGTACTCTATGACGACAACGGCATCTCGATCGACGGCCCGACCTCGCTTTCGACGTCCGAGGATCACAAGAAACGCTTCGCCGCTGCCGGTTGGCACGTCCAGTCGATCGACGGGCTCGATCCCGAGGCCGTAACGCGAGCAATCCGCAAGGCGCGCAATGTCACCGACAAGCCTTCGCTGATCGCCTGCAAAACGATCATCGGATTCGGTGCGCCGACCAAGGCCGGCACGGCCGCCACGCACGGCTCGCCGCTTGGCAAGGACGAGATCGCAGGTGCCCGCGAGAAGCTTGGCTGGACGGCGCCGCCATTCGAGATCCCCGAGCCGATCTTCACCGCCTGGCGCAAGGTCGGTGCACGTGGCAAGTCCGCCCGGCGCAAATGGGTCAAGCGGCACGCCGAGATGAACGCGAATGATCGTGCCGAGTTCGACCGGCGCCTGAAGGGCGATCTGCCAGCCGCCGTCGGCGAGACCGTCGCCGCCTTCAAGGCCAAGATCGCAGCCGAGAAGCCCTCGTGGGCAACGCGCAAGTCGAGCCAGGAAGTGCTCGAAGTGATCAATCCCGTATTGCCCGACACAGTTGGCGGCTCGGCCGATCTCACCGGCTCGAACAATACCAAGACCGCGACCCTGAAGCCGGCGACGGCGCAGGATCCGAGCGGCCGTTACGTCTATTACGGCATCCGCGAGCACGCGATGGCGGCGGCCATGAACGGCATGGCGCTGCATGGTGGCGTCATTCCTTATGGTGGCACCTTCCTGGTCTTCACCGACTATTGCCGTCCCTCGATCCGGTTGGCCGCCCTGATGGGTGTGCGCGTCATCTACGTGATGACGCACGATTCGATCGGCCTCGGCGAGGATGGCCCGACGCATCAGCCGGTGGAGCATCTCGCCGCCCTGCGCGCGATCCCGAACCTGCAGGTGATGCGGCCGGCGGATGCAATCGAGACAGCGGAATGCTGGCAGATTGCACTCGAGTCGAAGAAGGCCCCGAGCGTCATCGCTCTCACCCGCCAGAACTTGCCGACGATCCGTGGCGCAAGTGACGACAACCTCTGCGCTCGCGGCGCCTATCTTCTCGCTGGCGAGGCCAACGCCTCGATCCGCCTAATCGCCTCGGGCTCTGAAGTGCAGCTTGCGCTTGGGGCGCGCGAACTTTTGGCTAAAGACGGCCTCAACGCCGCCGTTGTGTCGATGCCGTCGTGGGAGCTTTTCGTCCAACAAAGCGATAGCTACCGGCAAGAAGTCATGGGCGGCGACGGCACGGTTCGCATCGCTTGCGAGGCGGCCGGCGGCTTCGGCTGGGAGCGCTGGCTGGGCTCGAAAGGCGAGTTCGTCGGCATGAAGACCTTCGGCGCATCGGCCAAGGCTTCGGATCTTTTCAAGCATTTCGGCATTACCGCCGAGGCGATCGCTGCAGCGGCACGCCGGCTGGCGCAGCAATAGGAGGACGATATGGCAGTTCGGGTTGCAATCAACGGGTTCGGACGCATTGGCCGCAATATTCTGCGGGCGATCATCGAGTCGGGCCGCAAGGACATCGAGGTGGTGGCGGTCAACGATCTCGGCCCGGTCGAGACCAATGCCCACCTGCTGCGCTTCGATTCGGTGCACGGTCGCTTCCCGCACGACGTCAAGGTCGAGGGCGATACGATCAATGTCGGCCGCGGCAAGATCAAAGTCACCGCCGAACGCGATCCGTCGAAGCTGCCGCACAAGGATCTGGGCATCGACATCGCTCTCGAATGCACCGGCATCTTCACCTCCAAGGACAAGGCCTCGGCGCATCTCGCCGCTGGCGCCAAGCGGGTCCTGGTTTCCGCGCCTGCCGATGGCGTCGATCTCACGGTGGTGTATGGCGTGAACCACGACAAGCTCACCAAGGATCACAAGGTCGTCTCCAATGCCTCGTGCACGACCAATTGCCTGGCGCCGGTCGCCAAGGTGTTGAACGACGCGGTCGGCATCGAGAAAGGCTTCATGACCACGATCCACGCCTATACCGGCGACCAGCCCACACTCGACACCATGCACAAGGACCTCTACCGCGCCCGTGCGGCGGCGATGTCGATGATCCCGACCTCGACTGGTGCGGCGAAAGCCGTCGGCCTCGTGCTGCCGGAGCTCAATGGCAAGCTCGACGGTGTGTCGATCCGCGTGCCGACGCCCAACGTCTCGGTGATCGACTTCAAGTTCGTCGCCAAGCGCAAGACCGACAAGGACGAGATCAACAAGGCGGTGAAGCTCGCCGCCGCCAATCAGCTCAAGGGCATCCTGGGTTGGACCGATCAGCCCAACGTCTCGATTGACTTCAACCATGACAGTCATTCGTCGACCTTCCACCTCGACCAGACCAAGGTCATGGACGGCACGCTGGTGCGCGTCATGAGCTGGTATGACAACGAGTGGGGCTTCTCCAACCGCATGGCCGACACGGCCGTGGCCATGGGCAAGCTCGGCTGAGATCGCTGGCGAGGGGCAAACGATGGAGATCATCCCGCAGCCCCTCACCCGCGACGCCTTCGCGCCGTTCGGTGACGTGATCGACGTGCCGAACGAGCCGGGCCGGCTCTACTACGAAGAAGCGCTGGGCAATCTTCGCCCGACGGCGCGACCGAGCCTGTCGGTCAGCCTCAAGCCGGAGACCCGTGATCGGCCATTGCGCGCCGAACTGCTTGAACGTCACGAATTCTCCTCACAGACCTTCATGCCGCTTGATGTCGGCCGCTGGCTGATCGTCGTGGCGCCGCACGCCACGCAAGGTGGCCCCGACTCCGCCCGTGTCCGTGCTTTCATCGCCGAAGGACGCCAGGGTGTCACCTACAAGACCGACACTTGGCACCACGGGCTGACCGTGCTCGACCGCCCGGGCCGTTTCGCCGTCTTCATGTGGCGCGACGGGAGCAAAGGCGACGAGGAATTCGTGCCGGTCACGCCGTTCACGATCCGGATTCCCTGACGACTGCCGCGTGGAGCGGATAGCGGATAATGTCTGCGGCATGGGGAAACCCGTCATCGTCATTCGTGACTGGCGCTCGACTGCAGCCGCACTGGAAACAGCGCGCACGCAGGGCACATCGCCGATCCTCGTGACGCCAGAAGACGCCGCCGCCTTCTACGGTGCCGCCTATCTGGCAGCGCTGCAAGATCGGGCGCGACGCGAGTTCGCAGATGTCGACTTCACGCTGATCGTCGATTGCGGCGACGCGCCGGGCTGGGCGCTCGCCTGCCTGCGCGCCGGTGTTAAGGTGATCTCGATGGATCCGTTGAACGACAAGGTCGCCGATATCGCCCGCCAGATGGGCGCCGAGCTAGTGAGGAGACCGACATGAGCTGGCAACCCACCCGCGACTTCCTGGGTTATGGAGCGACGCCACCCGATCCCAAGTGGCCTGACGGCGCGCGCGTCGCCGTCAATTTCGTGATGAATTACGAGGAAGGCTCCGAACCCTCGATCCAGGATGGCGAGGGCTACACCGAGACCGGCCTTACGGAGTCGACGAGCTCTTCGATGGGGCTCAAGGGCCGCGACCTTGCCGGCGAAGGCATGTTCGAATACGGCAGCCGCGTTGGCTTCTGGCGCCTGATGCGTACTTTTCAGGAACGCGGCCTGCCGCTCACCGTGTTCGGCTGCGCGCTGGCGCTCGAGCGCAATAAGGCCGCTGCCGAGGCGATCAGGAAAGCGAAGTTCGACGTTTGCTGCCACGGCTGGCGCTGGGTGAAGCATTTCGACCTCAGCGAAGCCGAGGAGCGCGAGCACATTGCCAAGGCCGTGAAATCTCTGGCCCAGACTGTCGGCGAGCGGCCGGCCGGCTGGTACTGTCGCTATGGACCGAGCGTCAACACGCGTCGACTTCTCGTGGAAGAAGGCGGCTTCACCTACGACTCCGATTACTACGGCGAGGAGCTGCCGTTCTGGCAGACCGTGCAGGGCAAGCCGCACCTGATCGTGCCCTACTCGCTCACCAACAACGACGGCAAGTACGCGTCAGGCATGAGCACCTCGGAGCAGTGGTTCAGCTTCGTGCGCGACGCCTTCGACGTGCTCTACCGCGAGGGTGCGACGCAGCCCAAGATGATGTCGATCGGCATGCATATGCGGCTGATCGGTCATGCCGCCCGCACCGCCGGCCTATGGCGCCTGCTCGACTATCTGCAAGCCCAGAAAGGCGTCTGGATCACCCGCCGCATCGACATCGCCAACCATTGGAAGGCGACGCATCCTTATACAGGCAAGGGCCTGAACGAACCCTAGGCCTTTGCCGCCGCCAGGGCCCGGGCCCGTGCGCGCCCTGCCACCATGCGCACCTTGCCAGGCGAGGCGCGCCACATGGCGAAGATCGAGACAGCGCAGAGGGCGATCGAGAAGATGAAGGCGCCGCTATAGTTGCCGGTTTGATCGTGCACCACGCCGGCGACCAGCGGTCCCGCCGCACCACCGCCGATCAGGATCATCGACAGCAGCCCGAAGATCGAACCGAAATGCGGGCCCTCGAAAATCTCGACCACGATCGGCCCCATGACCGACGTCATCGCGTAACCCAGCACGCCCTGCGACAACACCATGACGTAAAGCAGCGGCTGCGAGGGACCCGCGGCCAAGGCAAGCAGCGCGGCGTAGCAAATCGCAAAGCCGATGCTGGTGATGCTCCAGACGAGCTCGCGGCCAAGGCGATCCGACAAGGCACCGAGGAGGATCTGGCCCGGCACCCCTACCATCGCGACGAGCCCCAACGCCCAGGCAGCTTGCATCGGGCTGAAGCCGACCTCGATGAGATACTTCGTCTGATGGACCTGCACGGCATACCAGACGAAGCCGCCGCAGAAATAGGCGATCGCGATCCACCAAAAGCGCGCGGTCCGTAGTGCCCGCATCGTCGTCCATTCGGTCGCCACCCAGGCCGCATCGACAACATTCGACGGACGCGACGTCGCGCCGGCACGACGGCCATCGCCATCGGGTTCGGCGCCGATATCCTCCGGCCGCTTGCGCACGAGGAGATTGAGCGGCAGCAGGACGATCAGGATGACGAGACCAAGGGTCCAGCATGACGTCCGCCAGCCGTTGCGCAGGATGATTTCCTGGATCAACGGCAGGATCAGGATCGCGCCGAAGCCCGCGCCGGAGAAGGCGATACTGATCGCCAGGGCGCGCCGACGGATGAACCAGTTCGGCAGGTACTGCGATTGCGCGGTGAAGGTCATGCAGTTGGCGCCGCCGCCCACCAACACGCCCAAGGTCGCATAGAGCTGCCAGGGTGTTTCGATCAGCGTGGCCGCCATCAGCCCTGCCGTCGTCAAGAGCACGCCGATCTCGATCACGAAGCGCGGGCCGCGGCGATCCATCACCCGGCCGACCACGGGGCTGAGCAGCGCCGAGACAAAGAAGCCGAAGGAGAAAGCGCCGGCAGCCAGCCCGCGGTCCCAACCGAATTCGCCGACAATGGGCGGGAACATGAGCGAAAAGGCCGTTCGCGCGGTCACGCCCAGCGCCACCGTTACGAAGGCCACCGCGACAATGATCCAGCCGTAGAAGAACGGCAGACGAGCTGCCAGAGACACACGACCGTCATTTTGCATCGAGAACGCTTTCAACTTCCTACTGCGGTGCACACAATGGTCACGCCGCCTGCCTGACCCAATTTATCACCTTATCTCGGTGCTTTGCGCCGGTCGAACAACGACGTACCAGGTAGTTGAACTGGCCGGGACTTGAACCAGCGGCCCCGCGCCGCTATCACCGGCGCCGATTTGAGACCAAAGGACCAGGGGAGCGAGCCCGTGAAGATCACCCGCACCGTCAAGAAGATCCTCGACAACTACGAGAGCGATTGCCCCGGCACCAAGGCCAACCTCGCCCGCATACTGATGCACGGCAGGCTGGGCGGCACGGGCAAGATGGTGATCCTGCCCGTCGACCAGGGTTTCGAGCACGGCCCCGATCGCTCCTTTGCGCCCAATCCTGCCGCCTATGATCCGCACTACCATTACCAGCTCGCGATCGATGCCGGGCTGAATGCCTACGCGGCACCTCTCGGTCCCCTCGAGGCCGGCGCCGATACCTTCGCCGGTGCGATCCCGACCATCCTGAAGCTCAACTCGGCCAACAGCCTCTCGACCAACAAGGACCAGGCTGTCACCGGCTCGGTGCACGACGCGCTGCGTCTGGGCTGCGCGGCGATCGGCTTCACGATCTATCCCGGTTCGGAAGACCAGTACGCCATGATGGAAGAGATCCGCGAACTCGCCGAGGAGGCGAAGGCGGTCGGCCTCGCGGTTGTCATGTGGTCCTATCCGCGCGGCGGCAAGCTCGACAAGGCGGGCGAGACGGCGATGGACGTCTGCGCTTATGCCGCGCACATGGCAGCATTGCTCGGCGCGCACGTCATCAAGGTCAAGCCGCCGACCAATGTACTGTGGCAACCCGAGGCCAAGGCCGCCTACGAGAAGGCCAAGATCGACATCTCGACGCTGGCCGCCCGCATCAAGCATGTGATGCAGGCCACCTTCAACGGCCGACGCATCGTCGTCTTCTCGGGCGGCGAGGCCAAGGACCTCGAAGGCCTCTTCACCGAGATCCGCGGCCTGCGCGACGGCGGCGCCAACGGCTCGATCATCGGCCGCAACACCTTCCAGCGCCCGCGCGAGGACGCGCTCGACATGCTCGACAAGATCATCAGCATCTACCAAGGCAAGATGTGAGTCGGAATATCCAAGGGCCGACTCTGCCCTTGGTCTGCCCTTTCACCTAGTCGGCCACCTCAACCAGGAGGCCGAAAAGGGACCGGGCCGCCACCCAGCCGTTGTTGCCACCACGATTGTTGCCGATCTGGAATTGGCCGTCGCGTACGGCTTTCACTAAATGAAGGTACTGGGCGCCGTGCACTCGACACAGCACGATGTCGCCGACCTTGATCGACT
>Ga0310811_10004078_pt1 | contig 18402 bp, 22 predicted proteins | sample YCmetagenome_FD_207642 | JGI IMG/M metagenome (GOLD analysis project Ga0310811, IMG submission 207642) | Soil microbial communities from experimental microcosm in Duke University, North Carolina, United States - YC | ecosystem: Engineered > Artificial ecosystem > Soil microcosm > Unclassified ...
TAGCAGTGGTGTTTGGGTTCCGCTTTAAGAAATCACCCCCTAACTTTTGTCCAATCCGTAGTATTTTCTAACTTCTAATTCTAGTTTGTCCAAAAGTTTTTCATCTTCTGGCAAATTGCGGTCATTCAATTCGGCAGCTTTTTTAAGCTCTTCGACTTTTTGAAATTCCATAGTTAGAATTTCGTCTCGGTCTGAAATTTTTGTAAGATTTAGAAGCCCATCGTAACCTTGAAAAACCCTTGTCCATTCTGCTTGTTCCTCTTTAAGACCTAAAACAATGGCGTCCCAACGAAAATTAGGCAACACAGTTGCCAATATAAATGCACCACTTCCGGCCAAAATCGCTCCCACAACTCGGAAATGGTCACTTCCGGCCATTACCGCACCGAAGATCGAGATCAAGCCAAGTGAAGTTTTAAGCCAATAATCAAAGCGCTTATATTTTCTGGCCCTTTGTGTGTAATAGCGATGATGCCAATCGGCGTAGCAAACTAGCTCTTTTAGCTTGGCAGCAAACTCGTCGTGGTTCATGTTGGCAATCATATGACTCAACCTAACAAGAAACCAGAATCAAACATCGTCAGAGGTGTTGATAAAACCGTTTTCGGCGATAAGGTGAAAGGCAGCCACCATATCCCGAAGCAAAGATTTACTCCAACCACTCCGACAAAACCAACAACGCCGCCTAAAAAGTAATTTCTCTTCGCACCAATTGCCGATCGTTCGAGTTTGCACAGTGGCAATGACATTTTAAGCCCATCTAGCAGCGTGACGGATTGGAACTCCTGAGGCTGCTACAAGAGTCCATCGTAAAGTTCGCCGTCCAAAAGGATCGGCTCGCCGGCCGTGCCGCGCTCCGCTGCGAATTTTGAGAACACACTTTTAATATCCATCTTTTGCGATTTTGCTTCGGATTTGATTTTTTGAATCAGGAGCGCAGCCTGGGTTTCAAGCGGACGGACAAAATCCTCAAGGTGCGGCGTTAAAATTTTCCGCCAGCAAAGGTCATCACAATATGCGTTAAAACCTGAAACATTTTGCGGCGTTGCTGATTCGGATTTACGCAGAAAGAAATCCAGCGCGGTTTCGGCAAGCTGCTTTTCCGCGCCATCGGTCAAAGCTAAACTTTTCACCAGCCGGATTTTCTTGCGAAGATTTCCAACGGCCAGAACCGCTTGAAGGATGCCATCCAGCGCGGCCTGCTGATCGCTGATTAAGTTATCCGCGCGTTCGCGGGCAGCGTCGGCCTCTGCCAGTGCCGCTTGGATTTCGTCCATTGCTGCCGGCGAATAATCAGCGAGACGTGCGCTTTTTGCGCGGTGTTTTTCAATCAAACTTTCGCGCGCCGCTTCCGGCGGCATTTGAAAATTTCGCGACTCGGCTAGGATTTCGTTCGCTGCCGGTTCAAAAGTTGAAAGGTCGTTTTCGAGGGTGTCGAGTGTCATAAATTTTTATTGAGGCAACAAGGTTTTCAATTCTTTGACCACCGCAGCATTGAACTTCGCGCGGCCAGTAAGTTTTTTCTCGCCGTCAGCGTCCGGCGCAATGGTTCGGATCGGCGCGACGGCTCGAACGTCAGCGGCGGAGCTTGCCGAAAACAGAGCCGCGCCGGTCAAATGCGATTGTGGCGTGCTTTTGGCAGGGCTGGCAATTTTGGCAATGTCTTTGGTTGTCGAAGCGTTGAACCTCGCGCGGCCATGCAGGGCGGGTGCGGGCGGTGTTGCGGGCTTTTCAGGCGCAACCGGCGCGACTACTGGCGCGGTTTTCGCTGCAACCATGCTTTCAAGTTCGGCGATGCGTGCCGCTGCCCTGCCGATGTTCACAATCGGTTTGCTCGCCGGCAGGCCAAGCGCGGTTTCCAGACTTGTGATTTTTTCAGCGGCTTCGCGGTAAGTGCGAAAGGTGTTTTTCGGCGTGGTTCCCGCCAGAACTTTTAGTGAATGTTCGATCATACAATCTTTGTATAAAGTCAACCGGCAGTTGTCGCGCTTGGTGGTTCAAAGTAAATCTGCCGCGCTCGCTTGGCGTGCTTTTGCGTGGCTTGACGTGAAACGCCGTGCCGCCGGGCGATGTCCGCTAATGTGCCGCTGCCAGTCAAGATTTGAGCCAAAACATCGGCGCGAATCGCAAATGACTTTCCGAAAAAAGCCGTGCTTTTTTCATCGGTGAGCCACTGAATCAGGTTTTCATTTTTCATAAAGTGAGCTTTTATTGGCTTTTTCGCTGGTTTTCGTTTTGTGACGCTGTTTAGTCGGTGGAATCATGTTAAAAAGGGCCTCGGTTTCAGACACGCCGAGGTCCCGTAACCACCGCTAAAAATCTTAAAATCGAAAAGATTCCTTGCCGGCAGGGGGTGTGTCCCCCTCGGTTGTAACCGTCTGGTTACCTGTGCCGACGGCGGGCTTTTTATTTCTGGCCACGGGATTTGCCAGCCGCACCGCTCGCATTTTTGCCCGTGCATCGGCGCTGCGGGATCGTTGGAACTTGAAGCCAAACGCATCTTGGAACTTAACATTGGCCTTGGATAACGCCGCCTTTGTAAGTCCGAGGTTTGCCGCCAGTTCGGTTTGAGATTCATCGCCAAGCACGTCAGGCCTAAGGCCAGCGGCGATTACGACGAATTTAGCCGTCGCCGTCCGTAAATTCAGCCCGCGCTTGCCTTTGAAGCAGTATGCGAAGATTTGCCGCACCAGTTCGCCGGCCTGCTCGCGTGCATCCGGCGGCGCGGCCTCGACAAGTCCAAGTGCGCGGTCTATTTCGTCGTAATTAAAATCGCTTGTTTGGGTCAAAAGGCCGTCGGCAAAAGCGCCATGATCCTGCTCAAAATCGGGCAGATGATGGTGGACTTCCATCGGCACCGGACTTTCGATTTTGCCGGCGAGAACACTTTTGTTTCGCTGCTTCATCTTTGTGCGGCAAGACTGACACAGGCCAAACTTTTCAATTTGTCGCCGTGACGCATAGTGAATCGTCCCGGAGGTTATCAAATCGCCGAATTGCAATGAAGCAGGACATGCGATTTTGCCTTGGGAATCTGTAAAAGTGGTTTGCATCTTAATTTGGTTTCAAGTCACTTGGCCGGGCGCTGGCGGTGTTTTCCGCGTCGGGTTGGTGTGTTCGCCGTGTGGTTTCCACAAGCTCGACAATCGCAGCGGCGGCGGCGTCCTGACGCATGGCGCGGCATAAATCGCATTGGCAACCATTGGCCGGTTGCAATGGTTCATCGTCCGGTAAGTCTTGGCTGTAGAGGTTCATTTGAAAAAGGCGCTGGCGATGTTCACGGCGTCGAGCATGACTTTTGCGAACCGATGCGGAGTTTTTCCCCAAAGTTCTCTTAGAATCGTTCCGTGAGGAAAGTTTGTGGAATTTTTCCGCATAAGGTCGCAAATCAGGTTTGAAGCCGGTATCCGAGCCAGCATTTTGAGTTTTCATGGCCCTGCTTAAATTCCTGCCAGTTGCGATTTATGAGTTGAACGCCAAGCACGCGTTTGCTCATTGGGTATTTAATGCCTTGCTGATTTGCCCATTGCAGATACGCGGCGAACACCTCCGCTTTCGTGCAATAGGATTCTGCGTCGGCAATGAAATTTTCCGCGATAAATTCCGCCAGCTTGTCAGAGTTATCGCGAAATGATGCTGTCGCTGCTTTGCATGATTCGGGCGGATTTAGTCCACCGGCAAGCCAAGCCCGCGTTCCCGCGATGCACCAATTTAGGATTCCCGGCAGTTCGGCGGCGAGTTTGTCTTTTAGCGTTGTGTCCTTCTTGTCGTCTGGAATTTTTACTTTCCAGTCCACCAATAAAAATCGTCGCCAGATGCCGTCGTCCGTGCCGTCAATGCGTGGTTTATGATTTCCGACGAGCGCGATTTTGTAGGTCGGCGCGTATTCGACAAAGTTGCCATAATGAAAACGGCCTTTTTGCCGGTCGCCGCCAGTCATGGATTTCAGCAATGCCTCATTTAGTTTTCCTGACTCGCTGTTTTCCTCACCGAGCGCGAACCGTTTGCCGCATAGGTTGGCAAGTTCCAAGTGAGGCAAACGGCCATTGTCGGAAGAATAAACGAGGCTGTCGGTCAATTTCGCGCCATAATCGGCAGCGAGTTTTAACAACCCATGCTCTAGGAATGTTCCCTTTCCATTCGCGCCGATGCCATAGTGAAACGGCAAAACGTGTTCGCGGATTTCGCCTGTGAGCGCATACCCGCAAAGCCGCTGCAAAAAGTCGCGCATTTCTATTTCCGGTTGAACCTCGGCCAAAAACTTTTCCCATGTCGGCGCGGTCGCGGTCGCGTCGAAATTCACGGCAAGGCGACGCGTCACCAGATGTTCGCGTCGGTGAGCCTGGAATGTTCCATCCGCGAGATTCACCACGCCATTTTGAACGCCGACTAAAAACGGATCGGCGTCGAGTTGCTCTGCCCGAATCACAACGGCGGGATTGCAGGCGGCAAAAGACAATGCCGGGTCAATGCGTTTCCCGTTACCGAGCGCCGCTGCGTTTGAAATGATGCGTTTGCCGATTTCCGGTTCTTTGGTTGCAGCCTCGACAAGTGCGGCCCGGTAAAGTTCACGCGCATAATCGGCGGCGACTGATTTAATCGCCATGCCGGTTTCATCGCGTCGCCAGCCTGTAACCTCGTCAAACACCAGCCAGATTTTTTCGTCGGCGCAATAGCGAATAGATTTTGCATGGCGTTGAACAAAGGCGTCGCCATAGCCAACGTCACTTTTGAAATGGTTGTTTGAATCAATTACAGCCTCAAAATTTGTCGCGTTTGAACCGGCAACCGGCGCGGGCGCGGGCGTCCATTCGGCCTTGCCAATCCGCGAGCGCAATTCGTGGTTCACGCCGTCCACGATGCCGGAACATGAAGCGTGAAAACATTTAATGGTAGGCACGCCGTCCAACATCACCTTGCAATCTTTCGCGCCATTGGCGGACGTGTGAAGATGCTCACCGGGACATTTACAAAAGCCAGTGCTTTCATCCGTCCAATCAATCGCGCCAAGAATCCGCTCGGCTATCTGTGTGCGGGTTGAAGGTTGAATTGACGGCGCGGCCTGTATCTTGACGCGCTCGGCTTTGGGTTCAACGGGCAACGGGTCAAACGGCAGGGCGTCACCATTCCATTCGGACGCGTTGTCCGGCGCGAAACAAAGCCGCTCGACATTTTTACAAGCTGGATCGAGTTCAATGCCGTAAGTGTCGCGAAAATGCTTTGCCATCGCTGCCACACTTTGTTTGTGCTGGCTGGCGTCGCCAGTGGTTGGACAAAAAAACTTTATCCCTCTGCCGGATGGACTGACGGAAACAAAAAGGCAATGCGGGTCGCTGTCAATCTGGTCATAAACAACGCCGACTTGCTCGGCTTCTAGGCCGTCCACGTCGCCGCACAATACTTGCGAGTAAGTTTTTAGATTCTTGTCGCCTCTGCCGTTAAATTCTCCGCTCGGCATAATGCCGGGCAGGTTTTCCTTATCGGCTTTCACGGCTGCTTTTGCCGCTTTTTCGTCGCCAGTGTCGGCTAGAACTTGAGCAAATGTTTTCCGAACCTTGGCAACAAGCTGTCGGTGCGAGCCGGTGCGAAGCCATTGCGGGATTTCCTGCACCGGCATTGTGCGAACAATCTTGCCGACGCCAGCGGTGATGGAAACGCGCGGATTAAATTGAGGCGACATAATCCGCCCCTTTCATTTGCCGGCGCACGGCTGAATTGAACTGCCGATAAAATGCGCGGTCGCCAAGCGCAACGATTTTTTCAATGCGGCGAAGGCCCGACATGGAAACACCACGGCGGCGGCGCGGGCGGTTGGCGTGTGAGGCGTGAGATTTCATTGCGCGCCTTTCGTGATGGCGACTTGCTGCCGCGCAAGCCATTTGTCCAAATCGGCTTTCCTGATTCGGATTACTTTCGCGGTGATGCGAAGGAACGGTAAGCCGCGCCGGGTTCGCCAATCACGAATTGCGCGTGCTTTAATTCCGCCGACGTAGGCGGCTGCGGAGTTATCGTCGAAAATTTCGACGCCAGCTAAATTATTTAATCGCGTTTCCATCTGTCGTGATTAAATCACGACATGACTTCATCCGCATTTGGCGGAAGGGTAGGCTTTACAACACCAAATCAGGCTTTAACCGGCAAGCCAAGTTCGCGGCAGATTCGGCAGAAAGAGCTTTTGTTGTAATTTGGAAAACCGGGAAGTTTTTCAATTTCACAAACGCGCCTGCATTTTTGGACGCCTTCATGGTTTCTCAGTAAGAAATGATAAACCGCCAATGCGGTGCTGTTTCCCGCGCTTACGCCCTTTGCTTGAAGCGCGTCCGAAAAATCCTTAAAAAATGGCGCATCAAGGTTGAACGCTTTTTGAGCAAGTTTTGCGGCTATGTTTTTTCCAAATTCTCCAAGGCAACGCTTTTCGTATTCAGCGAGCGGAAGTTTCGCTTTGCTGTGTGCAATAGTCCGGCCCCAACGCCGGCCTTCTGTTAAGTATTTCTCGCCTTGTGCAAGTTCGCGGTATTCGGCCAGATCAATTTTTTTTATCAGCTTTGAAATCCAGTCGGCAGCGTTTGCGTGTTTTGCAATCAATGCTTTTCTTTGCTGTTCTCTGGCCTCTTGAACTATCGGCATATCATGGCTAGAAATGCGCAGTGTTTCTGTTTCGTGTCCCGCCAGCGTCCGGCGGCGAAGCCTCGCGCGCTGCCATACGTCGTCAATCTTCCGTGTCGCTTCTATTTCGTATGGCGTCGCCTTTCTATCAAAGGGCGATTTGGATTTTTTCTCTTTATTTTTCATGGCATTAAAATTTTACCAACCAACTTTCCGCTGTGTCTTTGCAAACTCGCGGCTCGCGCACAAGGCCGCTGCGGTGCAAACCGAACCCCTCAACTTTCACCAGTGAGCCGACACGCACGCGGTCACACCGTCCGCCAAACAGCGGCAAATTGCCACGCTCTGCGCCGCTGGTAGCGTCGGCAATGCGAACGGATTGGCAACCGCCATTGAACCCGGCGACGCGGCAAATCCAAGTTTCGAGCCGCTTACAGGCCATCATCTGCGCAAAGTAGGTTGAATCCCAAGACTTGAACACCGCACCTTCGCCGCCAGCGTTCAAGATGGATTCGAGAAACTTTCCGCCTTCGCTGGTGACTTCCGGCACGATTGGAATTTGAGCCGCCGCGCAAAGCTCGTCTCGCATCACCAGCCGTTCACGCAACGGCAGCCCGCGCACGTCCTGGCCTTTCCACGCGACGCAATCAAACGCGGTGAACACGCCGCCGACATTCTCGCCAGCCAATCCGCCGCCATCGGTTGCCAGTATGGCAGATTTGCCATCCATTTTTTGCTGGAATACACCGCCCGTTGTCCACGATAGGCCAACGGCCAAAGGCACGATTTGTTTCGTCGGTTTCATTTCGCGGCCTTGGGTTCAGGTCGGATGGCAAACCACGCCTTCGCCATTTCAGGCTTTACCAATTCGCGGTAGTGGCGGAAAACCACGTCCGCCGAATTTCCCATTTCGAGCGCGACTTGTGCGGCGTTTTGCGTCTCGGCAAGTCGGTAGCTGGCGAAGCTGTGGCGAAGCCCGTTGTCTTTCCAAGTCACGCCAGCGGCTTTTACGCAAGTCATGCGTGCATCGCACAAATCGTTCGCTGTTCCTTTCCACACGGTGCCAGTGTGGCTGGCGTAGTCCGCCAGCCACGCCGCCAAATTTGCCGAGATCGGCACAAGTCGCCGCGCCTTGGTTTTTGCCTTGTCGCTGGCGACGGTGATAAACCCGCCTTTAGTGTCCACGTCGCGCCATTCGATTCTCTCCACTTCGGCGGAGCGCAATCCGGCAAATGCGCCAATGGCAACCATCGGCAGAAAATCCTTGGATGCGTGTTTCAATAGTTTGGCAATTTCGTCGGTGGTGAAAATCTGAATTGCCCCGCCTTTTACTTTTACGCTTTCCGTGTCGGCAACTGGATTGCTGCCTTTGATGATATAGCCTCGCGCCTCGGCAAATTCAAAAAGCGTATGCAAAACCGTTCGGAAGTTTTTGACGGATTGCGAGCCGAGTTTCAAGCCGTCCAGCCAGCGTTGCACGTCGCCGGTGGTGACGCTGGAAATGTCAACCGAGTTGTCTTTGGCAAACCGGGTTAGCCGCTGCCGCAAATCGTTGGTGTAATCATCCGACATTCCACGCGTTTTTTTGAGCGCGACCAGTTCGGTGATGGTGTCGGCAACGCTGCGTTGTTCAAGCTGGTCGGGGTTGTGCCTGACAAAAAACTTTGCCGCTTCAATGGACTTGTCGCCGCCGGTGATGGTGAAGGATTCGGCAAAATGCGCGGCGACCAGTTCAAGCGGCATGGTGATGCCGGCATCGCGCAGGATTTGAACGGCGCGGCCAAAGCTGGCGGCGTCGGCGTTGTTCATGGCGGCGGCGGTGGATTCGCCGCTGGCTAGCTGGCGGGCGATGGTGTCGGCCTTTTGGCGGGCTTCGGCCAGATCGGTGAAGCTACGCAAAACCCGCTTGCCGCTGGTGTAGTCGGACAATTCGTAAATGACGCGGTGTTTTCCAGTTGCGGTTGCCCGCTCCCGTTTGTAGAGTTTCACCATGACGTTGCCAACGGTCGCCGCTTCGTATTGCTTATCTTTAACCGGCGACCAGCGGATTGCTTGTTTCTCGCTCATGTCGGCAAGTGTCGGCTAAGTGTCGGCAAATGTCAATACAGAGATTGCGCGGTAGGTGTCAAAAGCGACAAATCGCCAATAAAATCAATGGTTTGGAGAGATGGCCGAGTGGCTGAAGGCGCTGGTTTGCTAAACCGGTTTACGGTCAAAAGCCGTAACGGGGGTTCGAATCCCCCTCTCTCCGCCAGTTTAATTTTAGACGATCTTCGCCGCAGGCGGCAGTTTTGGTCATGGGAGCGGAATTGAATTCGGCCAATAGATTCCACAGTTTTTTGAACTCCACCACCAACGATTTCTCCGCCATCTGAAAGTTCGAACCGATTTTTTTTGAGAAAATCGCGTTTCTGCTCCTGATTTCCTTCGGCGAGCAAAATAGTGGCTTGTTTAGCCTCTGAAATGAACCGGATGGCTGGTTCGAACCGATTCTGGTGGTTGTGTTCAAAATTGAAGGTCAGCAGGTTTCCAATTTATTGAAAATGATGTGGCAGGCTCACCACTTGGCGCGAAGCCGCTGGCTTTGCAATCCATATTCTGAAAAAATCAACAAGTTTGTTTGAAGCAATGAAAGCTTGTCGCTTTTTAGGTCATTATTTTACATGAGTTGGGTCACCATCCTCTGGTCCATGACCGCGTCGGCGTGTCTCACGCTGGCGGTGATCCATTTTCTGGTCTGGTGCCAGCGGCGCTCCACCTGGGCCGACCTGCTTTTTACCCTGACCTCGGCGGGTGCCGCTGCTTACGCGGTTATCGAACTTTGGATGATGCGGGCGCAGACGCCGGCAGAATTCGCCACCGCGCTGCGCTGGCTGCATGTCCCAACCTGGGTGATCGTGGTCTCGCTGATCGGTTTTGTCCGGTTGCACCTGCGCGCCGGTCGGCTTTGGCTGGCGTGGGTCACCATTGCCCTGCGCTCGCTGGCGCTGCTGCTGAATTTTTTGGTCGGACAAAATCTCAACTACCGCGAGGTCACCGCCCTGCACCACGTCACGTTTTTGGGCGAGCCGATTTCCTTGGGTTTGGGCGTTTCCAATCCTTTGATGTTGATTGGCCAGTTAAGTCTGTTGGTCTGGCTGATCTTTACCGCGGACGCCACCATCACCGTCTGGCGGCGGGGCGACCGGCGCTTGGCGCTGTTGACCGGTGGCAGCATCGTCTTGTTTTCACTCGCTGGGGTCTTGCAGGCCGTGCTGGTGCTCTGGCGGCTGGTGGACTGGCCGCTCACGGAAAGCTTCTTCTATCTGGGCATCGTTTTGGCGATGGGCTACGAAAAAAGCCGCGACACGCTCCGGGCCGAACAACTGGCGGACGACGTGCGTGAAGGCGAGGAACAAATCAGCATGGCGGCGGCGGCGGCGAACCTGGGTTTCTGGTCGCGGGATTTGAAGACGGACGAACTTTGGGCCAGCGAGAACTGGCGCGTGATGTTCGGCTTTACCAAGGCGGAGCGGCTGGATTTCAACATGTTTTTGCAACGGCTGTATGCCGATGATCGCGAATCGATCCGCCAGGCGGTCGCCCGGGCCATTGAGGAGGCCGACAATTACGAGGTGGAATACCGGGTGGTGCTCCCGGATGGCCAGTCGCGTTGGATTGCCTCGCGCGGCCGCGTGCAAATTGCGAACGGCGGTAAGCCGGTCCGCATGCACGGGGTCTCGGCGGACATCACCGCCCGCAAACAATCGGAAGCGGAACTGGTGCAGAAACGCAACGAACTCGCCCACCTCTCGCGCGTCACCACGGTCAGCGAGTTGTCCGGCTCGCTGGCGCATGAATTGAACCAGCCGCTCGCCATCATTCTCACCAATGCCCAGGCCGCGCAACGTCTGCTCGCGCAGCAGCCGCCCGATCTTGCCGAAGCCCGCGACATTCTGGCGGACATCGTCAGCGAAGACCAGCGCGCGGGTGAGGTCATCCGCCGCCTGCGTTCCCTGCTCAAGCACGGGGAAACCAGCCTGCGTCCGCTGGCCGTGGACGAAATCATGGGGGAGATGCTCCAGTTCACCCGCAACGATCTCATCCGGCAGGGCGTCACCGCCCATCGGAACCTGGCCGGAAATCTGCCGCCGGTTCTGGGCGACCGCATTCAACTCCAGCAGGTGCTCATCAATCTCATCCTCAACGCTTGCGACGCCATGGCGGCCAATCCGCCCGCCGCCCGGCACCTGACGCTGGAAACGTCGCTCCACGAAAAGACAATTCGCATTGCCGTTTCGGACACCGGCTGCGGCCTGCCGGCGGATGCGGAAAGCATCTTCCAGCCGTTCTATACCACCAAGCCACAGGGGCTGGGTCTTGGATTATCCATCTGCCGCTCGCTCGTCACGGCGCACCAAGGCCGGCTGTGGGCGCAAAAGCGTGACGCCACCACCGGTGGCACCACGCTTTACCTCGAACTGCCGGTGATCGCGGAGGCCGGATTATGAGCGCCAGCCCCGGCACGGTGTTCCTGCTCGACGATGAGCCGGGAATGCTCAAGGCACTCACGCGGCTGCTCAAATGCGAGGGCTTCAACGTGCATGGATTCACCTCGGCCAAAGTATTCCTGGAGACCTGTCGCGCGGAGGCCGGGAGCTGTCTGGTGCTCGATGTCGCGATGCCGGAAATCAGCGGGCTGGAGTTCCAACAGCGGCTCACGCAGTCGGGCTTTTTGCTGCCGATTGTGTTTCTCACCGGGCACGGCGACATCCCGATGAGCGTGCAGGCCATCAAGGCCGGCGCGGTGGATTTTCTCACTAAACCGGTGCGGGATGTTGACCTGTTGCGGGCGGTGCGCGCCGCCCTCCGGCAGTCCGCCGAACAATCCGACCAAGTTTCCAAGCTGGCCAAATTTCGGGAGCGGTATTCCCGGCTGACACCGCGCGAGTGCGAGGTGATGCAACGCGTCGTCGCCGGCCAGTTGAACAAGCAGATTGCCGCCAGTCTGGGCACGGGCGAACACACCATCAAAGTGCATCGCGCCCGCGTGATGGAGAAGCTGGGAGTCGAATCGGTTGCCGACCTGGTCCGCGCCGCCGAACGGCTGGGCTTGGGGAAATCCACTGGTCGCTGATTGCTGACGGCTTCTTCCGCGTTTCAGTTTTCCGCTTTGCCGGTATGTCACCAAGGTGTAATACCCGGTGCCGGGAAGCTTTGTCATTCTGGTTCGCATGAATCAAAACCGGCCGCTCATTGCCGTGCTGGATGACGAACCCAAAATGTGCAAGGCGCTGGCGCGTCTGCTCATGAGCCATGGTTTCGAGGTGATCACCTTCACGCTGGGCCTGGAACTGCTCGCCGCCTGTGCCGCCCGCCTGCCGGATTGCCTGCTGCTGGATCTCCACATGCCGGATATCAACGGTTTCGAGGTGTTGGAACGTCTCGCGGCGCAGCACTTCAAGTTGCCGGTCGTCGTCATCACCGGGCATGACCAGCCGGGCAATGCGGATCGCGTGCGGGCGCTCGGTGCCAGCGAATACCTGCTCAAGCCGGTCAATGACCAGTCGGTGCTGGCCGCCATCAAAGCCGCGCTCACGATTAACCAATCATTCCACGACCAGTGAAGGATGACCTCCATTAACAACCAATTTGTCCGCCGCCATTGAAACAAACCGCGCCACGGACAGAGCCAACAAACAAGACAAACAAAAACATGAAAACAAAAAAGTTACACCACTACGGCTTGTCACTGCTGACGGCGGGCGCGGCGCTTTACGGCGTCACTACTTACGTTCAGGCGGCGGACGCGAAGAAACCCAACATCCTCATCCTCTGGGGCGACGACATCGGCTACTGGAACGTCAGCATGAACAACCAGGGCATGATGGGTTACAAGACGCCCAACATTGACCGCATCGCCAAGGAAGGCGCGAACTTCACCGACTGGTATGGCCAGCAGAGCTGCACCGCCGGTCGCGCATGTTTCATCACCGGCCAGTCCGGTTTCCGCACCGGCCTGCTGAAGGTTGGTTTGCCCGGTGCGAAGGAAGGTCTTCAGGCGCGCGACGTCACCATCGCCCAGTTGCTCAAGGCGCAGGGCTACGCGACCGCGCAGTTCGGCAAGAACCATTTGGGCGACTCCGACGCGACGCTGCCCACCGCCCATGGTTTCGACGAGTTCTTTGGCTCGCTCTACCATCTCAATGCAGAACAGGAACCGGAAAATCCCGATTACTTCAAAGACCCCGCGATGATCAAGAAATATGGCACGCGCGGCGTGATTCACACGTGGGCGATGCCGGATGGCACGCAGAAGATTGTGAGCACCGGCCCGTTGGACACCAAGCGCATGGAGACGATTGACGAGGAGACCATGAACGCCTCGCTCGATTACCTGCAAAAGCGCAAGGACGACGGCAAGCCGTTTTTCCTCTGGTGGAACGCCACCCGCATGCACGTCTTCACGCACCTCAAGCCCGCGTCGGTCGGCGTGACCGGTCTCGGGGTTGAAGCCGACGGCATGGTCGAACACGACGGCCAAGTTGGCCAGATCCTCGACAAGCTCAAAGCCCTCGGCCTCGAAGACAACACCATCGTGATGTATTCCACGGACAACGGCGCGGAGAAGTTCGGCTGGCCTGACGGCGGCACCACGCCCTTTCGCGGCGAGAAAAACGAGAACTGGGAAGGTGGCTATCGCGTTCCTTGCGCTATCCGCTGGCCCGGCGTCATCCCACCCGGCTCGGTTTACAACGGCATCTTCTCCCACGAGGACATGTTCCCAACGATTCTGGCCGCCGCCGGCGATCCGGACGTGAAAGAGAAGCTGCTCAAAGGCATGAAAGTCGGCGATACAACCTTCAAGGTTCACCTCGATGGCTACAACATCACCGACGCACTGGCTGGCAAGAGTCCCAGTCCGCGCCACGAATTCTTCTATTGGAACGACGACGGCTCGCTAGTCGGCCTGCGTTACGACAACTGGAAGCTCGTTTTCCAAGAACAGCGTTCGGAAGGCATGAATGTCTGGCAGGACCCGTTCGTCCCATTGCGGCTGCCCAAGATATTCAACCTCCGCACCGATCCGTTCGAGGAAGCCGACCATATCGGCATGGACTATAACCACTGGCGGATTGACCGCACGTTCCTGCTCGTTCCTGCACAGCAATACGTCGGACAGTTCATCAGCACATTCAAGGAATTCCCGCCGAGCCAAAAGGTGGGCAGCTTCTCGCTCGACGCGGTGCTGCAAAAACTTACCGAAGCCGGCACCAGCGGCCAATAAACCACGCTTGTGAACCACGCGGGCTGGCCGGGTGCGCAAGCAAAACCGCGTCACGGTGAACCCCTTTGAACTGGTCGAGCGGACGGACACACGCGGCAAGGAACGGATTAAGCGACGTGCATTGTCGGATGCGCAGGGCGTCCAGTTGTTGCAAGTTGCGGGCAAGAATCAACTGGCCTATATGCTGCCCCTGTATGTGGGACTGCGGCGGAACGAGGCTAAGACGCTGCATTGGTCTGATCTGGTGCTGGGCGAGTCCGGCGGATTGCTGCGCCTCCATGCCGCCGTGAACAAGAACCGGAAGGAACAGTCGTTGCCGTTGCATCACGAACTGGCCAAGGCATTGCAACAGCGGAAACCGGCGAACTGCAAGGCGGACGATCTGGTGCTGGTCAATGGCGTTCCGAAAATGAAAGAATTTCGGCAGGACTTGAAAAAGGCGGGCATCCCGTTTCTGGACGAACGCGGACACCGCATGGATTATCACGCACTGCGGACAACTTTCATCACGCGCCTCTCGACCATGAAGGTGCATCCGCGAGTGGCGATGGAACTGGCGCGGCATAGCGATATGCGTCTGACGATGAAAACTTACACGGATGCCGGGCAGTTGCCGTTGCGCGAAGTGATGGATACGTTACCATCATTTGGCGGTGACTCCCGAATAGACTCCCGAAATTTAGGCCCGATGGGTCAAACGGTGTCACAGCTTGTCACTGAAACGAGGGAGTTAAAAACTGAAAATATCACTGCAAACAAAGGTGGAAGTCACGACTTGACTCTGGCTGTCGCAACCTGTCACTCTGAACAGCAAAGCGGTGTTGAGGGCGTTCGAATCCCCCTCTCTCCGCCATTTTTACTTTTCCAATGGAGGGACAAGATTGGTCAAAGTTGCGCTTTCATTATAGCAAGAATGATGATTTTTTCCCATTGCCATCCCTGCGTGCTTGACCGCGAGATTGGCTTCTCTTCCGATAAAGTGATGATTCAACTCTGGCACCGTTGTGTTCAGCCGGATTTTACTCAAATCTGACGGCGGAGTTTCTTCAAAAGATTTTACCGTGAGTGTAAATACAGGAATCAACGTCGCTCTCAAGCCGCGCGGGATTTAGAACGCCTCGCCCACCGTCAGATAAAACTGGCTGCCTTCGCGGCCCCAAGCGGCGTCAACGCGGAGTGCAATGTGGTTTTTCTCGGCTAACACATAGCGAAAACCCACACCACCGCTGGGCAGCAGGTCGTCGAAGGCGATCGCGTTCAACGAAGGCATGACCCCGCCAACGCCTGCGAAGGCGACGGCACCGATGCGTTCGGTGAACTCCAGCCGGTATTCGCCTTGAACGGCGAACATCTGATCGTCCTGAAACCGCCCCACGGTGTAGCCGCGCAGGTCGCTGCCGCGGCCGAACTTGCTCAGGGCGTAGAACGGGACGTCGCCGCTCTCAAACTGTGCCATCCCGCGCAGCGCCAGCACCTGGTTGGCCGCGAGGCTGATGTAATGGTTGTAGGACAGGGTGTAAACCTGGTAGGAAAAATTGTCGCCGACCGCCGGACTATGAAAACTAACGTCAGCATCGGCGAGGGAGCCTTTGCGCGGGAAGAACTGGCTGTCGCGGGTGTCCCACTGTGCGTGAAGACCCAGCCCGGAGAACGTGCTGTCCACTTCATTGGTGGGAATTGCGAACGAAGGATCGTTGTAGCCGCCAGAATCAACATTGAAGCGCATCTTCGATCCGACGTATTTCGGCCCCACATAGAAATTGGGTGCGACCTGAAACAGCGTTTCAAAGATTCCTCCGGTCATTTTCTGCTGCAGCGGGATATACTGGCCCGACGTGCCGGCATCGGTGCCGATCCCGGAAAAGTCATAGTTAAAGTCTCCGCGCAACAACGCGGCCTTGATCCGGAAGCGATCTTCATCAACGAACAGCTTCATCATCAATGCGGCGACCCAACTGTTGTTCTGGCTGTAATAGCCGGAGGCACCCACGATGGAAGGGGGCGAGACCGTGTCGTTGGGATTGAGCGGGAAGAGATAGGCCAGGTGTCCAATTCCGCCCCATCCGAATGTGGGCGAATAGTTGGGCAGGGGCACGGCGAGCCATTCCCCCTTCTTGGCTTCAGGTTGAGCGGAGTTCGTCATGGTCCCGGTTGTTGAGGGGGCGGTGGCCGGAAGCCCGAAAGTTCCAGGCACGAGTTCGAGCGTTTGATTGTTGTCGTCACCGGCAGGAAGCAGTGGCGCGGAACGGTCTGCATAATCGCTGAAAGCTGCTCCGAAATTTTGCGTCGAATTCGGGCCGGATGCGGACGGTTCGGTTGACGTGGTAGCGGGCGGAGTGGACGCATCAGGCGGTGCTTCGCCCCACGCCGATGATGGCGGCATCAAGATGGCGACGGCAAAGATGCACAAGGCGGCTCCCTTGACGCAGCCCGCACATTGGATGGTAGCACGAAACAACAAAAGTCAGCTCACCAAATCTCGCCAGATAAAGATTACCATGTCAACGTTCATCTGTGTCCATCTCGGCATTCGCGCAAAACTATCTTCCCTTTTGGTGCCGACTGATTTTGCGGTAAATCTCCCGAAACAAAATTGGCTCTGGCACGGAAATTATGGGCGTGGCCGGAACGGAAACCGCGGAAACATGACTGGCGCAGGCGCGCTCGCCCGCCGTTAAAACTGCTGCCTGTTGCGCTGCTGAATCCTCCGGTCATTTACCAGCTTAACCAGACTCTCGATGACGGCGGTTTCGGCAGTCACAGCCACCGCCTTCTCAATCAAAGCCAGGCGTTGTTCCAGCAGCCTTGCGGCCTGGCTGCCCTGAAAGAATAAAACTGTTTCAAGGTGCTCAGTTTGCCTTCTGCACCGCCCATAGGGTCGGCTATTTAATCAGGAAAACCGTGGCCAGAGGACGCCAGAGGTCAACACCAGCGCATGCGGGAAGCAGGCTTTTAACAAGGCGATGAAGGCGGATAACCTGTATTTTTTTGTTAGGCGTTGCTGCGCGCTCACCACTAATTTAGTCTAAAGTATGACTTGGTTTGCCATCGCCCTGCTTGCCGTTGGAGTTCTCGCCGGTGCAACGGCGACTGTTGTTGGTTTTGGCATTGGCAGCCTGCTTACGCCGCTTCTGGCAGTGGAGGTTGGTATTGGTCCGGCTGTCGCGGCTGTTGTGCTTCCTCATGTAGTTGCGACTGGGCTTAGGTTTTGGCGTTTCCGTGCTGATGTGGATGTGAGTGTTCTGCGCAGGTTTGGCTTGGTGAGTGCCGCTGGCGGCTTGGCTGGCGCGTTGCTGTATGCTCGGCTGGGCAGCAGCGTGCTTGCATTGGCGCTTGGCGGCTTGCTGTTACTCACATCCGTAGCCGGACTGACAGGTTGGGTCACGCGATGGCATCCGCGCGGAGCCGGAGTATGGTTGCTTGGGCTGACTTCAGGGTTTTTCGGCGGTATCGCAGGCAACCAGGGCGGGATTCGTTCGGGCGCATTACTCGCTTTTGCACTAACGCCACGTGGACTTATTGCGACGGCGACGGCGACCGGACTTCTCGTTGATTTGGCGAGGATGCCGATTTATTTTTGGCGTGCCGGGAGCGAGTTGTGGACGATTCCACATCTGCCACAGTTGATTTGCGTGGCGACGGTTGGCGTGGTTGTCGGGACAGTCGCAGGAGAGCGGATTTTGTTCAACTTGAATCTCGAACGATTTCGTCGTGTCGTTGCAGCGTTGGTTGGAGTGCTAGGCTTATGGCTCATAGTCAGAGTTTACGGCGTTTATCTTTAACTCGTGTTCGTCTGGCTAACCATCTCGCTAGCACTGCAGCCGGTTTCCTCAGCCGGTTAAAAAAATGCTGATCCAAGCCACGAGCAGCCTGCCGGTGCGATGTAGTGCCAAAGTAGATCCGAGTAAAATGGCGGAATGCGTGTCGTGGCCGCAGGCGTGTATGATCCGCTATTTATTGGAGCGGGGAAATCTAGTTTTCCTCGGCAAACGGCAGACTGAGTTTGTCATTGCCATCATCAGCACCTGACCCACTCATGTGGACAAGGATAAAATATGAACTGGAGTCCACTCAATCTCAACGTCCGCGGCGGTTGCCATCTCACCTGCCAAACCACCGTGCAAACGCCGGTGTTGATCGTGCTCCGACCACGGCTCGAATGCCGGGTGCTGGTGATGCAGGGGAAGCTTTCCTTCGGCATTGGCCTTACGATCCAACCGTCCGGGCCCAGACCGAAGCTAAACTCAAATTGAAAAAACTAAAACACCTCATGCAAAATGCCGCCGCCCTCGGCTGCAAACTACTTTGCCCCTCATAAACTTATACGCCTAGTTTCTTAAGAGGCGGCCTGTCGCTGTTTTCCAAAGCTTGCCGCCGTAATCGCCTCCGCAATATGGGCTATCGCTCACGCGTGGTGTCCTTCCAAATCGAACAGGCCAGAAGGTGCTATCTGCCCACACCTAGTAGTTTTACGAGGCTTAAACTGGTAATTTTGCGAGGTCACAGGGGGTGGGTTATCGGCCATAATA
>Ga0310811_10004079_pt1 | contig 18397 bp, 19 predicted proteins | sample YCmetagenome_FD_207642 | JGI IMG/M metagenome (GOLD analysis project Ga0310811, IMG submission 207642) | Soil microbial communities from experimental microcosm in Duke University, North Carolina, United States - YC | ecosystem: Engineered > Artificial ecosystem > Soil microcosm > Unclassified ...
TACAGAAGTAGTCCGGTACTTTACAAAAAGTGCCTGAAACCGCATGAGAAGCCGTTTGAGCAGGTATAACGCCGCTTGCCTGCCTATAGCCAATGGATACCTTGACAAACCACAAGATGTACAGACAAGTTCTGGGACTATCTGGCTAGTGGTGCCAGGAAATTGGTACTTCTGGGGGATATGACCGTTTTTGTGAACTCAGTTATATTCGGGCTAAACCCGCGCTACAGGCTGGCCCAGGACCCGCAAACACCCACATTTTTAGCCGAAAATCGTTAGCTCGCGCCGGGAATATTGCTACAACCCTATAGCAATCTGTTATATCACCCTGGGATGCATAGGCGTGTGCGCACACGACGTTATATATACGCGCATGTGCATGCGTGTACGCCTGTATGCGTATGTACGCAGGTGCGTATAGGTACATAGGGGTAGGCTACACACACATAGCCTGTACGGGAACGGACAGATCCGACTACTGAGACTACGGTAGGCATGTACGTACAACTGTACATGGACCTCACCGATTAACAGGTGGGGCGGTGGGGCTGTCTGGTGGGGCGGATGTGCGCTTGTTAGACGGTCTAGTCAGTCAGTCTGTGTGGTGTGTGGTAGTGAGGATGTATTGACAGGTCTGACTTGTCATGACGTGTATGCTTGTCTAGGCATGTCTGTGAGTGGGGGACACGCTGTCTGCATGTACGGATGTCTGTCTCAGTCGCATGTCCTGGCGGGTCTGTCTGCCTGTCGGTATGTCCTGTCCTGTCTGGTCTGTGAATAGGCATGTCTGCATGTACGCACAACCGAATAATAGAGGCATGTCCTGATGAAACAGGTGTGAGTCAGTGTTGACACCCGACCGGGAGGCGCGACCACCGCTCCCTGCGCCCGGCAGGTAGTGGTCTCTCAAAATAGATGGCCCTCTGAACCTACCCCCAGGACTGACTAGACTGACCTTACCACCCCCATGGACCCCGGCCCCGCCTGTTAAACGGTGCCAATGCGGTCATTTAGGGGGTATTTCGGACCAATAAATGCCTAATAACCGGCCTGTAAAACTCAGGAATTTCTCAGGTATACTTGTTATAGGTGTATGACTAGTCCCACCTTGCCTAGCCTCCTCTCCTGGTCACGTCCCACTCTCCCCCCGGTGGTTGACGTGGCCGTATTTCTTCTTCTTTTCACATAGATCCCCACCGATTAACAAAGGAGTCACGCGTGCGCGGTGATGTCATCCTCTTCAAGAAAACCAATAACCCTGTGGATTGGGCAATTGCCACGGGGACCGGTGGCCCCTATGTCCACACCGAGATTGATCTGGGGAATGGACAACTGATCGGGGCGCACTTTACCGGGATCGTTCTGTATAATGGGGTCCCGGCTCCTGATAATACCTCTCGTTTTAGTCCTCCGGCCTCTCCGCAGGACCTTGAATACGGCCTAGCCTGGGCCATCCAACAGGTAGGGAAGCAATATGGTTGGTCAGACATTGCGTCGAATGTGCTCAAGCTGTGCGGTCTTCGGATTGAATTTAGCGAACCGGGGCATTGGGATTGTTCGGACTTCGTTACAAGGTATCTTACGGTCGCACGGGCAGCCAGTCCCCTCGGAAAGCTCTCAGAAGACCCCGGACTCGTCTCTCCCAACGACCTTGCACGAGCCTTCAACGTCAGATAGTTGGCATCTGGACTTCTCCAAGTTCCCCAACGCTCTATCCCATTTCAATACAGGGATGGAACAAGGCTTGGAACAGGCTATTAAGGATTTAGAGACCGATTTCGGGATGCGAAAGGACGATGATGCCCAAAAAGACCCCAAAACTGACGGATAAAGCCTTTGATGACCCGCTGACCTTCATCACCACCTTCCTGCGCCACCCAGATGGGTCGGAAATCGAACCACATGAGGCTCAAATAGAAATTATCAATAGCTTTATGGGTGGTGTCTTTGATCTGGTGATTGCGGCGGGTCGTCAGTTTGGTAAATCGACGGTCCTGGGCTGGTTGGTGGTCTGGTATCTCCTGCATTTTAGTAACCGGCATGTCTATATTGTGGCCCCGTCTCTGGATCAAGCCAGAATTATCTATGATGAGGTGGCCCGACACTTCGAGGGACCACTGCGGGTCATGCTCAAAAAGAAGCCGATTGACTTCCCGTTCCCACATCTGGAGCTACTAAACGGCTCACATGTACATGGACGTGGATCGAATAGCCCAAAGTACCTCCGGGGAAAGTTAGTGCATCTACTCATTGAAGACGAAGCTGCATATTTCAAGGATGGTATTCACCCGAACACTATCGAGCCAATGTTCACGGTCACGAGCCGCATGGACCACACGGGGATCATACGAATTAGTACCCCGTTTGGACAGGGAGACTTCTTCGATGGTGCAATGGCGGCTCAGGCGGATCAATCCGGCAAATCGAAGTTCCTGCACTACACGTCACTTGACAATCCATACGCAAACCGAGTTCTATTGGATCGACTTCGGGACCGCTACGGTGAAAGTTCTCTCATCTGGCAAACGGAGTATCTGGCGGAGTTCGCCGACTCGGATCTGGCGGTCTTCAACAGCCAGGACATCAAATGGTCATATCAAAACTACCCGTACCAGACTGAACAAGGCAAAATTACATATCCGATCTCACCGCTGGCCGGACATCGATACGTCCAGGGGGTAGACCTAGCGAATATGCGGGACTACTTTGTTGCTACGACACTGGATACATCTGATCCTCGACTGGCTGTACAGGTTCGTCACGACCGGCTTCAAAAGCGTGGCTATGCAGCCTACAAAGGTATTATTCGCTCCAACTATTCCGCCTATAACAGTGCCCGCACACTTGTTGACTCTACCAGCCTGGGGGAGTCCGTCGTTGAAGATTTGCGGGACATTGGGGCCGAAGGCTATAAATTTAGTGGTTCCGAGGCTAAGTACGATATTGTCCACAACCTTGTCAGGATGTTCAATGAACACCGCATTGTCATTCCCTATCAGCGGGAACTGATTGATGAGGTTCGGTTCTTTCAATACAAGATCACGCCAAGTAAGAACATCCGTATGGAGGCACGAGAAGGACATGACGACTATGTGATGTCCCTTTCCCTCGCTGGACAACTGGCATCCCAACCCCTCTTCACCGGCTTTTTCCAGGGAGTGGATATCACGAACCTCGGTAATCCGGCACCCCGAAAACTCCCCCCTAATTATGACCCCTTTAAGGATGACGAATGACCACCCGATTAACAAAAGCACTCCAGAACTGGCTCCCCCTCCAAAAGGCGGGCGCTCGTGGCACACTATCTGGGTATGTCATGGGTGTTGCATCCGAATGGGGCCAGCCGATGCCACAGGTTGCGGCCTCCGATGCCAGTGGCCTCATCACCCCCCAAAGGATGCGGGAGATTGTCCTCAAGACCTCCACAGCCGGGGCTGCGATGAATAGTGTTCTGGACTATGCCGGTGGTGTCCCTATTGGCCTCCGCAATGTGGACGCTGCCAAGCCTCTCCCCAAGGCTCAAGCTGCGAAGATCCGCAAGATGCTTAACCGCCCGAACCCCACGCAATCCCGTCGTCAATTCTTGCTCGCATTGATGCGCGATGTTTTTACCTTGGGTTTTGGTGCGGTGGAGATTGAATATGATACCGGAGACTATCGCACGGGCAAGCCTGTCGGTCTCTGGGTCATGGATGCTGCGCGCTTACGCATCGACTTTGATGAGCATGGCACTATTCTCGGCTATGACATGTTGGATGCCCGTGGGATGCCAATTATTGATGAACATACCCTCCCTAAAGATGGCGTGCGCTTTGATCAGGGATTTCCCCATGGCCCAAACATGGGGGCAATGAGCACGGACCCCAATGCCCCTGGTCCGCACGGCTGGGAACCAGAGGAAGTGATCCTGTTTAGTCTCAACCCGATGTCCGAGTCAGTCTATCCGTATTCACGGGTCAGCCAACTCTTTACGGCGGCGGTGATTGAGGACATGATGATGTTTTTCATCAGCCAACGCTTCACCGACTCGAATATTCCCTATGGCGTGATGGACCTGGGGGATGTCACGGAACAAGAACTCAAAATAGCGATTGCCAACTGGAATGCCCAGGCGGACCAGAGCCATCACATTCTGTTAACCGGGAGTAAGGGGTCAAAATGGTTTCCCTTCGGTTATCACCTCAAGGACCTGGAGGCGACACAGCTTCTAGGGGAAGTGCGCATGAAAATCATGGGCATCCTGGGGGTCACGATGAACGAACTAGGGGAAAGCCAGGATATCAATAAATCCAATGGCTATAACCTCTCCTTCACCTTCAAGAAACGAGCGATTGAACCCCTCCTCAATGAAATCGTTGAAACGCTGACGGCTCGGTTACTCTGGGATACCTTTGGCTATGATGATCTAGAGTTCTATTATGACGAGATTGACTCCCGTGATGATCTGGTGCAGAGCCAGATTGATGACAGCTATCTCAAAATGGGCGTCCTGACAATCAATGATGTGCGTAACCGCAAGGGCTTGCCCAACATCCCTGGTGGTGAAGTCAACTCTGTCTTCACTGGTAGTGCCTGGGTCCCCGTGGACATGATCACTGACCTTGCGGAGATGATGCTCAAGGTGGAAGAAGCAGCGGCCATGACGAACCCGTCAGCGGCCATGACTGGACCAGACAGCACATCCGCCGTGCGTGAGCATATCAGTAGTCCGAATAGTCCGTCTCAAAACCCATCACCGTCTAACAAAACGCAAGGGAAGCCCGCTGGCACCAAACCAGAGGGGAAAGTCCACGCCGCTCGGAGTGTGACAGGGAGCAAGAAAAATGAGTGACCTTTATATTGAGAAAGTGGCCCATGTGGACTTGACGCCCAACCTCTATTGGAAGTCGATGTCCCAGAAAGAGCGTGATGCTGCACCAACTCATTGTGGCCCGGATGGTAGCTATCCTCTTGGACCAGGATGTGCTCATGTGGCTGCTGCTCGACATCTGGCAAAAACAGGCCACGGGGCGAACCCCGCCAAGATCTTGAGGTGTGTGGAAAGTTATGCCAGTAAACATGGTTGCTAATGTCCTCGGTAAGTCCTGGCTCATTAAGAAAGCCTGGACCAATGACGATGGCAGCGTCAACATTGAAGGATGGGTCTCCACCAATGACCAGGATATCGAAAAGGATATCCTGGAACCGGAAGCATTCGCTGGTAGCTTAGAGGGCTATTTTGCCCGTGGTGCCCCAATCAGCAGTGAACATAACACGGATGATCTTCCCGTTGGCTATATGATCAAAGCGGCCTTGGTTCGTGACGGTCACATCTTTCAGGAAGCCTCCAACTCCCGGTATACCCCAACTGATTTCAAATACTTCGATGGAACAGGCACCGGCTGGTATGGCCTGGGAGTCATTGATGAAGAACGCTCCTCTGTAGCGGTCCAAAAGGGCAAGCTCTCCTCCTTCTCCTGGATAGGCATGCCCAAAGCCTGGGAACCTCTCCCTGGTGGAGGCCGACACTTTAACCAGCAAGGGGCCATTGATCCGCTCCTGGAAGCCACCGTTACAGCCTATCCAATAAACCCTACGGCAGTGATGCGGATTGCCAAAGCTCACGGTTATCCGGTTGCAGCCCCTCGACCTCGTTTAGTGCTCACCCGTGAAGGTGTTGAGCGTCTATTAAGGAATGAACCACATGGGAATAACTAACCCTGACCTGCCTCAAAACCCAGAGACCCAACAAGACCTGCTTGAACAGCTTCTTGCCGGGGCTGCCCAACGGGAAGCACGCAAAGTGGCAGAGGAACAACTCCAAAAGGGAAGCGTCACCAAAGCTGAATTTTCTAGTGCTCTGGGTGAGTTCAAACAGACCATGCTCGCTGAATTGGCGGGCCTCTTACAACAAAAAGCCACCTCCCCAGAACAGACCCAGGACACCGATCAAGAAGAAGAGGAACCTGAGCCTATTCAGAAGGCCGGGCGCAAGGGCACGATCCCTCCCGCCCAAGACCCACGAGATGCCAATCCCTTGCAATACCTTCTCCAAAAAGCGCGCAGTGGTGGCGACTATGATGAAACAGACAAACAAATCATCTGGGCGCTGACCGTACGTGGTTTAACCGCTGGAATGTCCACTGCTGATGTTGATGGTGAAGACTTCGGTGATCGTTAGTTAGTTAAAGGAACCCTCACATGCCTCTCTCCACAGACGCCCTAATCAAAAAGGCGTATACTGGTACAACCACCTCGAACTTGACCCAGATTATCCCCCAACTCTGGGCTGCTCAAATGGAACAGAACATGCGCAGGCGTGCGGTTCTGGAACAGAGTCTCGTGGTCAATACGGACCTCATGTACCCGAATGCTGGTGATCGTGTCTTCATCCCCGCGCTTCCTGATATCACGTCAGCCGATGCGTTGACTGAAGGAACAGACATGACGGTCTATGCTCTCTCCAATGCGGCGAGCATTCCGCTGATCCCAACTGAATATGGTAAAACCATCTCGATCACCCGGAAAGCTCTGGACCGGATCAAATATGACGGAATGTCCGCTATTGTTGATCGATTGGCCTATTCAATGAGCATGCGTATTGAGAGCAATATCGCCTCCCTCTACAATGCCACGGCAGCCTCAGCCCTTCCAAACGCGCAAACCGTCTTTGGTGGTTCTAGTGTCACGACTATTCCGACGATGTATCCGAATGGTCATACCACCTCGAACATCGTCTCGACGGATACGATGAATGCATCGATGCTCTCACAGGCCGTAGCGATGATGCAGCAATATGATAATGTGCCCATGCCAGATGGGAACTACTGGCTGTACATGGCCCCGGATGCCTTCCAGGCTCTGATTATGGATCAAAATATCCGTCAGGACTTGCGGTATGCGGCTCCTGATCGCTTGATCAATGGAGACCAGGGCGTTATCTATGGCATCCGCATCATTCTCACAAACTACATCCCCACGTCCAACGAGGGTGCCAGTTCAGCCGTTCCCGTCCGCAACAACCTGTTGGTCTCCCCACGTTGGGCTGCTATTGCGTACAAACGTCGCCCGGAGGTTGTGGTAGACCCCACCTTGTATGACATGGGTCGTCGTCGCCAGTTTGGTGCTACGGCGGACTTTGATATCGAACTGTTACACCCAGAGCGTGCGATTGTCATCAAAACCGCGAAACAATTCTAATGGCGAATAGTGAGTGGGGGTGGCTGGCTCTCCTGGGGCTAGCTATCCTCATTGCCCTGCTCTATTATGCTGTTTTTGTCCTGCACTTTTAAAAGGAACACCTATGACCTGGACTACTCAAGCCTATTGCACGCTTGCGGATGTGAAAATGGCTCTTGCCTATCTCCAGGGCACGCAGGATGATGACTACCTCTCTAGTCTGATCCTACAGGCGCAAGCAGACATAGACCGGGAAGTCGGCTATGCCTTCCAACAGGATGGGACTGTTGATAGCCCTGCCACCCGCTTCTATGATGGTGAGGGCCAGGAGCGTCTGTTCATTGATGATCTGATCACACTGACACAGGTGTTAGAGAGCAATAGCTCAACCATCTTTAGTGCCAATGCCACCTGGGAGGAGGTCACGGCCTCACCGGTGGATATCACAGCGGATGTCATTCTCAAACCCAATAATACGATCCCGGCCTTTATTCTTCAGCGCAAATCCCAGTATACCTTTGAACCGGGAGTCCAGAACTATCAGGTGTCCGGTATTTTCGGACAACCGATCTTAGCCGGTCAGGTCTATCCGGGTGTCCCCAATGATATCATGCGGGCTACTATCCGATTAGTCACCCACTACTACATGATGCGGAGTTCTTCCTATGCGGATATTGTCCAGGATCATGGCGGGGTGCGCGTGCGCTATACCAAACAGATGCCCCCGGATGTCTTAGAAATCGTGCAGCGATACAAGCGGACCCTGTTTATTGGGAGGTGGAACTAATCGCTAGCTATATCAATCTGGTGGCAGGAACCGGTGGGATCATCAATACCGATGTCTGGGCAACCATTGATGAGCAACTACATGCACACTCCGATGAACTGGGTCAAACCCTGCAAACGCTGGTTCAAAACCTGACCCCAATCCGTACCGGTGCGCTCGTAATGGACATTTCCTATGAAGCCTACTTAGATCCCGGTGGGGTAGGAGCGGATATTGCCTATGTCTATGCGGAAGAAGTGGAACAACAAGCCTACTGGAATAGGGTCTATGTCCAATACCAGGAAGGTGGCATTCTGGGTGAACCGACCTACACCAACGATCCGCACGAGATGTTCTATGGGGTGGCTACCGGGGATGGACTAGACCAGACGCAGATGTGGGCGGAGACCTGGGTGCAGTATGCGATTGACCTCTGTCTGGCTGGTGCTGGTATCCCGGCCAAGATCCCCATCACCGGACTTCCCACCCCCTAACCGCTTAACAAAAGGAGCAATGCTGATGGCTGTCAACTGTCAGGTCTGTGGTGTTTCGATGACCACGGCTGAACGCACTGCCAATCGCCGGGGACAAGCTGGCAACTGGCATTATGATTGTGAATATCTGGATGACATGCGGGCCAAGGTGCTCGTGGCTGATCCTTTTCTGGCGGCGGAAATACAGAAGTCCCAGACGAAGCTGACCGCCAAGAAAGGTGGGCAGGCCACCAACTTCCCCTAAGCCGGACGCGGAACGGGGAAGAGCCGGCTCATTTATTAAACGGTGGGAAGAGACCAAGAAAAATCCCTCTCTGTATGACCAGAGAGGGAAAAGGGGACAGTCGTCGTCTTCATCGTCTTCCACGCGGAAGGCAGAATATCCCCCCGGCAATAGACTGACTGACGAGACTGACTGACTTTAGACTTTATCTATAGATCAGTCTGTAAACTTACTGTCTACAGTCTATAACAATTGAGACCTGTTAGCTTATTCCCGAAAAAGTGTTAGCTGGCCCGAATTTCGTGTTATCTGAAAAAGTCTAATCTTTCTCAGGTTCTCAGCGTTTTCTCAGATCCAGTTAACACCTACCACAAAAGCAGTTAACACATGCCTGGACCGTTTACCCCCGCTGATGATTATGTCACGCCGATTGTGCATGAGATTGCCCTCCTCATCCAAGCCCAGATCCCCAGTGTGACGACGGTGTATGAGACCTTGCCGGACCAACCTGCACAGGATAATTCGGTAGTGTTGCCCCTGGTGGGAGCCAAAGTGCTTGGGGATACCAATGGCAAGCTCAAAATCGCCCTCAATTTCGGGATGCGTCATGTTTTCCGGCGTACCAATATCTCCGAGGCGATTAGCCGTGCGTATAGCTATGTGATGCCCTGGATGAACTTTCTCTCGGCCTGGAATAACCAGACCCTCAATGGGCTGGCTATCGAGGTGTCAGCGAAGGCTCTCCAGATCACCCAACATACAGAGGCGGGTATCCCAATGATTGCGCTGGTGATCACCTTTGAAGTCCTCACCGAGTTCAATATCCCTCTTGATTAAGGAACACAAATGGCAATTAGTAAAAAGACCTGGACGGGCATCGCACGAGAGACCACGCCAGGAACCGCCGTGATGACCCCCTCCAAGTTTATTCCCACCAAGACCACATTTAAGGGTGGTAAAAAGCGGGAATACTTGAATGAGGAACGCGGAGACCGGAACGCCAACTATGGGGTTGTGGACTCCGTACGCCAATCCTCGGTGGACATGAAGGGCCCGTATTATAATGATGTCAGCCCGATCTTATTCTGGGCAGGCATGGGCCTCCCCACGACCACCCAACCGGCCATCTCCACTGACCCCACTGTCTATAAACATACCTTCAACCTCGCAGATGTGCCTCCTTCGTATACGATTAATCGCAGTCTGGATGCTGTCACCTATTATGTGCCCTATTCGGTGTTAGAGAAGTGGACCCTCCACTTTACCACGGATGGCAAGCTCCTCGAACTGGATGGCACATGGCTCGGTCTCTGGGCGCAGACCAATGCTTCCCCACCCACCCCGACCTATTCCACCTTGCTCCCCTTTGCTGGTTATGCCCCGACCATTAAGTTTGTGGATAACGTGGTCTCTACGGACGTGACGGATCTTCAGATTGATTATTCCCAGAAGATCACCCTCTGGTATCCGGCCAATGGCACCCAGGACTTTGTCACGGTCTATTATGGTGAACGGGATCTCAAATGTGAGTTTACCGCTCGGTTTGATAACACGACGATCTATGACCGATGGCGCAATAATACCAATGACTCCCTCACGTTGGACTTTCAGGGTCCCGTCATCTCGAACACCTATCATCAGGAACTCAGTATCAACCTGCCGACGATCAGTTATGATACGGTGGAGCATGATACCGGGAAAGATAACGTGATGATTAAGGCCAAGGCTACAGCCCTCGTGCCTCCTGGGTCTTCGCTCATCACCGGCTTTGTTCAGAATACCGTTGCCTCTTACACCGCTTAACTTGGAAAGGACACAGGCTATGGCAGATAACGCATTCCTCTGGGAGGACTATTCGGCTGACCCTTCAGATCGGGGGGTCAGCATTCAGATTGAGCACCACGGCAAGGACCTCCCCTTCCGCATCCGTCGTTCCCTCACGATTGATGAGCGTCAACGGGCCAATGAAGCGGCCATTGAAATCCAGATTGACAAGAATGGCCTGCCCATCATCACCAAACAGGACCAAGCGGCCTATACCAAGGAGATCGTGTTAATCGGTTTGAAGCACTGGCCGTTTGAATACTCCCCTGGAAAGCCAGTTCCGTTGACCCGTGCCAACATTCTCAAGCTGGATGGTTCCTTGTTGGACAAACTAGCGGCGGCTATCCTGGGGGCAACGGAGGTCAAGGCAGAACAGTATGACCCTTTCGGGAGTCCGTCCGTCGCAGCCTTATCGACGGAGGAAGTGCCAAACCACAAATAGACATCCGGGCCTTTGCCTTCCGGTATGCCTGCTATACCGAGTTTGGTTGGAACCCCAAAGAAGTGGGCATGCTGACGGAGGAAGAAGCGATGTATCTGGCGGTGGTTTTTGAGGAAACCGGAGCCTATCAATATAAGAAGAACAAGGAGATGGAGTCCCGGTCCGGTGGATCGAACTCCTCTCCGGCGCAAGCTGGTCTCAAGCCGGGGTTTGACGAGATTTTCAGCTTTGGGGAGGAAGACACCAATGACTATTGGGATAAGACCGAGGTGGACTAACCGGACCACCGCTTAACTACAAGGAATTAAGACATGGCAGGTACAGCCGATATCGGCATCCGTATCTTCCTGGATGATGTAGCCTCGGCGGGATTGGGCCAGATTAACGGCCTGCTCTCCCAGATGTACCGTAACCTCCTCTCGAATGGTCTCGGTATCCAGGATCTAGGGGCCAAGATAGCCACACTTGGCGTCCTGGGTGGGTTCGCTACCACCTTTGGCTTGTTTACCGGAGCCATTAAACAATCAGTGGATGCCGCCTCTGAATTTCAGCAAGCGATCTATAATCTGGCGGTCTCCACGCATACCTCGATGGATGTCGCTACCCAATATGCTGATAAGCTGATGAACTTGGCAGCGACCTCGACATATACCACCACGGACATTGCCAATGGTGTTGCGGTGCTCGGTCGTTCTGGCTACACCCTTCAGGACATCATGAATGGCATGGCTCAGGCTGGTATCGACCTGGGGATTGCCACGCGCTCTACGGCTGTGCAGGGGTTTAGTCTCCTGGCTCAGGCGATGTCAGCGATGCAGGCTCCGGCATCCCAGGCGCTTCAATATGCAGACCTCCTCCAATTCGCCTATGAACACCAAACTGGGTCGGTCTCACAACTCCAATCCGCCCTCTCACAAGTCACCCCTGCGGCTGAACGTCTCAAAGTCCCATTTGATCAGGTCGTGGCTTCCCTAGATGTGCTAGGGCCAGCGATGGGCAATACGTCTACAGCCGGGACCGCTTTGCGTTATGCCATGGCAGCTATCACGGCTCCTACAGCTACGGCCTTATCCGCCTTGGCGTCTGTGGGTTTGGTGACAGTCAGTGCCACGAACCCGGCTGTGAAAGCCCTGGGTCAGTCCTTAATCAGTACCGGAGCGCAATCTGCACAGTTCGTAGAGCAGAATGATACCACGGTCAAGGGCTTACAAGCAATGTTCACGGCGGCTCAGAATGCCGGGTTAATTTCTCTGGATACCAAGTTTGAGGAATGGGCCACGTCCACCAAGGCCGTTCAGAATGCCTTCTATAATGCCAATGGCACCACCAAGGACTGGACGACAGATCTTCAAACGCTCTCTCAAGCGACCAAGGGCATGAATAGCGCGGAACTCTCGGCCTTCCTCAAGGATGTGTTTTCGGTGCGCGGTGGACAGGGTATCCAGGACCTCCTGGAAAACCTGCAAAAATACAATGGTTACATGAAGACCCTGAACCAGACGCAGGATAATGCCGGGGGTGTGACGCAACGGTGGCAAGAGCAAATGAAAACGCTCTCTGGTGCCACGGCAGGTCTCAAATCCTCCTTGACGGACCTGGGGGTGGTGATTGGCACACCCTTCCTCTCTGAACTGGCCTCTGGTGCCACCAAGCTCAATGAGTTTATCTCCCATATTCGTACCCTGGCGCTGGCACATCAGCAAGCCCTACCGACCTTCTTGATGATGGGAACGGCGCTGTCCGGGATCGGGCTCGTGATTGCTATTGTGGTCATGGGCATTATGGGCCTTCTCTCCCCCTTGTTACTTATTCCGGTGGTTATTCTCGGTGTAGTCGCTGCCTCTGTGCTGTTGGCAGCGGGACTCACAGCTTTGGTGATGTGGATCAGGAATGCCGCTACCACCTCGACGCCCCTCGGCAACGTGCTACGGGCTATCGGGTCTGAGTTCAAGAGCCTGGGGTCTTTCATTGGATCGACCTTCAGTTCCACCTTCCAACAACTGGGAAGCTGGTTTCATAATCTGGGGGTCAATGGGCAATCTCTGGGGACCGTCTTGCGCGTCCTGGGTGCCATCTTTGGTGGCGTGATTGTCGTGGCTATTGGTCTGGTGGTCGGGGCACTCCGAGCCTTGGTCCAGGGGATTGCTTCGCTCATCCTGGGGATCGGCATGATCCTGGGTGGGTTGGTCCTTACATGGTCCGGTGTCTTTAATATGATCATCGGCATCGTCAAGGCATTCATTGGCCTCTTTGTTGGTCTCTTCACGGGTAACTGGTCGATGGCTCTGGCAGGTGTGAAGCAGTTTGGGACTGGCTTCATGCAACTCATCAAAGGTGTGTTTTCGGTCGTCCTCGGTCTCATTGTCGCCACCTTTGGCACCATCGTCAGTGCGGTCTCCACCTTCGTTATGGGAGTGATTAACTTCTTCACCCATCTGGCAACGGTGTTGGTGGGGCACTCGATCATCCCGGATATGATGAACGCCATCCGCAATGTCTTCATCAATATCTTTAATGCCATTGTTGCCTTCATTGTGGGCATCATTAACCAGATTATCAACTGGTTTACCACCCTGGGATCACGCGTGGTCTCGGCGGTGACTGCCGCTTTTAACCTCTTCCGTACTATAGTGTCCACGGTAGCCACAGCGGTCTTGGTGTTGATCATCAATCTGGTGGCGAGTGGTATCAGTCACATTGAGTCCTTCGGTTCCAATATCGTTTCCGGGGCCAACAATGCCTGGAGTAGTTTTCGCAATGCCATCTCGAACGGCATCAATAATGGCCTGAACCTGATCCGTGGTCTGCCACAACAGGCCATCAATGCCCTGGGAAACCTGGGTAGCATGCTCTTTAACTCTGGGGTCACAGCGATGCAACAATTCGCAAATGGACTGGGATCAGCTATCAGTGCGGTGACACAGAAGGTCCAGGATGCGGCTGGACAGGTAGCAAACTTCCTGGCGCACCACTCACCGGCTAAAATGGGACCGTTGGCGGATGATGATAAATGGATGCCGAATATGATGCGCATGTTTGCCAGTGGGATAGCCGAGAATGCTCCGTTGTTAACCGGTGCGGTCAATCAAGCGGCTGGTGGCATTGCTGGTGCTCCGGCCTTGAACCGCATGTCTGCATCAAGCGGTGGCATCGCAGGCGGCAATGCCAATGGTGTCCAGACCATTAATCTGGTGCTGGATGGCAATACCATTAGTCAGGTCGTCTTGAACCAACTCACAGGCCAGATGCAAATGAATGGTCTGGGGAGGGCCTTTAGATAGATGGCATTTCAAATACTCATGGCCGGACAGGATATCACAGCCTATGTGGACCAGTTCAGTCTGGACATCCATGACAGTCTTGGTCAAGGTGCCGGAGCCGGAAACTCCGGTGCCACCCAGGGCAGGGCTGCAACCTTCAAGTTCAATACCTCCCTGGGACCGATGAGCACAGCGATAGGTGCCGGACAGACGATACCCTCTGGGGGCAGGCCAGTCCTTGTTCGACAGGGTGAAGTAATTATTAAGGACGCTTCTGGTATAATTGTATTTGGAGGGTTTGCTACCAAGTATACCGATACCACGACCTCGGTCCTGGGGCAAACTAAGCAGAACTTTACCACGGTCGAGGGGATTGATTATTCCACCAGCCTACAGCGCGTCTTGATCAACGAAATCTTTACGGGAGGAACGGATGTTGCCATCCTCCGGTATCTGATCAATCGGTATGCGTCCTGGATCAATCTCCAATACCTTCCAGCCAATGCCGCCTATACCTTTGAGACAAAAAATTTCCGCAACGTGACCCTCGAAGTTGCAGTACAGACAATAGCTGGTATTACGGGCTATTTGTTGTTTGTGGATTATCAGAAAAATCTGCATTATATCCCACCCACCCAAGCCTCCTCTGCGCCCTTTAGTCTGACGACGAACCCCGACTTTCATCTGAGCTTCCCCCATAGTGTGGTGGAATACCTTGTGGATGATAATAGTGCGATTAATCGGGTCTTCTTCTATGGTGGTCAGAAGCTCTCGAATGACTTCTACCAGGATCTTAGCCCGCTTGCGAATGGGTCAAATACCCTGTTTCCACTCGCCTATTATCCGTCCAAGATGTCGGATGGGCAATACCACATCACCGTCAACGGGGTAGCCCAGGTGATTGGGATCAGTGGCACAGCGGATCAACTCATCAGTCAGGGTGGCACCTGCAATCTGATCCTGGATGTGGGTGGAAAGACCATCACCTTTGATGTGGCCCCACCAGCAGGCGCGACGGTCCTGGCGGGCTATCGCTATTCCTATCCCCTCTCCTTGGTGTTGACAGATGAGACCAGTCATCAGTTCTTTGGCAATCCATATCTGGATGGTAGTGTTGATGATAATACCATCTTCGATCTACCCACAGCGATCCAGCGATGTAAAGTGATGTTAGCCCAACAGTCCTTGGGCCTCATCTCCTTGAAGGTGGACATCTATAAAGGGGGCCTCCAATCGGGGATGACCATCAAAGTCGTCAACCCCTTGCGGGGGATCAATGCCACCTATCTGGTACAGGACGTGGAATATGCCCCCTTAGGAGCCGGGAACTTTGTCTACCATGTCTCATTAGGGGCCTGGAATTGGAACTTGATTGACTATCTATTAAAGCTCCCCACGCTCTCGACCTTCCAGGATGACCAGACGGACACCCAGGAAACCATTCAGATTACCAGCGGGAATAATGCCAATGTCCAGGTGACAGTGACCACAGCTACCCGTTCCACGCAGACTGGCGTGTATTATGCCAGAACGACACCAACAGGAGACGGACATGACGCTTATCCAGGCTTCTCTACCATTGCCTCCTAACTTCCCACCGCTTAACCACCGAGCAGTCATCAGCGCCCAATGGCTGATCAAGGAGCGTGAAGAGGGCCTCTGGGTGCCCAAGCGCCAGTTCCACAACCTGCTGACGAACTATGGGATCACCGCCCATGCCGCCGCGCCCTCTGGTCAATATACGCCGCCGATCTATTTAGTGCTCAACTCTGTATACACCACCTTCAATCTAGCCACGCTGGCGGGTGTCACCTCTGTTCAGTTAAACGGTGATCCGACGCTGACCGGGGATACACAACTCGTGCTCTCTGCTGGTCTCTCTGCACAGGAAGTCGTCACCATCACAGGCCCGGCTACGGTGGTGGGTGGGGTCTCTACCTTTAGCCTGACTGCCCCGACAGTCAATGCCCATGCCCTTGGTGATCCTGTGGTTCGGGAAGTGACCACCAATGATACGATGGCGGTCGTGACCAATGAACTGCAATATGACCCAATTTATAATGCCAATACGCGCATGGCCATGAGTGCAGCGTATTCCGGTGGCACCGGCATGAATACGATGCAGTTCTTCTTTGCCGGGAGTGCCCTGACCAATGCCTTCATCTCCCATGTCGGCCTCACCGAGCAAGCGGCGATAGGGGCGATGAATGCGAACCTGCACAACTATGCCCCTCTAGGCTACAACCATAACAACACGAATGATGTGGAGATTGATGTCAACTACGCCCTCCAGATCTTCTAAGAAGGAACAACATGCCACTCACCCTGCGTTCCAATGGCTCCGGGGGTTCCAATATCATTACCTCCAGTTGGTTCAACGACTACTACAACCTGCTGACTGGTTCCATGCAGGACCAGAATGTCATTGTCAAAAACAACATCTCAGCAAAAGCCATCGCTGCGGGTCCCTCTAGTGCCCCCACCACTGCCCTGGCGTCTGGGACCAGCCTGGGGATTGGCCTCTATGTCTATGCTTATACCTATGCTTCTGCTGATGGTGAGACCCTGATTTCCCCTACGGTCTCTGTGACAACGACCTCTGGCAATCAGAAAGTGACCCTCTCTGGCATCACCGTAGGACCGACTGGCACTGTTGCCCGCAAGGTCTATCGTACCATTGTCGGTGGTGGAACAGCCTATAAGCTGGTGGCGACCATAGCGGATAACACCACGACGACCTATACGGATACCACAGCCGATGCCAGTCTGGGAGCCACAGCACCGATTAACTCAACCTTCGGTGGGGCCTTCAAGCTCTTTAACTCCTCGAACACCCTGACCTTTCAGGCATCCCATGATGGCAATCTGTTAGTCGGTGGCGGCAAGATTGGCTCGACCTATACCGGGGACATGCTCGATGCCTCGGATGGCAATAACCTGAACATCCGTGCGCTCTCCTCCGGTGGCATCATCCACTTCCAGCGTGCCTCTGGTATCGGCGGAACTCCAGTCGATGTCGGTCAAATCTCTGATGGTGGAGGCATGCTCCAATCCCGTGGACTGTTTGGACGCATTGGCTATAACCCCATTATTGATGCCTCCAATGGGAATGACACCTATATCTATGCGGTCGGCGGTGATGCCCATTGGGTCCGTATCACCGGGACCAATGCCTCTCAGGACTGGCTCAAAATCGAGAATGGCGGCATCCATATTATGCCCAATAATGCCAGCACCAACAGCTTCATCGCCTTCGGGGTGGGTCTGGGGTTCAAACAAGAAAATGGCACCAAGCTGGCAGAGATCCGGGCCAATGGGAACTATGTCATCAAAGGGTCCTACCAGACGCTTTCCGCCAGTGCCAGTATCGCCACGGGTCTTGCCTTTGATACCTTTGACTTTGCCGAAATCTATGAGGTGGATCAGGTCTATGCTCCCGGCACCATCGTCTGTCCCAGTGATGGCAATCCCTATATTGCGCAGTGTCCGCATGCGGGATGTAACCTTGCCGGAGCCATCGTGCAACTGCCAGGGTTTGGTCTGGGCGTCCCCAATGTCCCGGATGGAGATACCATCTATAATCAACCCTATGATGATACCCTACCGTATACCCAATATGTCTCCATGGGTGGCCGTATTCTGGTCCAATGTTCGGGCACAATCCCCGAACGAACCTATGTGGTCTCGGATGGGGCAGGCAAAGTACGCGCAGCCACCTCAGCCGATACTGGATTGACCGCGCTTGGCGTTTCGATTACGGCGGGGCCGGATACCAATGGCATGGTCGCCATGCTCATTCGCCCCACGCAGTTAAACTAACGGTAAACTAAAGGAGCTAGCATGCACCGCCATCACCTCGACCATCCCGATCAATATGGTAATCCCGTCATCATTCTCCCCAATGAAGACTTAGCTGATTTACGTATGCAGCAGACTATGATCCAACAAGCCCAACACACCCTGGCTAGCTTACAGCGTACATTTATAACTACGGTTGAAATGAGATACAATGTGGACCTTGGTACGGGAGATTGGGAGATGGATATCGAGAAAGGACTTCTTCGTCATGTCTCCCTCTCAGAACCCGAACCAGCATAAGGGTGATGAACATGTGCCCGATGTCTCGGATATCATTTCGGTACTCCGGGACAATCGGGATGCCCTGTTCAGACAGATCAATGACTTGGACCATAAGCTCGATGAAATCCCGGACAAACTGGACCAGATCCG
>Ga0310811_10004080_pt1 | contig 18396 bp, 20 predicted proteins | sample YCmetagenome_FD_207642 | JGI IMG/M metagenome (GOLD analysis project Ga0310811, IMG submission 207642) | Soil microbial communities from experimental microcosm in Duke University, North Carolina, United States - YC | ecosystem: Engineered > Artificial ecosystem > Soil microcosm > Unclassified ...
CGCCGATCATGGTCGAGAAGATCTTCGAAGTGGTGCGGGAGATCTCGAAGGACGGCATCACGGTGCTGCTGGTCGAGCAGAATGCGCGTCTCGCGCTGCAGGCCGCGAATCGCGGCTACGTGATGGACTCCGGGCTCGTCACGATGGAAGGCGACGCGAAACAGATGCTCGATGATCCGAAGGTGCGGGCGGCGTATTTGGGCGAATAGGCCGACCGCGATACCATGCGCCTGCTTTCCTTCGTGGCCTTCCACGGCGTGCGGCGTATGTTCCGATCGTGACGTGCATACGCACGGCGGGCCGCATGTAGGTGCCTTGCTTCGCGTTGTCAGGCAAATGTTCGCATGGGGCGCGAGCGTTTTTTTCGGGACGGTGACAATCGATTTCAGTGTGGTATGCGGGCGGCGGTCTGTTTTCGCGCCGCTGCGTGCCCTCCCTGTCGATTGCCATTTCACTGCTCACCGTCCTGAAGGAGACGCAGACCATGTTTTCCTCTACTAATCGAGCTTCGACGCGTCCGACGACGCCCGTCGATACGCAGCAGCCGGCCGACGTGCCGCCGCGTCCGCAGAGCGCGCCGCCGCTGCGCCGCTCGTCGACCGCGGGCGTGCTCGGCGCGCTGACGCCGCGTGCGCACGGCCCCGCGCGCGAGGGCACCGAGTCGGAACACGAGAGTCCGGCGGCGCCGGCTGCGAGCACGTCCACCTCGGCGCCGGCCGCCACCGACGCGCGCACGCCGGCGAGCGGTTCCACCCGTCGCCGTACGATCGAGGAAGGCGCCGAGGACATCCTGCAAGGCACGATCGGTCTGCGCTCGCGCATGGCCGCGACGCCGGCACGGCGCGACGCGATCGACGTGGAAGCGATGCTCGGCGAAACGCTCGAAGCGCGTGCCGAACTGTTCGAGGAAATGGGCACGGCTCATCCGCAGACGCAGCAACTGGTTCAGGCGCTAGGCGCCGAGACGTTGCCGCCGCTCGGGCCGGCGCGCGAGTTCGTCGAGACCCAGGGGGCCCGGATGACGAGCATCGCGGCGGCCACCCGGGAGATGGCCGCGCTGCCCCCCGAACGGCAGGCGGCGGCCGCGACAGAGAGCCTGCATGGAAGTCTTCAGCGGGTGCTGGCCCTGAGCGATACACGGATCGAACTGGATGACGCGGCCCGGCGCGACTTCGCCGCGATGACGTCGTTCGTCGAAACCGGGCGTCTGCCCGACGAGGCGCTCGCCGGGCCGTCGACCGAAATGCACGCGATGGCGCCGACGATTCCGCCGGCTATCACGCCGGCCGTCACGCCCGCGATCACCTCCACCGTCACGCACGTGCCGCCGCTGCGAGGCGCTGACATTCCGCGGGTCGCGCAAAGCCTGTTGCCCGACGTGGCCGCGGCCACGTCGCAGCAGCGCAGCGCGGCGGTCGCTCTCGTGCTCGCGCAGCAGCTCGATCTGCCCGGCGCCGCGCAGGGGTTGCAGATTGCCCAGACGCTCGCCAACTTCATGCGCCACCCCGGCACGCCGAATCTGGGCGCCGCCATGCGGCAGATCCGCGATACGGTGGGCAGCGGCTACGACATGGTGCACCGCGGCCTCGGCGCGCTGGCGCGCAACGAGTTCGAGAATCCCCACGTCGCGGCTGCGGTTTCGGTCGTCAATGTCGGCGCGCGTAACCTGCCGGCGGTCGCCGGGTCCACGACCGCGCGCCAGATGCTGAGCGCGCAGATCGAGCGCGGACTCAGCATTCATGAGGTCTCGGATTTAGGCCGCTCGATGCTGGGCGGCACCATAATGATGTTGCCGGTGATCGCGCTCGGCATGGGCGCGATTCGCGACCACCGGCACGGCACCGCGACGCCGCAGAGCGATTTCGCGCGGCTCGTGATGGCCGGCATGTCGGTGGCGGCGCTGCTCGGCGGCGTCTTCGGCGGCCAACTCGCCGGCGCGGCCTCGCAACTGACGGCCTTCGCGCTCTATACGTTCATGCGCGACATCGTCGTGCAGTCGCATCTGCGCCTGCACAACCCCAACAGCGCCCACCAGGCGCCCAACGCGCACCACTGGCACGCGATCAGCTGGGGCTACGGCATCGACCAGATGCTCGTCAACGCCTTCATGCCGATGGCCGCGCCGGTCTCGGGGCCGGCCGCTTACCCGGCGCACATGGGCGCGACCGAGCAGTTCCGGGCGGCGGCGATACGCGGCGCCATCAACTGGGCCGGCGAGGTCGCCGAGGATCTGATGTTCAATGGCATCGGCGCATTTCGCGCGAACCAGCCGCTGCGTCTCGGCCTGCGCGAGGAGCCGAGCCTGCGCCACGTCACCAACGGGCTGCTCGCGCCGATGGCGGTGCGCACCGCGATCACGCACACCAACATCATCCTGTCGGACATCATCGACTCGGCGCTCGGCAACGACCATCCGTCGCTGTCGCTGTGGTTGCCGGCGGTGGCGGCGGGCGGCGTGCTCAACGGCGTGTTCTATTGGCCGTTCGCGAACGCCGGCTCGGGCCAGCCGCAGCATGTGCCGCGCGCGCGGATCGAGGATGCGCCCGCTGCGGCAGCGGCGGACGACGACGCCCCCGCGCATCGGATCACGTTCCCCAACGTCGACATGGACGACGACCGCCCGGCGAGCCGGCAGACCCACCATCCCCTTGACGATCCGGAGGGAGGCGCGTCCACGAGCGCTGGTGAGCCGCTTTCGATGTAAAACATCGTCGAAATGGAAGTGAAAGACGGAACGGCTCGGCTAGCCGCGTAGAAAGCCCGGCGCGACGTAAGCGATCAATGAACCACGCGCTGCCCTCGACAGGCGGAGCGTGAGAGAAAGGTGTCCACCTAAATAGGTGGACACCAATGACTGTCAAAAACTCAGCGTTAGGAGTGGTCCGGCTGACGCGTGACGGTCGTCGCCGGTACGACGAGAGCGCCAAACGCGCGCTGATCGAATCGGCACCGCGACAGGGCGTGTCGGTTGCGCGATTGGCGCAGAAGCATGGGGTCAACGTGAACCTGCTGCGCAAATGGATCACGAAGTACCTGATGCAACGCGAGGCAGTGGTAGCTGGGTCAATTCGACATAATATAAATACTGCCGACCCCATTTTCCTGTGCTGGTGCGGCTTGCGCGGGTGAGGGTGTCACAAAATTAGTGACAACGCAGAAGACGAGCGCCGCGCTAATTCCCGCCATCTTCGGAGAAAAAACCTCCCACAACGAGCGCTGTCCAAGGCGTTCCGCGCGGTCCGCGTCAGCGGCCATAATGATCGGCAATGGGTTGTCGATGCCTAATGCCAGCGCGAGCTGGAGGCATGTTTCGTTTTCCATCACACGCTTGCCGGTGCGATATTGACTCATCCGGCTAGATGGCCAGCCCATTTCCTTAGCGAGCGCTAGGTCGTTCTTGAGACCGCGCTTCTCGATGAGCATGTCGAGGTATTTCACGCTTCGCACAATTTTTCTCCTTGACTTTCTCACGGTCCGTGAGAATACTCACGCCTGTGAGAATTCACGATCTGTGAGAATTTTACGCAGTCTATCAGGTCCGGCAGAAAGGTAAACCGGACCTTTGGGTAGGGCGGTTAGGCGGGGTGCGCGGAATTGATGAGTGAGTAGATGCCGAACGTTACGGCGGCTGCACCTACTGGGACCAGCCATAGCATTCGCTTGTGTAGGCGTGCGCCTGCGTAGATCGCGGCGATTCCGACTATTACAAGAATTACATCGCTAATTGCGTGGTAGACGACGTGCACTAGCGGTGAGAAGTCGACGGTCTTTTTTTCGGGGTTCATAGCGTGTGTTCTGACTTTGACAGGCTGGTAGTGGCGTTGGTCTTCCTCGGCGTTTTGTCGTCGATCGTTGGTCATCTCCTTGCGATGTGGTTTCGCGATTTTATCCGCGCGCGTCGTAAGCCTTAAAACAAAGCGGTTCGGGGGTTGCATGTCTGCATATCGGGTTCATGCGTACACGTGTCACGGTACGCGGGTCGCAACGGTCGAAGTCCGGGCACGTACGTTACAAAAGGCTCGGGATAAAGCCCGAGCTGCGCTGTATCAGCAGGGCCGTCAGCCTAATCGGCTGACTCTCGTTCCGATCGAAATCACCGCCTAAGCCCATGAGCAAGCTGAAGGAAGCGATTCTGGATGGTTCTGTAAGGACTGCGAATCTATCCGCCGACCGGGGCGGCGCTGCGGGCGGATGCCCCCCCTCGACTAACAGGGGGGGAACGGCAAGAGCGCCGCTCGCGAGTCTTGAACGGCTGCAGATCGTTGTGACCGATTCTGGCGAGGTCAAAACGATTCCGGTGCGTGTGCCTACTGGCGGTCAGGTTGCCATGATCGACACGCTTCGTTTTACGCTCGGCGAGGAAACGTGGGCGAAGACTGCCGGTATCCCGTTGGTCGATGACGAGTCGATTGTGTTCGAGGCGAGCCGGCACCTGACGGATATTCTCGGCTTCGGCGTGACAGCGAATATGCAGCGTCCGCGCGATTTCTATCTCAATGCTTGGGAACTTGGCGACGGTTACGGGTACGTCGCGTTGGGCGGGTCGAGCCAGCGCGCAACGATGCTGGTGAACCTCACAGGGCAGGGGTGTCTTGCGGCGAAAGCCGGTTGGGAAGGGCGGCTGTATGACTTCCTGAAAAATACCGCGCGGCGTCCGACGATCACTCGCGTCGATCTGGCGCACGACTGTTTCGAGGGCGAATACACCGTTGATCGGGCCGATCAGTGGTATGACGACGGTCTTTTTTCGTGTTCGGGCCGCAGTCCGAGCCATGAGCATCGCGGCGACTGGCGCAATCCGTCAGGCAAGGGCAGGAGTTTGTACGTCGGGCTTCGCCGCAACGGCAAGCTGTGCCGCGTGTACGAGAAAGGCATGGAGCAGGGTGACGCGTCCTCGCCTTGGGTTCGCTTCGAGGTCGAGATTCGCAATAACAAGCGGGTGATTCCATTTGATGTGCTCGTTGATCCTTCGGGCTATTTCGTCGGTGCGTATCCGTGCTTGAAATTCTTCGCGGACGGCATTGCTCCGCAACGCGTCGAGGTCAAGCGCAAGGCCGCTGAGATCAACGTCGATGCAAGTCTCCGCAACATTCGCGCGTCGTACGGGAAGTATGTCGGTGTGCTGCGTCCGCTTCTCGGTGACGAGGCGTTTCTTGAAGCCATCACAAATACGAGTGGTGCTTGGCCTGACCGGCTGAAAGTTGCTGATTTTGAGCTTTGCGATGCGCCGATTCACATGCGCGGAAGGTCGCGCCAGTTTAACGATCTAGACCCCTCCGATGATGGCTGGACGGAGGATGCGGTCTTTAATCCAGCCGCTTACTTTGATGAGGATTGCCATGAAATTCGTGAGCACGGTGAAGGTACTCGGCATGAAGGCGAGCAAGGGCGAGATGGACAACGGTACGGCGTTCGATTCGACAAAGGTCTACACCGAAACTCAGTTGGACGAGTCGAAGGGGACCGCTAAGGGTTTCGCGGTCGGCGAATTCACGCTCGGCACGTCGGCGGAGTTCGAGAAGTACAAGCACCTTCCGTTTCCGTTCGAGGGTGAGGCCGAGTTCGAAATCGTCACGAATGGCAAGACTCAGAAAACGCTCATGCACTCGCTCAAGCCGATGGCTCGGGCAGCGGCCGGCAAGGGGTGAACGTGGGTGGCGCGGTGGTGTACGTGGTGCAGGAACTGTCAAGCGGTGAGTTCCTGTGCCCTGCCGATGGCGATGTGAGCTTTACGCCACGGTTGCGAGACGCGGGGGGCTTCGGGGACGCAGACGAAGCGGTCCACGCCGGTTGCGATCACTGCGACGGTGCGTTCGATGTGGTGCCAGTGGTGTTTGTGGCGCGACGGTTTTCTAGCTAGCTGAGGTACGCATGGGCGTGTGTCTGTATGGCGCGAATTGGTTGCTACCGGATGCTCAGATTTTCGTGCTCGTGGTGCTCGGTTCTGCGGTTGGGTGCGGGCTTTGGCGGCTGGTGTGCCGCGTCGCGGTGGCGGCGCTCAGGGGTTAGCGTGAGTACAGGTCTTGATGTCGTTCAGTGTGTGTCGGCGGCGGCGTCGGTGTCGGTCACGGCGGGCGGTGCTGCGGTGTCGTGTACGGGGAGTGACGGCACGGCGGGGACGCTTGCTGTCGTGCATCTGGACCTGTCGGGCGGTGCGACGCAGGCGGCGTTTGACTACTCGCAGGCGGGGGATTTGTGGGGCGTCGCGTTCTGCTCGGTGGTCGGGCTGTACGTGGTGTCGCGAGGGATTGGCGCGGTTGTCGATTTCATTCGGCGCGCGTGAATGCGTTACGGGGCGCTTCCCCGTTTTTTCATCGGAGGATGTATGCGCAATTTGATGCTGGCAGTAAAGGGTGCGGTGGTGCGCAAGGCGGTCGTGGCTGCTGGTCTGGTGGTTCCGGTCGTCGCGTTCGCTCAGACGAGCGGCACGAGCGGTGTCGATTTCACCTCGCTCACGAGTCAGGTGGATTTCACGTCGACGATCACGGCAGTGATGGCGGTGGCGGCTGCGCTGGTGCTGCTGTACATCGCGATCAAGGGCGCAAAGATCGTGTTGCGGATGATTCGCAGCGCGTAAGCGGTTGCGGTTTCGTTCGGCGAGGGCGGGTCTTTGTGCCCGCCCTTTTCGTTGGCAGGGTTCCTGTCGGGGGTGCTTTCGATGATCGACTTTTCCGTTGTGTTGTCGCTGGTGTGGGCGCAGATCGGACAAACGGTTTATGTGGTCCTCGGGGTCGGTGGGGCGTTGGTCGGGTTGTTTACGGCGGTGGCCGGTGTCGAGCAGGTTCTTAGCATCGTCACCGGTGAGCGGGAGAGGTTCGCGAAGCGGTACGAACGGGATAGGCGTCGCGAGCGCAGCGGTAAGCGGGTGCGGGATAGCGGGGACGCGAATTATGAGGCGTACAGGGTTCGGCGTGAACGGCGCGGGTGGTGAGGCGGTTGGGTTCGTGTTCGCTCTTTTCGGGTGGGGGTCGGGTGATGAGTGCTAATGATGCCTGGTATCTGGTCATGTTCGCTTGGGGGTTAATTTCTGCCTGGGCCGTGTGTTCGGGTCTTCGGGGGTGATCATGCGATTTCCAGCGTTTGTTCTGTCTGTGCCCGTGCTGTTGTTCGGGATTGTGTTCACCGCGCCGCATGATCGTGTGTATGCCGCGACGACGACGAGTTCACCGGGTATGTGGGGGGCGATTTCGGGGGTAGTTGCTGCGACGGCTGCGGCCAATGGGTTCGTGCCGGCTGATCCTCGGATTGCGGAGACGGTCAAGGCGATCGGTGCGGCAGCGGCGGCGGTGGGTGGTTCGATTGCGACGGCGACGGGTGAGGCGATTGCTTCAGTTCCGTGGGTGGCGGTTGGCGCTGCTGCGGGGATTGGCGCGGTGCTGGCGGGTGTACCTACCTCGCTCGGCGATGACTCGATGGGTGCGTGGCAATTCAACCCCGATGGCACTGTGACGGTTAATCCGCCCGGTTCGTCGTCGGGCTCCAGTGGTTCGGGTTCGAGTCCATTTCCGACCTTGCAGCAGGGTCAGCCGTATTGGGTTGATGGCACTTCGGTTGGTTCGTCACCGGAGGCTGCGGCGCAAGCGGCGGTACAGGTGGTGAATGCGCAAGCTAGTTTTCAGCAGTACGGATGGACGGAAGAGCTTGGTGGTTGTACTCAGGGTTCTACTTCGACGGAATATCAGTGCAGTTACACAGTCTATGGTTCGGACGGCTCTGGGCATGGCTCTGGTTATCAGTATGCGTCGTTGGGGTCGGGCAACTGGACCGGGTCGACGTGTTCGAGCGGGTTGGATATCAATAACGCGTGCGCTGCGTACGTGCCGCCGCCGTCTGCTAGTCAACCTCAGCCTGTCACCGAGTCCGTTGCTCAGGCCGTCGCGGGTGTGCCTGCTGACGATCTGAGCGAGCCTCTGGACCCTGCGTTGCTGGCGGCGCTTGTGGGCGCGTTGTGGTCGCAGGCGGCCGAGGATGATAACGGGTATGCGGGCCTTCCGTTTCCGGTCAATGCGCCGCCTACGGCTGGTCAGGCTCAGGATGTTGAGACGGCGCTCGGGTCGGGTGCGCCGACTGTTGGCAGTGCTGTATCGGGCGCTGGTTCGTTGGCGGGGGCGAGTTCGACTGATCCATTTTCGGGTACTGGATCGGGCACGGGGACCGGCACGGGTACGTCTACCGGTACGGGAACTGGAACGGGCACGGCGACGGCGACCGATCCGGGTTCGGGTGCTCAGGTGAATCTCGGCCCGGACCCAGGCATTGGCGCGCCTTCATTGGAGGCGATTCCTACGGCTTCGCAGATTCTTGCGCCGGTACTGGGGCTCATGTCGGATTTGAGGGCGTGGGCGGTTCCCGCGCATACGTCGCAGTGTCCTGAACCGACGTTCGATCTGTGGGGCAATACCTATACGATTTCGGCGCAATGCGATTTGCTCGATGAGTACGGCACACAGATAACTGTGGCTTTCGACGTCGCGTTCGCCGTTGCGGCTGTTCTTATCGTCCTCACGGCGTAAGGAATCCTTATGTTCGGCATTGTTCTTTCAGCGCTGAATGTGGTTCTGGCGTTTGTTGTGCGCTCATTGATCGGGCGGTTTTTTGCGTATTTCGTGCTGTATTTCATCACCATGGAGTTCGTCGCGGTGTTGCAGTCGACCGGGGTTTTTCCGACTGCTGCGGCGCTAAATGGCGCGTTTGGCGGGCTTGGTTCGGGTGTGTGGTACTTCCTCGATCTGTGCGGTTTTAGCGTTGGTGCGCCGGCCATTGTGTCGGCTTATGTGATGCGGTTCATTATTCGCCGCATTCCGGTGATCGGCTGACGGGGGCGGTGATGGCGATCAATGCGTATTGCGGGGTGATGGGCTCGGGCAAGAGTTATGAGGTCGTGTCGGGGCCGCTGCTGGATGCGGTCGCGGCCGGTCGGCGCGTGGTGACGAACATCGACGGAGTGAATGAGGAACTGATTCACGAGTATCTGTGCGAGAAGCGGGGCGTACCGGTCGAGCGGCTTGGGTCGATCGTGCATGTGCGCACGGACGATCTGAAAAAGGAGGGCTTTTTCCCGCAGGAGGTTGAGTCGTCGGACGGCGCGACGGTGATACCGGGCTTCGTGCAGGCGGGTGATTTCGTGGTGATCGATGAGGCGTGGAAGCTGTGGGCGACAGGCGAAAAGATCAGCAAGGAGCACATGACGTTCTTCCGGATGCATCGGCATTTCGTGCACGTGGAAACAGGCGTGTCCTGCGATCTGGTGCTGATGATTCAGAGCATCGCGGACCTGAACCGGTCTATTCGTGCGGTGATCGAGTTGTCGTTCCGCATGGTCAAGCTCAAAAGCGTTGGCGCGCCGTCGCGGTATCGCGTCGAGATGTACGAGACGGGCAAGCAGACCGCGAGCACTCGGACGGGCACGTTCATTCGTCGCTATCAACCGGAAATTTTCCCGCTGTATAAGAGCTACGCGGGCGGGGCCGGTGTTGAGTCGGTTGTTGACAGGCGTCAGAACGTGTTCGGGCGTCGGTCGCTTTGGATGGTTGCCGGTGTCGTGTTGGTGCTCGGCTTGTCGGGCGGCTGGTTCGCGTGGCGGTTCTTCCATCATGGCTCGGTGAAAGGGAAGGGCGGGGTTGGCTCGTCGGCGTCGGCGGTGGCGAGTGCTGGTAAAGCGGGGAGTGCTGTCGGGACTGCGTCGGTTGCTGCGTCGACGCCTGGCTTTTCGGATGCGTGGCGTGAGGTCGGGCGGTACACGGCGCGCGGTGTTGGCTATGTGGTGCTGGTGGGCGAGAAAGGTCGGCTTCGTGTTGAGTCTCCGTCTGCGTTCATGGGCTCGGGCATTGCGAGCGTTGGCGAGGTCGATGGCAAGCGGGTGACGATGTGGTCCGGTCCTGCCGATCCTTCGCCGTCGACGGGGCCGGTGATGCCGTCGCTTGGCGCTGCGCTGCCCGGGGGTGTGAAATGAGGCGGGCGCTGTGGTCGCTTCTGTTCGTTGCCGTGGTCGCGCGTGCGGAGTCGGTGCCGCCGATTCCGACGTTGCCTCCTTTGCCCGCGTCGGCTGCTGTGGCTGGTGTGTCGCCGGGACCGGTTCGTATGGTGGCGCTGCCGAAGCTGCGGGGGTCGCATGTCGATCTTCGGTTTGTGCCGGTCGCTCAGGTGGTGGATCTGATTTACGCGGAAATGCTGGATACGCCGTATGTCGTGTCGCCTGACGTGCTGGCTGATGATCGGCCGGTGTCGTTCCGGTATGACCGTGCGGACGGGGATATGCGCGAGTTCGCGTCTGCGTTCCTTGAGTCGCTCGGGTATCAGGTGGTGGTGCGCGGTGGTGTCTCGTTCGTGAGCAAGGCGCCGGAACAGCAGGGTAAGGATAAGCAGGTGCTGGTTTATGTGCCGCGCTTCCGGCGTGCTGACTATCTGGCGCGGCTGGTTCAGCCGTTGATTGGCGCGAAGGTGGCGTCCAATGCTCAGGTTGCCGCGTCGCCGGGGGATAAGGTCGCGTCGGCGGTTCCGGCTACGTCAGCCGCGGCGAGGATCGATCAATCGACGGATCAGCTTGTGTTAGAGGGTTCACCTGACGAGCTGGAGCGTGCGCGCAAGGTGCTGGCCGAACTGGATACGGCGGCCGGCGAGGTCGTCGTTCGCGGTTGGGCGTATGAGGTCGATGATACGGATGCGGAGAATTCTGGTTTCAGTCTCGCGATTAAGGCGTTTGGCGGTTCGTTGGGGATTGGCGCTGGGTCGGCGTCGGCGTCTACCGATCCGAATGCGTTCCAGTTGAGCGCGTCGAGCTTGACGCTGGCGATTTCGGCTTTGCAGTCGAATAGCCGGTTTCACGAAGTGTCGGCGCCGCATGTGCGGGTCGTGTCGGGGCAGGCAGTCAAGTTGAACGTCGGGCAGCAGGTTCCTACGGTCAGCAGTGTGAGCTATCAGGGGACGAGCGGAACGCCGGTTCAGTCGGTCGAGTATCAGGATGCCGGGGTGATTTTCAACGTGACGCCGACTGTGATGCGCGACACGATCGAGCTTAATGTCGACGAAGAGATATCGAGCTTCGTCAATACGACGACTGGCGTGAATTCGTCGCCAACGAAGAACACGCGCTCGCTTCAGACGGTTGCAGATATGAAGGATGGCGAAGTAATTGTGTTGGGCGGGTTGATACAGGATCAGAGTACGGTCGCGCGGGATGGTCAGCGGTGGTTGCCGGCGTTTCTCGATGGCAGGTCGAGTTCAAAGGGGCGAACAGAGGTTGTGCTCATCCTTCAGGTACAGAAGGTTTAGCGGCATCGTGCGTGTAGCTTAGCGGGCGTCTAGCGTCAGGAGTGTCCGGCAGGATCGCGGAGCTGCTGGTACGTCTGCGGCTGATCTGCGGAGTCGATGCAATTGTCGCGCGGCTTAGCGCGGCGGCCGGACCGAGTAGCGGGTATGTGCGGCGTGGTCGAACGGAGGCAGCGCCGTTAAGCGGTTCGCCCTTCGTTGCAAAGCTGCTTTTTAAGGTTTGTAACGCACTGTCAAAGCTTCGAGCCGCCTGCTTTGTGCGGCTTTATTCTGCGGCCTTTTAAAAGCGACGGGGGAGCTGTGCAGCTCGAGTTATGGCCGCGCGAACGGCCTTCTGCGGCTGAACTCGCGGCGGCGGCGGCGGAGATCAGGAATTTGTATTGGCACATTCGCAACACACGGCGAGGCGTGCACGAAGCTCGTCGGCGGCAGGTCTATCGTAAAATCGCGATTTATAAAAAACGCCTGCTCGTGGCAGGCGTGTCGAAGCGTGAGATTCTGGACTTTCTAGCGTGTTGCCGGGCGAGGCAGTGTCGGGATGCAAGCTGCATAGGCTGTGTTCAGCCATCGACGCAGTCTGCGGATGAAAGTTGACATAATATAAATTAGCACCGGTCAACGCGGTTGTAAGTTTATAGAAAGTTAGTTGCTCACTTCGCGAAACAGGACAGAAAGCCGCCATTCCCGGTCGACCGTCAGCCGCTAGGCACCTTCGTAGGCCACAAGATCCACCATCGCGCTGAAATCTCGCTGCAACACCTCAACGCTGGTATTCAGGCTGCCATAACGAATCACACGCAGGCCCACCGCCTGCGCAATCTCATCCTTCACCCGGTCACGTTTACGCGCCGCGGCGGATGCATGACTCCTGTCATCGAGTTCCACGACATAGAGCACCCGCCCCGCGTCAGTACAAATGACAAAATCGAATACCTTCCGGTCAAACCGGTTGCGTCCGGCTTTGCCCGCGCCCTTTACATCGATCAAAGCCGACATCGCCACCTGAGCGTGAACAACAGCCGTAGGTAACGCCACCCGCAACCGCCGAAAAAATTCGAACTCACGACTAGTCAGCAATTCACGCCGTACATATTCAGGACGAAGCTCCCGCTTCCCTTTCCGAATACTGGCAACAAGAACCACCAATGCCATCAGCAAGAAAATCAACACTAGCTCGAATCGCATACGTTTTTTCTTTTGGCCATAAAAGGCCAATGATATTCAAATTCTGGCGGTGCACCGTAGCCGCGTTCAAATCCGCGGCCGGACACCCGAACCAAGTCGATCAATCGTCAGATGAGCGCTACCGCACAACAGGCACCATGCAATCGTCATAAAGTTGTCGCGCCGCGTCCAGGACCGCTGACCCCGACCGTTGAACGGAGCACCAACGCGGCGCCCACAAAAAAGCAATTCTTCGAATCGAATTCTGCTCATGGCGCTCATCAAAGTCAGTGCTGCCGATGTCCGGCTGAACAGCCCGCTCCCCTTCGCGATCTACACGAACAGCGGAAAACTGTTACTGAGCCAAGGCCAATCCATCAGATCCGAACGACAACTGGAACGCCTCTTCTCCGAAGGCGCTTTTCGTCGCGATGACGGATATGGACCGTCGCGCCCTTCCCGGGCGGGCCGCAGGCGGCCGCACGAGCCGCACGTGCCGGTTGCCGGCACGAATGCGGCCAACAGCGCGCCGGTCGCACAGCCGGCCGAATTTCCGAAGCTGCCGTCCGCGGTAGAAAGCTTTCAGCTGGTGCTCGACGACGACCAGCCCGCGTTGAACGTCACACTGGTCGGGACCGTCGATGGGCAAGGCCTGATCGTGAGCGCTCCCGACAGCGACGCGCTGCAACCGGGCGTGGAAGCGGACGGCCGGATGCTGTTCGGCCGCGACATCTGCACGTTTCGCACGCGCGTGAGCGCACGCAGCGCTGAAATCCCCGGCATCGTGATGCTGGAACCGCCGCAAAACGTGCGCAGAACGCCGGTTCGTCGTCACCGCCGCGTGCGCGTCGCGGTCCCCGCGCACTTGATCAGAAACGATTCGCAGAGTTTCCAGGCAAACGTGGTCGATCTGAGCGTCGAAGGCGTGGGACTACGGATGGACGCGTGTCATGTCGAGCCCGGCGAGCACTTCCGGCTCGGACTTCGGCTGACGGTACACGACAAGAGCCACGCGATGCTGCTGAACTGCATCGCACGCAATGTGCGGCTGCAGAAGTCCGGCGATTTTTTGATTGGGGCGGAGATTCGCACGACGACCGCCGATGCGCGAGCGCTGTTGCGCGGCTTCGTGTTCGAGGTCGCGACGGGTACGGCGCTGTAAAGACCGTTTGTCTGACCGCCGTCTCCCGCCGTGCTACGCTGACGGAACCTCTATCGAGAGGACTCCAATGAATCTGGCCACCTCTCGCGCGGCCCCGCGCGTCAACGCCGAGCAACCATGATCTGGATACTCGATGTTGTCGCTCACCTGTCCGATGTCGCAATTCTCGCTGTAGGTGGGCTGTCGACGGCCGTTATCGCCGTTGGTGTCGCCTGTGCCTCTTCACGTGTGCTGGGCAAACCCGGCGACGGCAATCCCCGCAGTACCGTCGCGGACGTGGTGCATGGCAGTCTGCTTGCGTTCATCGTGTTCGTCCTTGCTCACGTGTTGACCGACGTACGCGCGAACGAAGGCCGCGCCGCAGACGATGCGCTACGCGAGGCCTCGTTCGTGACGCGACTCGATCGCCAGTTGCGCTCGATCGGCGGAGCCGATGCGGATGCCGCGCGCGATGCGCTCAGGCGCTACGTGACGACAGTGGCCGAGGACGACTGGCCTGCACTCGCTGCGGCCGAGCCGGCGCTGTCGCCACGCGCGAGCGAGGCACTCGATCATCTGGTCACCGTGACGCATCGCGCCGGAGCGCGCACGCCGGCCTATGCGGAAGATTTGCAGACGTCGCTACGCGATATCGAGGACAGCCGCCAGAAGCGGCTGGAGAATGCCACGCGCACCGTGCCGCGCGTGTTCTGGTGGGTGATCTGGATATTTCTGCTGGGCGCGATGGCGATGAACGGGCGTTTTCCGATCAACCGGGCGACCGTCAGCGCGATTGCATTGCACATGGCCGCAATCGGGATGGTCGTGGCGTTGATCGTGATCCTCGACGAGCCCTATCGCGGCCAGAGCGCGATTTCGCCGGCGCCGCTGTTGAAGGCTGTCGCGGTCAGGACGAAATGACGGGCGGCAGTGCCTCCTTTCGCGCTGCGCAGGGCCGGAGGTGTCCGCGCTGCGGCACTTTCCCATTCGGCACGCACGTCGTGCCGGTCCGTACGAGAGTCCGCGAAAGACGCTTTAAAGCGTCTTTCTGGTTATTTCCACCGAGAGCACCTATAACCGACGGCAAGCGGGATCTTCCCGACGCGTGAAGGAGAGGCGCATGCGCTCGCATCCTATAAAGTTTTGCATTCTTCTTCTCACGGCGCTTGTCACTTTGTTCTCGCCCGCCGTCGATCACGCGCAGGTCGCTCGAATGGAAGTTACACCGTTCGAGTCCCTCACGCTGACGGACCAGGATTTCCTGCGCGGAAACGAAGATGGCAAACGCGTCACGATAGCGGGAGAACTGCGTTTGCCTCGCTCCGCCGGCGGGCGTTTACCGGCCGTCATCCTGCTTCATCCGTCAGGGGGCGTCAGCGGTGCTGTGACTGACTGGGAAACATACTTGCTCTCGACCGGCGTAGCAACGTTTGTTGTCGACAGCTTCACGGGCCGAGGCATTGTCAACACCATCAACGACCAGAGCCAGCTTGGTCGGCTCGCGCAGGTCGAAGACGCGTATCGCGCGCTCGCTCTTCTGGCCAAAGACCCGCGGATCGACAGTAACCGCGTGATGCTGATGGGCTTCTCCCGAGGCGGTCAGGGCGCACTGTACGCGAGCATGCTGCGCTTCCAGAAAATGCACGCCAATCCGGCGGTTCCGGGATTCGCGGCCTATGTGGCGTTCTATCCCGACTGCAGCGCCCGCTATCGCGAGGACGAAGACGTCGCGGCGGTGCCGATCCGCATTCTTCACGGCAGCGCCGACAACTACGCGCCCATCGCCCCATGCAACGCGTATGTGGAACGGCTGCAGGCGAAAGGCAAGGACGCAAGGATAATCGTGTATCCTGGCGCCAATCACATTTTCGATGGGCGCGCGTTGAAGAATCCTGTTTTTCTTCCGCAGGCCCAGACCGTGCGAAATTGCGCGTGGGAAGAACACGAAGCGGGTCAGCTCGTGAACGCGGCGACAAAGCAATCGTTCTCATACGATGACCCGTGTGTCGAGCGAGGGGCCATCATCGGATACGACGCGAATGCCGCCGAGCAAGCCAGAACGGTGGTGGGCGAGTTGGTGACAACTGTTCTGAAACCGGCGCGCTCGCCCTAGTCCGGGAACGGCGGGAGACTCGCAACGAGCACGCCGGCGGCTTCACTCCTCGCGCATGCGATCCACCAGCGCGTGCAAGCGGGCAGTCATTTCCTCGGGCGGCAAGTGCACAGGCCAGCCGTGACCGGGAAGCAGCCACTCGAAGCGATACGCACACAATTTGCCGAGCGATTTCGCAAGCTCGGTCCATGAATACCAGCACGCCTCTTTGAACGCGACGAGGTCATTGGCTCGCGGACTAAAGGCGAGCGAATCACCCGGGAACAGCACGCGTTCATCGAGCAGATACGCGACGCTACCCCGAGTGTGGCCCGGCAGAGGAATCGCACGCACGCCGGCTGCGATTTCAGGTATCGATTCGTCGTCGAGTACGTCCGTAGCGTACGGCGCAGCGGAAATATCTTCGCGATGGATCCAGACGCGCGCGCTGAATCGCCGGGCGTACTTATCTGCGTCTGCGACGTCGTCGCGATGCGACAGAAGGATATGCGCGATGCCGCCGTTGTCCTCGAACCATTTCACGAGTTCGGCCGCATAGCGCGGCGAGTCGATCAGCAGATTACCGTCCGGACGTGCCGCGAACCAGGAATGCGCGCCAAACGACAACCGCGCATTGAATCCGCAGCGAAACACCCCCGCTGTGATCGGCTGCGGAAAAATCGGCGCGCCGCCTGGGCGCGGCAGTTTCGTTTCTGTCCGTACCGATGCGGTAGGACATACGAGCATCGCACGCCAGGCCGCGAGTTGCTCTTCCTGAGTCGCCGGCTGCCGCACGAAGACGCTCTTGTCGTTACGCTCGACAATCAGCCCCGGCGCGACGTGCCGCGAAGCACCGCAATTGATGCACGCGGTGTCGACATACCACTCGCCTGGCGCGGAGTCGGTGTTGCGTGTCGGCTTCATTCGATGCTCCCAGGTCTGTGAGAGACGCACATGCCGGTATGGTGCGGCAGCGAATTGCGCCTGGGGTGATATCGCGGAAATTCGTCCGATGAAAAGGAAACGTGTGACGCTCCATTGCGTAGTTTTGCACGATAAGAGCCCGGCGTCCGCCCAACTTGCGCAGCCATCACGCACCCGAGCACGTCGCCCGGGTGCGTGATGCATTTGCAAACAACCCCCGTCTTTCAGCGTTGCGGCGCGCATTCGCTGCCGGCGTGCGCGCCGGCATCACTGCATATGCTGCCCGCCATTGATCGGAATATTCGCGCCCGTCACAAAACCGGCCTCGTCCGAGCACAGAAACAGCACGAGCGCCGCGACCTCATGGGGATGGCCGAGGCGTCCCATTGGGATCTGCGGCAGGATTTTGGTGTCGAGGATGTCTTGCGGAATCGCCGTCACCATCTTCGTCGCGAGATAGCCCGGCGAGATCGTGTTCACCGTCACGCCCTTGCGAGCCACTTCGAGCGCGAGCGACTTCGTGAAGCCATGCATGCCCGCCTTCGCTGCCGCGTAGTTGGTCTGGCCAATCGAGCCCTTCGATCCGTTCACCGATGAAATATTGATGATGCGGCCCCATGCGCGTTCGACCATCCCGTCGCACAGCGGCTTCGAGATATTGAAGATCGAGTCGAGATTGGTGCGCAGAACCGCGTCCCAGTTCACCTTGTCGAGCTTCCTGAACGTCATGTCGCGCGTGATGCCCGCATTGTTCACCAGAATGTCGATCGGGCCGATCTCGCTCTGGATCTTCGCCGCGCCGCGCTGGCACGAGTCGTAATCGGCGACGTCCATTCCGTAGGCGTAGAAATCGCGACCCGCCTCTTTCATGCGCGCGAGCCAATCCTTGGCGCCTGCGTTGTCGGGCGAATGCGTCACGACAACGCGATAGCCCGCGTCATGAAGCTTCACGCTGATGGCCTCGCCCAAACCGCCCATGCCGCCCGTTATCAATGCAATACGATTAGTCATACTGATTTCCGCGAGTTGATTGTCAGTAAATATCGCGATGCCGTGGTGGTCGCCACGATCACCGCGGCCCTGCTCCATCGTGTCTCCCCGGTGGATGCAGGACGAAGACCGCGCGGATTCTAGTCCGTCTGATATTGCGCTTGATTACCGCTGACAGCTCGCCGCCGATTGCGCGCGCGGCGAGCCGATTCCCGTCCTGAGCCGAATCAGTCGCGCTCGACCGCGAGCGCCACGCCCATCCCGCCGCCGATGCACAGCGAGGCGAGCCCGCGCTTCGCGTCGCGGCGCTGCATTTCGTGCAGCAGCGTGACGAGAATCCGGCAACCCGACGCGCCGATCGGATGGCCGATCGCAATCGCACCGCCGTTCACGTTGATCTTCGACGTGTCCCAGCCCATCTGCTGGTTCACCGCGAGCGCCTGCGCGGCGAACGCCTCGTTAATCTCCATCAGGTCCAGATCCTGATGCGTCCAGCCCGCGCGCTCGAGGCAGCGCGTCGACGCCGGCACCGGGCCGATGCCCATCACGCTCGGATCCACCCCCGCGTTCGCATACGCCTTGATCCGCGCAAGCGGCTTCAGGCCGAGGGCGTCCGCCTTCTTCGCCGACATCACGACCACCGCCGCCGCGCCGTCGTTGATGCCCGACGCGTTCGCCGCCGTCACCGTGCCGTCCTTCGAGAACGCCGGACGCAGGCTCGCGAGCGCATCGGCGGTCACGCCGTGGCGCACGAACTCGTCGGTCCTGAACACGAGCGGCTCGCCCTTCTTCTGCGGGATTTCGACCGGCACGATTT
>Ga0310811_10004081_pt1 | contig 18393 bp, 23 predicted proteins | sample YCmetagenome_FD_207642 | JGI IMG/M metagenome (GOLD analysis project Ga0310811, IMG submission 207642) | Soil microbial communities from experimental microcosm in Duke University, North Carolina, United States - YC | ecosystem: Engineered > Artificial ecosystem > Soil microcosm > Unclassified ...
ACCATCGCTCCCTAATCCCGGGAATCATCAACGGCGTTTTGGGACGGTCTGACTGTGGAACTGCGACGACCTCCGTCGCTACCTGGCCAATAATACCGGCTCGCTCATCGACTATGGCGAGCGATACCGCTCAAAAATGCCGATTTCAACCTCTCGAGCAGAGGGCTGCGTGGACGAGATCGCCAACGCTCGCATGGCCAAGAAGCACCGGATGAGATGGTCCCCGCAGGGCGCTCATCGCATCGCCGTCGTCCGCGCCGCGGTGTTGGATGGCCGACTGAAATCGGAAGCGAGCGGGGTTCTGGCGGCCTGATAGACCAGAGAGTTTCCGCTCCCCGAGCCAAGGTGAGCGGCTGCCTCGGGGGGAAAGGCGCAATTCGCCTTTTTGACGCAGGCGGGATGAAGCGGACATTGCCACTCTGGCGGCCTTGGACCGAGAGCGGCTGGCCCGCCACTTACGTTTTGGCGGCGTTCTGTGCGACCTCGAACACATCGCGTGCGGACGTCGCGCCCGCTACGTGCTCCGTGCCCTCGGCTCCCAGGTCCATCCATCCGGCGTTCACGGCCTCAAACATTTCTTCCGCCGGTCCGGTGTGCCCTTTCGGGATGCCGAGTTGCTCGAACGCTTTCGCCCACTCTCCACGCGGGACCGCAAAGGCTTTCACGTCGAGTTTCAGCACTTCACCCAATTGCTCTGCGACTTCATCCGCGCTGACCATCGAACCAAGCTCGATGACACGCTGTCCTGACCATGCGGGCCCGGCCAAAAGGGTTGCGACCTCGGCACCAATGTCGTTCGTCGCCACCATGGTCGACTTCCGGTTTGTCGGATTGTAGTAGACCGGCAGCGTTCCGGCCTGGGCGACCTGTAAGCCGTAGAGGAAGTTTTCGAAGAATCCACCGGCGCGCACGAAGGCGATTGGCGATGCCAGGTCACGAAAGCCTTGCTCCAGCAGTGACAGCGCCGCGATCATCCCCAATCCGCTATTCCTGTTCGCCCCCATCGACGAAAGCGCGACGACACGCGGCGGTGGCGCTTTGGTGAGTGCCTCGACGTAGTTCGCAATCACGCCCTTGGCTTCCTTGAAGTCCGGCGAAGGGGCCCAGACAGCGGGCAACATGACAAACGCGCCGTCGACTCCCTTGAGCGCTCGCTCGATGGCGGCTGCATCGTTCCAGTCGCCGTCGATCAGTTCGACGCCCTGGTCCGCCCAAGTCGCCGCCTTCGCCCGGGCACGGACCAGCGCGCGAACCCGTTTGCCGTGCGCCAGCAAATGCCTTGCTGTTGCGCCGCCCACATTTCCTGTGATTCCCGTTACCAAAAACATTTGTTTTCTCCTGATCTTGAGGGACAGAGCATTGCTGCTGTTGGTTCAACGAATGAGCGGCAGGACGGCCCGGATTCGGTGATCGCGCGCGTAGAGGCCGCCCCATGTCATCGCGCCCAGAAGCAGGGAAACCAGTTCCGGCGGCGATCCCAACTCACCGATGCGGACGTGGGCGCAGATGGCGCCGCCCAGAAAGCCCGTCACCAGGATCGCACCGAGGACGGAGGTGGCCGGGATGGCATAAAGGATGGCGCAGGCGAGGACGATCGGACCCACGACACGGGTCAGGTCCATCGCGAAGCCGGTTTCCTGCAACATGCTGGCGATCCGTGCCGGCATGAAAAGCTGAATAGCGCCGTCCGCCGCCATGGCGACGACGACAAAGGCGCTCATGATCCGGCCGACCCATAGGGTGCGATCCAAGGCAGCGGTTTTAGGCGCCTGATGGAGTTTCATGGTTTCGGACATCGTCATTCTTCGATGAGGAGGACTAATGTTCGGACCTTACTGTGCCCCCCTAGTGTGATAAAGTCTGATAGAATGAACTCACCGTTCTCCCTACGCAGAACAATATCGAGACGGCCAAATGCAGAACCTCGAACTCATCCTCATTTTCGTGACGGTCGCGGAGATGGGGAGCTTCACTCGCGCCGCCGATAGCCTAGGCATCCAAAAGGGAAGAGCCTCGACGGCGGTCCGGAAGTTGGAAGAGGATGTCGGTGTCAGGCTCCTGCACCGCACGACACGCAGCGTGCAATTGACGGAAGACGGCCGCGCATTTCACGCGCGTGCCCGCGATCTGCTTGCTGAGGTCGATGACCTGCACTCGATGTTTGTAGGCGACCGCGTGGCGCTTCGCGGGCGCCTAAGGGTTGATCTTCCGACCGAGGTGGCGCGTACGACGATCGTGCCGGCCTTGCCGGATTTTTTGGCGGCTCACCCCGAGCTGAAGCTGGAGATGTCGAGCACGGATCGGCAAGTCGATCTGGTTCAAGAGGGGTTTGACTGCGTCTTGCGGCTTGGACCCATCAGGGACGAGATGCTGATCGCCCGCCCACTGGGCCTGTTGCGCATGGTCAACGCCGCCAGCCCCGCCTATCTGGCGCGCCATGGCGTCCCTCGATCGCTCGAAGACCTCCGACGTCAGGACCATCGGACAATTCATTTTTCGACGACGCTGGGCGCAAGACCCCATGGATGGGAATACCCGGACGGCGACAGCTATGCGACGCTTCAGTTGCCAGGTGCGCTGCACGTTAACAGCGCGCAGACATACGACGCCGCAGCCGTCGCCGGCCTTGGCCTGATTCAGGCACCACTTTTGGGGATTGGCCACTACTTAGAAAGTGGAACACTTGTGGAGATCATGCCTGGATTTCGCCGCCGGGCAATCGCTGTGTCCCTCGTCGTAGCACATCGGAGCAATCTGTCGCGCCGAGTCCGCGAATTCATGAAATGGATCGAAGATGTGCTGACACCGTATCTGGAATAGATGCCCGCTCTCAGCGATGAGCCACGTTGCCCCGGAACGATGCGAAGGGGCGCAGTGGCGCCCTTTGGCCATGGCCGGGGAACGTCTGCTTCTTGGATTGCTCCCCGGCCTCGCTACGGCGTGGGAGGGTCGATTGGAGCCCCCCGGCTTCTGGCGGCGAGCGGTCGGGCGGGTTTGGGGAGCTAGAAGGCGACAGCCGCCGTCCTGGAAGGATGGTATTTCGTGAAATCCTCCACATTCAGGACATTGGTTGTGCTTGCCTCACCGCAAGCCCGGCTATGACTTCATCCCTGATGCACCGTAGCTCGGCTTCTCCCGCGCCATCGCGAGCCTGGATGGCTAAACCTTGTTGCACTGCCAACAAGTAACTGGCCAATCGATCTGCCGCAAGCTGGTCCATCCAGCGGCGCAAACCGTCCGCGATGCGGTTGCGCAAATCCAGGCGACGCTCCCGCAACTCGCGAGCAAGCTCCTCTTGTGCAGGCCCGCCCTCGACAAGGCCGGTCGATATCATACAGCCGCGCTCCTCGGCAACGGCCGCTCTGATCGCGGCTTCAAGCAGCCCCGCGACGGCCCGCTCCAACGTCCTGGCCCCCACCATCCCCTCGAGGGCACCGGGAAGCCCCGCATAGCGATCAAGAGCTTCCCGGTAGAGGCCCGCCTTGCTGCCGAAAGCGGCATACAGGCTCGGAGGCGCAATGCCGATCGCATCGGTCAGGTGCGCGATCGAGACTCCCTCGTAACCGTGACGACGAAAGAGGCGCATCGCAATTTCGACGGCCTGATCTCTATCGAACGTCCGCGGACCGGAGGAACGGCGCTGCCGAGGCTTATTCATAGTGATCACTAAACACTACTTGACGTCCACGCGCAACGCTATATTTTTTAGTGATCACTAAAAATTAAGGATCGCACCTTGATGTCCAAACTGCCCTTCCCTATCGCCGATGGCTTCGGGTCCGTTCGCGGAGTCCCGACCTTGCCACCTGGGTTCACCGACGTCTTCGAGAGCTACCGAGTGTCAACCGGTGAGATTGACTTGCACACCGTCATTGGAGGCCAAGGACCGCCGCTGCTGCTACTCGGCGGGTGGCCGCAGAACTGGTACATCTGGCGCGAGGTCATGCTCCCGCTGTCGGAGAGATTCACGTTGGTCGTGCCTGATCCACGCGGCCTGGGCATCTCGGACAAGCCTATCGGTGGCTACGACAAAGGGACGATCGGTCGCGATCTGTTCGGGTTAATGTCGGCGCTTGGGCACGACCGGTTCGCCATGGTGGGGCACGACTGCGGCATGTGGGTCGGCTACGCAATGGCTGCGGACCAGCCGGAGCGGATCGAGCGGATCGCACTTGGAGAGGCCATCATCCCTGGCGTCGCCGTCTCCCCACCGCTGATCCCCGACGAGCGGCCGCTCAACGACTTTCTATGGCACAATAACTTTTGCCGCGTGCGTGGCGTGACCGAGGAGCTAGTAGCAGGCCGCGAGGAGATTTTCTTCGACTATCAGTTCACAAAAATACCGGTCCCCAACCCTATCCCCGCCGACGTGCGCAATTTCTATGTCGATTTGCTGAAGCGGGATCGCCGCACTCTGACTGCGAGCTTCGACTATTATCGCGCGATCGACGTGGACATCCCGGCGAACCGCGCCCGCATGCAACGTCGCCTTACCATGCCGGTCCTCGGTTTTGCTGGGGAATTGGCGTGCGCCGGAGCCGTTGAGGAGCAGCTTCGTCGCGTTGCCGCAGACGTGCGCTGCACGATTATCGAGGAATGCGGACATTTTGTGCCCGAAGAAGCACCAGAGAAGCTGATTACGCTGCTTTGTGCCTTCCTTGAGCCTTACCGAAATCCCGCGGCGTGATTTTTCGATCGCTGTCGCCGCATCCGTCTGAGCACAATCAGCCCAGGCCCTGTGGTCACGCCACTCTGGGCCAAGGAGACCGGCGACACGGGAGAGCGGCTCACCGCAATGCAGGAAGAGGTCGCCGCACGCGTGACGTTTGGGCGCGTCGGCCAGCCCGAGGATATCGCGCAACTGCCGCTCTGTTCCTGTCCTCGGACCAGTCCACGTTCATCACTGCCGGTCGACGGTGGAATGACCGGTTTCGGGAGGTTGGCGCCATCTGCCGAACTGCCGAAAGGGGTCGTTAGCTGAGGTAGCGCAGAACAAAATCCGCACGCTCGCTGACTCCTACCCTCGGCAAGATTATGGTTTCGTAACTGAGGTCATCGTATGTGGCCAGCAGTCGGTCATATTCCGCAACGGCCTCGACGAAATCGTGTTTCCGCCCATCGTCAATGACGTAAATTTCGGGCCAGGGAGGCGTCAAAAAAACTGTGCGGTGATATCGATCATAGAGTCTGAGCAAGTCTTGCGCTGACCGTCCCGTCGTATGCTGCAATGCTACCGCCGCATCCACGAGGCCACGATCGAAGAATGTCCACCCTTCCGCGCTGGCCAAGCACTTTCGATCGTCTGCCGCCATTTGAAGCGCCCGGTCGGCGAAGGCAGAGAGATTCACCCAAGGTAGGGCGGCACCTTCACCATTTAACTCTTCCTCGATAATCCGCCGGCCGGGCTCGGGCACGACGGTGAACCCTCTACGGTTCAACTCTTTGAGCAAGGTTGACTTCCCGCCACCCGAGCAACCTGAAATTACAACATGCCCGTCTTCCATTATCCCTCATATCAAAGTCTGATTTCAAGCCAAGCTACGTCGAGCGCTTATGGCTTGAAAGGGTCGATACCAGATATCGTGGGTCTCTGGACAAGCACCACACGTTGGGTCGCGGCTCACGAAAAGGCTTTCATTCGATGATTAATGATTTCACAGAAACCGCAGAAGGTTGATTCAGTATAAACAAGATTGCTTCAACGACTTGGCGCGTGCTCAGCGTCTGGTCAAGTCTTGTCGCCGCGTTCCACATGGCGTCTGTTGGTGAGATATTGGGGAAGTCACCAGGAAACACGGCCGTCACTCTTACCCGGGTTTTAGCAAGTTCGTTGGCCAAACCTTGGATGAAACCTGCCTGCGCGAATTTGGCAGCGTGAAACGCTACAGACCCGCCATCGAGGGGGCGATTTGGCAGACCGCTGGTTGAGACGACCGTGTGGATATCGGCATCTTGTCTTGCCAGGAGATTGGGTAAGAGATGACGAGTTAGGATCAAAGATCCAATCGCCGCCGAGGCGATACAGGCATGTATGTCGACATCCGAAATGTCATGCATTGAGCCTGGTAGCCACATTGCTCCATTATGGATCAACCCATCTAGATCGGCGTGCTCTTGGGCTAGGCGAGCGCCCGCTAGCGTGCAGCTCTCGTGATCGGCGAGATCGCAAGAGAGTGCTTCAACATCTTGACCAGTCCTGTTTTGGATCGAATGTGCTGTATCGTGCAGCGCTTCCTTTGTCCGAGCAAGCAGCACAAGTTTAGCACCAGCGTCTGCCATCACAATCGCCAGTGCAGCCCCTAAGCCCCGACTGGCACCCGTGATCGCATACTTCCGACGTGAAATCCGCATCCGTTGCCTACCGCCGCCGTTCAAAACCCGATTGTGCTGAACGTACCGCTCGCTCGTCAAATTTAGAGAACTCAAGAAGTGCGTGCATGAAGTCAACAGGCCCCGGCCGACCCTGAGTAAACCCCTGTTTGTAGTTGCCGGCAGGCCCAACAACACATGTTTCCTTTTAGGAGAAGATATCGGCACTGGCTAAGTCCGTACAGGGCCGTCAGCCGACCAGCAGCTTCGAGAAGACTAGAGATGCTAGCGGACGTTAGCGACTTCGTCCAAAACCGCTGGCATGACCGGTTGCTTCCGCCTGATCTCTGGTCGAAAAAGACTGCTGCAATGTGGATTTGGCAAGCACGCAGCTGCGGCTAACTTTCGCTTAAGTGAGTCGTCAAAAAACATAATACCGACCACTGGGAGAGCTTCGAGATATCTCCAGCTCTTGTTTATTGCCGACATTGGCGATCTCGTATGTGTCTCCACTTTCCCAGATCATAAGCCTTAGAGCCTCATGGTGTTTTGTTATGTGGGTTCGCCATGCTAATGCACTGTCGCTTTCCCGCTTCAACTGCTTTGGTTTCCCCATAACTTTGATAGGGTTCTTCGGGTTGCGCAGTATAGCATGACAGCACGATTTGAATATAACTCCAGAAAATTTCCTTCGAGGACCGACATGTAGCCGATCCATTGAGGCAAGGAAATCACTTCCAACTGCAAATTTTGGGATGTCTTGCCAGGTCAAAGTACCTCTGTTGGAAAAGCCTATTTGGGCACAACCAATCAAAAGCGATAAATAGCAATCTGCTAACGATTGTGACGCTTCCCAGAGATCAAACGCATTCAGAGACTGAAACACCTCAGTGAGTCGATCAAACAAGAACAGGCTGCTTCTAATATTCTCAGGGATATTCAGATTTTGTAATAGCTTTCCTGTTGCCTTTACGACAGTTGCGGAGACGTCAATCTCCAGCTTGCCTACGTGCGGAGCGCCTGATGCTGTACACAAAACAACATTAGATGCTTCGGGTTGATTTAGAATTTGGCTAACGTAGACTAGCTTGCTGTGCTCAACTAAAAGCAGCGGTGATTGCCCGCAAAGCGGATCAGGTTGCAAAAAGCAATCTTTGCATTCGAGTGCTTCTACTGAAAAATCCGCTAAATTATTAGACCGTCCTATAAGGTCGAAATAGCTTCTTTGAATGTCCCATGGTGTGTAAACGTCGCTTAACCCTGTGGACACCAAAAGCTCTTCAATGTCCCGAAGTTCCGGTGCGCAGTTCGAATCTTGCAGGACAGTCTCGGTGTTGCTGAGTTTAAGGAAAGTAATCGGCAGACCTTCGGAGGCGACATTAGCCCAATGAACAAGTCGCTCTAACATAGAGTGCACAGAGACTTCATCATTAGCATAAGGTGGAATAGTGAAAAGAGCAGAATCAAATAGCATGCCCAGCATCACAGTCCCTTTTCACGACGCCGTTTAATTGACGCTGCTTCAAGGATTTTTCGAGTTTCAGTTTGTGATTGATCAAAAAAATCTTTTGGCCAATCAGATATTGCACCGTATCGAGTTATCTCTACGGCCCTACATTTAGCTTGATGCCCATGTCTTTCTGTAAAATAAATCGACAGCATATTGCGCAAGGCGTCGTTATCTTCTTCAGCAATTCGAAGCCGGAATCGATCGATCATATACTCGCTATGAGTCTCGAGAAGACACTGCTTTCCAGATAAAGCAACTGAGTAAAAGAAGTCAGCTAGGCGAGCTTGAACTTTGGGGTGCAAATGAAGCTCTGGTTGCTCAAATATCAATAGGCTTGTCGCTGGAGCCAAAAGCGCAGACACTACGATTGGAAGAATTTGGCTCACCCCAACACCAACGTTGGTTAAATCATGACTTTTTTGCAGACCTTCCGTGGAAACTTTGAGTTGATTGCCGAAGACACCAGCGTCGTCAGCTTTCACATCGGTTGCAACGCCCATGTAGACTAGCCAATTGATCACTGCAGTCCGAAGAGGAGCAAATGATTGCGCAGTCTTTCTGCCAGCGCTTTGCAGATCTTCAGGAGAAACATATCGAATCAACGTTCCTGCATTGAGGTAAAGCACCGCTGCGGTATGTTCTCCGCGGTATCCCACATTTTTAGGGTCTTCAAGTGCCTCCAGTGGATAGACAGGTTTTGGTTCATCCCTCAGCGGTCCAAGGTAACGAACACCGCGTCGTAAAAACTCGATTACAAACTCGCTTGCTTGATTAATGGATCTTGGTATCTCAATTTCATGATCAAGGGCGCCAGGCTGATCGCCAAGTACAGCATCTTCGATCGCCATTTTTAATTTTGGAATATCAAAGTCGTCAGGCTTGTCGTCAAAAAGCCCCCTAGACCCGCCCGAAGATATGTTCAAGTTTTTAAAGTGTTCTTGAATGTCTGAGGTCGTAATTCCGTCATGGCTAAGTGGTTTCTGACCATGAGAGCTCAGCCAATCGTTTACAGCATCAATCACTGGTGCTTTAAGATCGATGGTTTCGTACTTGTTTCTAACAAGAAGACTTGGTGAAGAGCTCAAAATTAAGTCAGCAAGCTCCTTTGCGCGCTGTTTATCCGCATTGAATTCAACCGACACCGCTCCTGGAAGAAAGAATTGGGTATACAAAAAATCAATTCTAGCGTCTGGTTTATCTTCCGTTACTTCTTCCATCGATAGAGGATCGAGTTCAACTTCCATTTCTTCTGTTACATCTAAGCCACTTGTCACATCAGGGAGATAAGAAAGATTAGGTTTTGGGCTATATCGAACGTAACTTTCGGACCAAGCATCATCGTCTCCGGTGCGCTTGCGTCGAACTGTGATTTCTCCTTTTACAAGACTAGATTGAATTAGTTGTGTTGAAGACTGCGCAGGATTTTTGCGCGGCTTCCAAACGAATTCCCCAAGTATGTCTTCAATCCCCCCTCTGCGCTGCCAAAAATTGCGCGATAAATGGCGTGACCAAGTGGGTCTATCATCGACATGGCCTATTTGATCCGCGCTGAAGCGAAAGGCTAACGAAAGCTCTCCACTCCGGGTGCCGGAATGTAGTATATCGTCAAATGTACCTAACCTGATAAGAGGTCCGTTCAATGCTAGAGGGCGATTGCTAGAACCATATTGGACGGTTTGTTTGAGTAGTAAAATGCTCTGTATGATTGAGCTTTTACCACTGCTATTCGCGCCTGCGAATATAGTGATCGGTGCAAGATTTAAGCACGTCTGTTCGCCAAAAGCTTTGAAACCGGCGATGCACCATTGCTTGAGCATTTTCTGTCTCTTTACACCAGGGTCAGATTCTTATCGATCATCCATCCAAGCAGCAAGAGCGATTAATGAAGCGAACTAGCATTTCCGCTGAGGCGCTGAGGTGGATTGCAGTGCAAGAGAAGAAGCGTTATCTTGCACCGGAGGCCAGGCTCCTTCTGAAGTCCTGAAACGAGCCCTTCCCCCCTATGTCGGCTGGAGCGGATTGGTAGCGCAATGTCTGCTTCAGGAGCACAGCTCACCAATCACGAATAGCCGAGATGGGCGCTGAGCGGACACTCGGCAGTTTCCGCGCCGTAACCGCAATCCCCCCATGTCAGCTGGAACGGATCGCTAGCCCAGTGCCCGCTCTAGGAGCACTGCTCACCAGTCACCAATAGCCGACACGGCGCTAAGCAGAATCTCGGCAGTTTCCATGAGAGGGCCGCCTGTGCCCCGGCCCGGATTTTAGCCGAAACCCTCATCAGGAGCGCCAGACTCCCAGCCCCGCGACGCTATGGCGCTTCCCAGTGCTCCGAGATTGCGGCGCACCTCCCGAACGACGTGGTCGAGGCCCGCCATCGCCTCGTCCAAAGCGGTGTAGTCGAAGGAGCGGATCTCCAGCGGAGTCAAAGGTGGCGAAATCGGCGTCGGTTCCTCGATCTTGACGTCGACGTCGTGGCGCGGCCGACCGCGCCCCTGGCCTGGCTCCGGCCGATAGGGCGGCCGCACCACATCCCGGCGCGGCGTGACGCCCTTCAATCCGAACTGCCGGCGCTTCGAGCGATGCGTGACTTCGACCGCCAGGTCGGCCGCCAAGAGATCATCGAGCATGCGGAGGGCGTTCTTTGGCGCCACGCGCAGCGTCTGGGCGAGCGTCGTCGCCGAGACGAGCGGAGCCGCGGCCAGCAGATCAATGGCACCGACCAGATGTGAGGATCTACGGCGGCCGGCAGCGCTCCGCCGGGCGTCGAACCAGGCGCGCTCCAGGGCGTAGAGCAGATCCAGGCCATCCTCCGCCTCCCGCTGAAGCGCGTGCAGATAGGCGGGCGCCCAGCTTTCCCATTCCCAGACCCGATCGGCGGAGAAGGCCGCGGCACCGGTCAGCGGCAAGTCGCGGCGCAAAACGCTCCACTTGCGCCAGAAGCGAATTGAGGCAGACCGGATTGCCGAACGGCCACCGCCGGACTCGATCCATTCCCGGATGCCCATCGCCGCCGAGAGCAGGGGTGGCAAGGACGAGGGCTGAACGGCCAGGATCGCCTCGGCGCGCTGAACCTCACCTTCCTGATCGAAATTCGGCTCGACCATCCACTGGTAATAGGAGAGCGCCACCCTCGCCTTGTCGAGAATATCGAGCCGGTCGATCACACGCAGGTAGGGGTCCTGCGCAGCCGCAGGCCTTCGAGCGTTGCCGCAAGATGCCATGCGTCGATCAGATTGCCGTCGACCGCCGCTTGCCGGCGCGCGGCATCGAGACGCATTCGATAGAGCCAGGCTTGGGCCAGCGGGTGGGAGCCGAGCGCCTGGTCGAGCCGACCCATGGCGATCGCCGCGGCGCTCGTCGACGACAGCACCGGCGCAAGCGCGTCGAGTTGGCGCAGGGACGCACTGCTCAACACCGTACCGGCCTCGGGCGGTCAGCAACCAAACCCGAACACGCCCCGGAAGGTCGCCGCGTTCTCCGCCAGCCAATCGGCCGGCGCCGCGCCGATCGGCCCGGCAATGATTGAGCGGTCGAGGGTCGCGATCTTGTCGAAGCGGACGACCGAAGCGACTTTGAGCCCGGTTCCGGGCAGCGCATCCAGGGGCACCATATCGGGCCCGGACCGCGGCACCGAGGTGACGAAACAGACGACGAGATCGGTGCGGCGGTCATTGTCGGTCGAGACGACGAGCGCCGGCCGGGTCTTCGCGCCCGAGAGATCCGTGAACGGAAAGCGGGCGAGGATGATCGTGCCGAAGGGGACCACTTAGGTTTTCGCGGCAGGGATGACATCGGCCTCGGAGTAGAGATCGGGCTCGTCATGCAGCCAGTCAAAGGCGCGGCCGGCCGTGGCGATCGCTGCCATCGGCAGGTCGTCGCCGTCGCGCAGCTCGACGGTGACGTGAACCCGGGCATGTGCGGGGATGCCGCGGCGGCTGAGTTCCTTCGAAATCTGACCGGCTTCGGCATCGAGGATGATCGGCGACACGGTGCGGCTCCCTTCGTCTCTTCGCAACCTAGCGCATTTCGGGCGGCGTGTCCTCGAGGCAAAGCCCCGCAGAACCAACGGCAACACAATGGCTTACACGTTTCCTTACCCTAAATCGGCCTTAGGGTAAAATAAGGTTTTTATTTTTGAAAAGCCCCCTGCCCCGGCTCTTGTGCGACACTTACCTTCGATAATATTGATTGTCGATGATAGCCATATATCCTTGCCGGTTATTGAATGTTCTGTCTTTTTCTATTGAAGGGGCAGGAGGAGCCGAAAGTATTTTCTCTCCCCCGTTGCGCGGCTCCACGCGATCGAAGAGGAGGGCAGGGGAGACAAAGCAGGTGAGGTTGCGCCCTCTGGCAGCACCAATTGTGGAGGCAGAAACCCAGGCTCTTGCCGATCGCGACCGCGCGCCGCGAGGGTACTACACAGCTATCAGACCGACGCGATGGTCGTTGGGTTGGCCGCCCTGATCCGTCGCACGGGCGGGAAGGGATCCTCCGGCCAGGACAAAGGTCACAGCGCCTGTGCGACCGAGATCCTGCGCCTTGCCACGCAGATTGACGGGGCGCGGCCGATAGATGATGAATCTTAACTGACCATCCCAAAATGACGCAGCGCGGCCTCGATTGCGGATCGTCTCTCGCTCGGGCATGCGTTCACCCGGGTTGGGTGGTCAAAGCGGTTCGCGGAGCTCCGCTGGACGAGACCGAAGTCGAACTTCACATGGGCAATCCAGGTGGTCTTCGGCACGAAGCCATTGCGTGCCCGGACCCAGTCCCGGATCTGTCGGTAGGTCGCCATAAGCCCGTGCTGCTCCCAGATGATCGTGGGCCTCGAAGATGTCACGCCTAAAGGCGTGATGTGCATGACACAGATGACGGACAGCGCGCTAGGGGTACTAGCATCGCCGAAAGCCCATTGTCGCGGATGTCACCGCGCCTGAACCCATCGTCAGGCGGCGTGGAATGACGCTATCGCTCGACCTTAGCAAAATACTGCAGCGGAAGGGCAGGGGCCGACGCGCGCATAGGTCCTGGCGCAGGAATTTGGCGCCTTGGTGGGGTCGCTCCAGCAGCGCCGTTTTTCGATCGGTCCGCCGGGAGGGCAAGCGCCGGTGGTGAGGCCGTAACAGCATAAGCCGGGGCAGGGCAGGGCCAAGAATGCCGGCCGGTGTGAGTTTTTCCGTCCGGGCGGCTTTGCCGGGTCAGTCCCGGTGTAAATCGTCTAGCTCTGGTATCAGTACCACACTTTGCTGTTCGTTCGGACTGGTACGCGCGATGACGGTGACGCGCAGCCGGATCGAGGTTCCGCGTGAGGGAAATGGGCCGAAGTACTTTAAGTTAGTTGGCGAGTCACCCGAGGTGCTTGCAGGTATGTTGACAGCAAAAGGAAACATCAGTCAGGATCGGTTTATATCTGGAAGACAATGGGAGCTGACGGAACTTTTCAGTGGGACAGTGGATAGAGAATGGGTTGAAGTTTGATACGGAGACGGCGGGTTTGGCGTTGTTACGGTTGACCTGGACGACACGTAGTTGCTTGTGGCGGCCGCATGATTGCACTCTCGGAAAGAGCAACAAACCTTTTTGCTTTCGCGTATAACGCTCATGTAAGTTCTAATCGGATTGCGACTTCGCTCTGCCGATTGAGGGGCAGAGGGTCACATCATTGACTGCGATGATTTCTTTGATCTCTACGCAAGCGTCGCCAGCCGCAGTCGGCCGAAAGAGCGGGACGCGATGATGCTCTTTCGGTCTGGGGTTAGGTCTTCCAGCGCGATGCACGGGATGCCGCGCAGCTCGTAGACCTGGCGCTCGGTGACGACGCTGAAGCGCTCGCGTATCCAACACAGATCGGCATCGCGCGGGGCAAGCGGGTTGGTGATGCCGAGCGCGCGCAGGCGCTCGGCCATTCCAGGGCGCAAACGCCGCAGAGGTCCGTCAGTTCCATGGCGGCAAGGGCCGCTTCCTGCGCCTGCGGGGTCAGCAGCAGCGCCACCCCGCCGGTGGCAGGGTTTTTTGCCAGGCGGTTTGCCGTCTTGGCGAGTGCCTTGGATGGCGCGATGCCGACCGAAGCGACATCAGATGCACAGGGTTTGGCCAAAACCAGCAAGCTCAAACATATGTCCTTGACACCATATGTCTTCGTAGTATTATGTCCCCGACATCATATCTGAGTATGTTGAAGCGCCCTGATGCCTTGGGTCGTTGTATTTGAAGAGGCGTTTGACGCCGAATTCCTGGAACTGCCGCGTGACGTGCAAACGGCACTGGCGGCAAAGGCGCGATTGCTGGAAAGCATCGGGCCGCTTCTGGGACGGCCACACGTCGATACACTAAAAAACTCGAAGCACAGCAATATGAAAGAGCTGCGCTTCGATGCTGCGGATGGAGTTTGGCGGGCAGCGTTTGTTTTTGATCCGGCACGGCAGGCCGTTGTGCTGGTTGCCGGGGACAAGTCGGGCGTCAGCGAAGGGCAGTTCTACCGCGCGCTCATCGCGAAGGCAGACAAGCGCTTGGACGCCTACCTCGCGCGGCAAAAGAAAGGAGTCTGAGATGGCAAGAACATTGGATCAGGTAATTGGCGACCTTCCCACCGATCAGCAACAGGAGATTGCGGAGCGGGCGGCATTGCTCATCGCGAACGAGGTGACGCTTCGCGACCTGCGCAAAGCGCATGAGCTCACGCAAGCCCGCATGGCCGAGGCACTGCATATTTCTCAGGACGGCGTATCGCGTATCGAAAAGCGCAGTGACTTTCTGCTCTCGACGCTGCGTTCGTATATCGAGGCTATGGGCGGAAAGCTACGGCTAGTCGCGGAGTTCCCTGATCGTCAGCCAGTTGTTATCTCGGGCTTTGATAGCCTTGCCAGCAGCGACAAAGCTCCTCGACGTGGGAAGAGAGCATAACCATTCGGATACAGGCCTAGCGCACCTTAGATCCATTCTACCGTGACAAAGATATTGAACTGCGGCCGTTAAACACAAAAGGACACGGGAATGAGTGTTGCCTTGGCCACAAAAGCGATACAGACATTCCTCACCACACCTACTCCGCAGGTTCTGTGCATCCGAGGCAAATGGGGTGTCGGGAAAACCTACATCTGGGAGAAGATCCGGAAGCAAGCTATCGTCGATGGTGCGATTGCTCTACCCTATTACTCTTATGTTTCGTTGTTTGGTCTGCAAACAATTGATGAAGTCCGGCAATCGGTTTTTGAAAACAGCGTGCCGACGACAAAGGCAGAATTTAGTGCGGATTTGGATAACCTTGGCAATAACCTGAAGCGGTATTCTTTAGCTGCAGCCAGGAAGATCTCAAGATTTTCACCCTATGCCAGGGTTGCATATATCGACAAATATATATCGAATTTGTCCGGTGGATTCAGACAGATTATCTCTCTCGCTGTCAAAAACACGATTATCTGTTTTGATGATTTTGAAAGAAAGAAGATAGCGGCGAAGGATTTGCTGGGTCTTGCGTCTCAGTTCAGGGAGCAGAAGCAGTGTAAGGTGGTCATTATCTTAAATGAAGACGCGTTGACGGGGGATGAAAAGAGGGAATTTTCCCGGTATTTTGAGAAAGTAGTCGAGATACCGATCGAATTTTCGCCTACGCCGGAGGAATGCGCCGCGATTGCCCTCAATGCCGATGATTTTCTGAACACGGCGCTAACCGAAAACGTGGTTAAGCTGGGTATCTCGAATATACGGATCATTTCCCGCATCCTAAATTCCGGAAAAGAGCTCTTCGCGATCGTCAGCCCGTATAATGTGAAAATACATCGGCAAGTTTTGCATACCCTGACTCTCGTCATGTGGAGCAAGTATGACGATGGTGCTGTTCCTTTAGACTTCGTTCGCCAGCACGGGGAGAGCCTCGACCATCTCTTTGGGGAAGATACTAGATCTGAGGATGAGAAAAAATGGAGCAGCCAACTCAACGATTACGGGTTCAATCGATGTGATGAGCTTGATATGGCTATCATGGCAGGTGTGGAAAAGGGATTTTTCGATACCGCCGTAATTGTGAAGGAAGCTCAAGAAGAGGATGCTCGTCACAAGAAATCAGCAGCCCTTGATGCGCTGCATCAGGCGTGGCGAAATTTCGCGGATACATTCGACGTCAGCGACGTCGATCGAATGGCCGATCGTCTATACAACGCATATCTAGAAAATATGCAATACGTCACAGCTGGAAATCTTGACGAGGTGATTGTTCTTCTCAAGAAACTCGGGTTTCCAGAAAAAACACCTGCGCTGATAGATGCGTATATCGCCGCACATCGTGATGATATTCGCACATTTGATCCAAAACCCCATCCCTTACAGATGGCAGTCAATGACGAAGATCTTCAGCAGGCAATCCAGGCGGAAATGGTCGCCCCCACATCAGTATCTGTCAAAGATGCCTTGATCGACTTGTCGCAGCAAAAAATACGTTCCGGGATAGAGGCAGTTTATGACTTATCCGCAGACGATCCGTATGCGCTTTTTTCTTCTCTTCAAGGGAACGAGTTAAACAACGTGGTAGCTGGAAGCTTGTTTTTTCTCCGAGTGGGAAATGCTTCCGAAGAACAAAAGGGATTGGCGAGCTGTGCGACAGAGGCCCTAATCCGACTAGGAAAAGAACATCCTGCCAACGCTTGGCGTATCAAACGATTCGGAATAAACATCGATGCCATTGCTGAGCCTGATGCTTCTCCACAGCAATCTTAGCGAAAGCCATTAGCACGGCAATCATCTGTTTAATCCGAAACTTTGGAAGGGGCGGCGCCCGCTCAATGAAGTATGAGAAAACGCAACTCAAAAATCCGCATCAGCTTGTTGTTAGACAGCATGTTATCCCCGTGCGGAGCATTGAGCGGTTCGGCGGACCGGATGGCTGCGTGGAAGTTAACATAGGACCAGAAAATCGTGTCGAGCGACTGAAGCCGGATAACGGCATATTTTGCGCACGTCGGGCATGGGATCAGCGAGCCGAACGTGGCTTTATGAAGCAGATCGAGGACGGCTTTCAGCCACTGGCCGATCGCATCGTATCCGGGGAGGTGACTGAAATTTCCGCTTCTGAATTGCCAATCGTAAATGCCTTCTTTGCCCTATGGTATCATCGTTCCCGTATTCAACCTGCGGAGCAGATTGAAACGCAACTGAATGGTGTCACTGGCCAGGTTCTCACAAAGGACGAGCAGGAGCGACTCGAAGCCGCACACGTGCTATTCCTCCGAGAAGGTGGAAAGATCGCTACGCGGCATATCGTCGGCATTGAGCTGCAGTCGCAGATTGATGCGTACTGTCTTCATTTCGCCGATCAAGTCTGGGGCATTATCAAAGCTCCCGAAGGGGAGTTCCTCATGCCAGATGTTCCTGCCCACGGTCTTATGCCAATCTCGCCCACCATTCTTCTAGCATCAGGGCATCCTTCCGGCTTGATTACCAAATCCAATCTTGTCCAGGTGAATACGGAATTTCTTGCCTATACGCGAAGGTATTTCTTTGGGCGAAGTCTCGATATAGCCCTGGAAGGGGTGACGGATGTCGCTCTGCAGGCAGCAATTATTGAGCGCGGTAAGAAGATTGCGCAGGGCATTGTTGTTTAGGGACTGGGGCAGACTTAGCGCGCCGCTTTAAAATTCATGATGAGAACTGACCGGAACCGGAAGCGTAGGAAAGTGCTCCCGAAAAAAATCTCGCCAGAAACGCAGCACCACCTCCAGGAGCGAGGCAAGTGTGAGAAAGCGGAAGTCGCCGGCACCTTCACCATAATCAATGAGCAGGTAACCTTCTCCTTTGGGGCCGACAGGATGTTCGCTTATCACGTAACGTATCGGACCATCCAGGGCACCTTCGTCTAAACCCGCATGGAGTTGATCCAGGGCGAAGGGCGCAGCCATTACCCGCATGGTTTCAAAATCTTGGCCGTACTTAAGCCGAAAATGCTTGGTGCCATTCACAATCGGTTGCAAACATCTAAACCAAACAGACCGATTGAAAATCCAATTTTGAAACTCCGATGGATTTTGAACTCCAAACTTCTGCCGTAGCTCTGCATTGGGGCTAATGAGGTCACCCCAGACCCACTCCCACAAATGGTAGGCCGTCGTGGCGCAGTGAAGCGCGCGCCGGGCCGAGTGCGGCTCAGCCATGAAGTCATCGAAATCCTCAACCAGCATCGCATAAAAATCTGCAGCGGTAGCAATATCGAACATTATGTGGCCTCCAAGGGGATGGGACGTATCCGCCCGGTGAGTGCCGCCGTGTGGCGTTGAATCCGCAGGGTATTCTAACGCCGCTCATAAGAACGGCGTTAGAATACCCCATGGTCGTCAGGTTAGCACCGGATCCCACGTCTATCCGCCTCGTGAGACTGGTGATCGCGGTCTCGAAGAATTGTCACTTAACATAAAAAACCTTCTGCGATGTTTGCTTGTAAGCGGGGTGGATTCTATCTCGAAGTGCGACAAACGTGGTTTTTAAACCACTTAGCATTGAGGAGCTGGATCTGCCGTGGGAGCACGCTACGACCACCTCACCCTGGATGAGCGCCGTTTAATCTACCGGCTGCGGGAAGCACGACT
>Ga0310811_10004082_pt1 | contig 18392 bp, 10 predicted proteins | sample YCmetagenome_FD_207642 | JGI IMG/M metagenome (GOLD analysis project Ga0310811, IMG submission 207642) | Soil microbial communities from experimental microcosm in Duke University, North Carolina, United States - YC | ecosystem: Engineered > Artificial ecosystem > Soil microcosm > Unclassified ...
TGCTGCTGGGAGATCTGCGCAAGCTGCCGTTTCCGGACGCCACGTTCACCAGGGCGTATTCGCTCGACGTTCTCGAGCACCTGTCGCCCGACGCACTCCGCGCGATGCTCAGGGAGGCCGCCCGCGTGCTGACGCCTGGCGGACAGCTGTTCGTCTACACGCACGTGCGGAAGAACGCCCGCATCGCGGTCGTGCTGAAATGGATCAACGGGCTGGCGCGGCGACTCGAGCGCGCAGGGCTGATCGACCTGCGCCAGGAGCGTCTGCGAAAATCGGATCACGTCAATCCGCTCGCAGATATTCCCGATCTGCGGCGTGTGGCCGCGGAGACCGGATTCCGAATCCGGAGGATCCGCTACTACACTCCCGTCGCCGGAGGGTTCATCGAAAACATCCTGATGCGCGTCGCCGAGCGCCGGCTCGCGCGCCGCGCCCAGCAGATGGCGGCCAAGGGCCGATCCACGGCCGCACCGCTGTCGGACGAGGATGCGCTGAAAGCGGCCCGGACGACGGGCAAGGCCCGGATCGATCGCAGCCCGGCACTGCGCGGCGCGCTGACATTCTTCACGGCAATCATGAAACTCGACGTGGTCCTCTTCGGACGGATCGAGTCGGGGCCGTTTTTCGCGCTGCTCGAACGCGTGGAGCCGCCCAGGTGAAGATCCTCTACGCCGCGATCGACCAGGTCGTCCCGGGCACGAACGGCGGCTCGGTACATGTGGCGGCTGTCGCGGAGGGTCTTGCCGCACTGGGCCACGAAATGATCGCACTCGTGACGCCGGGTGATACGCCCGTGAGCGGATCGCGCGTCCGATGGGTCCCGTTGCCGCCGCCGCTGGGATCCACGCACCTGCGCCTGGCTCGCGCACGCCGCGTCGCGCGAATCGCCCGGGCGGAACGGCCCGACGTCATCATCGAGCGGTATCACAACTTCGGCGGCGAAGCGATCCGGCTCTCGCGGGGACTCGGCGCCGTCGGCGTGCTCGAAGTCAATGCGCCCGTGATCGATTTCCCCGGATCCCGCAAGGCCCTCATCGATCGGGCGCTGGTGGCGCAGCCCATGCGTCGCTGGCGCGAACATCTCGTCTCCATTGCCGACCTCGTCGTCACGCCGGACGCCGGCATCCTCCCCCGCGGCACGCCTCGCGACAAGATCGCCGTGCTCGAATGGGGCGCCGACACCGACGTGTTCAAGCCGCACGCCGGCGAAGCCGTCGCAGCCAGAGGCCCGGCCAGGACGCTGGCGGTGTTCGCGGGGGCCTTCCGCAACTGGCACGGGGCGATCCATCTCGTTCGCGCGATCCGCTCGCTCGAACGGAGCGGCCGCGGCGACATCGGTGCACTGATGATTGGGCACGGTCCCGAGTGGGACGCGGCGCGGGCCGAAGCCGGCGGATCGCCCCTCGTGCAGTTCACCAATGCGGTTCCGCACAGCCGCATGCCGGGGGCGCTCGCGCAGTCAGACATCGGGGTTGCGCCGTTCGACGTGGCCGCCCATGGTCCGCTCGCGCTGGGATTCTTCTGGTCGCCGCTGAAGATCTTCGAGTACATGGCCGCCGGGCTGCCCGTCGTCGCCCCGTCGATCGATCGGATTCGATCCCTGGTCGGCCACGAGCGGGAGGGCATCCTGTACGATCCGTCCGCGTCGGACGCGCTCGCGCAGGCGTTGGTACGGCTCGCCGACGATCCGGCGCTGAGAACGCGGCTCGGGGTAGCCGCACGCGAACGGGCGGTCCGCGAGTACAGCTGGGCGGCGCACTGCCGTGCCCTCGAAAAAGCGATCACGCAAAAATCCAGGGACCTTTCGCTGTGCCCCTGAGAGCTTTGCTGGTGACCGACGCCTTCCCGCCCGTCTGCGGCGGCAGCGGCTGGAGTACGTACGAACTGGCGCGCGCCCTGCGCGCCAGGGGACATCACGTCGCGATCGTGCAGGCGAAGGCGGGTGTCGCCGGAATCCGGCAAACGCGCTATGACGGCTTCGACGTCGAGGAGTTCGGCGCGGCCGCCCCCGACGTGCCTTTCCTTCGCAACTACGTCAAGAGCGAGCGCCTCACGCGTTCGCTGACGGCGTTCCTGCGCGAGCGCCTCTCACGCGAGCGCTTCGACGTCGTGCACGGGCAGCATGTGATGACGACCGTCGCATCGATCGCGGCCGCGCGGGCGGCGAACGTCGCGTCGGTCGCAACGGTACGGGATTACTGGCCCGTGTGCTACTGGTCCGATCTGCGGATCACCCGTGACGGATTGACGCTCTGTCCGGAGTGCTCGGCGGGAAACATGGCGAAGTGCGTGAGGCCGCGCGCGGGCTCGCTGTGGCCCGCCGCGCTGCCGCTGATCCCATACATGCGATCGAATCTCGCGTGGAAGCGGGAGGGCCTTGCGCAAGCGGACGCGATCATCGCGGTCAGCAGCACGATCGCCGCGGACCTCCGCTCCCGTGCGCCGGAACTGAAGGCGTCGCGGATAGAAACGATCCCGAACCCTGTGGATGTCCAGGCGCTGCGGTCGACCGCAGCCGCGCGCCCGGCCGGAGCGCCTTCTGAGCCGTATGCGCTGTATCTCGGCAAGCTCGCGCTGAACAAGGGAACGGATTTCCTGATAGGCGTGGTCGCGGCATCCGGACTCGATTGGCCGCTGATTGTGGCAGGCGAGGGGCCCGACCGAGCGGCGCTGCAGCAGAAGGCGGCCGCATCGGGTCGCGATATCCGTTTCACCGGTTGGGTCGATCGAGACGAAGCCGCGCGGCTTCTCGCGCACGCGGCACTGCTCATTTTTCCCTCGCGCGGCCCCGAATCCCTGAGCCGTGTCCTGATCGAAGCAAGCGCGCTCGGCACGCCGATCGCGGCGATGGACACGGGTGGGACGCGGGACATCATCGACCCGGGTGTCACAGGCCTCTTGTCGTCGACGCCGGACCAGCTTGCAGCCGACGTCGGCCGCCTTCGAGCAGACGAGGCACTCCGATCGCGATTGGCGTCCGGAGCACAGCGGAAAATCGAGCGCGAGTTCGACAGTGCCGCCGTTGCGGCGCGGGTCGAGGCGCTGTACTCGGAACTGGCCAGACGGTGAGAGTCGCGGTCGTCGCCCGTTCGGTGTTCCCGCTCCACGGCTACGGCGGCCTCGAACGCCACGTGTTCGATCTCGTGCGGGCGGTATCGGCGAGAGGTATCGAGGTCACGCTCATCACGAGAGCACCGCTGGATCCGCCGCCGGCAGATGCGATCGTCCCCGGACTGCGGACCATCTTCGTGCCGTATCGCACGTTTCCTTTCGCGGGACGCCGCTGGACGACGGTCATCGATCGGAGTACGGCTTACCCCGTGTTTGGACTGGCGGCCGGACGAAGCGCCTTCGAGCTTGCCGAAGCGGGAACCGTGGATCTGGTCCATGGGCTCGGCGCGAGCGTGCTCGGGTACGCGAGACGGCGCAGCCGCACGACGGTTCCGCTCGTACTCAATCCGCAGGGCCTCGAGGAATTCGGTGGGACGGATCCCGCGCGCGCGGGGCTGAAACGCCTTGCCTACCTCCCGCTGCAGCGCGCGGTGATCGCCTGCGCGCGGGCGGCGGACACGGTCATCGCGACCGACCGCTCGCTCGAGCCGGTCGTCCTGCGCCACCTCGGCATTCCGCGATCACGCATGACGACGATTCCCAACGCCATCGACGTCGAGCGCCTCGACGCCGCGACGCGCGAATCGGTCGTGCGAGACCTCCGCGCCAGGCATCACATCGACGAGGACGTCGTCTTTTTCAGTGCGGGGCGTCTGGAAGCCAACAAGGGGTTTCACGTGATGCTTCGTGCGCTGTCTGCAGCCGCGGCGCACGGCGCTCTCGAGACGCGCCGCTGGCGGTGGGTCATCGCGGGCGACGGGCCGTATCGCCACGAGCTCAGGACCCTCGCGTCGACGCTCGGACTCGACGATCGCGTGCTCTTCGCCGGGCGCGTCTCGGATGAGGAGATGCATGCCTGGCACGAGCTCGCGACTGTGTTCGTGCACCCGACACTGTACGAAGGCAGTTCGCTGGTGACGCTCGAAGCCATGGCGCACCGGCGCGCGGTCGTCGGCACGGCCGCCGGAGGCCTGCCCGACAAGGTTCGTCCCGGCATCAACGGCTGGCTCGTGCCGCCGGGCGATCCCGGGACGCTGGCGGCGGCGCTCAGCGGTGCGGCGGCAGACCCTGACCGCCTCAAGGCATTCGGTGCGGAAGGGCGCAGGATTGTCGAACGCGAGTTCTCCTGGACCGTCGTCGGGGATCAGACGGTCAGGCTCTACGAATCGTTAGTACGCGGCAGCCGGCAATCAGCGAGCTGACGGCTGACAGTTACGGAGTCGTGAACCACGTGACCCATGCCACGTCCGCGACGATGAACGCCGACGCGATCAGCGCCGCGGTCGCAGCTCTCGCCAACATGCCACGGCTCAAGCCCCAGGACACGCCGGCGCCAGCGAGCAGCAGCACACCCGGCGACGTCGTCAGCACCACGCGCGAGACGAATTCGACGGTGTAGCGCTGGTAGGCAGGCTGTACGCGCATCACGGCAACACCGACGAAGATCAGATAGGCCACCGCACACGCGCCGGCCACGCACGTCACAGAATCGCGGCGCCGCTCCTGCACGATCCTCCAGGCGCCTGCCGCTGCGAGCACCAGGAGGGGCCAGCCAAACCAGGTCGCGCTCGAGCGAAGCGCGTCGACAATGCGCCGGGGCATCGATGCGGCCGTTTGTCCGCGCACTTCGACAGAGGGCATGGCTGGCTGCACCGCAGCTGCCGCAGCCGATCCCGTTCTCACGCGCAGCGCGTCCCGGTACACGTCGAGAAAATGGCCATAGTACAAGACGCTGGCGAGGACAGCCGAGGCGATCGTCACGACGACCACCAAGCGGGCGGCCCGGCGCGCCTCCGGAGTGCCCGATACCCATTGGAGCGCGGCCAAAGCGAGCAGCATCACGGCCAGCAACGCGACCGTACTGACGTGCGCGAGAAATGCGAGCGTGCACAGCGCTGTCAAACCGGCCGCGTGCGGCGCTAGGCGGCGCGATACTGGAAGAGCCGCGGCCAATGCCAGTGTCGCGTTCGACGCTGCATGACCGAACTCGTTCGTGAGGTTCGCGTTTCCGATTACTTCGAAAGCGATCGGGAGCGTGAACGCGAGCATGAGTGTGGCCGCCGCCGCGGCGCGGTCGCGCCACGATTGCAGGACGATCCAGAACAGCAGCACGTAAGACACGGCGTCGGTTGCGCAGACGACGACCCTGAGCAACGATTCGTGGTCGGCCGTAAGCCGCGCCCATGGCGCGGCGAACAAATACAGCCCGATTGCGTACGGGAAGCTCACGCCGCCAGGCATCGGCTGCGTGAAGAAGTAGTGCCCGCCGAGGACGGCCTCGAACCGGTGCGCCTGAAAAACGACGTCGATTGGCGTCTTGGCCGGGTGCAGCAGACCGAGCAGCTGCAGATACAGAATGACGCCGGCTGCACAGGTGAACGCCGCGGCAAACGGCGAGATCCGACGACGCCGCATCGCGCCGGCGGCGAGCAGGAGCAGCAGCGTCGCGACGGCAATCACGGCTCCCGCCGTCGTCATCGTCCCCACGAACGGCGTGAACGCGGCGATGCCCGAGTCGAGCGGAACTGTTTGTCCCGCTGCGGCGGCGATCGCAATCGTGAGGGCTCCTCCGAGTGGAACGCCGGCGAGGACCGCCGTGCCGGCAAACACCGCCGGTACGATTGCCGACGAGAGTCGCGCCGTGCGCGGGGACGGAACCGCGCCGCCGTCCGACGGTGCACAGAAGATGCGGTCCACCTGCACGCCGAGCGGCCGCGGATCCTGCGGTCCTGGCACGAGCGTTGGCGCGACAGCAAACGTGATGACGGTGTCGGCGCGTGATGAGCGTCGCGTGAGGTCGAACTGCAGGTCCTCGAAGTTATTCGGAGCGTCGCGCGAGATGACCGGCAGGCCGTCGACGAGCACGTCGAGATGCGGTATCGGCGGAACCTTGCGCGCCGACCGCAGCCGGGCTGTGCACGTCCAGGATCGATCGCGCCCAAGATCGGCGAGCACGAGTTCGGCCCGTCCTGAGGTCCAGGCAAACGTCAGATCGCCGACGCGCTCGGGAGGATAGAAACCGCTCGCCACACGCTGCGGCAGCTCCGCGGTCATGTCGAGGAGGATCGGGCCGCGCAGGTGTCCGGCCGCGGCGAGCACCAGCGTTCCGGCCAGTGCGCCCGCGGCAATCGCGATCACCACGCGCGCGACCGCGCGAAACGAAGTGGGCATCAATCGAGTGCGGCAATCCTACACCGGGCCGAGTTTGGGGAATGGAAGGAGATCAAAGCGCGCGCGAGCGCCGGCAATTGACAGCCCGGCGAAGCGGTTGCTAAGCTGGCCCGCTTCTTGGGGTCTTCCGCAATCAAGCGCCGCCTTCCACTCGCCACCGCCATCGTGGGCCTGGCCGCCGCTGTGTTCATCCTGCGAGTGGGCGGCTTCGGCGCCGGCTGGCTTCCGTCGCCGGGTACGTTGTGCGCGTTGTACGCCGTCCTGGCGCTCAGCGCGCAGATCCCCGACGATGTCCGGAGCGATCGACTGGTCACCTTCGCCCGCACGCATGGATTCGCGATCGGCGTGGCGTTAGTGGTGGCGCTCGGCATCGCCGTGCGGCTGCCTCACCTGAACGCGGAACTCGGGCACGCGCCGATCGACATCGACGAACACCGGCTCGCGGAGAACGTCCACCACTTCTTCTCCACCGGCGAACTCGTCCATACGACCGTCGAGCACTATCCGGGCCTCGTGTTCTGGCTGTTCTCCGGTGCGTCCTTCATCGGATACATGCGAATCCTCTCCGGCGGCCGTGCCATTCCCGTCGCGCTGCTGCCCGTCGAACGCTTCGTTGCATGGGCGCGAATCGCCAACCTCGGCGTCGCCGCCGGGATCATCTGCCTGACCGCGCTCATCGGGAAGCGCGTTTTCAACTCCTGGACCGGCGTCGCGGCTGCCGCACTGGTCGCAGTAGCGCCTCTGTCCACGGCAACGACACTCGTGGTCCGCAATGATCCGGGGATGGTGCTTGCCGTCCTTGCAGCCGTCTACTGCGCGATCGAGTCGCTCGAAAACGATCGGCTGCCATGGATCGCCGGCGGCGGCGCGGCGGCAGGGATCGCAGTCGGGATCAAGTACTCGAGCGTGTTCGTCATCATCACGATCATCGCGGCTGCTCTCTGCAAAGGAACATCGGCGCGGCGGATCCTCCGGACTTTCGTCGGCTGCGTGGCATTCGCGGTCGCTGTAGCAGTGACGAATCACTTCATCTGGTCAGACGTACCAAACTTCCTGCGGCAGTTGTCTGATCAGATCGCCATCACGGGCGCTGGGCACTGGGCGGCGACTGCAGACCCGGCAGGAATGTACGTCCGGACGCTCGCCGGGCGCGACGGGGTCGGTGTGGGATTGCTGATCGCGGGTGTGGCGTTCGCCGTGTATTCCTTGACGGTACCCACGGCTCGCAGCCTCGTGTTCCTGACGTTCCCGATCCTGTACATGTGGTTCATGACTCACCGGCCCTCGCAGTTCGCGCGGTGGGTGTTTCCGCTGCTTCCGTTTGCCGCAATTGCAGGAATGGGAGTCCTGATCGCGCTGGTCAAACTGCAGGTTCCGGAAGGCATGGTCACGAGCGTGCGCCAGAAGACCGCGCTGAGCCGCGCCGCGGCGGTGCTCGTCGCGATCGCGATGTTGTGGCAACCGCTGGTGGGCGCGGTTGCGGACGTCAGCCGTCGTGCCGGGACACCGACGCAGACGCTTGCGGAGCGTTGGCTCGCGCAGCACGTGCAGCAGGGACAGGTCGTCCTCACCGAATACGGCTGGCTCGATCTCGGCGGGCTACCGACACCCGCCCGCCGCGTGCCCGATTTGCGCGCGCTTCTCGACGGAGGCGTCGCCGCATGCCGCGGCGCGACGTGGGTGGTCGTGCCGGAACCGGACTTCGGGCACGCGACGCTCGCCAGCCTCGCGCTCGTGAAGCGCTTCCATGCGAGCTCCGGATTCGGCGGCAACACGGGGTTCGACTACGAGATTTATCGTGTGCCCGGCGCTTCCCCACCGCAGCCGTGATCTCCGGCCTCGCGAAAGAGTCCTCGGCTTCCGGCCCAGCCCGGTTCGGCCGTTGGATCTGATCGTGGCCGCGCGTTATTTCGCGGTCAGGTACAGCACCGTGACGTTGGCGCGGCGCCGCAGACCGCGTACCCACTCATCGATCATCTGGATGCGGGACGGGTCCGTGTTCCCGAATCGCTGATTGAAATAGGTCGCGATCCGCAGATCGTCGCGAATCCAGCGGCGCAGCTGGTCCGCGCTCATGCCGGTAACGGCAAACACGTGCTGCAATGCGGCGTCACCGCCCACACGCTCGGTGATGGACGCGTAGCGACGATCGATCTCTTCTGGCGCCGGCTCCGGCGGCTGGTACCGGTCGACTTCCGCCACGACCAGCGTGCGCTGGACCAGACGATCCAGCACCGCAGCCACTGGATCGGTTTCGGCCGGTTCCGGCGTCACGAGCTGCAGCTCCGCGGCGGCGTTGACGTCCGACAGCGTGATTGGCTGCCCGGCGACCACCGCCATGACACGATCGATGATCTCGGCCCGTCCAGGCGCCGAGCAGAGCACGATCGCGGCTGCTGCGACGAGACAGGGGTTTTTGATCACGTGCATTGATCCTCAGAAGGCCTGGCCTATCGAAAAATGCAGCGCCGTTCTCGGCTCCAGCTGTCCGCCGATCACTCTGCGTTCCATCTTGAATCCGAGATCTACACGGATTGGTCCGATCGGGGATCGATACCGCAGGCCGAATCCCGTGGAGCCGAGCAGGTTCGACAGATCGACTTCAGACGCGCGCGCGAAGACGTTTCCGCCGTCGACGAACACCGCGCCACCGACGTCGCGCCAGACCGGAACGCGCAGCTCCAGGTTCAGAATGACCAGCGCGTTGCCGCCAATTGGAAAGCCTTCGGCACTGATCGTGTTCGGCGCACCGACGCTGTCGAGCGCGTAGCCGCGAACCGTGCTGTCACCGCCGGCAAAGAATCGTTCGCTTGCCGGAAGATCCTGGATGGTTTCCGTGGTCACGGTTCCGTCCGGCTGGACCGTCGTGACGACCTGCCGGAAGGGACTCGCAAGTCCCAGGCGCGCGCCGCCGGCCAGGACCATGTGCGGACGTCCGAGACCGCGATAGAAGAACCCTTCGACCAGCCCTTTCGTGAAGCCAACCTGCGATCCGAGGGCGCGCGCCGCGAGCGTCCCGTCGACGCTGAGGAGCGTGCCCTTTTGCGGCTCGAGGATGTCGTCTCGCGTGTCCCGCGCGACGGCCGCGGAGAATTCCGACAGACGCACCTGCGGAAACACGCGGTCGATCGTCAGCTTTTCCTGATCGGTCAGCTGCTCGTCGAAGACGTGGGTCGTGCTGAACGAGTACCGCAGGCTGCCCCGCAGAATCGGTGTCAGCTTGCGCAGCAGCTCGCCGTTCACGCCTTTCCTGGCGAAGTTGAACGTCGTGCGCACGCCCTGCTCGACCGCGGCCGTGCCGGTCAGATCGCCGAATCCGCTGAACGCCTGAGGCTCGCGGTAAGTCCCGACCACGCGGTATTCAGAAAAGCCGAACGGATTCGTGTCCGCCGGATCGATGTTCGGCCGCAGGCTCAGGCGCGCGTAGAGGTTGAGCGATCGGTTCTTCCCCCCAACGTTGCGCCGGCCGATCTCGAAGAATCCTCGCGGCGCGAATTCGTAGACGTCTCTCGCTTCGCCGCCGGGCTCGTCCGCCCGCAGCAGTCGATCGATCTGCGCGCCGCCGCCGTAGCCGATGGTCGTTCGGAGCGACTCCTCGACGGTGATGACCACGTCCCGGGAACCGGGCGCGCCGTGCGGAATCTCGGTGATCTGCACGCGGCGGAACAATCCCAGCGCAGCGAGCCGCCGCTGACTCTCGACGCGCGCCGAGTAGCTGAGCGGCTTGCCAGGCTGGAGCAGCACTTCGCGCTCGATCACCTTGGGGTCCGTCCGGGTGTTTCCGACGATGAGGATGTGATCGACGATCGTCTGCGGCCCCTCGTCAATCTGGAACGCGACGTTCGCATGGGAGCCGTCGGGTGAACGCGTGACGCGTGGGGTCACGCGCACCGATTCGTAACCGTGATCCAGATACAGCACGCCGATGGCATCGCGGTCCGCGGCAACGTTGGGCGCGTAGAACGGCGTGCCCGGTCTCGAGCGCCGTGCGACCGCCACGACCTGCGGCGTCGGCAGGCCGCGATTGCCGGCGATCGTGATGTCGCCGATCCGGACCTGCTTGCCTTCTTTGATGACGAGCACCGGCTTGACGACGCCGGGGCTGACCTCGTTTTCGGCTGATTGGACGACTGCGTCCGGAAACCCGTTTTCCTGATACAGCGCCTGCACGGCGCCCACCGCTGCATCCAGATGGCCCACGATGAACGGATCGCCAGGGACCAGGCGTGCGCCTGGACGATCCAGCCGCTCCGTGATTTGCTCGACGGGGATGCTCTGGTTGCCGGAGACGTCGAGGCCGCCCGCGGCAACGCGATACAGTGCGCCGCGTGTGATGTGGAACGTCACGGTCAGATGCGAGTCTTCTTCACGCCGATCGGGTGGCGGCACCTCCGCCTTCCAGTACCCGAGCCCGCGCAGATATTCGGTGATGCGATGGGCGGAATCCTCGAGGATGTCGGGATCGACCGAACCTTCCCTCTCGATCGGCACGAGGTCGGCGAGCTTGTCCTTTGGAATCGGGTCGCCCTCGTAGCGGACCGCCACGAGCGGACCCGATTCGATGTGCACGGTCACGGCGACGGCCGAGCGATCCGCGCTGATCTCCGGGCGTTCGGTCGCCGACGCCAGGTAGTACCCCCGGTGACGCATGGAGGCGACGTATGCGTCGAGCTTCTGCCGAAGCTCTTCTGGCACGTAGAAGGAACCCTGCGTGAGATCCAGCCGCGCACGGACCTGCGGCTCGGGATCGAGCGGCGTGCCGCCGATCCCCACTTCCGAGACGCGGGCCCGCTGACCGGCGGAGACGTCGAACACCAGTGTCGTCCGGTCCGGATTGTGCTCGATGATCGGCTGTCCGAGCTGAACGCTCGCCGACAGATATCCCTGGGCGCGATAGAACTGCTCGAGCATCGATGCCACGTCGGCGGCCCGGCCGACCGGCGGCGTCGCGCCAAACCGATCGGTCATGCGCTTGCGCACCACCGATTCCTGCAGACCGAGGTCGCCCCGAAATTCGACCGCACCCACCGCGTGAACGGGCGTCAGCAGATAACTCAGCGCCACACCGCCGTCCGCCGCGCGCGCCGCGTCCACTTCCACGTCGTCGAACCGGCCGAGGCCGTAAAGGTGCGTGATCGTCGCGCGGACGTCCGCCAGGGAGAGCGGCCGGCCGACGGGCGTGGCCACCAGATTCAGCAGCGATGGATCGGTCGTGGACTTTGCTTCCACGAGCAGGGAGATCGACGTCACGCGCACGCCGGCGAAATCCGCCGCCGCGGGCTTCTGCAGCGACGGCGGGGGCAGCGGCGTCTGCTGCACCTGCGCGGTGCCGGCCTGAAGCAGAAGGAGAACGAGGAGTGGGCCCATCACGTCAGAAGCTTCGACGCACGCGGAAATCGATCGAAAACGTCCGATCGCCCGTCTGCGTCAGGATCCAGCCGAGGCGATCGCTCTGATCGTATTCGAGGACGATGATCTGTTCGCGCTGGGTCGTGCCGAGCGCGCGTGAGAAGGTGAGATACGCGCGATCGGAGAGCCGTTTGCCGATGATGAGGCGAGCCGTCGGCGTCAGCGGATCCGTCTGCGTGCCGAGGCTCGGTGCGAGCTGCACGGTGTTGATGCCGAATGTCTGTTCGACGGCTCGGGTGACCGGCGCCGCCAGCGGCCCCGCCAGCACCTGAAGGAGGCCGGCGCGAAGGAGCTGTTCTTCCGATTGGGTGACGTCGCGCTGGTTCAGCGCGCGCAACTCGGGGTTCGACACGTCGGTCGACTGGCCGAACAGCACCGAGAGGATATCCACCGGGGTCAACGGCGGATCGGAGTTCGCGGAGAAGTTCAGATGACCACCGAGCGTGCCGCTGATGGCCAGGGTGATCCGGTACGTCTCGTCGACGCTCGGCACGTGCACCCGTGTTTCAGCTTCGACGTCGAAGAATGGCTCGATGGCGGCCGGATTGTAGAAGTCGACCGTGCCGCGGGTCACCACGAACCGGTTGCCCTCGAAGAACACCTCGCCTCGATCGATGTCGGCGCGGCCGAAGAGCTGCGGCTTGTCGTAGGTTCCGCTCAGCGTCAGATTCGCGCTGGCTGTGATTTGCGCCAGCGTGTTCCTGATCATGAGGCTGCCTGACGGCGCCTCGACCTGGATGTCGTACCGGAGCGGAATCGTCGTTTCGGTGGTGGCGGCGCGCGGCAGGGTGGTCGCGTTGCTCGCCAGGCTCAGGATGTCAGTGGTCGGATCGAACTTGCTTTCGTACACCCCCTGGTGGAGCGTCACGGCGCCGCTCAGGACCGGAGCGTCAATCGGCCCTCTCAGCGCGAGGGACGCATCGGCCACACTGCGGAATCCTTCGGGATAGCGCAGGTTCATGCGCTCGCCTGTCGCGGTCAGGTCGAACGTGCTCAAGGTGAAGCCCTGAATCCCGATGCGACCCCCGAACTGGACCCGACCGCCGCCGAGTTCGGCCGTCACCGAGTCCACGCGAATGCCTTGCGCATCGAACGAGACGTGTCCATTGATGTTCTGCAGGCTGTGCGGCAGCGCCGTGAAACGAATCCGGCCGTCGGATACGTTCGCGTTTCCGGAGAACACAGGCGCCTCGAGTGGTCCTTCGATGGACGCCCGCAGCGACGCGCTGCCGGAACTCCGCAGGTCGCGGAAGAAGCCCTGCAGGATGCTGAGGTTCGCGTCGCCGGATGCCGTCAGCGCAATGCGGTCGTCGTGCAGGGCGATCTCGCCATCCAGGCTCAGGGACGTGCCGTCGCCTTCGAGCTTGAACTGCTGCACCTCGACCCGGTGCCGGTCGAGCGCGAACTTCAGGGGCCCGGCGTTGTGGACCGAGTAGTCGAACAGTTTCAGGTTGAGGCTGTCGATGCTGGTATCGACGATCAGATGATCGATGTCCGACAACTCACCGCTCACGTGAACGGTGCCGCCGGCCACCGCGGTCGTGAACGGAGAAAGGCGCGGCTCGAAGAACCGCAGATACGGGTCGAGCGAGGTGTCGGAGAAATTGAGCGTCAGCTCGGCATCCATCTCCGGGGTGAGCGCCACCCGCCCGGAGCCGGTGACCGACAGACGCGGCGACTCGGCGTCCAGTTCCATCGTCAGCATGTCATTGCGCATCGACAAGCGTCCGCGCAGCTGGCCGATGCCTTCGTCGCCGGCGAATAGATCCGCCACCTGCAGCCGAACGTCGTACCGGGGGCTGTCGAAGGTGCCCGCGCCCGTGGCGGACAGCTGCAGAACGCCCGAGAGCGGCGCGCGAGGGAACGAGAGCGTGGCGAGCGATTCGACGGCAATCCGCTGTCCGGTCGCGTCGAAGCTGTAGGTGCCGTCCCACCCGACGAACGCTGCGCCCGTCAGTCTCCCGGACGACTTGACCATCAAGATGTTCTCCAGCCGAACGCCGGGAGTGTCCCCGGTTTCGAACCGGAGGTCGGCCGTCGCCGAATCGAACGTCTCGCCATAAGCCGAACCGTGATCGATCTCGAGCCGGCCGTAGCCGTCGGGCGTCGTATAGGCGCCGGTCAGCCGGTACTCGCCCGACGCGACGCCGTCGACGCGATAGTCGTCGAGATCGAACGCGTGGCGCAGATCGGCCAGCGGGCGCCGGGACATGCGAACCGTCGCGTTGATTTCCTCGCCGTGGTCCTTGCGTGGATAGCCGAGCGAGAACCTGCCCTCGGCGTTGATCTCGGAATCGCCCTGCCGGATGCGGCTGCGTGAAATGAAGACGTACGCGTTCTGAATGAGTAGATCGGCGGAAGTCGCGCCCCACACCACGTCCCACGCGCGCATGCGCTCGCCCTCGAAGTGCCCTTCGATGCGCGGATCGGTGAAGGCTCCCGTCATCGTGCCGTCGAACATGCCGCGGCCGCCAATCGGGATGGCGCCGGTCGGCGCGCCGAATGCCGTCATGATGCCGGCGAGCACACGATCGCTTTCCTGCCAGTCGAGACTCGTGACGTGGAATGGCATCGCGGCATTCTGCCCCCACGCCGTCCGGCCGTTGAAGGCGACGAACGTATCTTCGGTGGCGGCCCAGCTCCCGGCCCCGACGTTGATCCAGCCGGGTTCGATGACGTAATCGATCGTTCCCGCGACGGGGACATGACCAATCTCCAGGTGTGCGTTGAACGGCCCCTGCAGCGGCGGCAGCGGATCGACGTGCGCGATCTGGGCCGGATCGATCTGGCGCGTCATCGGTACGATGCCTGCGGGCATCGACGCGGCGATCTGGCCCGAACCGCGCTTGTCGCTCCATTTCCCGAGCGGCCATTCGAGATGGTTCTTCCCCGTCGCGCGGCCCGACAAGCGGATGCCCTCGAGCTGCAGGAAATCGGTCAGGCGCGTGAGATCGACGTCCGTGTACTGCGTGTCCCACGTTGCGATCGTCGGGCGGCCCCGCTGGCCGAGCGGCGCAAGCCGATAACTGTACCGTCCGTGTCCGCCATACAGTGCCGATGTGACGTCGGTCACCTCGAATCGATCCGGCACCCAGAGGATGTTGCCGTGGACGTCGGGGAACCGCCAGGCATTGACCCCGGCCTCGGGGCTCGCGAACGATCCCTTCAGCTCGCGCCCGCCCTTGAAAATGTGGAAGTAGCCGTCGAAGTCGGCGTGCCCGGTGGTCGTAAAATTCAAATCCTTGAAGAAGATGTGCTTCTGGGTCGGGAAATCCACCCGCGATTTCACCTTGTAGAACATCTCGGGCCATCGCGACAGATCGACGTAGCCCGTCACCGCGGTGCTCGCGCCGGTGCTCTGCAGGTTGATGCCGTCGAGAATGATGCGGCTCCCGTCGATCTTGAACCGCGTCTGCATGTCGGCGCGGAACGGGTCGTACGACTGGATCGCCACCGTTCCGTTGCTGAACTGCGCTGTCCCGTGGTAGGCCTCGAGGCCCTTGAACACGTTGACGGTGAGATTGCGGCAGACGACGCTCCACGGCGTGCCGTGATCTTGATACGTGAACTGGCCGCGCCTCGCGATGACCGAGCTGACCGTTGTCGTGAACCGCTTGGGGCCGGCCGGTTTCGACTTGTCACGCGGCGGACCGCCGAATCGCGGGAAGTTGTGCCGGCCGTCGGGAAAGGTCTCGATGAGCATGTTCCAGTCGCTCATGTCGACGTCGGACACGATCAGTTCACCGTTGAAGATGCTCCACCACGGCAGGTTGACGTAGATGCGGCGCGCGGTCAGGAACGGCCGATCTTCCGGCCGCAGCCCATCGATCCTCACGTCGTCGAGTTCGAACGTTCCGCTGAGGAGCAGGACCTTGAGCGTGCCGATATGCATCGGCCGGTCGATGTACTTCGACGCCGCCGTCTCCGCGCGCTTCCTCAGCGACGGACCGAGGTCGATCGTCAGCGTGCCGACGATGATCGCCGCGACCATGGCGAGCAGCACCGCGAAAACACGCAGCAGGGGATGCGTGCGGCGCTTCGGCGGCGCGGCGGCTGGTGCCGGCACATCGTCTGCCGCCGGCTGCTCCGGTGGGAGGGGATTTTCTTCGAGCAAACGGGTCGCGGGACGATCCGATCAGTTCCGGGGCCGCAGGTTCACGGCCTACTCAATCACGACGAGCACACGGCCGGCTTCCACCGACGCTCCGGTCGTCGCCGATACTTCGCGAACGCGACCGGCGACTGGCGACCGCAGCTCGTTTTCCATCTTCATGGCCTCGATCACGACGACGGGCTGCCGCGCCTCGACGAGATCGCCTTCCGCCACGAGCACGCGGACGATGCGGCCGGGCATCGGCGCGGCGACCTTCTGTTCGCCGTGCGGACGGCCGCCGGCGCCGCCGCTCCCGAAGCCCCCGCGCCGGCCGTTCGACACCACGGGAACAGTGGCGCCTCGCCATACGGCGAGCCGCTCGCCCGGAGATGCCGTCGGCGCGAGCTGGACCGCTCCACTTTCGTGCCCCGCCTCTGGAAAGAGAAGGGACACGCCGAAATCACCGATGCGCTCCGCGTCGACGAACTCTGCGTGCCCGTCGACGACGACGCGAAAGCGCCCGGGACGTAGGCGCTCGATCGTGACGCTCCGCGACCGGCCGTTCACGTCGATGTTGAACGACGTCATCAAAGCGCGCCGAGCGCCTCTCGACGTCCAACCGACTTCCACGCGCTCGAGTCCCGCGCCTGCGCGGACTCGGCTTCCGGAGCGGACGTCCGCATCCAGGCATCGACCGCCGCCGCGATTGCAATCCGCCGTTCGTCGGCGTCCGACAGCGTCGAGAACGATGCGCCGTTGCGGTCGGTGAGCAGCCGATCCAGATATGTCGTGTCGAAGCGTCCCTGCCGGAAGTCTTCCTGTTGCATCAGCCAGCGGAAGAACGGAATCGTCGTCTTTATCCCGAGTACCTCGTACTCCGCCAGTGCGCGGCTCATGCGGGCGATCGCGTGGCGCCTGTCACCGGACCATGCGATGAGCTTGGCAATCATCGAGTCGTAAAACACCGGCACGGTGTAGCCTTCGGTGACCCCGGAATCGTCTCGGATTCCGGGACCGCTTGCCGGACGAATGCCGCGCACGAGTCCCGGGGACGGCATGAAGCCGAGGTCGGGATCTTCGGCGTAGATGCGGCACTCGATCGCGTGACCTCGCGGCGTCAGCGCGTGCGCGGGATCGAGCGCGAGCCGCTCGCCGCGAGCGATGCGAATCTGCCAGTGGACCAGATCCTCGCTCGTCACGAGTTCGGTCACCGGATGCTCGACCTGGAGGCGCGTGTTCATTTCCAGGAAGTAGAACGAGCCATCCTCGTCCAGCAGGAACTCGATCGTGCCGGCGTTCGCATACCCGACAGCGGAGGCTACCTTGGCCGCAGCCGACGCGATGCGGTCGCGCAGCGCCGGGTCCACGGCCAGCGAGGGCGATTCCTCGACCACTTTCTGGTGCCGCCGTTGGATCGAGCACTCGCGTTCGACGAAGGGAATCACCGCGCCATGGTGATCGGCCAGCAGCTGGATCTCGATGTGCCGCGGTCTCAGCAGACGCCGTTCGAAGTACACGGCGGTATTGCCGAAAGAGGACCCGGCTTCAGAGCGCGCCGTTCGCACGGCGGACAGCAGGTCTTCCTGGCGGACGACCTCGCGCATTCCTTTGCCGCCGCCGCCGGCGACTGCCTTCACCATCAACGGATAACCGATGCGGTCGCCAACGCGGCGGATCTCCGCGTCTGTGGCGTCGTTGCCCAGCGGTGCGTCCGTGCCAGGCACGACCGGCACTCCCGCGGCAATCGCAACGGCGCGCGCCCCGGTCTTGCTTCCCATCGCCTCGATCGCCGCTGGCGAAGGACCGATGAACGTCAGTCCCGCGTCGGCACACGCCCGGGCAAATGCGGCGTTCTCCGCGAGAAAGCCATAGCCGGGATGGACGGCGTCCGCGCCTGTCGCCCTTGCCGCTTCGATGAGTCGATCGATTCTGAGGTAGCTCTCGGCAGCTGGACTCGGCCCGATATGAACCGCCTGATCGGCGTCGCGCACGTGGCGGGCGGCGCGGTCGCAGTCGGAATAGACGGCGACAGTCGATATCCCAAGCTCCTGGCAGGCCCGGATCACACGAACCGCAATCTCGCCGCGGTTCGCGATGAGGAGTTTCACCTCTACATTCTACTGGTTCGGGGTTCGGGGTTCGGCGGTTCGGCGGTTCGGGGTCTGGTTCACGGGTTGACGGTTCGATTCAGGGTTCGGGGTTCAGGGTCCGATTCCAGGTGACGGACCCGGCCCGCTGAACCGAAACCTAAACCTTGAAGCAGACCTTGAACCTTTGAACCCTGAAACCGGTTAGAGCGGAATATTCCCGTGTTTTTTCGGCGGATTCTTGTCGCGCTTGGTTTCGAGCGCCTTCAGGGCGGCGATCAGCCGCGCGCGGGTGTGGCGGGGATGGATCACTTCGTCGACGAATCCCCGCTCCGCCGCGACGTAGGGGTTGGCGAACTTCTCGCGAAATTCCGCGACGCGCGCCTCTTTTGCGCCCTGGGGGTCCGCGGCCTTGTCCAGCTCGCGCTTATACAGAATGTTGACGGCGGCTTCGGGGCCCATCACGGCAATTTCCGCCGTTGGCCAGGCGAAGTTCATGTCGGTGCGAATGTGCTTGCTCG
>Ga0310811_10004083_pt1 | contig 18391 bp, 15 predicted proteins | sample YCmetagenome_FD_207642 | JGI IMG/M metagenome (GOLD analysis project Ga0310811, IMG submission 207642) | Soil microbial communities from experimental microcosm in Duke University, North Carolina, United States - YC | ecosystem: Engineered > Artificial ecosystem > Soil microcosm > Unclassified ...
AAACGGTGGACGAAGATCGCCGCGCGCATCGGAATAGCTGAGCAGCTTGCCGCCCTTTCCCCAAATCGCCGTGACGACTCTCGCCGCCGAGTCGGCGTCGCCGAAACGCAGCGAGAAGGCGCGCTCGCCGGGTTCAGGGCTGGCGGTCGGCTGCGCGCAGCTCGCGACCGTGTCGCGGAATTCGACAGCGGGAACGAAGCGGCTCGGTGAATACTGCGCGTGGGCTGGTGGCGTGAACGCCAGGGCCATCAGCGCGGCTAAACGAACGTACCGCATTGAAGCGACCTGCCAATGAATGACATACCTGACAACGAGCAAACATCGCACACCTGCGCTGACCGCCCGCCGACTGCCTGCTCGCGTTCGCCGTTGTCGGCTTGGCCATTGTACCTATGACAAAACTCTGAAACCGGCCGGCGGCGGGAACATGCCTTGCCCGACTGGTAAGCATGCCGCTGATGGTGTTGATGTGGCACGCGAGTAGGACGATGGTCCTAGGGCTGTTCGCCGTGCAGCACGCGATGGCGAATCCGAACGAGGTATACGAGCCCGACTCCATTCGCGTGCCGATTCTCGTCTACCACAGCATCGCGCCGCATCACGCCGGGCAATCGACCGATCAGCGCGAGCTCGACGTCGACCCGGCGGTCTTTCATGCGCAGATGGCCTACCTCGCGCAAGCCAAGCATCCGGTCGTCTCGTTGTCCTCGCTCGTCGACGCGATCGAAGGCCGCGTCACCCTGCCGCCGCGTTCTGTCGTCATCACCTTCGACGACGGCTGGCAGAGCCAGTACGAGGACGCCTTTCATGTGCTCCAGCAGTACCACTTCACGGCGACGTTCTTCGTTTACACGGGCGCGATCGACAATGGCCCGGCATTCATGACGTGGAACGAGCTGCGCGACATGCAGACCGCCGGCATGACGATCGGGGCGCACTCACGAACGCACCCCGAGCTGACCAAGAAAGGTGTATCGCTGGAGAGTGAGATCGAGGGTAGTCGTCAGGACATCCAGCGGAATCTCGGAACCGTTCCGCTGCTGTTTGCCTACCCATACGGCGACTGGGACGATCGCGTCGCGTCGGCGGTTCGCGCGGCGGGCTTCAAGGCCGCACGCGGGATGGGCGACGGACCGCTCAACACGCACGCCACGCTTTACGCGCTCAAGGTTGTGCTCAGCACCGACGATATGCCGGCATTCGAGCGCGCCCTCGACGGTCACGTGCCCTGATCCGGTCGCGCTAAGATACCTTGCCATTCTACAATCCTCCGGTAGATTGTCGGATGTCTAGGTATTCCGGAGTCTCTCCAGTGCCCGACGCGCGCGCCGATCTCCTCCAAGGCACCCTCGACCTCCTCATCCTGCAAACCGTCCAAAAGACGCCGCTGCATGGATGGGCCATTTCCAAGCGCATCCGTGAGCGCAGCGCCGACGTCCTCGACGTGAACCAGGGCTCGCTCTATCCGGCACTGTATCGCTTGGAGGCGCGTGGGCTCCTCGCCGCCGACGAGGGTCTCTCCGAGCAAGGGCGACGCGTACGCGTCTATCGACTGTCCGCGGCCGGCAAGAAGCACCTCGCGCAGGAGATCGCTGGATGGCGGCTCTTCTCACAAGCCGTCGAACGCATCCTCGTTCCGGCCTGACCGATGTGGAGTACGATCCGGAATGTGGCGCGTCGCACCCTCCATGGTTCACGACGCGACGACTTCGAGAGCCGACTCGACGACGAGCTCCGTGCTCATGTCGAAGCCGAGACGGACGATCTCGTTCGCGCCGGCGTGCCGCGCGACGAAGCGAAACGGCGTGCGATGGCCGCGTTCGGCGGCTTTGACCGCTGGCGCGAAGAGGCACGTGAGACGCGTGTCGGGCACCGTCTCGAGATCCTCGGCCACGATCTCAAGTTGGCGATTCGCGGCCTGCGTCATTCTCCGTCGTACACTGCTCCCGCGGTCGCCACGATCGCCCTCGGCATCGCCGCGCTCGCGACCATCACCACGCTCGCCTACGACGTCCTTCTGCGTCCGTTGCCATACGCCGAACCGACGCGTCTCGTCGCGGTATACGAGCGAAACGTCCCACGCAAAGGCGACCGCAACGTCGTCTCGGCCGTCGCCTTTCAAACGTGGCGCCAGCGCAGCCGCACGATGGATTCGGTCTCGGGTATCATGCCGGATACGCGCGTCTGGACGACAAACGACGGCTCCGAGCGCGTCAGCGGTTCGCTCGTCTCCGCAGGTTTCTTCACGATGCTCGGCGTGCATCCGGCGATCGGCGCCGGATTCTCCGGTGCGCCCAACGCGCGCGAAGTCGTCGTCAGCCACAACTTCTGGGCTCGCCGTCTCGGCGCGGATCCGTCGATCGTCGGCAAAACGATTCGCATGGATGGCGTGCCGGTGTCACTCGTCGGCGTGATGCCCCCGAACTTCGAGCCCGTGCGTTTTGGGTGGCTCGGCGATCAGGAATACTGGGCCCCGCTCACGATCGGCACCCAAGAAATGCAGTGGGGCCGGTTCCTGCTCGTCGTCGCGCGCCTACATCCGGGCGCGACAGTCGCCGAGGCGGATCGCGAGGCGCACTTGATCCACGCGCAGCTGCGAGCCGAAGGCGCGATCGCCGACGGTTGGGACACACAGGTCTTCCCGCTCGACAACGAGATCGTCGGCAGCGTGCGCGGTCCGGTCTACGCGCTGCTCGTTGCCTGTGGCCTACTCCTCGTCATGGTGCTGACCAACACCTCGCTCCTCACCGTCGCGCACGCGCGGCGGCGGACTGCGGAGTATGCGCTGCGCTCCGTGCTCGGCGCGACGCCGGCGCGGCTGCTTGGCGAGCGGGTCATGCGCACACTGGCGCTCGCGTCCGGCGCGGCGGCAATCGGTCTCGTCATCGCCGGCTGGACGATTCCCGCGCTCACGCGATTCCTGCCGTCCGACGTGCCGCGCCTCGGCGTCGTCCATTTCGGAGCGACAGCGGTCATCGTCGCACTCGGCGCGGCGGCGCTCAGCGCGATCGTTCTCGCCATCGCACCGTCGCTTGGACAGCGCGCGTTCGACGCCGCGACATTTCGTGGCGGCGCCCGCCTCACGCGAAGCGCGCGGATCGGATGGGTGGTCGTCGCCGAAACGGCGGCGGCGGTCGTGCTGACGGTGTTTGCGGCATTGACCCTGCGCAGCTTCGACCAGCTCTCCAAGGTCGACGTCGGCTTTGATGCGAGAAATCTCATAGCCTTCCGCGTCGCGTTCGAGGGTCCGGGGATGGACAGCGTCACCGCGCCGGCCGCGGGACGCGAGCTGATGCGCCGGCTTCGCGCACTCCCCGGCGTCGCCGGCGCGGCGCGGACGTCACGACGTCCGTTCAACGCCGGGGGCACCGCCACGACAGTCACGCCGGCGGGCCGGGGCGACCGCGATCGTTCGGCTTTTCCCACGGCCGACGTTCGCTGGGTCGACGCCGACTATTTCCGCACTCTCGGCGTTCCGCTCAAGGCCGGCCGGCTGTTCTCGTCGGCCGACGGCCCGAACGCCCCGCCGCGCGTCATCGTCAACGAAACCTTTGCGAGAAAGCTTTGGCCGACCGAGCAGGGGTCGGTTGTCGGCCGACGATTCGACCTTCGCGTCAACGGCACGCCGACGCCGGAAATCATTGGCGTTGTCGGCGATGCGCGACTTCAGAGTCCTCGACGCGAACCAAGGCCCACGGTGTACCTGTTCACGAATCAACAGGACGACGGGAATCAGTTCGACGTCCTGCTCCGAGTGAACGGTGACGAAACGTCGGCGTTCGCGGCTGCGCGGCGACTGGTGCAGACGATTGCTCCGGGCGTGCCGCTCTATCGCGTCGAAAGCATGTCGACGACGATCGGCAAGGCGATCGCGCGAGAACGCGCCACGGCGCGGCTGCTCTTCTTCTTTGCGGTGTCGGCGCTCGTTCTCGTCGCGGTCGGCGTGTACGGGCTATACGCTGGTGAAGTGTCCCGTCGTCGCCGCGAGATTGGAGTCCGCATGGCGCTCGGCGCGACGCGACGCACCGTCGTGCAGTCGCTTCTTTCGCGCGCGCTCGTGCGGTCGGCGGTCGGCGCGAGTCTTGGAGGCGTGGCGGGAATCCTCGCGGCGCGTGTGCTCGAATCAGTTCTCTACGGCGTCCGCTCGACCGACACCGTCTCGTTCGTGGCTTCGATCGTCGTTGTCGTTGTCGTAGCCATCGGCGCAACCCTTCTTCCCGCTCTTCAGGCCGCGCGCGTCGCGCCGAGCTTTGCCCTGCGCGCCGAGTGACGGCGTCTGTGCGGATCCGTTCTAGTGAGCGACGAGAAGTCGCGAATACCGTTTCAACACCCGGCGGGCGCGGAGCGTGACCCAGCGGCTCGGCGCCCCTACGGCGCCGGCGAGATCTTCGTACAATGTGTTCTTGTGCCGGGCATCGAGCAGCCATCGGCCGTCCTGTTGCCGGCGGCCGACGACGGCGTTGACCGCTTCCTCAATCCGCTCATCCGCCTGCACACCGCCCGCACGTAGGTAGTCGAGGGCGCGGAGTATGTCGTAGTGCCAGAGCGGGGGAAAGACGAGTTGCGTCCAGGCGGGGTCGATGATCGCGCCGTTCGACCGGCGGCGAAGCAGCCGGCGCTCGAGCAAATATGCTTCACCGCGTGCGCGCGCATTCGCCAGCGTGGCGCTCGCCCCGAACGACTGCTCGAATGCAAGCAGCCCTTCCAGCACGCACAGCGTCGTGTGGAAGGACGAGCGCACGGACCCACGCTCAGCCTCGCAGTTCCAGCCGCCGTCGGCGAGCTGTTCGCTCAGCAATCGGTCGACGAGTCGATCGCTGCGCTGGTCGAAATACGCGCCGAGTGCGACGACGCGACCGTTGATGCACGGCTCGACCTCTCCTTCGAAGAACGGTGAATTGCCGAACTCCGGGCCCCAGGTGACATTCTCGCGCACGAGATCGATCGCCCTACGCGCGGGCCCGCTTGCGGGATCGATCCCCAGGTCACGCAGGAAGACGAGCGTGTACATGTTTGTCCACCAGAACGGCGTCTGCACGCCGTCGCCCCACTGGCCATCTGATCGCTGCTCGGCAAGCAACCGCGCGCCCCAACCTTCGACCGCGACGCGCGCGCGCTCGGCGGCGACGACCTGGTCGGGAGTGTCCGTGAGGTCGCGCATCACTTGCCAACGAATCGACGGATCGCTGTCGAGTAGCCAGTCGATGACCGTATCGCGAGCCTCGATCATCAAGAAGCTCGACGCAGTCGTCGTTTCATGGCCAGCGAGAGATGAGCCGGCGCTCATCCTCGCGCGTGAGTGGAAAGAAGCGCGGGGTGTCGGACACGAACGCTGACGGCCGACACGGAGCCGGCCGGCCGCACATCAGCGTCGTGGAGTCGGTATTGTGCGCGAGGCCAAGCACATGCCCCATTTCGTGCGCGATGACGTTGCGCGCCGTGTTCGGAAGATTCAGCGGCCACACGTCGCCCTTGCGAACCGCGACGACCCCCTTGCTTCCCGGCCGCCATTGCACGCTGAACGAGATCAACTCGGCTTGGGTGAGGATGATCACGACGTCGCCCGGTGTTCCGGAGAGTCTGCCGAGGAGTCGAGTGGTCGACGGCCCGCCGCCGAACACCGCCTCTCCTTGGGCGGCGCGCACTACCTCGTCGGGAATTGAATCGGCGTACACGGTGCCGGAGTCGAGCCTGAATCCCCGATCGAGACGCTGAAACTCGCTATTCCAGTGGTCGATCGCCTCGTGTGCCGCCGATAGGCGCGCGTCGCCTGCGTCGGCGAGGATCGTGACGTGCAACATCGGCCCCTCCGGTCCACGACGAAGGGCCGCCGCGTCGACGCGTCCAGTGTTTCCACACGCGATCATCCCGCAGATGAGTGCCAAGACAGCCAGCGGCCGGGTCCCCCGCATCTATCTCATCCGCGCCAACGCCGCGGCGAAGAGTGTGCGAACGTCCGCGAGACGCGTCGAAGCGTCGTTGTTGTAGTCCATGAGCCGGTGGCTATAGTCGCGATCCTTGGTGCGATCTTCGACGATCACCCGCACGAGCTCGAGCGCGGGTCGGCGATGATGGAACCCGCCCGTCACTTCGCGCGTCGCATGCTCGAGCGCGCAGTAGATGCTCCACGTCCGCGCAGCAGCGTCGCATTGTCGATTGTCCGCCCTATTCCACACGGCGTCTGACGACAGCAAGGCATCGGCGCGCATAATGATCTCGCGATCCAGTGCGTTAGGCGCAATCTGCTTGGCGGTGTCCACCTGAAAATGGACCGTCGACCCTTTCGATGAAAACCCCGATACCGCGTACCATCCATTGTACGTTCGAATCACCCCGGCCCCGCCGGCATACAGCTCGATCTCGACCTCGTCGGCAGCCGCGGCCAAATCAGCGGGCGTCAGCTTTCGCACATGCTCCTCGAGCGTGCGAAAATACTCCTGCAGCTTCCCGAAGGACACTGTCGAATCGTTGTTGAATTCTACGAGGCGGGCATTCTTGTACTTTCCCGGCGCAATGGAGTCGACGAGCCGCCGCGCCCGTTGTAGAACCGGAGCTCCAGCGTTGGTCATTCGGCCCGACCATACCTCGTTTGGTTTCGCATCCGAGCGCCATCGCCCCGTTGTTATGTCCGTCGCGCGGGCGATCGAGAACACCGTGGACTCGTCGAAGAAGGGCCCGCAGTTGCCTTCCTCGCGCCCACCGACATTCGAGAATTGGCAATCCGACAGCGGCGCAGGTACGCTGCTCGCCGACGGCACAGGCCCGTTCGCGCGCCCGACTGCCAGGTCGATCGATCGTTGCAACGCGCAGCGGAGGCTCACCGTCTTCGCCGCGGTGCACGAGCCCGCGTCGGAGCGGTTCCATTGGGCAGGCGACGGAATCATTGCGGCGGCACGCCGCACAATAGCGGCGTCCCATTCGACGATGCCTGCCTCGGTCCGCGGCAAAGGAGTGGTCTGGGCGCCGACCGGTCCGACGGCCAGGATGATGGCTCCGAAAACCCAAACGTCAACGCGAGCGTTCATGGCAGCCTCTCCGTGCAAGTCCACGCACGTTCGACACTTCACATCCGGCGGCCGTTCGCTGCCGGTCGCCGTCCAACGACTACCGGCGCCCGTGCGGTGATCGAGGTTGCCAATTGTATGGCAGCTGGTGGATGTTGGACAGGGTTCGGACCATGGGGGTGAGGAAGTGTTCCGCCGCCTTTGGCGACACAGACGTTGGCTCTACGCGACGTACATGATCGTCGCCGTCATGCGTATCCCCGCGCGCACCCGGTTCCATCTGGTTGCGCCGGCGTGCGACACGCGCCTCACATTGGAAAACGCCGAGCCATCACTGACCAAAGTGCCGCACATGGTCTTGTTCGGATTCTTCGCGCTGCTAACCGCGGCGCAATTCAATCGACTGGACCGACGAGCGCTTTACTGGAGCTTCGCGGCGACCGCGCTACTGGGTTTGGTCATCGAGCTCGAGGAGGGGGCGACGCGCACGGGCAACTGTCGGATCACCGACGTGCTCCCCGACATCGTCGGCGCGCTCGCGGCTTTATTGCCCGCGGCCGCTCTCATTGTGTCGATTCGAGCGTGGCGCGCTAATCCCGGTTCGTGATGCCTGGAGTTGTCGGTCGATCGAGGCGCTCGAAATGCGAGGCATCAGAACGTTGCGGCATCCGTCGTCTCCAGTCACCGGCGACCGAACGTGCCGTCGCGAAGAATTCTTCTCGCCAGCTCGATCGCGTCCCGCTCGTTCAATTGCGCCAACGCGTTCGTCGCCATCGCGATCACAAGTTGACGCGATGGGAGCACGAACAGAAAGGCGCTGCCCCCGTTCGACGTTCCGCCGTGGTGATAGTATGTGCCGAGCGTCGAGTCTCGGCCAATGCGCCATCCAATCCCGACTTGGGTCGAGACGCCGGCCGCCGTGCGCTGCGGGGTGAGCATCGTTCGGAGGGATGCGCGATCGAGTAGACCGGGTGCAAGGACCGTCCGGCCAAACAGAGCCAGATCATCGGTAGTCGAGAGATAGCCGCCGCTCGGCCAGCGTCCACTGAGATCGTCCTCGGGCGCGGGCGACACACGTTCGCCGGAGATCATGTACGGCGAAGCCCGATTCGGGTGCGCCGCGTGCTTATCGTCCTCGGTCGTTTCATGCAGAGAGAGCGGCTCGAGAACGTGGCGACGCATCGCGCGCGTAAACGCCAGCCCGCTCGCCCGCTCGATCGCGACGCCGAGCAGGTTGTAGCCGTAGCTCGAGTAGAGATATCGTGTGCCCGGGCGAGCGAGCAGAGAATCGTTGACGAAGACGCTCAATGCCGCGGAGAGCGAGTCGTAGTGCGTGTTGGTGAGAAACTCGCTGCCGCGATAGTGACGAACGCCGCCGAGGTGACCAGCGAGCTGGCGCAGGGTTACCCTGGCGAGTGGCGCGGGAACGTTGACGTACCGGGCGATCGGCGCATCAAGCTCGATCTGTCCCGTTTGGGCGAGACGCATGAGCAGCGTCGCCGTGAGGAGTTTCGAGACGCTGCCGATTCGAAACTGCGTCGTGGTCGCGGCCGGCGATCGCATCGCCACGTCCGCGAACCCAACCGCGTGCCGCCAGACCACCGAATTGCCGACCGCCGCCGTCACCGCGAACCCGGGAAGCCGCTGCGCCACGGCGAGCGAATCGACGAAGCGCTCGGCGTCTGCCGCGGTCGTCGCGGTCAGCGGCGGCGCATCGGGAAGGAGCGCCGGCGGCCGGCAGGCGGAAAACGCCACGGCGGCTGACGCCAAGATAGTCGACAAAATCCTGTCGTTCATCAGAAAAATGTCGTACATTTCGCACCCTATGGCAAGCGGCGTCGGGCTGCCACGGGGAATAGCGACGCGCCTCCTCGAGGCGCCAACCTCGGACTTCATCTATTCGAGCCTGTCGTTCCTGCGCGACCGGTTTCCTCACGGCATCCCGGGAACTTGGTTCGTCGAAGCGCTCGGGGAGATCGGCGTCGACGCCCGAGCCGTTCGACAGACGCTGCTGCGCATGACGAAGACTGGTGTGCTCCGCGCGGTGCGAGCCGGACGCGCCAACACTTATGCGCCTATGCCTGCGACGTGGGGTATCCTGGACGCCGGCCGTGCTCGGACGACGGAAGCGATGACCGACGAATGGGATGAGCAGTGGACGATCGTTCACCTTCGATTCGAGGACGGCGATCGTGAGTCACGGGATCGGCTCCGCGACGTGTTGCTCGTCCATGGCTTCGGAAGACTGCGCTCCGGCGTATACCTCCATCCACGCGACCGCGTAGACCTTGTTCTCGACGCTGCAACGTCGCTCGGTTCGGCGCGATCGGTTTCGGTCTTCCGCGGGCGCCGCCATGGCTCACCTTCCGATGCGCAGCTTACGCGTGAGCTGTGGGATCTCGCCGCGCTCGCCGCGCGCTACCGCGGCTTCATAGATCGCTTCATGCCAATCGCTCGCGCCGGCGGGCGGCATTGGACCGATCAACAGTGCTTTGCCCTTCGCTTCGCTTACATGTTCGAGCTGTTCAGAATCACATGGGACGATCCCTCTCTTCCCCTCCGGTTTCTCCCCGATGATTGGCCCGGACGGGAAGCCCGAGAGCTAGCCGAGGAATTGCGCGCAGAACTGCGCCCCGGTGCGATCACCTTCGCCAACGAGATCGCAGCTCGGCAGCCGAGCCGCCGAGTAGCCGAGTAGCGAGTAGCCGAGTAGCCTCCATCCGGCTATGCTCGAACATGCGCTCAATTCGACTCATCGCATGCATCGCTACACTGGTCGCGCTCTCGCGGCCGGCGCGCGCTCAGGATAATCCGACCGGTGATCCAGTCGTCCAGAAGATCTACGACGAGGGGATGAAACGCTCGCAGGCGGCTCGCCTCGCGCAAGTCCTGATGGATTCGATCGGCCCACGTCTCACCGGCTCATCGGCAAATCGCGCCGCGAATGATTGGCTGCTGCGCGTGTACAAAGCGTGGGGCGTCGACGTGAAGAACGAACAGTACGGAACCTGGCGCGATTGGACGCGTGGACCGAGCGGTCTCGAGCTCGTTGCGCCGCGGCGACGCGTGCTCGAGGCGACGATGAATGCCTGGAGCACGGCGACTCCCGCCGACGGAATCACCGCAGAGGTCGCGCTGATTCCCTCGAAATCAGTTCTCGGCGACAGCGCCGGGTTTGCGCGATGGCTCGTCAGCGTGAAAGGCAAGCTCGTCTTGCTCAGCGCGCCGCAACCCAGCTGCCGTCCCGACTCGGATGTAAAAGCCTGGGCCGACTCCGCCGTTTACAACCACGCGGCGGCCCAGCGCGACAGCGCGGTCTCCGATTGGAACGCACGATGGGCCGTTGGCAAGTCGAACACACGGTCGGCGTCCGCGCTCCTCGAGCGTGCCGGCGCCGCCGGCGTGCTGTCGAACTCGTGGTCGCGCGGCTGGGGCGTCGACAAGATCCAGTCGGCGCGCGCGAAGACCATTCCATCATTCGACGTGTCGTGCGAAGACTATTCGCTTCTGGCACGGCTCGCCGCCAACGATCAGCATCCGCGCGTGCACGCCGTGGCCGACGCGGTCCTCGCGCCGGCGGAGTCGCCGGTGTTCAACACGATCGCGCGAATACAGGGATCGGAAAAGCCGAATGAGTACGTGATGTTGTCGGCGCATCTCGATTCCTGGGACTCGGGAAGCGGCGCGACGGACAACGGCACGGGCACGATCACGATGCTGGAGGCGATGCGCATCCTGAAGACCACCTACCCGCGTCCGAAGCGAACCATCCTCGTTGGCCATTGGAGCGGGGAAGAGGAAGGAGAGATCGGTTCGTCCGCGTTTGCCGTCGATCATCCCGACATCGTCAAGGGTCTTCAGGCGCTGTTCAATCAAGACAACGGCACCGGCGAGATCGATTCGGTGCAGACCAACGGCTTCGTCGACGCCGCGGCGTCGCTGGCGCGGTGGATGTCGCGCATGCCGGCCGAGCTCACGAAGAACATCGCGCTGATGATGCCAGGCGTCGCGCACGACGAGAGCACCGATTCGGACGCGTTCGACTGCCGCGGGGCCCCGGCGTTCTTTCTGACGTCCTCGGACTGGTCGTACACCGATTACACCTGGCACACGAACCGCGACACCTACGACAAGATCAACTTCGACAACGTGAAGCGGAACGCGACGCTGGTCGCGATGTTTGCATACCAGGCCTCGGAAGACCCGGCGTTCGTGTCGCGAGCGCGCCGGGTGCCGCCGACCGATTCGCGCACCGGACAGCCGCAGCGCGTTCCGTCCTGCGAGACGCCGCCGCGCACTTTTTCGGCGTCACAGCGGCCATAGGGCTTCCCGGAGAAGCATCAGAGTCGCGTCGGCGACTCGGGATCATGACTTGGCAGGTAAGCGACGCCGCTTTCGACCAGCGAGAGCACGCGACGCAAGGTGACGTGGTGGTGATCGACCTCGGCGATGAAGCCTTGATCGCGCTGCGCTTCCAGCGCCGGAAGATCATATGTCACGTCACCGGCAAGCAGCACGTCGCTTTTCCCGCCGCCCCGCCGGACGAGGAAACTCGTGTGGCCGACGCTGTGCCCCGGTGTTGGAAGGGCAATGACCGACCCGTCGCGCGTCACTGACCAGCTGCCCGGAAAGCCGTGGAGCGCGGGTCCGTCGAAATCGAAGACGTTGGGCGCGAACCCGCGATGCACGGGGGCCACGAGCGGCCGCATCAAGCGGCCGGGGAACCGCGACACCGGACCCCACTCGGCACGAGCAACCCAGACGCGCCGGGAATCAAACGCGTCGAGCCCCCCGACGTGGTCGCCGTGGAGATGAGTGAGGACCACTCGATCGAAGTCGCCCGGCGCGAAGCCGCGGCGCGCGAGCTCCGGGACCAGCGCCCGATCCGGCGAGATCTGGAAGGTGGTTCGCGTCACGCCGCCGCCCGCTCCCGGGCGAGCGCCGGCGTCGATCAGCACGCGCTCAGTGCCCGTGTCGACGATCCAGGCCCACATCGGTAGTGGCTGCGTGAAGTGCGGATCGCGCCAAAGACGGCGGATGAGGCCGAGCGGACCGCCGTGGTTCGGACTGCCTTCGAGGAATGTGGGCTTGAGCCGCAGCGTGCCCGTGGTGACGGCGGTGATCTGCATGGACGAATCTCCCGTGCGCGAATAGCTTCTAGTAAGCCAGGTTGACCAAAAGGTCAACTAGGTAGACCAAATACTAAACCAGGATGACTAAGTGTCAAGGTCGCGCCGCCGCACGTGGGAAGAGCTCCGGGGAGAGATGGTGAGCTCGCCGGCCCGCGCCGTGGCCACGCTGTACCGGCGCTTTCAAACCGCGGCGAACGACGCCTACGCGCGTCGCGGTTGGAAGGACGCCACGTTGTCCCACGTCCAATTCCTGACCGAGATGGACGAGGAGGGAACCCGCCTGTCTGACCTCGCCTCGGCCCTCGGGACGACCAAGCAATACGCCGGCAAACTGGCCAAAGACCTGGAGTCCAAGGGATTCATTACGCTCACCGGCGACCCCACCGACCGCCGCGCGATTCTCGCGAAACCGACGGCTCGCGGCCGGGCATTCTACGAGGACGCGTGCGACGTGCGGACCGAGCTCGAATCCGACTTTCTCTCGAGGCTGTCGCCGTCCCGCGTGACGACGTTCGTCGCGCTGCTCGATGACCTGGTTGGTCCGCAGCGACAGTGACGATCGTGCCGCCGCGCGTGTCTGGGCGACTTCCGCCGCCCTCCATCCCAAACCAGATTCTACCGGCCTTTCACCGTCCACGAGGTACCGTCGTGCCTCAGCACACCCGAACATCGGCGGAGCGCGCCAAGCCGCTGATCCCTCTCGCGATCTGTTTCGTAGTCTTCGCCGCCTCGGCGAGCGCTCAGTCCCACACCCTCGTTGCGCTCAGTCACAGCGATCACACGGTGAACGAGGTGGACCCGGTCTCCGGGAAGATCCTTCACAAGTTCACCGCCGACGATCAGCCGCACGAAGGCATCGCGTCGCCCGACGGGAAGACGTTCTACGCGGCGGTGCCGAACGGACCGCACGTCGTGATCCTCGAGACCGCCGGGTTCACCGAGACGGCACGCATCGAGTCGCCGTTCTTCAAGTCGTCACGCGCGAACGGCTCGGCGTCGCCGCACGGCATCGCGCTCACTGGTGACGGCGGCAAATTGTACGTCGGCCTGGAGAACGCCGACATTCCTGGCATCGTCGTCTACGACACGAAGACGAACAAGGTGCTTCGTAAGATCGACGTCGTGCTCCGCGGCGGCCATTTCCTGGCGATTCAGCCCGGCACCGATAAGCTCTATTACCCGATGCGCGACGACAATCGCGTGCTCGTCATCGACACGAAGACCGATGCGATCACGAAGATCATTACGGTGAACGGCGGGCCCGTCGGCGTCGGCTTCGCGCCCAACGGCGAGGTCTGGATTCATTGCGACGGCGATGGATCGGTAGCGGTGATCGACGGCAAACGCGACTCGGTCGTAGCAACGCTCAAAAATCTTGGGCAGGGCCCCGGCCGTATGGCGGTCTCACCCGACGGCAAGTGGGCGGCGTCGACACATGGCACATCGCAGGATGTCGCGCTCATCAACGTTGGCACGCGCGACGTCGCCGCCACGATCAAACTGGGTCGAGGGCCGGGATTCCCCGTCTTCTCGCCCGACGGCTCGAAGCTTTACGTAATGAACGTCGGTGAAGGAGACGTCGCGGTGATCGATACGAAGTCGATGGCCGTCACGGCTCGCCACAAAGTGGGGAGCGATCCGTTCGGCGGCGGAATTCTCATTCGCAAATGAGAGAGCGCCCGAACGGTCGTTACGCCGTTCGAGCGCTCCGGGTCCTGAGAGCGACCGTTACCGCTTGATCGTCGCCTTGGTCAGCTGACCGATCGCGCCGAGCGTCGTTTGCGCCGACGTCAAGCCGAGCATGAAGTCCTTGTCGGTGAACGTGGTCAGCACGTCGGTCGGTTGGTGGTGCGTAGGATCCCAGTTCCCGCCGATCTGCGAGCCGCGCTCGTTCTCGCGCAAGCTCAGCGACGGCACGAGATCCTTGAACGGATCCGAATCCGTGTTCGTCATGTGCGGCCCGACGGATGCCGGATAGTGCGTGGCGTACTTCTCGTTCGCGCTGCGCCAGAAGAACGCCATCTTCATCGCGTCGTCGGCAAACTTCGACGTGATCGCGAACTCGATGTTGATATCGGCCTCGGGCCGCTGTTCCGGCGCGAGCTTGCCGTCGGCCGTCGGCGGTCCGTGATCGACCATCATCATGTCGTGCTGGATCATCCCGAGCCACTTGGGTTCGGGGTATTTGCCCGATCCCGCCGGACTCTCCTTGCCCTGCATCGGTCCGCGTTGGTCGGCGTAGGCGCGGGCACCGTTGAGACCCGTCTCCTCGTTGTTCCAAAGCGCGAAACGAATCGAGCGTTCCGTTTGAACATCGGGCTGACTAAAAATGCGCGCCAGCTCCATGACGATGGCCGAGCCGGATGCGTCGTCGTTCACTGCTTGTCCCCAGCCGATGCCGTCCATGTGGCCGCCGAGGATGTACATCTCATTCGGATACTTGGTGCCGACCTTCATGCAGATCACTTCCTGGCGCTGGCCCGGTGTGGTCGGCTCCATGTTGATCGCGCGAATGGCAGGATCAGGCTGCGCCAGCGAGTCGTTGTTCACGCCGCGTTCCCGCATGTCGCTGAAGATGCGGCTTCCGCCCGGGCCGTTGCCCGGGCGACCGCGGCCGTTCGGCGACGGCGTGTTGCCGCGGCCACCCCGACCCGCGCCCCCGCGGCCGGCGGGCGGTGGCGGATTGTACTCGTACGTGATGCGCTCGACGTTCTGGCAACCATAGCTCTTGAGCTGTGCCTCGATCCAGTCCACGGCGTCGCGGTTGCGCTTGGTACCCTGACGGCGATCGCCGAACTGGGCCAAGCCCTTGATGGTCGCCTTGTACTTCTCGAGATCGAGGCGCGAAACGAGCACGCCAACGGGATCATACGAAGTGTCGGCTTGCGGAGTGGCGTTGTTCTGCGCGTTCGCCGTTCCAACGCAGATCACCGCGAGGCCACAGAGGGCGGCCAGAAATGACGTCGATCTCACAGTCGCTCCGAGGGTGGAAGTGTGACGAGTCACAGATTCTACGCTCGGAGCCCGCAATGTGCTACGCCGCGCTAGGGCGTGGGGCGGCCGGGCGGCTTCGGCCCGAGCAGGTACTCCGTCGGCGGTTCGGCGCCGAGAAGGTTCTTGACGAAGTAGTCCCAGCGGCGCCGGGCCATGTAATTCGCCTCGGCGGCATAGCCGTGTGCCTGGTTCGGCAGCATGAGCAGATCGAAATCCTTGTTCGCCTTGATCAGTGCGTCGACCACGAGATAGGTGCTGGAGGGCGGCACGTTGTCATCCATCGTACCATGGGCGAGCAGGAGCTTGCCCTTGAGATTCTTGGCGACGAGCTGGTTGGCCTGATTGTCGTAATTCGAGCTTCCGTCGGGTCGGGATAGCAGAAGGCCCTGGTACCGCTCGCCCCAGTCGTCTTCGTACGAACGATTGTCATGATTCCCCGACTCGGAGATTCCGACCTTGAAGAAATCGGGATACCGGAACATCGCGTCGGCGGTCGCGAATCCGCCGCCCGAGTGGCCGTAGATGCCGGCGCGGTCGATGTCGATCCACTTGTACCGCTGCGCCAACTCCTTCATTGCTGCGACCTGATCGGGCAGCGTGTTGTCGCCCATGTTGCCGTAGTAGAAATCGTGGAATGATTTCGAGCGGAACGGCGTCCCCATGCCGTCGACCTCCACGACGACGAAGCCCAGATCGGCCAGCGCGTGCTGGTCGCCTAGCGCCGGATAGAACATCCTGGTCGGGACAGAGCCGGTTTGCGGCCCCGGATAGATCGAGTTCACGATCGGGTACTTCTTTGTCGAATCGAAACGAGTCGGCAAGTACATCAGGCCGTACAGGTCCGTCTTGCCGTCGCGCGCCTTGACCGTGATTTGGACCGGCGCTTTCCACCCCGAAGCGAGCAGGCGCGATACGTCGAGCGAATCGACAGCCATCACCAACTTCCCCGCCGTGTCTCGCACCACCGTTTTCGTCGGAAGATCCGGCCGGGAGTAGGTGTCGACGATGTAGCGACCGGACGGAGACATCGTGGCAAAATGCGTCGCGTTTTCCGGGGTGAGGAGCCGCGTGGCGCCGCGGTCGAGTCCCACTCTATATAGGAAGCTGAAGTAGGGATCTCGTCCGGCTTCTTTTCCTACGCCGAGGAAATACGCGGCGCGACTCCGTTCGTCGACGTGGAGGAGCGCCGTGACGTTCCCGTTGCCGGCAGTGATCTGACGCTTGAGACGGCCGGTCGACAAGTCGTAGAGATAAAGTTGTCCCCAGTCGCTTCGCTCGGAGTACCAGATGACTTCATTCGACGCGGGCATCACGTGCCAATTGTTGCGCTGCGTGCCCGTTTCGATTTGCGTGGGCGAAGTCTCATCGAGCACGTCGCGAACGTCGCCGGTTCTGGCATCCGCCACGCGTAGCGTCACGCGCTTGTGGTCGCGCGTGGACGAAATGAACGCGAGATGCGAGCCGTCGGTGTACCACTCGACATCGGCCAGTTCGCCGTCGGAGCAGTCGACGTCGTCGCAGCGCGACGACCGATGTTGGTCGGGAGGCATCTTCAGCCGGACGACATTCGGCGTCGGTCCGCTCACATCGATGATCACTCGCTCGATCATCGTGACGATGCTGTCTCCAGGGAGAGGGTACTTCCACGCTTCGAGCGCGGGGTGGCCGACCTGCGTCCGCACGAGGTACATCTCGCCGACGCGACGCTGATCCTGCTGGAAGGTCGCGATCTTCTTCGAGTCCGGTGACCAGGTCAACACCGCGGCGTCGCTGTGCTTCCACCCGGCGTTGTCGGTCGCGTAGCCGAAGTTCTCGACCCCGTCGCGTGTGAGCTGCGTTTCACGTCCGGTCGCGACGTCACGCATCCAGAGATTCCAGTCGCGAATGAACGCGGCGCGCTTGCCGTCCGGCGAGAGGTGTTCGGGCGCGCTCGGCGGCGGCGTCGTGATGGAGTCGCACGCGTTGGACGACAGATCGCAGCGAGCTCGCCGCCGTCCGATCGCCGCGTTGAGCGTACGTCCGTCATTGGACAGCGAGACGCGAGCCCGCGTCGTCTTGAGCGAATCGGCCGCGTTGCCGAGAACGGCACGCAGCGCCGCCGCGAGTCGCGTTTCGTCCAGGACGTTCGACCGGGCTTTTCGTGCCGGATCGACGATCACGAGCTCGACGCCGGTCCGCATCGGCGCTCGGAACCAAAGCCGCTCGTCGCCGAGCCAAACGGGCGTGAACATTGACCCGTACACGAGCTGGTTCGCGTTGAACGGCATGAACTGCTCGGCCCGCGCGTAGTCGGCGGCCGTGACGACGGATCGTTGCGCGAGCGCGGGCGCCGCCGGCGCGAGCATGAGCAGCACAAGCGCCAGAAGCGTTTCTTGTCGTGACGTCATGAGGAATGAATGGGTGGATCAGCGAGCCACATGCTGTCGGGCAGCTTCGTACCGAGGCTTGAGGAATGAATCGGCCGATCGCCATGAGCGTTCCACGACGGCGTAATGCGCGGCCGCGCTGTCGCGCTGATGATCCGCGTCGAACAAGCGCGCGAGCGTTTCGTGGAGCTCGGTACGGGTGACGTAGAGTCCCGCGCCCTCGATCCCGCCGTGCAGAGCCGCCTGAACGAGCGGAATGGCTTCCTTCGGCCGCTTCAACGAAAGCGCGGTTTGAGCAATCTCATAATTGATTCTGGTGTAGCCGAACGTCGGCGAGTGAATCGCGGCACGAAACTCGGAGAGCGCGGCCTCGTCGTGGTGTGCACGTGAAAGCAGCAGGCCCCGCACGAAATGATGGATCAATGGATCGCGCGGGAACGGGCTTCCGCGGCCAAGAGTCTCGATGCTGTCCACCAGCCGGCGCGCGCGCAGCGTGTCGCCGCCGGCGACCGCGGCGGTCGCCGAGAGTGTCAGCGCCCACGTCCGACTTCGAGCGCGGAGCCCCGCCGGCGCGTTCACGCTGTCCGTTCTCGTTCGCGCGTCGGCGCTCACACCAGTTCCGGGCCCGTCCCCGTCGCCCGGCGGCCGGATCCCGGCGAATACATCCGCGGCGGCGAGCGGATGGCCGCTCTCCATGTCGAGCACACCGTCGAGAAACGGATCGCGAGGCATGCCCTTTCGAACGACAGCCAACTTCGGAACCTTCCCTTCGCGCGCCAGCGCGAGCGCCTCGCGATAGCGGCCTTCCATGCGGAGGGCGATGACGCAGAACCAGCGGTACAGCAGGAGTGTGCCGCCATCCGCGGTGGCAAGCCCGGTTTCACACGCGGCGTCG
>Ga0310811_10004084_pt1 | contig 18386 bp, 15 predicted proteins | sample YCmetagenome_FD_207642 | JGI IMG/M metagenome (GOLD analysis project Ga0310811, IMG submission 207642) | Soil microbial communities from experimental microcosm in Duke University, North Carolina, United States - YC | ecosystem: Engineered > Artificial ecosystem > Soil microcosm > Unclassified ...
TCGCCATGACGCCCGGCTCGACACCCAACGCCACGCTGGCCGAGCACATCCCCGGCCTGCGCCACCTCATCTGCGACGCACACCACCGCCCGGCCACAGACACCGAGCACGACGACTGGACACGATCGGTCCGCGCGGCCATCTCCGAAATGACGACAGAGCGCGCCGGAGTCGGCGCGCGCCTGATCCTGGTGATCGATCAGTTCGAGGAAGTGTTCGCACTCTGCGACGACGACATCGAGCGCCGGGCGTTCATCAGCACTCTGCACGCCGCCACACGTGGCCCAGACTCCCCGGCGTTGGCCATGCTGGGCATGCGGGCGGACTTCTACGGTGACTGTCTGGAGCACCTGCCGCTGCTCGAGGCCCTGCAGCACCGGAGCTTCGTGTTGGCGCCGATGACGACGAAACAGCTGCGACAGGCGATCACCGGACCGGCCCGGGCCGCTGGTCTGCGGATCCAGCCGCATCTGGACGACCAGCTCATCCAGGACGCGGGAATCTCCCCCAACCCCCGCACCCGCGGCGACTCGGGCGTCCCCTCGGGCACGTTGCCGCTGCTCTCGCACGCGCTGCGCGCGACCTGGCAGCATCGCCGTCACGGCCAGTTGACCATCGCCGGATACAAAGCCACGGGCGGCATCCACGGCGCGGTCACCCAGACCGCCGAACGAGCCCTCGCCGAACTCACCCCCGTCGGCCAGGGCGCCGCGATGAATCTGCTGCTGCGTCTGATCCGTGTCGGTGAGGACCACACCCAAGACACCCGGCGCCGGTGCGACACCCACCAGCTACTCGAGCAAGCCCGCGACCGCCAGGCGACCGCTCAAGCGCTGGAAGCCCTGGTCCAGGCACGGCTGGTCAGCGTCGACACCGACACCGCCCAGATCACCCACGAAGCCCTGCTGCGGGTGTGGCCACGACTGCGCAGACAGATCGACGAGCACCGCGCGGTCCTGCTCGGCCTCCAGCATCTGGAGGACGACGCACAGGCCTGGGCCGCGCGCGACCGTGACCACTCCAGGCTCTACCGGGGCGATCAGCTCGCCGACGCCCAACAGTGGACCTACGACACAGACACCGACGGCGCGGGACCCAGCGCGCTCGCGCGCGAGTTCCTCGACCACGCCGTGGCCGCGCGTGACGGCGCCGCCGCCGACACCGCGCGCCGAGTCGCCCGCGATCGCCACGTACGCACCGCCATCGCGGCACTCGCGGCATTCGGACTCGTCTTAGCAACTGTTGCGATTGTCGCCGGTGTCAAAGCCTCCAACCGCGAGGACGACGCCAACTTCGCCAACGTCCTCGCCCAAGCCGACCGGCTCCAAGCCAGCGACCCGTCCTTGGCCGCCCAACTCGACCTGGTCGCCCACCGCATGCGGCCCAACGACAACGAGGTAGCCGGGCGAATCCTGTCCACCCAGAACACGCCGCTCGCGGCGACGCTGCCTGGCAACGGCAACGCCGCCATTGACTACACCGGCTTCAGCCCCGACGGGCGGGCGCTGGCCACAGCAAGCAACTCAATCCAACTCTGGGACCTCACCGCGCGTGAACACCCCCGGCCGGCGGGCCCTCCGCTGGCCGCCGGCGACAGCTACGTCAGCACTGCGGCATTCACCCCCGACGGACACCTCCTCGCGTCCACAGGCGGCGATGGGACCCTGCGCATCTGGGATGTCACCCAGCTCGACCACCCAGCACGGCGAGCGGAAATACCCGAAGGACACGGGTCCTCGTCTCTACTTGCGGTCGACCCCAACGGTCACCTAGTGGCCACCGGAGGGTCCGACGGCACCGTGACCCTGTGGGACATCACTGACCCCGCGCGGCCGCGTCCACCAGGTCCACCACTGGCCGGCCACACAGGGATCGTGCGCGCGATCGCGTTCAGCCCCGACGGACACACCCTCGCCGCCGGCGGCGACGACCACACCATCCTGCTCTACGACATCACCGACCCCACCCACCCGCAGCGGGTCGGCCCAGCCCTGCAAGGCCACAGCGAAGGTCTGCGATCGGTCGCCTTCAGCCCCAACGGACACCTACTGGCCAGCGCCGGCGACGACAAAACCGTCCGACTGTGGAACGTCACCAACCCAACCCAGGCAACCCCCCTCGGCGCACCCTTCGGCGACCAGAAGGGCTCGATCTGGTCGGTCTCGTTCAGCCCCGACGGCCGCACCCTCGCTAGCGGAAGCCAAGACGGCACCACCAAGCTGTGGACCATCACCGACCCCGCCTCACCGAGCCAACTCGGCTCCGACCTCTTCAGCCGCACCGGCGGGATCTACGCCATCGGGTTCAGCCCGGACGGCCACCACCTGGCCACCGGCGGCGACGACGGCACCACCCAGCTCTGGACCCTGCCCACCACAGTCCTGGCCGGACCCACCTCGCGGGTGTTCTCCATCGCGTTCACCCCCGACGGACACACCCTCGCGGTCGGTGACCACGACCACAGCATCTGGCTATGGAGCGTCACCGACCCCCACCACCCCGCCGTCCTGGCACCACCACTGATTGCACACGACGGCATCGTCACCAAGATCGCCTTCAGCCCCGACGGCCACACCCTCGCCAGCTCCAGCGGCGACGACCACACCACCCGGCTCTGGGACCTCACCGACCCCGCACACCCAGCCCCCATCGGGGCACCGATGCCCCAACACACCCAGTACGAAGCCGCGCTGGCATTCACACCCGACGGCCGCACCCTGGTCACCAGCGCCACCGACACCAGTGTCCAACTGTGGGATGTCACCGACAGAACCCGCCCGACCCCCATCGGGAAGCCCATCGCCGAACATCGCGACTTCGTCCAGAACGTGGCCATCAGCCCCGACCCAGCACGAACCGTCCTCGCCGTCGCCAGCTACGACGGCACCATCACGCTCTGGAACATCACCAACCCGACCCACCCGCAATCTTTCGGCGCGCCCATCCAACCCGACTCCGGCAAGGTCCGAAACCTGGCCTTCAGCCCCGACGGACACACCTTGGCCACTACCGGAGAGGACAAGACCATCCACTTATGGGATGTCACGGAGCCCGGTAAGCCCGCGCCGATCGAAACGCTGCTCGGACATCACGGTGCCGTACTGGATGTCGCGTTGACCCCGGATGGGAAGGCCCTCGCCAGCGGCGGGGCCGACAAGACCGCTCGTGTGTGGAGCTTCGGCAACTCGGAACCCAGTTCGCTACCCCTGGCCGGTCACACCGGAAGGGTCACTGGGGTGAGGTTCAGCCCCGAGGGGACGATCCTCGCAACGGGAAGCGATGACGACACCGTCCGGCTCTGGGATCTATCACTCGGCGACTCAGCCACCCGCATCTGTTCGACCACACAGGGCGCGCTGAGTGCCGATCAATGGAACCAGCTCCTACCCCAACTCCCGTACGCGCCGGCGTGCTCCTGATTCGTCACGCAATGCGAGTCACCAGGAGGCGGGACCGTCTCCTGGTGACCAGGACGGAGCTACCATGGTCAACTGCGTCCCCGGCTCCGCCGGGCCAAAGCCAGCGGAGGTAGTGATCAGCGGACGTATCTGCCTGGTGTCGCACAGGCTCGGCGGCATCAGCGGGGTCAGCCTCGAAGCCGCGAAGTGGCAGAGCGCTTTCGAAGGACTTGGCTGGTCAGTCACCCGGGCGGCGGGGGAGTTCTTCGACCACCAGGACGGCGACGTGATCGCCCCGGGCCTGTGGTCACTCAAGCCCGGTGACGACCCGCCGCCAGTTGACCACACCACGATCACGCGACTTCTCGACACCCACGATGTCCTGGTACTCGACAATGCCGGCTCGCTGTGGACCGCGCCTGAGGCATCAATGGCCTGGGAAGGTCACGCCCTCGACGCCGGGATTCCGACCATCGTGCGGCATCACGATCCACCTTGGCAGGGAGTACCGCTGCGGGAGGTACCACCGGACACGATCCCGCTGCACCACCCGAGCCACCTCCACGTGGTGATCAACCAGCTCACCTACGACGAGTTCGACAAACGCTGGCCGCGGCTGCGTCAAGCTGGTGCCCTACGGATCGTGCACAACCTCGTCGACGCCGCCGCGCTACTCGGCGGCGACCGCGACGCCACCCGCAAGCATCTGGGCGTCGGCGCCGAGGAGATTCTGCTCGCGCATCCCGCGCGAGCGATCGGCGCGCGCAAGAACATCCCCGGCGCCGTCGAGTTCGCACGAGCTCTGGATAAGGCACTCGACCGAACGGTGCGGTACTGGATCACCGATGGGTCAGAGGCGCTGTTCAACCCGGAGAACCTCCGGAAGTTCGCCCACGTGCGCGCCAACCAGGCCGCGCTCGATCAAGCACCCGGCCTCATCCGCGGCCAGGTACCGCGCCAAGCCGATCTCTACGCGGCCGCCGACCTGGTGATGCTGCCCTCAACCTGGGAAGGCTGGGGCCTGCCGGTCGTCGAGGCCGCCTGCGCTCGCAAGCTCATCGTCGCCGGCCCCTACCCCGTTCTCGAGGAGATCCGCCAGCTGGGCATGACCGTGCTCGATCCCAGCGAGATCGACAGAATCGCTGATCTCCTCACTGGCAAGGAGTCGGAGGAGAAGATCTTGGCCGCCAACCAGGACGCGGTGCGCGAGCACTTCGACCTCGCCACCCTGCCTGACACGCTCGCTGAGTTCTTGTCGATCAGCTCAACGCTGGCTTGAGCACACTCCGCTGGTAGTCCCGGTGACCGGTCCTCGGCGCCGGCGGCGATCAACGGTGGAACTTGTGATCGAAACGAGGATCGTCGGGGGAGTTGCCTACGCTGATCGACATGGGATGGGGCAGCGGGTGCGAGCAGAGTTGGAGCGGTGCCGTCGCCGAGCTGGTCGCCGCAGCCCAGGCGTTCCGGGCTGCTTTGCTCAGGGTGGCCGAGGAGGCCTGGCCCACCATGGACGTGCAGGCCCGCGAGGCCGCTCAGGCGGCGTCGCGGATGTTCTGGGACGCCGTGTCTGGCTTGCCGGCAGCGGTGGGCACGAGGCGCACCCGTAAGCTGGCCATTCTGTGGGAGAACGCGGCGGCGATGACGCTGTGGCATCACCGCAGTGTGTACGCCGACGCCGAACAGCTCGGCTTCACACTGCTGACACAACTGCCCGAGATGGGTGTGCCCCGCGGACGCCGGTGGCTGGAATTCCGCGACGCCAACAAGCACGCCGAACACCTCATCGACCGCGAGCTGCGTTCCACTGGTCAACGCGGGGCTGTGATGCGCGCGGCCGAGGCCTTTAACTCACGCCGGGAGGCAGGCAGCGAAGCCGCGCTCGCTGCCGCGGTAGCGGCCGCCGCGGCCGACCCACCCGTAACCGACACCGATAAGACTCACCCCCACAAGACAACGTGGCCGGCTCGCCGGCGGCGGCGGACCGGGCCACGCGACCGCGGCCCCATCGCCGACCAGGCCGAGCTGCGATGGCGGATACGCGCAGATCTGAGCAACCTGCGCCTGGAAGGGGCCCTCATCGGCGGCCCGATAGAGCGGGAAGCGGGACGCAAGTTCGAGCCTTGGCTGACAGATACGCTGATCAGCTTGGACGAGCCGCTGCCGGTCAGCGAGCTTCAGCAGATCGCCGACGAGTGGCGTCAACGGCGCCACCCCTACCGTCACGACCCGGAATGGGCAGACATCATCATCGTCGACCCCATCCCGCGCCAGCCCGTAACCCGCCGCTGGAGGCGGCGACACGGCGACGAACCAACACCACCTCTGTCCGAAGGACAAGTCTCTTGAGCAAGCCACGTCTGAGCAGGCCGCTCCCGAACATGTCACCGGTGGGCGGGTGGGACATTGCGTGTCGGCAGAGGGCCTGGGCGTTGGAGCCACGATCCCAGTTTCTGAAGAGAGAATCAGGGTGTCTCGATACTCTGAGTTCGCAATAATCGACAGCTATGAGCCAGGCTGATCGGCGTCGCTGGGACGAGGACATTCGCCGTGAGCGCGACGACGAGGAGGTACTGCGCTGGCGCAGAGACGACGACGAAGAAGAGCAACGGCGTCGACGAGATGACGAGGACATCCTGCGCCGGCGCCGCGACGATGAGGAAGACCGACGGCGTCGATGCCGCGAGGAGCACGACCGACGGCGGCAAGAGCGCGACATCTCCCGGCATGTGCCTGGCGCCGGCGGAAGAAGCGATGACGTTCATCTGCGCGGCCCTGACCGGACTTCCCGAAGACAGCCTCTCGCGCCGCCGTCAGGACGCCGTCGCGGGGCCACTCCGGCGGGCCCGGGAACCTGGATGCTCGGACTGAGCGTGCGCCAGTTCATCCTGGTTTGGCTGCTGTTCCTCGCCGTCTTGCTGCTCGCGTCCGCGCGACACGGCGCATGATGTCAACGGCAGCTTGAGTTCTAGTCAACGTCGCAACAGTGGCTGACTCGGCGAGGCTAGCAACTGCATGAACAGATCCGCTGGCGCATGATCGTCGAGCACCAGTCTGGGGCGTCTGTTGATCTCGTCTTCGACTGCGAGCAGATGCCTCGGCCCGTGCACAGCGAGGTCGGTCCCCTTCGGAAAGTACTGCCGGAGCAAGCCGTTGGCGTTCTCGTTCGAACCGCGCTGCCACGGCGCGTGCGCGTCACAGAAGTAGACCGGGACCCCGAGCGCGGCGGTGATCTCGTTGTGCCGAGCCATCTCGGTGCCCTGGTCCCAGGTGATCGACCGCAGCAACGAGGCCGGGAGATCGCTCATCCGCTCGACCATGGCAGCCAACAGCGTCTGCGAGTCATGGACGGGAAGGTGCAGCAGACGGATCATCCGGGTCCGGCGTTCCACCAGCGTCCCGATGACCGACCCGTGCTTCTTCCCGACGATCACGTCTCCCTCCCAGTGACCGGACTCGGACCTGTCCGCCGGGTCGAAGGGACGATCGCGGATCGAACGCATCGGCTGTGCGAACCGGGGGCGCCGCCGCTCGAGCTTCTGCTGGGCACGCCGGTGATCGCGACCAGTCCGCAGCGGCGAGCGGTGCGTGGAAACCACCTTCGACGGCCGGGTCAGCTTGAGCCCGGGCTGGTAGATGGCCTGGTAGAGGCTCTCGTGGCACAACCTCATGCTGGGATCGTCCGGGTAGAGCGCTCGCAGATGTCGGGCGATCTGCTGGGGGCTCCAGCGCTCACCCAACTTCTCGCCGACGAGGTCCCGGAGAACGGCATTGGACTCCAGGCGACGCCGGTGATGGCGGGCCCGACGAGCCACAGCCTTGCGATGGGCCTCGAAGGGACGGTAGCCGTCCCTTCGTCCGTTGCGGCGCAGCTCCCGGGAGATCGTCGAGGGTGCGCGGCCCAATCGCCGGGCGATCGCGCGCACACTCAGACCCTCACGGTGCAGATCGGCGATCTCGAAACGCTCATCCTGCGACAGATAGCGAACGCTGATCTCGCGCACGGCAAGACGATCCAGCGCCGGAACGAACCCAGCCACGACTCCATGGCGGTAGGTCTTGTACCCACGCGACCAGTTGTTCCCGGAGGTGCGCGACGCTCCAACCTCTCGGGCGGCGGCGCTGATGCTCCATCCCCGAGCACGCAACTCCATGAACCGCCGGCGCTTGGCCGATTGGGGCCGCCGGCCCGGGCCCTTCTTGACACGACGAGTCGAAGACAACACAACCTCCAGAACGATCAAGGAAGTGTTGCGACGCGCGCTAGAAACCGCCAAGCCGAAAACTGACCAGGTAGCGGCTTTGCCGCGCGGTGGTCAGTATTGGGCTGCCGTCGACACATGAGTCCTGGCACCGTCAGTGCATCGCACCGGCGCCAACGCGGTGAGTATCTCGGCGCCCGACCGGTGGAGGCCGCCAGCTCGGCCGGCGTCCCATGGGCGCGGGGGTGGTCCATGTCGTTGGCGGTGATGCAGCGAAGCGGTAATGCGGTTTTGCGGCGGTGGGTGGCATAATCGAGATATGAGCGGATGGCACGGCTACTTGGGGGTGCAGCGGCGCGGCGTGATCGCGCTGCCCGCTGAGGTGCGCCGCCGGTTGCATCTCGATGAGCCGGGTGCTCAGGTTGAGGTGATCGAGCGTGAGGACGGGGTGCTGGAGCTGCGGCCGGCGTTGCCGGTGCCGGCCGAGCAGGCATGGTTTTGGACCGAGCATTGGCAGCGCCGCGAGCGCGAGGTAGACGAGCACGTGGCCGCCGGTCGAGTGCGGGTGCACGACTCCACCGAGGACTTCCTGGCCCATCTCGACGCGCTTGACCGGTAGGTCGGGTGAAGTTCGAGACGACACCGGCGTTCGATGCGGACTACCGGCGCCTGGCCGCCGACCACGCCACGACGTTCCGGGAGATAGTTCGGGAGAAGTTCGCCCCCGCCTGTGACGCGTTCGCGCGGGATCCTTCCACTGCTTGGCCGCGGTCGTTGCGGGTGAAGTCGGTGCGTGGCGCGCCCGGTGTGCTCGAGATGACCTGGTCGTTCGCCAGCCCCGATGGCCGGGCCACCTTCGAGCTGATCACCGTGGAGGGCGAGCTTCGGTGCCGCTGGCGCCGCGTCGGTGATCACCAGGTCTTCAAGAATCCGTAAGGCACGCGGCGTCCACCACAGCAGCCGTCGTGTGCCGGCTGGGGTTTCCCGCACCGCCGGCCTGGTGTCTTTACTAGCGGAGTTCCGCGACGCCGAGTTCGCTGGCGACGACGGGGATGGCGACGTCGAGTACGCGTTCAACCTGGCCGAACGTCAGGTCACTCTCGAGAACGTCGAAGTGCTCGGCGAGGGCGTCGAAGGAATCCAGCAGATGCCATGGACCACGTCGATGCGACCGGTCGTGGTCCTGGGTGGTGAACGCGACCACGTAGGCGATGATCGCGGGCCAGCACCGGCGCAAGGTCGCGACGTCCATCTCGCGGCGGAGACCGCCGTCGTCGAGGTCGTCGGAGTCCCAGTCGAGCTCAGCGTCGATGGCGTGATCCCGAGCCAGCACGAGTTCGGGAAGGTGTGGGTGGATTCGCTCGATCTCGCGGACGATCGCCCCCAGGCTTGCGCCTACCCCGAATCCGGCCAGCGCTGGCGGGCGCTGCTCGCGGTCGGGCAGCCAGATCCACCACCAGGAGGGGTTCGCCCACGCGCGGGCGGGCTCGAACAGGATCCCCGCGGATCTCAGCTGTGCGAGCAACGGCGTCCGCACTCCGTGACGACGGGCGCAGCTCAGCAGTGCCCCGACCGCGGCCCAGCCCGCTGGTGCCGCGGCGTCGACGTCGTGGAGACGGTCGATTCCCAGCGCCAGCCGGGCAGGGTCGGCGGGCCACACCACATCGCCGTCGAACACACACGACGGGCACACCCGTAGCGCGTCGGAGTCGGTGGGCGCGAGCAGGTGCGCTGCGGGGAACTCGTCCTCGCACACCCCACAGATGTCGTCGGCCTGGCTCAAGGTGATCGCGTCGCCGCGGGCCCGGCCTACACGCCGGTCAACCCGGCTCACGACGCCGCTGGCGCCGGATGCGCAGTCCCATTCCTCATCCACGACGCCCGCGCCACCCGCGGTGAGCAGCATCGGGAACGACACGTGCAACGCGGGAGCTACGGACAGGTCGTGGACGATCTCGTCGTCGGGATCGCCCTCGCCCCACCCGCCGCCGTCACGGCTGGCGCGGCTCAGGGCGAGTTGGACGGGCCCGGGATAGCTGAGCCAGCGACCCTCACGCGGTACCGGCTCGGCTTCGACCGGCCACCCGGCGGCACGGAACCGCGTGAGTATCCGCTGGTTGAGCCCGCGTGCCAGGATCGGGGTCTCCTGCCCTGACCCGCGAGGATCCAGCGGGCTCCGGGCGTCGGTGTAGGAGCGGCCCGTGCGCGCCGCGGCCTCGCGGGCCGCGCGTTTGGCTGCCCTCTTGCGTGTCATGTCCCCTCCTTGCGGCGGTTCCCACGCTCCACCACGGTTTGAGACATCACAGGGTGACGCGCGATTCGGGGAACCTTGTCCGCTGTACCGACACGGTTGGGCGCACATTCGGCGAGGGATCTGGCAGGCGCGAACTGCCGCTGCGAGCAGCATAGCCCGACCCACACCATTGCCCGGCCCGCGACTGTCGTTGACAGCGACACCGGCCCGAGCACCTCCAGCCACACACCATGGTGGTCCGCCACCACGATCCCGCGTTGGCGGCCCGGGGGCCGGGTCGTTGGACGCCGGTGCCCGGCCCCCTGGGCGGGAGACAGGTTGAGCTGAGATGACGAGCGCCTGCGCCGGTCTCCTGGCGCCATCCACGTGTGTACCAGCAGAACTTCACTGGTTGAGGGCCGGGAGGGTGGTGTTCTCACCGCGTGGCCCGGGGTGTGGGCGCGGTGACTCTGCCCGACGCCCCCGGCTCGGTCGATGCCCGCCGCCAGCGCCGATACGGGTGACCTCAGCGCACCGGTGCGGGCTGGCCAATGGCAGAGGGTCGAGGTCACGCCGATCGGGCCAGCGGCGGCCCCCGCCCTCGGCTCGGGGGTGTCGGGCTGGGCGAGTCACGCCCACCGCCGCACGCGGTGGGGCACCATCTCGGCCTGGTTCGACGCTGGTCCGGGGTGTTGCTCGCTTCGGTACTGAGAGGGCATTCGATCATGACCACAGAGTTCACCGTCGACCCGACCCTGACCGCGCGTCACGCCTCCTTGCCTGAGTTGGTGGCATTGCTGGAGGCTCAGCACACGCGCAAGTTCGATGTTGTCGCGGCCGCGAGCAAGCTACGCGCCGAGGCTGGGCAGCTGGTCGTCGCCGGCGCCGGCCAGAAGCTGATCAGCGCGGACGGGGTGTCGGACACCGATGTGACGCTGCGACCCACCGGGTCGGCCGACGGCGACCTCGCCGACAAGCTGGGGATCCCGGTCAAGTACCTCAGGCGTCTACGTGCTGAGGGCAAGACCGCGTTGTTCGATCACAACGTCAATACCTGGCTGCGCGAGCTCGGCGACTACAAGCTGTTCACCCGCGCCCTGGTCAATCCCGGTGAGAACAACGGCGTGGCCCGCGCGCTGCTGTCCGCCTCCTACCGGGTCATCGACAACCTGGACGTGCTGTACACCGTCCTGGATGGGATACGCGCGGCCGGTGTGCCGGTGGAGATCACCCAGTGCGATCTCTCCGAGACCCGCATGTACGTCGCGGTGTCCTGCCCCGCCATAGCCCAGCACGCACCACGGCTACTGGCTGGCTACACCTCCCCGTTCTCCGGCGCCCGGGGCGCGGAGAACCCCGTGGTCTGGGCCGGGTTCATCGTGTCCAACAGCGAGGTGGGAGCGGCCCGCACGACCATCACCCCACGGCTGACCGTGGAGGTCTGTTCGAACGGGCTGACCATGACCGCCGATGCGCTGCGCGCCACTCACCTCGGGGCGCGGATGGACGAAGGTGTCATCCGCTGGAGCGCCGACACCCGCCGCGCGGAGATCGACCTGATCTCCCGCCAGGCCCGCGACGCGGTGACCACGTTCCTCGATGCCGACTACGTACGCGCCAAACTCGCCGAGATCGAACGGGACGCGACCGTCGAGATCACCGCCCCGCAGGCCACGATCGAACACGTCGCCGACCAGCTGCGGTTCACCAGCGGGCAGCGGGACAGTGTCTTCGCCCACTTCATCAAGGGCGGCGACACGACCTCCGGTGGCGTGCTGCACGCGGTCACCTCCGCCGCGCAGCTCGTCGCCGACGCAGACGACGCCTACGCCATGGAAGCCGCCGGGATGCGCGCGATGAGCCTGGCTGCCGCCCACGCCACCGGCCGCCGCTGACACATCGCGGGTCGCGGTCCCCGCCCTGGGCGGGTGCCGCGACCCTGCATTGGCGAACAAGCCGGCCGCTCGTTCGCCGACTGGAGTTCACCGGGGCCCAGGTCCATCGAGTAACAGCACGAACACTGCCACGCCGTTCCACAGCGGAATAGGTGGAACAGGTGGAACAGTCAGTGTTCAGCCGGAAGCGACAGACATCTGCGACTTCACTGGTCACGCCCCAGGGGCGGCAGCCGCCACGGCGGCCGGAGAGCCTGCGTCGGGCAGCCTGAGCTTCAGCATCCTGAGGAAGTACGTGAGTCGGCTCGGGGTGTGACCAGCGCGCGGCGGCCCGGGTCGGGACAGCGCACCTTGGCGGCACGTCACCGGGGCCGGCGCGATGAACCCCGCCCGACCCGCGCCGGGTGAACCAACCCCCGCGCCCCGCCAGATCGGTGGGCATCAACCGGGTGGGTTGGTCCACGCCGTGGCGGGTGAGCCGGAACCCCCGCCCGTCCCGTCGCGTGCCGCCGGGCGGGGCGTGTCCCACCCGGGACACCCGCCCGACCGGGCGACGCCCGGTCTTGCTCGAGGAGGTCTGATCCATGACAAACACCCAACCCGGCACCGAAACCGGCACCCAGGTCAGCGAGTCGCCTGCCGGCGCCGAACACGAGCGTGGGCTCGGTGAGCTGCTCATGGTGGCGCCTGAGTCGCTGGTGATCGGCGCGAATGCCCGTCGAGACGTGGTGCTGGATGCCCACTTCTGCAAAGACGTAGCTGAGAGGGGAGTTCGCGAGCCGATCGCCGTCCGGCGAGACTCCGATGGCCGGTTGATCGTCCGCAAGGGGCAGCGGCGTGCGCTCGCCGCGTGCCGGGCCGGCCTGTCCGTCGTGCGGGTGTTCGTCGAGCCTCCACCGGACACCGATCAGGACGATACCGCTGCACAGGTTGACCGGCTGGTTGACCAGTATGGGGAGAATTTCCACCGGGCGCCGATCTCGGAGGCTGATGAGGCCCAGGTGCACCAGCAGCTGCTCGACCTGGGGCTATCGGCGGGGCAGATCGCCCGCCGTACGCACATCCCGGCCAAGCGGGTGCGCGCGTTGCACGCGGTCAACACCAGCCCGATGGCGCGGGCCGCGCTCGCCGGGGTCGGCGGGCCGGTGTTGCGGCTGGACCACGCGGCGGTCGTGGCCGAGTTCGACGACCAGAGCCAGGGCGCCGCCGAGGCGGTGGAGCGTCTGCTGGAGGCCGCCGAGAGCGACCCCGAGCGGTTCTTCCACGTCGCGCAACGGCTGGGCGACGAGCGTGAGGAACGCCGACTGGTCAGTGCCCACACCCAGACCCTCGCCGCGCAGGGGGTACGGGTCCTCACCGACGAGGAAGCGACGGCCTCGACCGAGCTGTACACGCTGCGGCCCGGTCCGGACGACCCGGCCGGGACACCGCTGACCGTCGAGGAGCACACCAGCTGTCCCGGCCACGCGGTGCACCTGACGATGCGGATGGACTGGAGCTCCCGCGAGCGGGTGGTCCACACCGAGGGGTACTGCACCGAGCCCGAGCGGCACGCACCCCGCTTCGACCGCGCCCCCGGATCGTCCGATCCGGGCCAGGCCCCGGAGGTGAGTGACGCCGAGCTGCAGGAGGCGAAGCAGCGCCAGCAGGCCGAGAGGCGCCGCGTCATCGCCAACAACCGTGCGTGGGAATCCGCCACGGTGCAGCGTCGGGCCTGGGCGGGTGAGTTCGTGGCGCGGAAGAAGCCACCGGCCGACGCGGCCGCGTTCATCGCCGCCACCCTGGCCGGCGGCGGCCACGACATCCGTAAGGCGATGGAGTCCGGGCATCCCAGCGCGTGCGCGTTGTTGGGGCTGCCCGCACCGGCCGGCTACTACACCAGTGGGCCGCGCCCGCTGGTCGAGGCAGCCACGACCGCGACCGGGGTCCGAGCCACCCAGCTGAGCCTCGCGGTGCTGCTGGGCGCCTACGAGGACGGCACCAGCCGCAACAGCTGGCGCTCCCCGACCGGCGAGACCATCGCGTACTTCACCGCATTGCGTGGCTGGGGTTACCCGCTCAGCGATGTCGAGCGCCTCGTGCTCGATCCCGACGCCGACAGCCACAGTCTCGCTGAACAGATTGAGGCGGTGATCGTCGATCGTGACCAGGCCCCGGACGCCGAGGAGGGCGGTAGCGAAAGCCAGTCTGGCCCGGGGGCCGAGGAAACCCCGCACCCGGCGTAGCGGCGAGTGGGCTGGGTGGGCGGTGATCGTCCGCCCAGCCCGACCGCGCCCGCTCCACTGGAGGCGAGAGCAGTGGCGCCGGCGTGTTTCCGGCGGCGCGGGCACCCTCGTGGCCTACGGCGCCGGCGGGGGGTGGACACCCCATGGGGTGCGCACACGGGGTTGGGCGCCGACCGGGCGGTGATCGTCGCCTGGGTCCGCGACCACCGGACCTGACTGTCCCACCGGCCACCCCTTTGCCGGCGGCCGCCGGCAAAGGGGTGGTGGCGCTGCGCGCGGGCTCACCGATGGTCGGGGTCCCGGTGCGGCCGTTGTCACCGCGTGATCACGCATCCGTGCGGTGGTGGTGGGGCCTCCGGTGCCCGGCACGTCTGGATCGCCCAAGTGGTCCGGGCCGGTGGTGGGGCGAGCGGCGATGAACCTGGCCGACCCATCCCGGTGAGATCGCGCGGCGGTGGGGCGTTGGGCCGGCGGTTCGGGATTAGCGATCACACGCGGGATGGGCCAGCCAGAACCCCCGCCGTCCCCTTCGGGGACCCCACCACCGGCCCGGAGGCGATGCCGCGTTCCAGCCGCACCAACCACCGGAGGCCCCGATGCTCTACATCACCCCTCTGAACGGCGAGACCGTCGAGATCACCCAGCTCGGTGATGAGGCTTACCTCGCATACCAGTACCAGCTCGAGGACACCCGACCCGAGCCGACGGCGGCCCTCGGCGATGCCGACTTCTACATCGGCGAGCCCCCGTACTGAGCTCCACTCGCTGGGCGGGCTACCCGCCCAGCGCTCTCGGTCTGCCCCAGGCCCACCCCTGTCGGCACATTCCCGGGCAGTCGCCCGGCCCCGAACTCCGACCTCCCACGAGAGGAGCGTGCGTCGTGTCCGTGACGTTCGAGCCCGAGCCCTCCGCGTTAAGCCTGCTGGTACTGGATTACCGAATCGCATGCTTCCCCAGCCCTCCCGGCGACCCGCGCCGTTTCACCAGCTACGAGCAGGCCCTCGCCGCGCTCGGTGACCACCACCAACACTGCCCCGCCGAGCCGGCGTGCTGGCCGGAGGAGCCCTACGTCATGGCCCGCACGGCGGGTGATGACGAACCTCGGCTGCAGGTTGCCGAAGGAAACGCTGCGCTGCTGCGAGCCCTCGGGCTCCTGCCTGAGCTCGGCGTCGATGACATCCTCGCGGCCTGCGGCCATGGCGCCGGATCCGAATGTCTCGACGGGACTGGCGTCCCGTTGACTGGGGACATCGACGCCCAGGAGCTGCTGGAACGGATCGTGCTGGCGGCGGCGCTGTACCCCGACGACCCAGGGTTGCCGCGCACAGTCTGCCCGGCCGGGGCGTCCGACACATCGACTACGGACGTCACCCCGGCTACCCGGGCCAACGGCTCGAGGAGCTGGAGGGGGTGGCCCAATACGCCAAGGGCGCCCGCCGCCGCGTGCGGTGGGTCTAGCTCTCGCCGGTCAGTGCGTCCGGCCCTCACGAGGAAGCCGCCACAGGCGGGCGTCACACCAGCACAGGACACCAATCGTGGGCGGGTCCCGGTGAGACCAGGAGGCACAGGGCTGGGGCGATACGGCACCCGCGCCAAGCGGGCGTGTGAGGCCGCGGCCGAGATCCGCCCCCCTCACCGCTGCCCTCCTATGCTTTCGGGGGAGGTCTTGCGAAGCCACGACGAGTTGCGCGGACGACGTGCCAGCGGCGGAGCACAACTGTCGGCTACGCCAGAGACGATCTATCCGGGGGTGAGGTGCTCCAGGGCTAGCAAACGGTTCCTCGACCGGTGCCCAGACGCTGACGCGAGTGTCGATGACAGCAAGTACCGAGCGCCGAGCCCCGATGAGCTGGACGAGTTCGCTGAATGTCGTTGACACTGAACACATCGTCTCTCGACGCGTCAAGTTCCGCGCACGCGCAGCTGCGGGAGTCGTCAATCACGCCCGCGCCAGCAGCGGCGACCCGGCACAACAACCGGCACGACCGCAGACGGGGTCCAGCAGACGCATCCGCCTCGGAAACCGTCACCCACCAGTTGAGCTGGTCGCCCAGCTGACCGGCTCGGCCGCCGTGAGCCCCGCGTCTCGGTAGTGCTGCCGCCTACCTGCCTAGCTCGTCGTCCCGCCCGTTGACCTCGATGCCGTGCTCCGCGCGCCTGGGTTAGTGCTGATTGGAGCCGCCCCAGAGGTCAGCACACCCGTCAGGGACCAGGGCGATGAACCCGCACCCATCCATCCCGGTGAGACCGCCCCGCCGGACAGAGCCCACACGTGCTGGTTCGGATGCGGTCACAACCGGGATGGACGAGCCGGAACCCCCGCCCGCCCCCGACGGCCGCGCTGAGGACAAGCCGCGTCACCAACACACCAACCCCAACACAGGGAGCACTCCATGAACGAGATCACGCTCATCGGGCACGTGGGCCGCACCATCCGGCTCAACCACAGCCGGGATAACTCCACCGCGGTGCTGAGCTTCTCGATCGCCATGAACGACCGCCAGTTCGACCGCCGCAAGGGCGAGTGGGTCGAACGGCCCACCGTGTGGCAGGACGTGGTGGCCTTCGGAGCCCGCGCCGAGAACGCCCACGACACCATCACCCGGGGCATGGCGGTCATCGTGGTCGGGAAGCTGTCGGACAACTCCTACACCAAGGAATCCCGCGAGCCCGGCGGCGAAGACATCGTCATCCGCCGCACCCAGCTCGTCGCCAGCCGCATCGCCGTCGATCTCAACGCGGCCACCGCCAAGGTCACCAAGACCACCCGCGAACAGGAGACCGCGGACAGCGACACCGATACGACCCCGACGCTCCACACCGTCGGCTGAACCCGAGAGCGGGGCGGCCATCTACGCCGCCCCGCTCCCGCCACGCCGGCCGAGTGCGGATACGGCACGTCGGCCGCACCATCCGACTCAACCACAGCCATGACACCGTCACTCGAGGCACCGCGGTCATCGTGATGGGCCACCTGTCGGATAACTCCTACACAAGGAGGGCCGCGAGCCCGGTGACGAGGGCATCCTCATCAGCCGCGCCCAGTGGTCACCTTCACCTCACATGTGGGCCTGATATGTGGGCCTGAGGTCCCGCACCCAAGCGTGCGGCCGGTATTCGGGATCCCGCGGATGCCGTCTCGCCCCGGTTCGTCGGGTCTGGAGTCCCGCCCGGCCGATCGTCGCATCGCCGCCCCGGCCACCTCGCGTGAACCACAGCCCGGAGTCCACCCCGCCCCGGGGCACCCAGGGCCTCGTAGCGACAGGTCCAGCGGTCCCGGGCGGGTGAACTCCGGGCTGGAACCACGCGGGTGGCACCCGGGGCCGGCGATGCCCTGCTCGGCCCACGGCGGGCACCAGCCCGTCGCCCCGCACGGGGCTGGCGCACGACCGCACCTCGGTCGTGCTGGGCAGAAGGACATTCGTCATGCACCACATGAGACCGCGTCGGCCTAACCGCCGTACCCGACACCGAAGGGCCCTGCACCTGCTGATCCTGCTGGCCACCCTGGTCGCCGGCCTGGCCTGCGGCGCCACCGCTAACGTCCTCGTTGCCCGTGGCTGCTCACCACCCAACGCGCCATCATCACCGGCCAGCCAATCACCAGCCCGTGCACGACCGGCCAGCGCCTTCGCGCAACCGGTGTCTCCGCATCGCCAGCGACCGGCCGGCGGGGTACCGGTTGTCGCGATCACCGCACAGCTGTCCGACGGCTCGGGTACCGCCGGCAGCGGGATCGTGCTTACCTCCACCGGGCTAGTCCTGACCAACCAGCATGTGGTGGCCGGCGCCGTCGAGCTTCAGGCAACGAGCGGCGATAGCCGGGCCTATCCGGCCGTCATCGTCGGCACCGATCCCGCCCGTGACATCGCGCTGATCCAGCTCGAGGACGCGACCGGACTGCCCACCGCCCGGATCGGTCACCGCGCCTGGGTGGACGAACCGGTCGTGGCGATCGGCAACGCCTGGGGTTCGGAGATCACGATGACCCGTGGGCTGGTGACCCGACTCCATCAATCCATCTCCGCGACCTCCCGCCCGACCGGACCCGCCACGGGAGCATCGCAACTGGGGGTATCCCGCACGGGCGTCATGCGGGACCTGATCCAGGTCGATGCCGGGATCGTGCCCGGCGAGTCCGGCGGAGCCCTGGTCGATGACCACGATCGGGTCGTCGGCGTCATCGTTGCGTACATCCCCGCCCACGGCGCGGACACCGACACCGCGGCGGCGACCGGTGAGGGCTATGCCATCCCGATCAGCGCCGCGTTGCACGCGGCCGATCAACTCGCGCACTCTGCACGCCCGCACACAGCTCAGCAACCCACCGGATCGGCGTGGCCGACCACCACGTGGCCGGTACACGGGGGGTGGGGACGATGACAACACCGACGCCCGGCACCACGCCCACGCCGAACCCGTGTGCGATCCGCGGC
>Ga0310811_10004085_pt1 | contig 18383 bp, 7 predicted proteins | sample YCmetagenome_FD_207642 | JGI IMG/M metagenome (GOLD analysis project Ga0310811, IMG submission 207642) | Soil microbial communities from experimental microcosm in Duke University, North Carolina, United States - YC | ecosystem: Engineered > Artificial ecosystem > Soil microcosm > Unclassified ...
ACTCCGTCCAGCCCTCATCCATCACTCCCGGCGACGACTTGAACACGGCGACGCGTGTCGGCGCCGCGATTGCTCCGGCGGCCGTCGCGCGCTCGGCGCGGACCGAGAGCTCGGTCGCCCAGGCATCCGCCTTCGCGGGATCGAGTCCCGACACGATGTATCGAAGTCCTTTGCCGTTCGCCGGTGGCGCGACGCGCGCGCTCGCGCCGGCGGCGAGCGCCCGGTTGATCAAACGGAAGCTGTTGTTCTGCGCGGGATCGAGGACGAGGTCGGGCCCCGACCCGGTTATCCCGCCCGCCGGCGCAACGATTCCCGCCGCGGCGGCGCTCGTCGCGAACGGCTCGTCTGGATTCGTCCGCCAATCCACCGCTTTGCCCTGGACGGCTTTCATCGCCGACTTGAAGTCGTCGGTGAGCGGCGTGCGCGCTTCGACCACGGCGACGTTCATTTGATAGGGCAGCGTCCATCCGGCGGCGTCGTACGGCGTGTCGTCGCCCATGTCGGGATAGCGCTGCGGCTCGAACAACTCGCGCACCAGCTGCGCGAACTCCTGATCCATCGGAATGACCCAGGTCCCCTTGGGGTAGGTCGTTCCACCATTGGATGCGTCGCGGTCGAGTTGCTTGACGCGCACACCCATGAACGCCATGCGCCGCAACAGCTCCACCGGCGCCATCGGGTCATGCTGATCTTGCGCGATGATGTACGCGTACGGCGCGCTCTTCTGAAATTGCTGAATCGTGTTGCGCGCCGACTTGTATCGGTTGAACAGCATTTCCGTCTTGAACTTCGCCGCGTAATTGAGCGTCGCGAGATCCGCCGTGACCATGTAATCGACGGCGTCGCGCAACCGCCACGTGCCCTCGATCCAGGGACTGGAGTAGAGCGACGTCGGACGCTGGTCGCGATATCCCTGCGGGAGACTGTCGGCGGTTGTCGTGCGCGGCGTCGCGCAGTTGCCTCCCTGCGTTTCCGTCCACCACGAGGCGATGTTCTGATACATCGGCATGTAGTCGATGTAGCCGGGATACCACGCGTCGTAGGTCTCGAGCTGCGAAACGGCGCCCGGTTTTCCCTGCGCGTCCAACTCTTCGGCGATCCGCGTGCCGATCGCGTTCACTTCGCGCGCCATCATCGGCGGAACGCGGAAGCCCACGGGATCGGCGAACGGCGGGAGCCAGATGCGCGTGGGGAAGGGCGACGACTGGTGTTGCACGTAGATGATCGTCGGCTCCCACTCGCGCCACGTCCGCTGAATCACGCGTGATTCGATGACGTTGAGCATGTACGAATCGCGATTGTTGTCGTGGCCGACGTACTTCTGGTAGAGCTCCATCGGCGCCACGGTCGCGCCCTGGGGCGCGGCGTCGCGCGCCCGACACCAGTTCACGACGATGTCCTGTCCGTCGGGATTGATCGACGGCCAGAGGAAGAAGACGACGCTGTCGAGGATCGCCTTCATGTCCGGCTCGCCGGCGCGCGACAGCAACTCGTATGCTGCTTGCGGCGTGTGCTGCGATCCGGCGATCTCGGAGGCGTGCAGGCCGCCGCTGATGTCGACGATCGCGCGGCCCTGTGACGCGAGCCGTTTGGCTTCCGCTTCACTCAGCCCCTCCGGATGCGCCAGCCGCATGTTCGCGGCGCGAATGCGATCGAGATTGGCGAGATTCGCCGGCGACGAAATGATCGCCGCGGTCCACGTCTTCCCGAACGACGTCTTCCCGACGGTGATCAGCTTGACGCGATTGCTCGCCGCTGCCAGCCGCTTGAAGTAGTCGATCGATTGATCGTACGTGAACAGCTTGTAATCGGCGCCGACGGGAAAGCCGATCACCGATTCCGGCGTGGGCAGTGGCGCGGCCCGCTGGGCGAATGAGCGCAACGGAGTCGCGCTCGACACCACTGCGACGGCGAGCGCGGCGACGCGCAAACGAGTTCCGGAAACCATCGAAATCTCCTTGGACGAACGTGGCAGGGTGAGTCTGCCGCCCTTCTTGACGCTGTTGTTACCCGAAGATAAGGTCTGAGCCGAACTCTCGCCGGAGGCCCGTGAGTCGAATTCCTTGGATGCTCGCGCTCATTGCAGCCGCCTTTCCACGATTCGCGCCGGCACAAGGAACCATCTCCGGACGCATTACCACCGAGGGCAACATGCCCTTGGCGGACGCGCGTGTCATCGTGGTCAGTACGGCGGCGTCCACGATCACGGGCGAAGACGGACGATACACGCTCAAGGGCGTTCCGTCAGGCGCAGTCGACATCCAGGTGCTCCGCGTCGGATTCCAATCGCAAAAGCGAACGATCACCGTTACCGCCGGCGCGACGACAACCGCCGACGTCGTCATGAAACCGGCCGTCGTACAACTGCAGGAAGTCGTCGCCACGGCCACCGGACAACAGCGCCGGATCGAGCTGGGGAACGCGATCGGCACGTTCGGGGACGTCGCCAAGCACGTCGAAGAGCAGCCGATCATGGCGATGCAAGATCTGCTCGTCGCGAAAGCGCCGGGCGTCAACGTCCTCCCCGGCTCCGTCGTCGGCGGCGCGCCGACGATTCGCGTCCGCGGTGTGTCGTCCCTCACGCTGAGCAACGCGCCGATCTGGGTGGTCGACGGCGTTCGCTACCTGGTCGACCAGTCCGACGCATCCGCCGGCCTGACCCAGATCAGCCTGATCAACAACCTGAGTCCCGAGGAGGTCGAGGACATCGAGATCGTGCGCGGACCGTCGGCCGCGACGCTCTACGGGACGAACGCGGCGAACGGCGTCGTTCTCGTCACCACGAAGAAAGGCCGCGCCGGTAGTACGCGCTGGAGCTTCGGTGCGGAGTCGCGCACGATCGACGATCGCAATCCGTATCAGGCGCAATACGCGAACTGGGGACACTCGCCGGCGGCACCGACCAAGAACATTCGCTGCCAGCTCTACGTGATGCAGACGGCGGCGTTCAAGATCTCCGATGGCGCGACGTGCATCTCGGACAGCGTCACCAGCTACAACTATCTCACCGATCCCGAGCGGACGTTCATCAAGTTGGGCCGCGGAAGCTTGTTCACCGGTCAGGTGAGCGGGGGTACCGGCGCCGTGCGCTTCTTCTCGAGCGGCGCGCTCGACAACGAGTTTGGTCCGATTCAGATGCCGGCGGCCGACATTCGTTGGTACGACGACACGCTCCACGTCCCGGTGACAAACCAAATGCTGCACCCGCGGCAGCAGCAGAAGCTGAACTTCCGCACCAATGTCTCGGCCGAGCTCTCGCCCAGCATCGACCTTTCGGCGAACGCCGGATTCGGCAAGTCGAGCAACGTCATCGAGCCGGACAACTCGTTGATCATCGGCTTACTCTACGTCGGCCAGGCCAGCTATGGCTGGAAAGGCTGTCCCAAGGGCACCGAGCTGACGGGCTGCGGTATGACCGGCCCGGACTCGAAGCAGTACTACGACGCGACCGGCTTCCCACTGCACGACAGCAACGGGTTCGCGCCCGGTTCGATCATGCAGTACGTGTGGACCGACGACGTGCAACGCTTCACCGGCAGCACGACCCTCAACTGGCGGCCGCTGACGTGGCTGCAGAACGAAGGCACCGTCGGCGTCGACTGGGCGGATCAGAATCAGTTCCACGTTTGCCGGCTCAACGAGTGCCCGAACCAGGGCGCGACGTCGCGCGTCGGCAACGTCTACACGCAGAGCGACGGCCGGCGGAACTTCTCGGCGAAAGTGGCGAGCAGCGCGGCGTGGCAATACCGGCCGTCGGTCAACTTCAAAACGTCGGTGGGCGCGGAGTACACCAACACCGAGCACGATCAGACATGGGCCCAGGGACGCACGCTTGCTCCAGGCGCCTCCTCCCTTGCCGCGACGACCACCTTCGTCGGCTATAGCCATACCGAACCGACGGCCGTCAAGACGCTCGGCTATTACGTGCAAGAGCAAATCAGCCTGCACGACCGGGTCTTTCTCACCGTTGCGGGACGACAGGACCAGAACAGCGCGTTCGGCACGAAATCCCAACACATCACCTATCCCAAAGCCAGCCTCTCGTGGCTGCTCTCGGACGAGCCTTACTTCCCTCGATACAGTTGGTTGAGCTCCTTTCGTCTGCGCACGGCTTTTGGCGCCAACGGTGTGCAGCCACAAGCGACCGCCGCGTTGCAGACATTCCGCGCGTCGACGCAGACGATTACCAAGATCGACGCGCAAACCGGCGTCGATCTTCCCGGCCTGTTGGCGAGCCAGCCGGGCAACGCCAATCTGCGTCCGGAGAAGTCAGCGGAGTACGAGACGGGTCTCGAAGCCGATTTCTTCAATCGACGCCTCCACCTCGATTACACCTGGTACGAAAAAAACACCAGCGACGCGCTCATCGCACTGCCGATCGCGGCGTCCGTTGCCTCACCGGTGACGAGCCTCCTCCAGAACGTCGGCAAGACGCGCAATTGGGGGAACGAAGTGCAGCTCAGCGTGCAGCTCGTTGAGAGCCGAGACGTGAGCTGGGATGCCATCGTCAGCGCGTCGCACAACGCGAACGCCTGGGTCGATCTCGGCAAGGATCCGTCGACCTGCGCGACCGACGCGGCCGGGCATCGCGCCTGTCAGGATCTCGTGATCGGCCTCGGGACGACGACCCAGCAGCGTAAAGGTGATCCGCTGTTCACGCAGTGGTATCGAGGCTTCACGTTTGCTGACAAGAACGCCGACGGCATCATCCAGCGCGGCGAAGTTCAGGTCTCGAGTCAGCTCAGCAAGATTGGCGTCGGCTTCGCGAAGGATCTGGCGTCCGTGCAAACGGGCGTCGACCTGTTTCAGCGGCGGCTTCGCGTCTCGGCGTTGTTCGACTACCGCGCCGGCGGCAGCACGCTCGAGGGGAACTACTTCCAGTGTTCGTCGGCGCCGAAAGCCTGTCGCGACAGCCAGGACCCGGCCGCGCCATTGTGGATGCAGGCGCGCGCCGTCGCCGTCACGTACGGAACGGACGTCAACGGCACGACCTTCACCACGCCGCTCGGCTACTTCGTGCCCGCGCAGTTCTGGAAGTGGCGTGAGCTGTCCGCGTCGCTTCTTCTGCCCAAGCGGATCAATCGCCTTTTTGTGGCGCAAAACGGCTCGACGCTCGTCTTCGGTCTTCGGAACATCCACACATGGACCAGCTTCACCGGCGTCGATCCCGAGCAAAACTTCGGCGTCAATGGGAACGAAGTGACGAACGACTTCAACACGAGCCCACCGCCGACGTACATCACCTTCCGGCTCAACCTCAAGTATTGAAGCTCGATGTCTGTTGACAGCCGCATGAATCGCACTCTGCTAGCCGCTGCGGTCGGTATCGCCGCCGCGATCGCCATCGCCGGCTGTGACCGCGTCAAGGCCGAGTTGCTCGCGCCACAAAATCCAGGGCTGGTCGATCCAAGCGCGATCAATTCCCCGACCGCCGCGCTGGCGTTGCGCGTCGGTGCACTCGGCCGATACAAGCAGCTCACCAATGGCAACGGCAACGAGTCCATTTGGCAATACGCCGGCACGCTTGCCGACGAATTCAAGAACGCTGATTTCGCGAATTATCGAATCGGCGCGGACCAGCGGGTGACCGATGCGACCGTATCGTGGAACTACGCCGCCACGACGCAATCGCGCGGCTTCGTGCGCGATGCGATCGCCGCCATGAAGACGTACAACCCGGACAGCTCGGCGATGATCGCGGAGCTGTACGCCGAGCTCGCGTTCTTCGAGATGACCATGGCGGACAACTATTGCAATGGGATTCCGCTCGGCCACACGGAAAACGGGGTGCGGAGCAACGGCGAGCCGCTGACGATCATGCAGGTCTACGACAGCGCGGCGAGTCATCTCGACACGGCGATGGCCCTGACCGCGAAAGCCGTGGATTCGAATAGCGTCTACGTCAACCGGCTTTCGCGCGTGCTCAAGGCCCGGGTACTGATCGACGAGAGCAAAGCGAACGCGGGAGCGGCGGCCGCGTTGGTCGCCGCCGTCCCGACCGGCTACGTGTACGACATGACCTTCTCGAGCGCGAGCGGTGCGAACGGCATGTGGACCCTCAACAATTCGACGGCCCGCATCAGTGTCGCCGACAGCTTCGATGTCGTCGGCGGCGTGACGAACGTGATCCGGAACGCTCTTCCGTTCGCGTCGGCGAACGATCCTCGCGTTCCGGTGATCAACGGCGATCAGGCGAACCCCAAAGTCCTTGCCGAAGACCAGGTCACGCGGCCCTTCTATTTGTCTCTGCTCTACAAGTCTCAGTTCGACCCGCTGGTGCTGGCATCGGGTGTAGACGCCCGGCTCTACGAAGCCGAGGCTAGGCTGCAGACGGGCGACGTCTCCGGCATGATGGCCATCCTCAACGCCCTCCGGCTGGCGAAACCGACGATTGGGGTCACTGCTATCCCACCGATGCCACCGCTCGCCACGCCCATCACCGTGGAGGCGGCGACCACACTGCTCTTCCGCGAGAAGGCCTTCTGGACCTTCGGACGGGGACAGCGGCTGCCGGACCTGCGGCGCCTAATCCGGCAATACGGGCGAACGCAGGATACCGTCTTCCCAGTTGGCCTGTACTTCAAAGGCGGCTCATACGGCGCCGACGTGAACTTCCCGGTGCCGAGCAGCGAGGCGGTCAATCCGCTCTTCCACGGGTGTCTCGACCGCCAGGCGTAAGAGCCGCGGCGCACCCCGCCGCAACGGGACGCCAAGACCATCGAGGTCTGCTGTAGCGGGACGAGTCGGTCGTTTTGTGATGTGACCTGACGCGTTCTTGACGCTGTTCTATAACGAACGTAGTGTCTGCCGCTGCTGTCCCGCCGTTTCCGCTCCGTCCCGCCCCACTAGAACGCGCACTAGTACGCTCACCAATCCCGGTGCCGGGGTGTGCGCGCTCCCCTCGGAGGAAAGGTCATGAGTCGAACTCGTTGGACGCTGTTAGCCCTCGCGGTCTTCGCGGTAGGCAGCACCAGGGTCGCGCGAGCGCAAGGAACCATCACCGGGCGGATAACCGCGGAGGGCAACCTTCCGCTACCTGACGCCCGCGTGATCGTGGTCAGTACCACCGTCTCCGCGACCACAAACGAAGACGGCAGGTTCACGCTCAAAGGCGTCCCGTCGGGCACGTTCGACATTCAAGCCCTTCACGTCGGTTTCCAGTCTCAGAAGAAGTCTGTGACCGTGACCGCCGGCTCTACGACCAACGCCGACTTCGTGTTGAAGCAGGCCGTCGTCCAGTTGGAAGAAGTCGTGACCACGGCGACGGGCCAGCAGCGAAAGGTCGAGCTGGGGAACGCCATCCAGACGCTCGGCAACATCAATAAAAAGGTCGAGGAGACGCCGATCACGTCGATGCAGGATCTCCTCCAGTCGAAAGCACCCGGTGTGAACGTACTCTCCGGTTCGGTGACCGGCGGAACGCCGACCATTCGCGTGCGCGGCGTGTCGTCGATCAATCTCACGAATGCCCCCATTTGGGTCGTCGACGGCGTTCGCTACAACACGAACACTTTCGGCACGGCCGGCCAGACCAACATCTCGCTGCTCAACAACCTGAGCCCCGAAGAGATCGAGGACATCGAGATCGTGAAGGGACCGTCGGCCGCGACGCTCTACGGAACCAACGCCGCCAACGGCGTCGTGGTCGTGACGACGAAGAAGGGCCGCGCCGGCTCGACGCGTTGGACCTTCACCGGTGAAACACGCACGCTGGATGACCGCAATCACTACCAGCCACAGTACGCGAACTTCGGACACCGGAATGGATCGACCGCCAACATTCGGTGCCAGCTCCCGGTGATGGTCACGTCCAAGTTTGGCATCGCCGACGGCGCCACCTGCTTCTCGGATAGCGTGACGAGCTACAACTACCTCGAGGACCCCGACGTCACGTTCATCAAGCTCGGACGCGGGAGCTTGTTCGGCGCACAGGTGTCCGGCGGCACCGACGCCGTCCGCTTCTTCGTGAACGGCAGCATGGACAACGAGTTCGGCGTCGTCCAAATGCCCGCCGGCGACATCAATTACTACGACAACGTCCTGCACGTGCCGGTGACGGACCAGATGTTCCATCCGCGCCAGCAACAGAAGTACAACCTCCGCTCGAACCTGTCGGCGGCGCTCAGCCCCAAATTCGACATCAATGCGACGGCGGGCTTCGGCAAATCCAGCAACACGATCGAGCCGGACAACTCGCTGATCATCGGCCTGCTGTACGTCGGTCAGGCGGGCTACGGCTGGAAGGGCTGCCCCAAGGGCACGGAGAACACCGGCTGCGGCATGACGGGCTCCGATGGCAAGGGCTATATCGATCCGACAGGCTTCCCGCTCAACGAAGCCAACAGCTTTGCGCCGGGCGACATCATGCAGTACGTCACCACCGATGACATTCTGCGGTTCACCGGTAGCACCACCCTCAATTACCGTCCGGTTTCCTGGCTGCAGAACGAGGGAACGATTGGCCTCGACTGGGCAACAGTGGACGTTTTCCACGTCTGCCGCCTGAACGAGTGCCCCGCGTCCGGCGCGACGGCGCGTCTCGGCAACGTCAGCGACTTCAAGGCGAACAACCGCAACTTCTCGTCGAAGCTGGCCAGCACGGCATCTTGGCAGGCCACCACCGCGCTGAACCTCAAGACGTCAGTCGGCGGCGAGTACATCAATACTGAAGGCGACAGCCTGAGCGCGTCGGGGCGTGGTCTTCCGCCGGGTGCGTCGACGCTCGGCGCGACGTCCACGTTCGTGAACTTCTCCGCCGCACAGCAGAAGGCGGTCAAAACGCTCGGGTATTACGTGCAGGAGCAGGCGTCGATTCGCGACCGGTTGTTCCTCACCGTCGCGGCGCGCCAAGACCAGAACAGCGCGTTCGGTACGAATTTCCAGAACATCACTTATCCGAAGGTGAGTGCCTCGTGGCTCGCCTCCGATGAAACGTTCTTCCCGCAATTCAGCTGGCTCAGCTCGTTCCGCCTTCGCGGTGCGTACGGCGCGAACGGTGTGCAGCCGCGTCCCACGGACGCGTTCCAGCAGTTCTCGCCCGGCTCGCAGAACGTGACGAAAGTCGACCAGCAGAGCGGCAGCGACGTCAGCAGCTTGCTCGCCAGCAATCCGGGCAATCCGAATCTGAAGCCGGAGACTTCCTCGGAGCTCGAGATGGGGTTCGAGGCGGACTTCTTCAATCGTCGTCTGCACATCGACTACACGCGATACGACAAGCGGACCAGTAACGCGCTCATCGCTCTTCCCATTCCGTCGTCGGTCGGCGCGCCGGTGACGAGCCTTCTGCAGAACATCGGAAAGACGAAGAACTGGGGTAACGAAGTTCAGGCGAACCTTGGACTGGTCGATCGGCGCAATTTCGGCTGGGACGTCACGATCAGCGCGTCGCACAACGACAACAAGTGGGTCGACCTCGGCCAGGATCCGTCGAAGTGCACGACCACAAATGGCGCGACGACCTGCGCGGATCTCGTCATCGGCGCGGGCACGACGACGCAGCAGCACAAGGGCGATCCGCTGTTCTCGCAGTGGTACCGCGGATACACGTACGCCGACAAGAACGGTGACGGCATCATTCAGGTGAGCGAGGTGACCGTTGATACGGCGCTGAGCAGGATTGCCGTCGGCTTCGCGAAGGATCTCGTCTCGATTCAGAACGGCATCGATTTCTGGGGTCGGCGACTGCACGTCTCGGCGCTCCTCGACTATCGCGCCGGCGGCAATACCCTCGAGGGCAATTACTTCCAGTGCTCAGCCGCGCCGAAGGGGTGCCGAGACAATCAGGATCCGACCGCGCCGCTGTGGATGCAGGCGCGTGCGGTCGCCGTCAACAACGGCACGCGCGTCAACGGGACCACGTACACGACGCGCCTTGGCTACTTCGTGCCCGCGCAGTTCTGGAAGCTGCGCGAGGTCGCGGCATCGATGGTCTTGCCGCAAGTCGCCAACAAGTACCTCCGGTCGCAAACCGGTTCGACCCTTGTGTTCGGCGTTCGGAACGTTCACACCTGGTCGAGCTTCACCGGCGTGGATCCCGAGCAGAACTACGGCGTGAACGGCAATGAAGTCACGAACGACTTCAACACCTTCCCGCCGCCGACGTACTTCACCCTGCGTCTCAACCTCAAGTACTAACCCCAGCCGAGGACGATACACATGAAGATCTTTGCGGATCGCGCTCGACTTGGGCTGACCGCGCTCGCGGTTGCTGTCTTCACGATCGTCGGATGCGATCATGTGAAGGACCAACTGCTGCAGCCGCAGATCCCTGGACTGGTCGACCCTTCGGCGGTCGGCAACCCGACGGCCGCACTCGCGCTGCGCAACGGCGCGATCGGACGCTACAAGCAGGTGCAATCCGGCGAGTCGATCTGGCAGTATGGCGGCACCCTCGCCGATGAGTACAAGAACGCCGACTTCTCGGTCGACCGCATCAACGCCGACCAGCGCCTCACCGACGCCGCGGTTTCCTGGAATTACGGTGCGGTGACGCAGTCGCGCGGCTTCGTTCGCGACGCCATCGCCGCGATGATCAAGTACAACCCGGATAGCACCGCGCTGATCGGCGAGCTGTACATGGAGTTGGCCTTCTTCGAGATGACGATGGCCGACAACTACTGCAATGGCATCCCGCTCGGGCACATGGACAACGGCGTTCAGGTGAACGGTGCGCCAGTCTCGGTTCTTCAGGTGTACGACAGCGCGACCAATCACCTCGACACCGCGCTCGTGTACACGGCCAAGGCCATTGCGTCGGCGAAGACACCCGCCGATCAGGCCGGGGCGACGTTTATCGATCGAGCCGCGCGCGTGTGGAAGGCTCGCGTCCTGATCGACAAGGACAAGGCGAACGCCGGCGCGGCGGCCACGCTTGTCGCCAACGTTCCGACGACCTTTGCGTACGACATGACCTTCTCGGCGTCCGCGGGCTCGAACGGCATGTGGAGCTTGAACAATTCCACGGCGCGCATCGGCGTCGCCGATAGCTTCGACATCATCAACGGCGCCGTCAGCGTCACCAAGAACGCGTTGCCGTTCGTCTCGTCGAAGGACCCGCGCGTTCCGGTGATCAACGGCGATTCAGTTTCGCCGAAGGTTCCGCCCGAGGACGGCGTCACGCGCCCGTTCTATCTCGGCGGCTTGTACAAGGGACAGTTCGATCCCCTCGTCCTGGCCTCTGGTGTTGATGCGCGTTTGTATGAAGCGGAAGCGAAGCTGCAGGGTGGCGACATCGCGGGCATGATGACAATCTTGAACGCGCTTCGCGCCGCGAAGCCGACGATCGGCGTGACGGCGATTCCGGCTTTGGCTGCACTTCCGACTCCGACGTCGACCGACGCGGCCATCTCACTGCTCTTTCGCGAAAAGGCCTTCTGGACATTCGGCCGCGGCCAGCGTCTCCCCGATTTGCGCCGTCTCATCCGTCAGTACGGACGCACGCAGGATAACGTTTTCCCGACGGGCAGTTACTTCAAGGGCGGCGTGTACGGCGTCGACGTGAATTTCCCCGTACCGAGCCAGGAACAGGTGAACCCGCTGTTCAGTAGCTGTACCGATCGTAAAGCCTGAACAACCGGACTCTCACACAAACAGCCCGCGGCATTCGCCGCGGGCTGTTTGCTTTTCGTTAGCGAGGGGGAAGGAATTCCCCTTCGGACGGACAGGATGTGACCGAAAACCTTAGCTCCACGGTTCTTGACGTTGATTGGACGCTTCGATAGCCTCCCGAACCCACCTACATTCACCAAACTCATCAGCCGCTCGTAACGGCGGCGGTTTGTCGTCCGCAAAGACGGCATGTGCTGGGTCGGCACGGGACAACCCGAGCCGCGTCTTGAGTTCTCGTCGCCCGTAGCTCCCTCGTTCGACCTTGTTGGAGGAAAAGTTATGGATTTTGGACGGAAGTCCTTCGCGGCCATCGCGGCCGCGACTGTCCTGCTCGCCGGCGCGGGTAGGTTGTCCGGTCAGGGTGGGACTATTACCGGACGTGTAACATCCCAGGCCACCGGCCAGCCCCTTGCCGAAGCGCGGGTCCTCGGGATTCAAACAACGTTAGCCGCCACCACCGGCGAAGACGGCAGATTCACGCTCCGCAACGTTCCTCCCGGCGCCGTGCAGCTTCAAGTGCTTCGCGTCGGCTTTCAGTCGCAAAAGAAGACAATCACCGTGACAGGCGGGCAGACCGACAGCGCTAACTTCGCGCTCGCGGTTGCCGTCGCTCAACTCGAAGAAGTGGTCACGACCGCCACCGGCCAGCAGCGTAAGGTCGAGCTCGGGAACGCCATCTCGACCCTCGGCAACGTCAGCGATCGAGTGGAAAGCGTTCCGACACACAACTTGTCGGACCTCATGATCGCCAAGTCGCCGGGTGTGACGCTGCTTCCTGGTACGGAGCTCGGTGGCGCGCCGACGATCAGAATCCGCGGCGTGTCGTCGATCAGCTTGAGCAACGCGCCGATCTGGTACGTCGACGGCGTGCGATACTCGGCCGGCGGTCTCGGAACCAGCGGCAGCCTGAGCTCCGGCACTGACGTCGGCTTCTCGATGCTGAATTCGCTGAATCCGGAAGAAATCGAAGACATCGAGATCGTGAAGGGACCCTCGGCAGCCACGCTGTACGGCACCAACGCGGCGAACGGCGTCGTCGTGATCACGACCAAGAAGGGTCGTGCCGGAAAGACGCGATGGAATTGGTCGGCCGAAGGACGCACGGTCGACGATCGCGTGCCCTATCTCGACATGTACGCGAACTTCGGAAAGGATGCAAAGACGGGCGCCGTGAAGCGCTGCCAGATCGCCACGATGGTGACCGCGGCGAACACTGGCGGCGACTGCCGCTCGGACAGCGTGACCCACTACAACTGGCTCAAGGATCCAGACAACACGTTCGTCCACCTTGGCCATGGCAGCCTGTTCGGCGGAAACGTCAGCGGCGGAAACGATGTCCTCCGCTTCTTCGCCAGCGCCGACGTCGATAACGAGACCGGCCCGATCCAGATGCAGAACTTCGAGCTGCAGCGATTCGACGCCGCGCACGTTCCGGTTCGCGACGAGTGGTTCCACCCGGAGGCGCAGCAGCGCGCGTCGTTCCGCGGGAATCTCTCGGCCTCGCTCAGCCCGAAATTCGATCTCACGCTGTCGAGCGGCTTCTCGAAGCTCGACAACCGCATTCCGCCGGAGAGCGATCTGATCATCGCGCTCTATTACGTCGGCATGCAGAACTACGGGTACAAGGGTTGTCCGGCCGGCACGGAGAAGACGGGCTGCGGTCTCGATAAGGCCCTGCTTCAATCCGACGGCGTTCCGCTCCACGACGCGTATCAGTGGGCGTCGGGCGACATCATGCAGGTGACGCAAAACTCGGATATTCAGCGCTTCACCGGCAGCGCCACCGGGACATGGCGTCCCTTCGCGTGGATGCAGAACGAAGGGACCGTCGGCCTCGATCTCGCGGCCGTGGACTTCTTCCAGTTGTGCCGCGTGAGCGAATGCCCGCCGCAAACGTCGACCGCCAAGCAAGGTCGCGTGACGGACAATCAAGGCAAGAACCGCAATTTCTCGGCGAAGATCGCCAGCAACTCGACGTGGAACGCACGCTCTTGGCTCAACATGAAGACGAGCTTCGGAGCCGACTATACGAATCTGGAGGTTGACTCGGTCCGGACGAATGGAACGATTCTGCCGCCGGGCGCGTCCACGGTGCAGGCGGCGTCGACGCGAACCGGGACGCAAGGTCAGCCGACGGCGGTAAAGACGCTTGGCTTGTACGCGCAAGAGCAGGCCGGCTTCCACGATCGCCTCTTCCTCACGGCGGCGATTCGAACGGACCAGAACAGCGCGTTCGGCACCAACTTCCAGCAGGTCTACTATCCGAAGGTCAGTCTGTCGTGGATCCTGTCGGATGAATCGTTCTTCCCGCGCTTCTCTTGGCTCGACCAGTTCCGCCTGCGCAGCGCGTACGGCGCGAGCGGTGTGCAACCGGGACCGACGACGGCGCTGATTCTCTTCACGCCGGCAACCGTGGCCCTCACGGGACGCAACAGCACCGCCGAAGTCGATTCGCCGGGGCTCACGTCGAACCAGCCGGGGAACGCGAACCTCAAGCCGGAGCGTTCATCCGAGCTGGAGGCGGGCTTCGACGCGCAGGCGCTCAGCAACAAGCTGCACTTCGAATACACGTTCTGGAACAAGAAGACCACCGACGCGCTGGTGAACATCAACCTCGCCCCGTCGTCCACGGCGTCGCTGCTCAACCCGCTGCTCAACGTCGGCTCGACGCAGGGGTGGGGACACGAGGTTTCTGCGAACGCGCAGCTGATGGAGCGCCGCAACATCGCGTGGGACGTGCTCGTGAGCGCGTCACACTTCAGCAACAAGGTGCTCAAGCTCGGCGCCGTGTCGGGTCTGTGCCAAGTGGCGCCTGGATCGATCGTGCCGTGCTTGCGCACCGCCAGCGGCAGCACGAGCGGTGAAGCCCGGCAGATTGTCGGCCACCCGATCAACGAGCAGTGGTATCGTCCGTACACCTACAGCGACGACAACAAGGACGGCGTGCTGCAGGTGAACGAAGTGCACGTCGACTCGGGCTTCGTCTCGTTCGGGTATCGCGTGCCGCGCGACATCATCTCGATTCAGAACGGCTTCGATCTGTTCAACCGCCGCCTCCGTCTGCAGGCGATGTTCGACTACAAGGGCGGCGCGAGCATTCTCGACGGCGCGAACAACTTCCAGTGCAATACCAGCCCGCAGGCATGCCGCGCGACGCAGGATCCGACGGTGCCGCTCGACCAGCAAGCCGCGGCGATCGCGAAGACCTACGGTTCCACCGTGGCGACCACGAACTACAAGTCGTCGGCGGGCTACTTCCGCAACAACCAGTTCTGGAAGTTCCGCGAGTTCTCGGCGACGGCTCAGCTGCCGAGCTTCGTCAACAATCGGTTGCGCTCGGCCAACGGCTCGAGCCTCGTGTTCGGCGCGCGCAATCTCAAGACGTGGACGTCGTGGTGGGGTGTCGACCCCGAAGCGAACTACGGCCTCACGCAGACCGAAGCGCAGAACGAGTTCCAGACCACCGGCTTGCCGACGTATTTCACGCTCCGACTCAACCTCAAGTACTGATCCTCACCCCCCGAGGACGATGATAATGATGATTCAAACCAATCGCGCTCGAGGGATCGTCGGTGCGACGGCTGCCATGGCCGCCGTCGCGCTGATCTCGGGCTGCGACATAAAGAACGAGCTCCTGCAGCCGCAAAACCCCGGCATCGTCGATCAAACCGCTGTCGGCTCGCCGGCGGCGGCCGCGGCGCTCAAGATCGGCGCCATGGGCAGACTCAAGTGGGTCGTGAGCGACCCGGCCGCGTCGGGATTCGGCGGCTCGTCGATCTGGGAGGCCGCGGCCCTCATGACCGACGAGTTCATGAACGCCGATTTCCAGAATTCTCAAAACGACGTGGATGCCCGAACGGTCACGCCGGATAACTCCGCGACCAACTACACGCACACGACGCAAGCGCGTGGGTACATTCGCGATGCCATCAACGCCGAGACGCAATTCGAGCCGCAGAAGACCGCGGACATCGGTGAGTTGTACATGGCGCTCGGCTTCATCGAGATGACCCTGGCGGAGAACTTCTGCAACGGCATCCCGCTCGGCACGAATACGAATGGCGTCGTCGACTACACGTCGCCCGATTTCAAGCCGCTCACGAACGCCGAAGTGTACACGGTCGCGCTCGCGCACCTCGACAGCGCGCTGACCATTCTCGGCTCGGGGAGTGACGTGAACAGCGTCGCGGTTCGTCAGGCCACGCTGATCACCAAGGCCCGCGTTCTCGTCGACCAGGGAAATTTCACGGCGGCGGCGGCGCTCGTTCCCACCTCCGCGATCCCGACGTCGTACCAGTATCTGTTCATCACGCAGGCTGCCATCAACTCGGATGATCTCGGCTTCTGGACGCTCAACAACTCGGTCGGTCGGTACTCCGTCGGCGACAGTGTCGTCACCTTCGCGAGCAAGACTTTCCAGACGTTGAACGCCATTCCCTTCGCGTCGCTGAACGATCCGCGCGTTCCGATCCTCAAAGGGGCCAGCCAAGGCCTGCAGGCGGAGGATGGCGCGACGCCGTTCTTCATTCAACAGGTGTTCAAGGGCCGCGACGATCCCATCCCGATGGTGTCCGGTATCGATGCGCGGCTCATCGAGGCCGAGGCGAAGCTCCAGACCGGCGACTATGCGGGGATGATGACGATCCTCAATGGTCTGCGCACCGCGCCGCCCAAGATCGGCAACTTCCAGCCCGCGACGATGACGGCAATCGCCACGACGCCGGCGACGAAGGACGCTGCCATCGACCTCTTCTTCCGCGAGAAGGCACTTTGGCAGTTCGCGCGCGGCTACCGGCTGCAAGACCTTCGCCGGTTGGTGCGTCAATACGGTCGGTCGCAGGACAAGGTGTTCCCGGCGGGCCAGCAGTATAAGGGCGTGCCCTACGGCAGCGACGTGAATTTCCCGGTGCCTGACCCCGAGCGCCCCAATCCGCAGTTCGCCGGCTGTATCGATCGGAAGGCGTAGTCGATCTCGGCGAGTGCAACAGCGTAGCGAACGGCCCGCGGCGATTGCCGCGGGCCGTTTGCCGTTCATCGACTGTGAATCGCCCCCGGTTCGAGTGGTTCGGCCACCATTCTGAAGGGCGAGCCCGCCGCGCCTTGATCGGGCTTCGAGCACTTCAACGCTAGCCGCTGACGCCGGTACCAAGCCCAGGCGGCGGACAATAGCGGACAAAGCCTACCCCTGGCGCGTCTAGCGGACGCCGGCCAGCTTCCCTAGACCGGCATAGTAAACCATCCGGCCGGTCCCGCTGTCTCACCCACGACAACCCACGCGACTGATGTTCGAGAAAGAATCCGGCCTCCTTCAAGGCACCGTCGAACTGCTCGTCCTCAAGACTCTCTCCTGGGGGCCGATGCACGGTTATGGCATCGCCAGTTGGATCGAGTCGGCGACCGATGACGTCCTCCGTGTCGAGGAAGGTTCGCTCTATCCGGCGCTCTACCGCATGACCCGCAAAGGCTGGATCAAAGCCCAGTGGGGCGTCACCGAGAACAACCGCCGCGCCAAGTACTACCACCTCACCGCCGAAGGGCGGCGACAGTTCCGCGAGCAAACGTCGGGATGGCGGCGCTTCGCCGACGCCGTCAACCAGGCAATCAACACCAGGTCCGCCCCGAGTTGGGCCAAGTGAGCCGAGGAGATCATGAGCGACCGTCGCCAGGAACGTGAATACCGGTTCGTTGCGCAAAAGCCAGAAGCCGAGGTGGACGACGAGCTGCGCTTTCACGTCGAAGAACGCATTCGCTCGTACGTCGCAAGCGGCATGTCGCCGGACGAAGCACGCCGGGCGGCGCTCGAGCGCTTCGGCGACATCGCCGCCGTTCGCGACGTTTGCGCGCGCATGCTCTCCGAAGACCGAAAGGCCGCGGCGCGGCGCGACTGGTTCGACGATTTGCGCCAGGACGTGAAATTCGCCATCCGCTCGGCCGTCCGCGCACCACTCTTCTCGTTGCTCGCCATCGTCACGTTGGCGTTGGGCATCGGCGCCAATGCCGCCGTATTTGGCGTTTTCAAATCAGTCCTTCTCGACGCGCTCCCCTACGCGCAGCCGCGCCAGCTTCTGCGCGTGTTTTCGCCCTTCCGCGACGGCACGCAACCGCGCGGCTCGCTGAGCGCCGGTACGGTGAGCGACATTCGCGAGCGGCAACATTCTTTTGCCAGCCTCGGCGCTTTCTTTTCGCCGCGCGACGCGGTCTATCTGAATGGCGACACGCCACAGATGGTCAAGTCGATGTTCGTCGAGCCGCAGCTCTTCCGCACGCTCGGCGTGTCACCGGCTCGAGGGGGCGGGTTCCGCGACGAGGACGCGCTGCACGACACGACAACCGTCGTCATGCTCTCGCATGACGCATGGCAGCGGCTCTTCGCCGGAGATCCGGCGGCGATCGGCCGAACGATCCGGCTCAATGGCATTCCACGCACCGTCGTCGGCGTGTTGCCGCGCGGCTTCGTTCCGCCGGAGGGCGTCACCGATTTCTATCAGCCGCTCGGTGTCAAGCTTTTCATGACTAATCCGGTCACCGTCCGAGGGTCGCACAACTTCGGCTTCGTCGGCCGGCTCAAGCCGGGCGTCACCGAGCAGGCGGCGAACCGCGAGTTGAACGCGATCGGCGCCGAATTGGAGCGGCTGTACGCGAAAGACAACCTCGGCATCGGCCTGTCCGCGATGTCGCTGCGCGAGTCGATGGTCGGGGACACGCGCACACCGCTGTTGGCGTTGCTCGCCAGCGCGGCGCTCGTGTTGCTCATCACCTGCGCCAATCTCGCCGGC
>Ga0310811_10004087_pt1 | contig 18380 bp, 21 predicted proteins | sample YCmetagenome_FD_207642 | JGI IMG/M metagenome (GOLD analysis project Ga0310811, IMG submission 207642) | Soil microbial communities from experimental microcosm in Duke University, North Carolina, United States - YC | ecosystem: Engineered > Artificial ecosystem > Soil microcosm > Unclassified ...
CGCCCTCATCCTTGCGTGCGATCTCGAGCGGCGACAGTGTCCGGGCATCGAAGATGATCGCCGCGTCGCATCGAAGTCTGGACGGCGCGTCGGCTCGCCGCAAGGGCTCGACAGGTCAAGCCGGGGAGTCGAATCAGCGACGCCCCTACCCGACCGGTACAAAGGCATATCCTCGTCCTTCTTCGACCAGCCTGCCGATGCCTGGCCTGCCCATGTGAGCCCCAGCCAGCCAGGTGTGCGCCCCTGCAGCCTCCTGGAAGAGCTTGATGCGGGTCGCCCGGGCGACGGGCTGACTGTCATCGTATCCCCATGTCAGCTCCGGCCGGGCAAACTGCACGGCAGGAACATGGATTACGTCGCCACAGAACAGAACCTTGTCCTCATCGGTGTCGAGGCGGTAGCCCATGTGTCCAGGCGCGTGTCCCGGCAAGGCAACCGCCAGCAGATGATCGGCCAAACGGTCGCCGCTCCTGACCGGGGCGAGGAGGGAGCGAAATCGTTCGAGTCGTGATTCGGCAAGGAAGCGAGCCACGGCATCCTCGGCAATCACGATCTTGCCGAGGTTCACGAACAATTCCCGGCCGTCCGGTGTCAGAACGCCGTTGATGTGATCGCCATGGGCATGGGTGACAGCGACGATCGTGATCGATGACGGGTCGATGCCCGCCTCGGTCATGGCCTCCTCGAGATGGCCCATCGACGGGTCCCAGCTTCCCCCCGCTCCGCAATCGATCAAGACCCTGTCGGCACCCGAACGGTCGACCAGGAAGCAGTTGACCGACAATCGAACCAGAGAGTCTTTCCCGGCGAGTGATCGCGGCAGTCCAATCATCTTGCCGTCGGGTTCCTTGAGCAGCGCCGCGGGCATCTCGGCATAGCCGTCGGAAAGCGACCAGATCCGGTGAGATCCCGAGGCGCAGCCCAAGGCATTGGTGCTTCGTGAGGTGATAATCATTGCGCGCCAGCCGGCACTTGCGTGCGATACCAGTCGAGGATCTCGGCGCCGGTCCACATGACGACGCGATCGTGGCCAAGAATGTGATCGTACAGCATCTCGAGGTACTTGATGCGGTGCGGTACGCCGGTGAGATAGGGGTGGATCGAGATCGCCATGACGCGCGGCGTCTTCGCGCCGTCGAGATGGAGGCGGTCGAAGTGATCGCGGCCGCGGCGGAAGATCTCGTCCGACGGCTGCTGCTGGACGGCGCTGATCACGACGTCGTTGATCTCCACGGTGTAGGGAACCGAGACGATCTCGCCGCTCTTTGTCCGTAACGGAACCGGCTGCTCGTCCAGCACCCAGTCGGCGACGTACTCGATGCCGGCCTCCGCCAGGAAGTCGAGCGTCTCGTCGGTCTCGGTGAGGCCGGGGCTCTCCCAGCCGCGCGGCGGCTTGCCGGTGAAATCCGTGATCGCCCGGATCGTGTCGGCGATGGCGACGCGCTGGTCCTCGACCTTGTGCATGGGCCGCTGGACGTAGCCGTGCCCCATGAATTCCCAGCCGGCATTGCGCGCCGCGGCGCAGGCTTCCTGATAGAGCGCACACGCCGTCCCGTTCACCGCAAAGGTCGCCTTGAGGCCGCGCGCGCCCAGGACCTCGAGGAAGCGCCAGAAGCCGACGCGCATGCCGTACTCGTGCCAGGCCCAGTTGGGCACGTCGGGCAACAACGGCTGGCCCATCGGTGGCGGCAGCACGGCGCGCGGCATCGCGCCGAGTGGACTCCAGCTCTCGACATTGACGATCGTCCACACCGCGACACGCGCCCCGCCGGGCAGCTGCAGCGGCGGCCGCTTGTGAATGGGAACATAGGCAACGCGATCGCGGACGCTACCGCCAGGTTCGTGGGGCATCACCACCCTCTCTGATTCTCGTCACCCTATAGAGGAAGCCATCGGCTGCCACCACGGGGTCTCCTCTCACAGGCGCTTCGGTCGGCGCACCGCCTTCGCATCGAGGAAGAACATGGCGACGAGCGAAGGAACGGTCGAGATCACGGTCGGCAAGACCAGCTACGTCCTGAATGCCGGGGATTCCGCATGCTTCAAGTCGGAGCTGCGGCACGGCTATCGCACTGTCGGCACGAAGCCCGCCCGCGCAATCGTGATCAACACGCCGCTCACGTTCCAGGGCGAGGAGCACCGCAGGAAGCCAGGCCGAGACGTTCGCGCGTTTCGTTCTTCATGCTGACGCAGGACGAGGAGAGTTGGCACCAGGACCATGCTCCGCCTATGGTCTGCCCCTGAGATCCCCTGGCGAAGGAGCAATCCAATGGCGTACTCCCTGTATGATGCGGCCGTAACCCCCTGCATCCAGCAACTCGGCGCGTTGGCCGGCATCGTCGACAAGGCCGCTGCGCATTGCGCCGCCAACAAGATCGAGGAGTCCGCCCTGCTGCAGGACCGGCTCTATCCCGACATGTTCTGTCTCGCCCGACAGATCCGCCAGTCGGCGGATTTCGCCATGAACACCGGCGGCCGCCTCGCCGGCGTTGCTCCGCCCGCCTTGCCGGCCGTGGACGACACCAGCTTCGCCGCCGCCAAGGCCCGTGTCGAGACCGCCTTGGGCTTCGTGAAGTCCCTGACCCGCGCCCAGGTCGACGGCGCTGAGGACAAGGTCATCGCCTGGAGCGCCGGCGGCAACGAGCGGAAGCTGAAGGGCAACGACTATCTGCAACAGTTCGCGCTGCCGAATTTCTTCTTCTTCGTGACGACGGCCTACGACATCCTGCGCCATCGCGGCGTGCCGGTCGGCAAGCGGGACTTCCTCGGCCCGGTCAACTGGCTGTAGAGGCGAGAGCCATTCAGTCTTTTGCCGGCATCCTGGTGTAGTCGGCGTCGCTCACCGGTTCGAGCCAAGTCGTCGCCTGACCTTTTTCGTCAGTCTCCGACATGGCGAGATGGCACATCATCGTGTCCGGCGCCGAGCCATGCCAATGCCGTGCGTTGGGCGGGATCACCACCGTGTCGCCCGGCTGGATCTCCTGAACCGGCTGGCCTTCCAGCTGGTAGCGGCCGACGCCGGACAGCACGTAGAGAATCTGTCCGACCGCGTGCTGGTGCCAGTTGGTGCGGCCGCCCGGCATGAAGGTCACGCGCGAAGCGCGCAACCGCGAGGGGCCCTCGGGCGCCCACACCGGATCGGACATCACCGCACCGATGAAGTTCGCTGCTTCCGCCTTGGCTGTCGGGCGGGTCGAGGCGCGCATGATCCTGGGCTTCAACTTCTTCTCCCTTGGCAATGGCAGGCTGCTTGCCGCCAGAATTGCGCCGAGAGTCTCACTTTTCCCTCGCCCTGTCGACGGCCCGCACATCACCTCCGAGCCGTCATGCGAGCTTGATGACGTTGTCCCACGCCGTTTCGTGTCCCCAGTTCACGCACACGCTCTGGCGCCGCATATAGCCCTTCCAGGCGTCGGAGCCTGCCGTGCGGCCTCCGCCGGTTTCCTTCTCGCCGCCGAAGGCGGCGCCGACATCGGCGCCGGTCGTGCCCATGTTGACGCGGGTGATGCCGCAGTCGCTGCCCTCCGCCGACAGGAAGCGCTCGATGTTCGATACGTTGGAGCTGTGCATGCCGCCGGCCAGGCCCTGGGCGACGTTGTTGTGAATGTCGATTGCCTCGTCGAGCGTCTCGTACTCGATGAGATAGACGATCGGCGCAAAGGTCTCGTGCTGGGCGCACGGCCAATGTCCTTTCACGCCGGTGATGATCGTGGGCTCCACGAAGTAGCCTGGCCGATTGAGACGGTGGCCGCCGAATACCACCTTGCCGCCCAGTGTCGTGGCCGACCGGACCGCCTCCTCGAAATGCATCACGGCGGCGCGATCGATCAAGGGCCCGACCAGCGTGTCGCGCTCACGCGGATCGCCGACCTTCACCTGGGCGAAGGCCTGCTTCAGGAGCTCGGTGAATTTCTCGGCGACTGGCCGGGCAATGATGACCCGGCGCGTGCTGGTGCAGCGCTGGCCGGTCGTGCCGACCACGCCGAAGGTGATCGCCTTGGCCGCCATCGCCAGATCGGCGGTCTCGTCGACGATGCAGCCGTTGTTGCCCGAGCATTCGAGCAGGTAGCGCCGGCCGAGATCGGCCGAGACCTTGGCCGCCACCTTGTGCCCCACGCCGGTCGAGCCGGTGAAGGAAACCAGCGCGATGCGTGGGTCATCGAGCATCAGCTCGGCGACGCTGTTGTTGTCGGGAAGGAACAGCGAAAACACGCCCTCGCACTTCAACTCCTTCATCGCCCGGTTGGCGAGATGCTGCAGCGCGATCGCCGTCAGCGGCACCTTGGGGCTGGGTTTCCAGATCACGGTGTTGCCGCCGATCACCGACAGGAAGCCGTTCTGGGCCCACACCGCGGCCGGGAAATTATAGGCCGTGATGATGCCGGCCACGCCGAGCGGCAGCCATTGATCGTACATGCGATGCTTGGCGCGCTGCGACTGCTGCGTGAAGCCATAGAGCATGCGCGACTGGCCGGCCGCCATCACGGCCATGTCGATCACCTCCTTGATCTCGCCCTTGCCTTCCATGATCGACTTGCCGGTATCGATCGAAACGATGGCGCCCAGCGCATCGTGGTTCTCGGCGACCAGCTGACCAATGCGATGCACCAGCTCGCCGCGGCGCGGCGGCGGCACCATACGCCAGGATTTGAACGTGTCGACCGCACTCTCGACGATCGCCTCGTAGTCTTCGGCCGTCGAGGCGGCAATCTCCGCGGTCGCTTCCTCGGTCGAAGGGTTGATTGCCGGGAAGCGCCGGGCATCCGGCGCCGCGCGCCAGCCGGTTGCCTTGCTGAAGGTGCCGGGATTGACGGGTGCGACCTCGAGCTGGACGAGCACGTCGGGAATGCTGAAGATACTCATGGCGATGCGTCTCCTTGTCCGGCCGCGGCCGGCGACTTCAATCGACGGTGATGCCCGCCTGGCGGATCAGCTCGGCATATCGGCTGCGCTCGCGGCCGAGCATGGCTTGCAGGTCGGCCGGGCTGCCGCCGACCGGGTCGAGATTCATGGCCTCGATGCCGGCTTTCACCTCGGGCATCGCGAGCACGCGATTGACGTCGGCACTGATGCGCGACATCAGCTCGGGCGGCAGGCCAGCCGGGCCATGCAGCGACAGCCAGGTCACCAGCTCCAGCCCCGGCAGCCCCGACTCGCCGAACGACGGCACGGTGGGCTCGCGCGGATAGCGCCGGTCGCTCGCCACGGCGAGCGCCCGGAGCTTGCCGGCATGCACCATGGCCATGGTCGTGATGTCGAGCGTCGACGCCACGTTGCCGGCGATCAGATCCTGCACGGCGGCGCCCATGCCCTTGTAGGGCACGTGCAGGAGGCGAATGCCGGTGCGCTGCTGCAGCATCTCCATGGCGAGATGCATGGAGGAGCCGCTGCCGATCGTGGCGTAGGACAGCTTGTTGGGATGCGCCTTGGCGTAGGCGATGAACTCGGTGAGCGTCGACGCCGGCACGACGGGATGCACGATGAGGAACAGCGGGCTGGTCGTCAGCCACGTGATGTCGACGAAGTCGTTCAGCGGATCGTAGGAGAGCTTCGGCCGCAGCAGATGGTTGGTCGCGATCGTGTTGATGTTGCCCATGCCCAGCGTGTAGCCGTCGGGCTCGGCGCGGGCGATCGCCTCCATGCCGATAATGCCGGCCGCACCGGCGCGGTTCTCGACGAGGACCGGCTGTCCCCACAGCCCGCCGAGCTTTTCGGCGAGCAGGCGCGCCGTGCCGTCGGCGGTGCCGCCGGGCGCCAGCGGCACGATCAGCCGCACCGGACGGGTCGGCCATTGCGACTGCGCGCCGGCCGGCCTCGCGACCATCGCAGCCGCGAGCGTCGCGATCGCCGCGCGGCGGCAGAGGACCATGGCTCGCCCGGCCTTACTTCCTGGTGAGCAGGCCGCCGATGGTCTCGTCGGTGTGGAAGACCGGCTTCTCGTAGTAATGGGGACCATCGTAGATCTCGATCAGGAGGCTGCGTTCGTGGGCGAGCGTCGGGCCATGCGGATGGTCCTTGGGGTTCATGTAGAAAGACCCCGGCGTCAGCCGCAGCTTGCTGTCGGTGTATTCGTAGTCGCCCTCCAGGCAATACATGAACTGGTTGGAGGCGTGCGAATGCTTGACCGGGATGCGGCCGCCCTTCTGGTAGTCGAGCAGCGCGATGCTGGCGCCCGTGTCGAGGTTCTTCCACAAGAAATACTGGCGAAAGCCGTACTCGGGGAAGTCGAGCCACTTTGCGGGATCGAGATCCTGGGTGCGGACCAGTACTTCCAAGGTCTTGGCGAGGGCTTCGTTGGGATGGCTCATGGCAGGCTCTCCAATGGCGGGCGACCGGCGGCGACCCAGGCGTCGTAATCCTTGCGGCTTTCGGGAGTTGGCGGAAACAGGCCGAACAGCGGCCGGCCGCGGGTGATCTGCAGCTCGGCATAGACCTCGTACTCGACGGCATCGAGCGCCTCGTCGGCGACTTCCTCGACCAGGTGCCGGGGGATCACCACCACGCCCTCGCCATCGCCGACCAGGACGTCGCCCGGATAGATGGCCACGCCGGCGCAACCGATCGGCCCGTCGAGCTCGACCGGATGCATGGCGATCGGCGTTGCCGGCGGCGCGGATTGGCGCTGATAGGCCGGCAGGCAGGTCTTGCGGATGGCCGGCGTGTCGCGGAAGCCGCCGTCGGTGACCAGGCCGGCAACGCCGCGCTGGCGCAGCCGGACGGCCATCAGGTCGCCGGCCGCTGCCGAGCGCAGGCAACCGCCGGCATCGATCACCAGCACGTGGCCCGGCGGGCATTCCTCGATCGCGCGGCGGTGCAGGTTGTCGTCGCGCGAATAATTGGCCATCGAATCGATGTCCTCGCGCGCCGGCATGAAGCGCAACGTGTAGGCCGGACCGATGAGCTGCGCCTGGTCCTGCGACAACGCCTGCAGGCCGAGCAGGTAGACGTTGCGGAAGCCGCGCTTGAGAAGCGCATTGGCGACATTCGCGCTGCCCACCTTGGCGAGCTTGGCTCGCGTCTCGGCGCTGAGCGCCGCAGGCTTGCGCGATGCGCTCCTGGTGATGTCGTTCATTGCGGCTTGCCGGCCTGTCCTGGACGGCCTCCCTGGCCGAGGCAGGCGACCCCTTCGATCTCGACCAGGATCTCGGGTTGGGCGAGCGCGCTGACCTCGACCAGGCTGCAGGCCGGGAAGGCGCCCTCGAAGGCCTCCTTGCGCGCCGCCCACACGCCCTCGCGCTCGGCGATGCGCGTGACGAAGATGGTGAGCTTCACGATGTCGGCCATGGTGCCGCCCGCCGCCTCGACGAGATGGCGCATGCGGCCGAAAATTTGCTTGGCCTGATCATACTCCGCCCCGCCCGTGGGGTTTAGATCGATGCCCCGCGCCGTAAGGCCGGAGATGAACACCAGGTCACCAACCCGGAGGCAGTTCGACCAAAGCCCGGGCGGCGGCTCGGAAACCTTGTCGCTCGTGATCTGCGCGATCGGCATTGCGGCGCTCCTTCTACGTTCACTGGAAGAATTCGGGCGGCGGTTCGGCGCCCCATTGCGTAGTCTGGTCGGCCGTTCCGGCAAACACCGTGGGCCGATGCGCGTCGTTCACGACGTCGCCGTCGGTGTAGTGCTCGACGCGAAAGCCGAAGGGATCGCGCCAGTAGTCGAAGATCTGGCTGCCCAGCAAATGCCGCCCGACGCCGCAATCAAGCCGGTAGCCGCGCTGCAGCAGATAGTCGTGTGCCGCCATGACGGCGTCGAGGTCCTGCACCTCGAAGGAACAATGATGGATGCCTGGCGTGTCGGCCTGAAGGACCAGGAGGCAATGGTGGTCGGTGAGGTCCATGCCCTTGTCGACGCGCAGGAAGGTGCCGATGACCTGCGCGGGGGCGCCGGGCACGGCAAGATGATCCGACGGCACCAGGCCGAAACGTTCGCCCATCCAGGCGACGACGCCCGCCCGATCGCGGACCTGAAGCACGAAATGCCCAAGCCGGATCGCCGGCGTGATGCCGCGCCGCGTGCGGATCGACTGGTTGCGGCGCGGCTTGGCGTTGCCTGAATTGAAGGCGGCCGGTTCCGCCAGCACCAGCGGCGCTGCCGGAGTCACGCCATGGACGGCATCGATCTCGAAGCCGTCATCCAGCCGCATGCGGACGCGCCAGCCGCCGCCCGGCGCCTCAATCCTTTCGATCGGTCTCGATCCCGGTAGCCGTGCCAGGGTCTCGAGATCCTGCGCCGATGAAACCAAGAGCCCGGCGCCCAGGAAACGATCCATCGTGCCCGTCTCGGCGCCGTAGAGGAAGGGTGCCGGCCCGGCGCCGCGCATGTACAGCCGGCCGCCCTCGCGCGCGGTCACGGAAAGGCCGAAATCGGTCAGGAAGTCCGCCTGCCGCTCGAGGTCGGTGAGCTGGTAGCGGACATAGAGCGGTTCGACGGCGCGGGGCATCGGGTCAGCTCGCAACAACGAGAGGATTGGCGTGGTCCTCGCCAGACTGGCCGAGGATGCGTTCGAGAAGGCCGCGATTGGACCGCGCCTCGGTGGCGCTGCCCGACCATTGCAGGCGTCCGGACTCCAGCACGTAGACACGGTCGGCAGCCTGGAGGGCGCGCGGCAGGTTCTGCTCGACCAGCAGGAGGGCGACGCCGCGCCCCTTCAACCGGGTGATCGCCTCGTAGCAGATGTCGACGTTTTTCGGCGTCAGGCCGAGCGAAACCTCGTCGATCATCAGCAACTTGGGCTCGGCCATCATGGCGCGCCCGATCGCGGTCATCTGCTGCTCGCCGCCCGATAGCGTGCCGGCCAAGGCATCCAGCCGCTCGAGCAGTCGGGGAAACAGCGCCAGCACGCGCTCGAGATTGGGCCTGGTCGCCGAGCGCGGCCGGCTGAGGCCGCCCACGATCAGGTTCTCGCGCACCGTCATGTCGGCGAACAGCCGCCGGCCTTCGGGCGAGACCGCGACACCACGCGCCACCCTCTGCTGCGGCGACAGGGTGGTGATATCCTCGGCGCCCAGGCGCACGCGGCCCGACCGGGCGCGGACGTGACCGGCGATGCACTGGATCGTCGACGTCTTGCCGGCGCCATTGGGGCCGATCAACGCCACCACCTCGCCGCCGGCCACCTGCAGGTCGACGTCATGGACGACGGTCGCGGGCCCGTAGGCGCAGGTGACGGCTTCAAGCGAGAGCATGTTCGGCAGCTCCCGTTCCGAGATAGGCCTCGACGACTTGGCGGTCGCGGATCACCGCGGCGGCCGGGCCGTCGGCAATCTTGCGGCCATTGTCGAGCACAACCAGCCGCGGACAGATCCGCATGACCTCGCCGAGATTGTGTTCGATCAGCACGATCGTGGTGCCCTGGCGATTGAGTGCGCGGATCGTATCGGCGAGCTTGATGGCTTCGCCGTGACTGAGGCCGGCCAGCGGCTCGTCGAGCAGCAGGAGGGTAGGCCGCGTGGCGAGCGCGCGCGACACTTCGAGGCGCTTCAGCACGCCGAGCGGCTGGGCGCCGGCCACGCGCTCGGCGAGCTCGGCAATGCCCATGACCGCGAGATGGTCCCGCGCCACGGCCTCGAGAGCATGACGGTCGCGATGCAGGACGGCACGGAGCGGCGAGCGGGTGATCGCAAGCCCCGCCGCCAGCACGACATTCTCCAGCAGGGTCATGCTGCGGAAGGGCCGTACGATCTGGTTCGACAGGCCGATACCGCACCGCACGCGCGCCGCCACGCCGCGGCCGGTGATGTCGTCGCCCGACAGCCGGACCACGCCCTCGTTGGGCGCGATCATGCCCGAGATCACCCGCAGCAAGGTCGTCTTGCCCGCCCCGTTGGGGCCGAGCAGGCCGACGAACTCGCCGGCCGCGACATCGACCGAGACCTGGTCGACGGCCGTCACGCCGCCGAAGCGGACTGTGACGCCGCTGACGTTCAGGAGAGGCACGGTCGCAGCCATCGCCTAGGCCCTGCCCCGACCGCTCACGGTGCGCACCAGCCCGACCAGCGGCGGATAGAGGCCCTGCGGGAAGAAACGCATGGTCGCGAACAGCAGCAGGCCGAAGACCAGCAGCTTGTAGTCGTTCACGAAGCGGATCCACTCGGGCAGCAAGGTCAGGATCGCGGCGGCGAGCACGCTGCCGACCAGGGACCCCATGCCGCCCACCACGACCATGGCCAGGATCATGATCGAGACCGGGAAGCCGAAGGCTTCCGGCCCCACCGAGGTGAGGTAATAGGCGTAGAGGCAGCCCGCGAGACCGGCCAGGCCCGTGCCGATGGCGAAGGCGGCAAGCTTGTAGTGCGCCACGTCGATGCCGACACCGCGGGCGGCAACCTCGTCGGCACCGACCGCCTCGAAGGCGTAGCCCAGCCACGATTGCTTCACCCACCAGCAGACGGTGCCGACCGCCAGGGCGGCGACGCAGGCCACCAGCCAGAAGACATCGTGGAGGAACGGCGCCGGGATCTGCGATATGCCGAGCTCGCCGCCCAGCGCGTCGTTGGTGCGCACGACGCCGACCACGAGAAACCCCGCGCCCATGGTCGCGATGGCCAGGAAGTCGTCGCGGACGCGCAGGCTGCAGAGGCCGATCACGATGCCGACGGCGCCGGCGAGCACGATGCTGACCGGCGCAGTGATCCAGAGGCCGAAGCCCGCCTTGGCCAGCAAGGCCGTGCTGTAGGCCCCGACACAGAAGAAGGCGGCATGACCCAAGCTCACCTGGCCGCACAGGCCGGTGATCAGGTTCAGGCTGAGCGCCAGCATGACGTTGATCGCGACCAGGGTGAGCAGCGAGGCTTCGTAGGCGCTCATGGGTTGGCGCCTCGTGCCGGTCTGAACAGCTCGCCGATCCGCCAGCGCCGGCCGCCCGACCGCCCGGCCGTGGCGAAGATGCCTTGCGGCCGCAGCATCAGCACGGCCAGCATGGCGGCAAAGGCCACGCTGTCGCGATCGAGCCAAGCCGACAGGAACACCGCGCCGTAGGCCTCGACGATGCCGAGCAGCAACGCGGCGATCAGCGTGCCCTGCAGGTTGCCGAAGCCGCCGATCACGATAATGGCCAGCGCCTTGTAGCTCGGCACTGCGCCCATGTGCGGCTCGACCACGTTGTTGAGGACCGCGACCATGACGCCGGCGGCGGCAGCGAAGGCCGAGCCGATGAAGAAGTTGAGATAGCGCACGCGCCGCAGGTCGACTCCGAAGGACGATGCCATCGCCGGTTCGCTGACCGTCGCCCGCCACGCCATGCCGGCGCGCGTATGCCTGGCGAACAAGGCCAGCGCCGTGAACAGCACCACCGCCATGACGACCACCGCCAGCTCGGCATAGCGGACCGTGGCGACCAGATGGAACGAGCCCGGCAGTTGCGGCCTGGCGAAGGTCAGGCCGTAGTCGCCGAACACCAGCCGCAGCCCTTCCTCGATGGCGAGGAAGATCCCGACCGAGGCGATCAAGGCCACATAGGGTGGCTTGCTCAGGATGGGTTCATAGCAGAAGCGATAGATCAACATGCCGCAGAGGCCCACGACCAGCATCGCCGTCACGAGGGCAAGGGCGAAGGAGCCGCTGGCATTGGTGACGACGACGCCGACATAGCCGCCGACCGCGAACAGGCCGGCATGGGCGATGTGCAGGATGCGCAGCAGGCCGAACACCATCGCCAGCCCGATCGCCACCATGGCGTAGAGCGCGCCGTTGATGATGCCCTGGACGGCCAGCTCGATCATCAGGCCCACGTTGAACGTCATCGCCCTGCTCCGAGTCAGCCAGGATCACTCCGGCGGCGTCAGCAGGACCATGTCGTCGACCACGCCGTTGGCCTGCCAGGTGCCGTTGCGCACGACGCTGAGCGGAAAGGCCTTGCGAACCTCGTGCAACTTGTTGAACGTCAGGCGGCCGATCACGGTGTCGATGTCGGTCTTCTCGAGCGCGACGCGCAGCTTCTCGGGGTCGGTCGAGTTGGCGGCCTTCAGCGCCGCGATCAGCACCGTGGCCGCGGCATAGGCCTGGGCCGCGACCGCCTCGGCCTTGCCGCCGGTCCGCTTCTCGAACTCGGTGAGGAATTCCCGCACCTCGGTCCGCGTGGTGCCCCAATCGATCACGTTGGTGATCACGGTACCTTCGGCTGCCTGGCCGGCGATCTCGATGAATTTCTGCGAGCTCAAGGACTCGGGGCCGACGATCGGCACCGTGATGCCGGCCGCGCGGATCTGGTTCACCAGCGGACCGCCGGTGAAATAGAAGCCGGTCGCGTAGATCACGTCGGGATTGTCGGCCTTGATGCTGGCGATTAGCGGCCCGAACTGCCGGTCGCCCGGACCGTATTCATACTCCTTGACGATCTCGACGCCGAACTTGGGCGCCGCCTCCTTGAAGCCGGCGACCAGGGTCTTGCCGAAATCCGTCTTGATGGTGAGCACCACCGCCTTCTTCTTGCCCAGCAGTTTGCCGACCACCAGGGCGCCCGCCCGGCCCTGGACCTCGCCGACACTGGTGACGCGGAACATGTAGTCGCCGACCCGGGTGATCTCCGGCGCAAAGGCGATGGCCGCGATGTAGGGGATCTTTGCCTTCTGGAAGACCGGGGCCGCCGCCCGGCTGGGCGCGGAGAAACCCGCCGAGATGACGGCGACCACCTTGTCGTCGCCGATCATGCGGTTGGCGAGCGGCACGGCCTGGTCGGGCTTGCCCTGGTCGTCATGCACGACCAGCTCGAGCGGGCGACCGTTGACGCCGCCCGCGGCATTGGCCTGGTCGATCGCGATCTTGACTGCGGCGACGGCGGCGTTGCCGTCGGCCGCCGCCGGTCCGGTGATCCCGGCCTGCATGCCGATCTTGATCGGCTGCGGCGCCTGGGCCTGCGCCGCGACGGGCAGCAGGGCGGCGGCGAGCAATCCAACGGCGAGCTGGCGCCGCGACGATGTGGGAACGCGCATCTTGCACCCCTTCGGCTGGCGGATCGGATCAGTTCTTGAGCTCGACGATGGTCTCGACCTCGACCGTGACACCGAACGGTGCCGATGCGATCCCTTCGGTCGTACGGGCATGCTTGCCGGCGTCGCCGAACACGGTGACGAACAGCGACGAGCAGGCGTCGGTGATCTTGGTATGGTCGGTGAATTCCGGCGTCGCCAGGATCTTGCCTTTCACGAAGACGATGCGCTTCACCTTGTTGAGATCACCCAGCACGAGCTGCAGGCGGGCGATCTGGCGCACGCAGGCAAGCTTCGCCGCCTTCATGGCATCGTCGACCGAGACATCGCTCGGCACCCGGCCCTTCACGAACTGGCCATCCGGCCGCTGTGGCGCGGCGCTCGACAGATAGAGCGTGTTGCCCACCTGAACGGCATCGACATAGTTGCCGAAGGCCGGCTTCAGCGCCGGCAGCTTGCCGTCGGCAAAGCCGAGCTCGACCAAGGCGGCACTCAGCCGACTTTCGAGGGTGCCGGCCGGCGTCTGTGCCGCGGCTGTTCCCGCAATGGCCAGGCCAGCCAGTGCGACGGCCGCGACGGCAAAAGCGTTCAGATGCTTGATCAGCTTCATCATATCTTCCCCCTCCCCAACTGTCGTTCGAGACCCAGGACCTCACGCCACCGAATAGGAGGGGCGTTCGTTGAGATGCTGGGCGTCGAGACCGGCCGTCTTCTTGAAGTCAGCGGCGCGCTGCTCCTGTTCGGCCCGCGGCAGCACATCGTCGATGTTGGTGAAGCCGTTGGGCGCCCGCTCCTCGACCAGGTCCATGACGATCTCCGCTCCCATGGCGCGATTGCGCAGCGCGACCTCGCGCATCGGCGGCAGGCGCTCGCCCTCGTACTTCCTGATCGCGGCCCGTGGATCGGCGCGATCATGGGCGAGATGGAAGGCGAGCACGCGGCCATCGACGATCGCCTGCGAACCGGCCTGGGAGCCGACCGGCTGCATGGGATGGGCGGCATCGCCCATCAGGGTCACGCGGCCGAAGGTCCATTGCGGTACCGGATCGCGATCGATCTTGGGGAACTCGTAGAAGCTCTCGGCGCGCTCGATCAGCTTCGGCACGTCGAGCCAGTCGAAGGTCCAGCTCTTGAAGCTGGCGGCGAACTGCGCCTTGTCGACCTTGCGGTTCCAGTCCTCGCGCGGCGGCGCGTCGCCGGGCTCGGCAAGCTCGGCGATGACATTCAGCATCGCCCGGCCGTCAGCCAGCGGCTGCATCGGATAGGCGACGACCTTCTGGTTGCGATGGCCTGCGATGATCATGGTGTGGCCGCTGAGGAACGGCGCATCCGGCACCGAGGTACGCCACATCAGCTGGCCGGCGTAGTGCAGCTTCTGGTCGGGATAGAAGTGGCCACGCACGGTCGAATGCAGGCCGTCGGCGCCGACCAGGATGTCGCCACGCTCGGAGCGAATGCGGGCCCGGCCGTCGGGTCCGCTGAAATGTGCCGTGACGCCGGTCTCGTCCTGCTCGAAGGCGACCAGGCTGTGGCCGGTCACGATGCGCTCCCGCCCGAGCCGTGCGCTGGCTTCCTCGAAGAGGGCGACCTGCAGCAGGCCACGATTGACGGCGTACTGCCGCCAGCGATAGCCGCCGGCCGAGCCGCGCGGCTCGCTCCAGATGCGCTGGCCATGGCGGTTATAGAAAGCCAGCTCCTCGATCGGCCAGGCGATCTCGGCAAGCTTGCCGGCGAGGCCGAGCTCGGTGAGCTCGCGCACCGCATTGGGTTGCAGGTTGATGCCGAGACCCAGGGCATCGACCCGACGCGCGGCCTCGAAGACGACCGCCTCGATGCCCGCCTGGTGCAGGCTGAGCGCCGTCGTCAGACCGCCGATGCCGCCTCCGACGATGATGACCTTCATGCCATCCCCCTCACAACGCGCGTCGTCCCCACGACCTTCGTCGCCCTTACGACTACGCCTTGACGGTATTACCGTCCAATGAAAACATCGGCATTTGCTATTACCAAACCGTTATAGGTATCCCAGCGATGGCGACTCTCGACTGGTACGTCCGCGCCGGCATGAAGCTGCGCCACCTGCAGATCCTGGTGGCGCTCGACGATCTCGGGAAGACCGGCAAGGTGGCGGCCCTGTTCAATGTCTCGCAGCCGGCGATCTCCAAGGCGATCGGCGAGTTGCAGGCCGGATTGTCGACCAGGCTGTTCGACCGCACGCCACGCGGCCTGGTGCCCACCCCGAGCGGCGAATGCCTGATCCGTCATGCCCGGACCCTTCTCGCCACGTTGCGCGAGACCGGCGAGGAGCTTCACGCCATCACCCACAATGCGCCGGGCAAGATCCGCATCGGGGTGCTGCCCGCGACGGCGGCAGCGCTGTTGCCGGCCTGCCTGGCGCGGCTGAAGGAGAGCTCGCCGGCCACCACCGTGTTCGTCCGCGAAGGGACGATGGACACGCTGCTGAACGAACTTCGCGGCGGCGGCATCGAGATCGTGGTCGGCACGCTGCCCCGTCAGAAGAGCGGATCAGCTCTCGATGAGGAAGAGCTCTACGGCGACCGCACCAAGCTCGTGGTGCGGCCCAGGCATCCGTTGCTGCGCCGACGCAGCCTGCAGTGGCCGGACATGGCGCGCTATCCCTGGGTGCTGCCACCGATCGATTCCCTGCTGCACGATTCGCTGATGGACGTGTGCCGGCGCAACGGCATGCCGGCACCCGTCAATGTCGTCGAGACGCTGTCGGTCTCGGTGATCCGCGAATACCTGGCGACGTGCGATGCAATCGCCTCCCTGCCGGAATCCCTTGCGCTGCGGCTCGAGGCACAAGGCGCGATCAAGCCGTTGACCCTCGACCTCCCGACGCTGGTCCGTCCTGTCGGCATGATCTGGCCACGCATGAAGGCGCAGTCACTCTCCACCAAGCTCTTCATGGAGAGCATGCGCGCCGCTGCGATCGAGTTCATCAGACCCGCGGCTCGCGATTGATGCCGCCCTTGACTTTCCGGTCGAACGCCCCGTCGAAGAACCTCTGATCGAACCAGGACTGCGTCTGCTTTTGCGGTTTGCCCGCAGCGATCTCCCGCGCCTTCCAGTCGCCGAGCAGCCAACGAGCCGCGACATGTCGACCTGAGTAGGCAGCCTCGTGGACGAAGGTGTCGGCAACACCATCGTGCAATAGAGAATTCTCGAGCTTCGGCGCATGTATTTGCCTACCGACGCGAGCGGTAGCGAAAGGAGGCCGACAGTGCTACGCCATGCCACAAGTCGTTGCCCGGCCCCGTGAATCGGCCGCGAACAACCGTTAACCGCAGACATCAATCGGGTTCGAGTTCGATGCCGGCTTCGGGGACGCCCTATTGATGGAGGCCGACGATGAGGGTCGTGATGGTATTGACCTCGCACGACGTGCTCGGAAACACCGGTCGACCAACCGGCCTCTGGCTCGAGGAGTTCGCGGTGCCCTACTACGTGTTCAACGATGCTGGCATCGACGTCACCCTGGTGTCGCCCAAGGGTAGCCAGCCGCCGATACACCAGAGGCTGCCGACCTCACCCTGCACGGAATCCCCGGTCTGATCGCTACATAGAACCCGTCCGCGGCCTGTGCGATGGCCGGCTCCGGACAAAGGAGTATGAGCATGACAACCTCCGATACGCTTCGCCATACGAGGATTCCGCTTGCTCATGGGTCTGGCGCGCTTCCTGCCGTCGGGTTTGGCACGCTGATACCCGATCCTCTCGCGACCAGGCAGGCTACGAAGACTGCCCTGGACGTGGGATTCCGACATCTCGATTGTGCGGAACGCTACCGCAATGAAGAAGCGGTTGGCGATGCGATGCAGGCGGCGTTCAGGGCGGGGACAGTCCGGCGGGAGGACGTCTTCGTTACCACGAAGCTATGGAACACCAATCATCGTCCAGAGCGGGTCAAGCCCGCCTTTGACGCCAGCTGCAGGCGCCTGCAGATCGACTATGTCGATTGCTATCTCATCCACACCCCTTTTGCCTTTCGACCCGGCGACGAGCAGGACCCGAGGGACGAGCGCGGCCAGGTAATCTATGATTCCGGGGTGACGCTGGTCGAGACGTGGCGAGCGCTCGAGCGCCTCGTGGACGGCGGTCAGTGCAAGTCGATCGGCATGTCAGATATTGGTCTGGAGAAGCTGCGAGAGATCGTTGCGGCGGCACGAATCAAGCCCGCAGTAGTGCAGATCGAATCCCATCCGTATCTCCCTGAATGGGACATGCTCGATTTCTGTCGGGAACACGGGATCGTGCTGCTGGCGTTTGCAGCGCTGGGACACGGCCTGGATCCAAAAGTGGTGAACGACCCTGTGATCACAGCCATCGCACAGCGCGTCCACAAGACGCCTGCTCAGGTTGCACTCGCCTGGGCCGTGCAACGTGGCACCGCATTCCTGACCACCTCGACCAAAGCCCGCTATATCCAGGAGAACTTCGAGATTTCGACCCTGCCTGAAGACGCCATGCACGAGATTCGCCATGGCATAACGACGAGCGTGCGGTTCAACGCCGTGGTGGGGAGCGGTGTGCCCGGGTTTATTCCCCGATCCAGTTGAACTGATCTCGACGGTTGGGCCGCAATCGCGGTGGGCTTGCCGCCGGGCCAGTGGCCCGATTGGCCTGGGTCGCCGATGATCTCCGGAGGGCGTCGAGCTCGGCATGCGTTTCGGGCCGATGATCGCCCCTGTTCCTGAGGACGTCCGAGAATGGCCGACGCAACGACAGTCTATCGAGGGGCCTCGACTGCGCTGCTGTCAGAGAGAATCCGCCTCGCCTGCACCAGGTGCGGCGCATCGACCATCGCGCCGTCGAGCTGGGCGGCGCCGATCGCGCCATCCTGCAAAGCGGCGATCACGCGCCTCGCCCAGTCGCGCTCGGCGTCGGTCGGGCTGAAAGCGCGATTGATGGTCTCGATCTGGGCGGGATGAATAGCCGCCTTGGCGCTGAAGCCGTCGCGGCGCGCCGTCGCGGCTTCGCGAGCCAACCCCTCGGAATCGCGAAAGTCGGTGAACACGGCATCGATGGCGGCAACACCGGCCGCGCGCGCAGCGAGCAGGCAGAGATTGCGCGCCAGCGCGAACGGACCGCCATAGCGCCCGGCCTCGTCGCGGCTGGCGGATGCGCCGACCGCGGCCGCCAGGTCCTCGCCGCCCCACAGCAGGCCGCAGAGCCGCGGATGGCGCCAAGGGCGCGCCGCGAGCGACAGCGTTCCCGCCGCCGTCTCGGTGCAGATTGCGATGATCCGCGTCTGCCCGGCCCGGTCCGGCTGCTCGAGCGCCGCGATGCGCTCGGCGAGGCGCTGGACATCCTCCGGTCCCTCCGGCTTGGGCAGCATGATGCCGTCGGGCCGCGCCGGCAGCACGGCACGCAGATCATCCTCGCACCACGCCCCGTCGAGCGGATTGACGCGCACATAGAGCCTGCCGT
>Ga0310811_10004088_pt1 | contig 18373 bp, 14 predicted proteins | sample YCmetagenome_FD_207642 | JGI IMG/M metagenome (GOLD analysis project Ga0310811, IMG submission 207642) | Soil microbial communities from experimental microcosm in Duke University, North Carolina, United States - YC | ecosystem: Engineered > Artificial ecosystem > Soil microcosm > Unclassified ...
GCTCTGCGTCGCGATCGCTTCGCCCGACGCGCTGTCGTCGACGCGAAGCGGGAACATGCGCTCGAGGTTCTCGCGCGCCGGTCCGTGATACGCGCACAGCCGGATCAGTCCGTCCTCGCCGACCAGGCTGATGCCGGCCACCTTCCCCGCGAACAGCCGCTCGCAACTCGCGAGGATCTTCTCGAACACCGGTGAGGTATCGGCGATCGAGCTGCTGATCGCCGCGAGCACCTCGCCGGACGCGCGTTGCTGCTCGAGCGCTTCACGCGTTTCGTTGAACAGCCGCACGTTCTCGAGCGCTATCGCCGCCTGGTCGCCGAACGTGCGCAACAGGTTGATCTCGCGCTCGGAGAACGGGCGCACTTCCTGCCGGCGCAGCAGGATCGTCCCGAACGGCCGTCCTTCGCGGAACAGCGGCATCACGACGATCGAGCGATGCCCGTAGTGCTGAGCGAGTTCGGCGGACAGCGGGAAGTCCGCGGTCTGCGCCAGCATGTCGTCGATCCGAAGCGTCGTGCGCTCGAGCAGCGCCCGGCCGGACACCGAGCGCCCGTCGATCGGCAGCGTGTCGACGTGCGTCACCGGCTCGGCGGCCGGTCCCTTCGAGGCAAGATGCCGCAACACCTGGCCGTCGATCAGGTACATCGACGCCGACGACGCGTCGCATTGGCGCGCCGCGCGCTCGGCGATCGCGTCGAGCACCGGCTGCACGTCGGTCGGCGAGCTCGAGATCACCTGCAGGATCTCGCTGATCGCCGTCTGCTGCTCGAGCGCTTCCTTGGTCTCGTTGAAAAGCCGCGCGTTCTCGATCGCGATCACCGCCTGGTCCGCAAACGTCGTGATGAGATCGATCTGCTTCGGCGAGAACGTCTGCACGACGCTTCGAGTCAGCACGATGACGCCGATCACGACGCCGGCGCGCAGGAGCGGAACGCCGAGCGTCGTCCGGAAGCCGCGGTGGCCGTCGACGCTCTTGGTGTATTCCGCGTCGGCCAGCACGTCCGCAACCTGGATTGCACGGCCCTCCAGTGCGACCCGCCCGGTGATGGAGCCCCGATCGGGCGCGAACGGATGCGCGCGCAGGAACGCGAGTTGGTCCGGGGTGGCATTGCGGGCGACCGCGACGTGGTAGGCCCCGTCGCTCAGCCGCATGATGAAGACGTGCTCGGATTGGCACAATCGCTGCGCGGTATCGGCGATCGCGTCCAGAACGGGCTCGATGTTCGAAGGCGAGCGGCTGATCACGTTCAGCACGTCGCTCGCCGCCGTCTGGTACTCGAGAGATTCCTGAAGCTCCCGCGTTCGCGCCTGCACCTCCGCGAACAAGCGGGCGTTTTCGATGGCAATCGCGGCCTGGTCGGCGAACGTCTTGACCAAGGCGACCTGCTTGTCCGTGAACGGCTTCGCCTCGGGACGCCAGAGCGAGATCGCACCGATCGCGCGGTCTTCGCGCATCAGCGGCACGGCGAGGACCGCGCGGAACTTGAGCCGGTGGCGCTCCTGGTTCATGCGTGACATCGGATATTCGGCGACAAGCGACTCGATGTCGGGGATGTGAATCGTCTCGCGGTCGAGGGTCGCGCGGCCGACGACCCGCTCGCGCGTGAGCTGCGTGAGTTCGCCTTCCTCGAACGTCGTCATGCCGCCGAAGCCCGCGACGAACCGCAAGGCGTCATCGTCGACCAGGAAGATGTTCGATTGCGCGGCGTCGCAGAGGCGCAGCGCTCGCTCGGCAACGGCGTCCAGCATCGGCTTGACGTCGCCAGGGGAGCTGGAGATCACCCGCAGAATCTCGCTGATCGCCGTTTGCTGATCGAGCGCCTCCTTCGTCTCGTTGAACAGGCGCACGTTGTCGATGCCGATGGCCGCCTGGTCGGCGAACGTCTTGACGAGCGCGATCTGCTTGTCGGAAAAGGCACGCGGCTCGCGGCGCCAAAGTGCGATCGCGCCGATCGCGTGGTCCTCGCGCAACAGCGGTACGGCGAGCAGCGCCCGGAACCCGTACTTCTCCTGATTAGGGCGCGCGTCCGGATAGTCGGTGTCGAGCAACGGCACGACGTCGGGGACGTGAATCGTCTGTCGATCGAGCGCGGCGCGGCCGATCACGAGCCGGCGCGTGAGTGAATGAACGGAGTTTTCCTGCGGCGTCAGCATGTCGCCGAAACCCGCTGCATAGCGCAGCGCCTCGCCCTCGACGAGAAAAATTCCCGCCTGCGCCGCTTCGCAAAGATAAAGCGCGCGCTCGGCGACCGCATCGAGCATCGGCTTCACGTCGCCGGGCGAGCCCGAAATCACGCGCAGGATCTCGCTGATCGCCGTCTGCTGCTCGAGCGCTTCCTTCGTCTCGTTGAAAAGACGAACGTTCTCGATCGCGATCGCCGCCTGGCGCGCGAAGGTCTGCACGAGCGCGACCTGGTCGGGGGAGAACAGGCCGGGCGTGCGGCGGAACAGGAAGATGCCTCCGTACGCACCGCCTTCGCGCAACAGCGGCACCGCGAGCACGGCGCGGCAGCCCAGGCGCCGGATGTTTTCGACGGCACCGGGGAATTCGCGGTCGGCGATCGGCACGATGTCGTCGAAGTGAACGGTCGCGCGATCGAGCACGGCACGGCCGGTGATCGACGTGCGCGCGAGCGGCACCGGATCGCCGACGAGGCCCGGGTCGACCGAGTAGTGCGCCATGGGCAGCAGCGCATCGCCCTCGATCACCATCACGCGGGCAAACGGCGCCTCGCACAGGTGCGCGGCGCGCTCGGCGACCGCCTGCAGCACGGGACGCACGTCGGTCGGCGACGCCGAGATCACGCGCAGGATCTCGCTGATCGCCGTCTGCTGCTCGAGCGCGTTGGAAAGCTCGTGCGTGCGCTCGTCCACCTTGCGCTCGAGCCCCGCGTACGATTCGCGGAGCTGCCCCGTCATCCGGTTGAATTCCTCGGCGAGGCCCTCGAGCTCGTCGTTCGTGCGCACGACGATCTTCTGGTCGAGCTGGCCGGCGCCGATGCGCCGCGCGCTCTCGTGGAGCGTGCGGATCGGGCGCACCATGCTGCGCGCGAGCGCCATCGCGGCGACGGCGGAGATCACGAGGCCGCCGAGGAGCAACATCGCGGTGCGAAAGATGGAAGCGTTGAGCTTCGCGTACACCTCGGCCGCCGGCTGCTCGACGAACACCTTCCAGTCGAGCGAGGCGATCGGTGCGAACGACGTCAGCACCGTGGCCCCCGACAGGTCGGTCGACAGCACGGCACCCTCCTCGCCATTAGTCGTCGCGTTGCGGATATGCGGCAGGTTGCCGAGATACGTCTTGCGCAGCACGAGGCCGATGTCGGGATCGGCGACGAGATAGCCGTTGTTGTCGACGACGTACGCCTTGCCCTTGTCGCCGATGTGAATGCGGGAAACGACGTCCCAGATGAATTTCAGGTTGACGTCGGCGACCGTCACCGGTCCCGTGTCGCTGCCCGAGCGCAGCGCGATCGTTATGTACGGTTCGGTCTCCTTGCGGAAGTACACCGGTCCGTACCATGGTTGCCCACGCTTCGCGCCGCGAAACGCCGGCTCCTGCGACCGATCCTTGCCCGAATGCGGCACGTCCATGCCGAGACGCGACACGACCAGTTGCTCGTGCCCGGTGCCGTCGAGCAGCGCGATGTCGGTCACCTCGGGCGCCTGCCGCAGCACCTTGAGGAACTCGATGCGGCGCAACTCGATGTCGCGGGGATCGATCTGCGGCAGCGCCGCGTACGTCAGCTGGCGCTCGATCTGCTGCATGTACTGCTCGATGCGCGCCGCCGCGGCGATCGCCTTCTCGTGCTGCAGATCGGCCAGGGCCGATTTGTTCTCGAGATACGAAAAGCGGAAGCTGATGCCGCCGGAAACGAGCACGACGCTCGCCACCAGCGAGATAATGAGGACCAGATACTTCCGGAACAGGCGTCCGCGGTGCGCCGGCGGGCCGCCCACCGCTGGCGGGGCGCCGAGCGCCGCCGGCGCGGCGATCGAGCTAGGCGGTGCGTGCGTGGCCATCGACCGGAGGGCCGCTTGGACCCGATGCCGAGAGGACGTGTCGCATGGCGCGACAGCCTACGCTTACCACGAGGCTGCGCGCAAACGGAGGCAGACAAAAATGAACAACGGGAGCCGCGGGCGCGCCTCGGACGCGACGGACGAACGACGCAGGCTGCTGGTTGCAGCCGGCCTTGCGCTCCTCTTTGCCCCGCGGCGCGTGGCCGCGCAGCCGGCGCCCTATCGCATCGGGTTCCTCGGCAACTCGACGCCGACGCTCGAGGCAAACCTGATCGGGCCGTTCCGCCAGGGCCTGCGTGACCTGGGGTACGTCGAGGGCAGCAACCTCACGATCGAATGGCGCTGGGCGGAGGGCATTTACGATCGCTTCCCCAAACTCGTCGCCGAGCTCGCCGCGCAGAAGGTCGCGCTGATCGTCACGGCGGGCACGCCCGCCTCGCTCGCCGTCGAGAAGGCCGCCCCGACGATGCCGCTCGTCATGGTCGCGGTCGGCGATCCCGTCGGGACCGGGCTCGTGAAGAGTCTTTCGCTGCCGGGCGGCAACGCGACCGGGCTCACGTCCATCGCGCCGGACCTCGAAGGCAAGCGGCTCGAGCTCTTGAAGGAGATCGTCCCCGAGCTCGAGCGCGTGTCGATCTTGTGGAATCCGTCGAACCCGTTCCACATCGGCTCCGAGCGCCAGGCGCGCGCCGCCGCACGCGAGCTTCGCATCGATGTGCATTTGGCGGCCGTGCGCACGGCCGCCGATTTCAACGCCGCGTTCGCCGAAGTCCGCGCGCAGCACCCGGGCGCGCTGATCGTGCTCGCCGACCGCGTGTTCCTGCACAATCGCGACCGCATCGTCGCCTTCGCCGAGCAGAACCGACTGCCCGCGGTGTACGCGTATCGCGAGCTCGTCGACGCCGGCGGGCTGATGTCCTTCGGGCCGAACTATGCGGAGATGCATCGGCGCGCGGCGTATTACGTGGACCGCATCCTCAAGGGCGCGAAGCCCGGCGAGCTGCCGATCGAGTTGCCGAGCAAGTTCGAGCTCGTCATCAACGTTAAGCGCGCGAAGGCACTCGGCCTCGCGCTCCCCGAGTCGGTGCTGCTGCGCGCCGACGAGATCGTGCGTTAAGCGCCGGCGAGGCGGCGCAGCCGTCGCAGGACGCAAACGGAAGCGGACAAGATGAACAACGACAGCCGCGGGCAGGCGGTCTGTGCGACGAACGGGCGACGCAGGCTGCTGCTCGCCGCCGGCCTCGCCTCGCTCGTGGCCCCGCGTCGCGCGGCAGCGCAGCCGGCGCCGTACCGGATCGGATTCCTCGGCAACTCGACGGCGGCGCTCGAAGCCAACCTGATCGAGCCGTTCCGCCAGGGCTTGCGCGATCTGGGCTACGTGGAAGGTCGCAACCTCGTCATCGAATGGCGTTGGGCGGAGGGCAACTACGACCGCTTCCCGAAGCTCGTCGCCGAGCTCGCGGCGCAAAACGTCGCGGTGATCGTCACTGCGGGCACGCCCGCGGCGCTCGCCGTCGAAAAGGAGGCGCCGGCCATTCCACTCGTCATGGCGGCGGTCGGCGATCCCGTCGGCACCGGGCTGGCGAAAAGCCTCGCCATGCCCGGCGGCAACGCGACCGGGCTCACGGCCATCGCGCCCGAGCTCGAAGGCAAGCGCCTCGAGCTGCTGAAGGAGATCGTGCCGGACCTCGAGCGCGTGTCGTTCCTACTGAATCCGTCGAATCCGTTGAACGTGGGCTCCGAACGCCAGGCGCGCGCCGCCGCTCGCGAGCTTCGCATCGACGTGCATTCGGCGGCCGTGCGCACGGCCGCCGATTTCGACCGCGCGTTCGCCGAGATCCGCGCGCAGCGGCCCGGCGCGTTGATCATGCTCGCCGACCGCGTGTTCCTGCACAACCGCGACCGCATCGTTGCGTTCGCCGAGCAACAGCGGCTGCCCACGGTTTACGCGTATCGCGAGCTGGTCGACGCGGGCGGCCTGATGTCGTTCGGGCCCAACTATGCCGAGATGCATCGGCGCGCGGCGTATTACGTCGATCGGATCCTCAAGGGCGCAAAGCCGCGCGAGCTGCCGATCGAAGTGCCGACCAAGTTCGAGCTCATCATCAACTTGAAGCGCGCGATGGCGCTCGGCCTCGAGATCCCCGAAGCCGTGCTGCTGCGTGCCGACGAGATCGTGCGCTAAGTCAGCCGCCTACTGGCTGCCGAACAGGTCCTGCGGTACGCCGGCAGCCTCGAAGACATAGTCGCGCGAATCTTCCAGCTGTCGACGCAAGCCCGCAATGTCGACGCCGAGTAGCCTGCCCTTCCATTTGCGGATCTTCCCGCCGACGATCACGGTCTCGACGTTCGTACGGTCCATCAGCGAGACCACGGCGCCGGGAACCTGATTGAGCGGCGCGACGTTGATGGCTTCGGCGTCGAGAATGATGATGTCGGCTTCCTTGCCCGGCGTGAGGGAGCCCACCTTGCCGTCGAGGCGCAAAGCCTTGGCGCCGTTCATCGTCGCGTAGCGCAGCACGTCGCGCGTCGTGAGCGGGGCCGGTATGCCGGCCGGCGGCGTCGGCCAATAGGGGAACGCGCCGGGGACCGTTTTCGCGGATTGCGGAAGTCCCCAGTCGAGCGGCTCCGGCAGATTCTGATTCCCGTTAGGACTGTCGAGCACCATCTGGTTCACGATCATGCGCTGCAGGTTCATGCACGAGCGCATCTGGGTGAAGAAGTCCGCCGTCAGCGTGCACTCGACGTCGACGCTGAGCGATGGCTCGAACGGATCCTGCGCAGTGCTGAGGCTTTGCATGCGCAGGATCGGCGGCATGCCATGCCGCATGTTCATCTCGATCGGGAAGGCGATCGACACCTGCGCGCCGGCCTCCCGGACCCTTTGCCACGCAAAATCCGACATGCCGGTCATGTGGATGAACAGATTGTCGGATCCGATCCCGATGTCGTGATTGCTGCCACCCTGGCCTTTCGCCAGTGCATCCATGGTCGGACGGATGCCGAACGGCGAGAGGATGTGCGCCGCCACCTGGAGGCCGAGCTCGCGCCCGATCTTCCAGGATTGCTCGGTGCTTTCATCTCCGAGATAAACCTCGCCGCCCATGATCATCGTGACGAGCTGGTCGCTCGACGAGAACCATTGCTTCCTGATGCGGCGCGCGTCCTGCGGGTACTGATTGCCCGGATTGGTGCCCAGCACGGCTGCCCCCGCGCTTTCGAAATAGCCGAAGGCGGCGCGGCGGCCGGTATCGAACAACGCCTGGATCGCGGCATCCGAATGCTGTGGCGAATGATGGATCTGCGAGACGTCGTGCACGGTCGTGACGCCGTCGTCGAGCTGGCTCAGGCCTGCGAACAGCTCGTTGATGTAAACGTCCTGGGGACGGTACACCGGCGCGAACTTGAGCAGGATGAATTCGAAGTACGTGGTGCCCCCGCTCGGCGACCCCGATCCATCGTTGATGAGCACGCCGTCGGCGAGGAAGCTGCGCAGCACCGTCTCGAACTGATGATGGTGCGTGTCGATGAAGCCGGGCATGACGATCCGGCCGCGGGCGTCGATCACCGCGGCGCCCGTGGCTTTCAGATTCGGCCCGACGGCAAGGATCTTCTTGCCCTCGACCAGCACGTCCGCCTGGGGAAAGTTGCCCACCTGCGGGTCCATCGACATGACGGCGCCGCCGCGGATTATGTAACGTCGGCCCGCCCTCCCCGTGTCGCCCGGTTCGTCGTTGCCCGGGTTGTCGTTGGCCTTCGCCGACGCGCCCGGCAGATTCAATCCGGCGGCCACCGCCATGGTCGCCGTCGACGCCTTCAGGAAATCGCGTCGCGAACCGCCCGTTGCACCGTGATCCTGCTGCATGCCTTCGTCGCACAGCTTGCACATTGGTCGTCCCTCCGCTGATGAACCGACATTCCGTGCCACTTCGCGGGTCATTGTCCTGCCAATCCCCGGGCGACGTAAACGGTGGGCGGGGTGCGCGAGCGTTACGCGCCGGCGAGGCGGCGCAGCCGTCGCACGAGCGGCGGCAGGAACCAAGCGCCAAGCGTCAGCGTGCCGAGGGAGGCGGCGATCGGCCGGCCGAAGAATGCCGTGAGGCTGCCTTCGGACTTGATCATCGACGTGACGAAATTCTCCTCGAGCATGCCGCCGAGCACGACACCGAGGATCGCCGGCGCGCTGGGGAAGCCGTTCTCCTCGAGCACGTAGGCCGCGAGTCCCGCGACCAGCATCACGCCGACGTCGAACGCCGTGTTGTTGATCGCGAACGTGCCGACGATGCAGAAAAGCAGTATCACCGGCATCAGCACGTTGCGCGGCACGCGCAGGATCTGCTTCGCCGCCTTGATGCACATCCACCCGAGCGGCACCATCAGCAGATTCGCGACGATGAACAGCAGGTACACCGCATAGATGTTCTGCGGGTTCTGCGTGAACAGCGTGGGCCCCGGGTTCATGTTCTTCATGTAGAGCACGCCGATCACGATCGCGGTGATCGAATCGCCGGGGATGCCGAACACGAGCGCGGGAATCCACGCGCCGGCCAGCGCGCTATTGTTGGCCGAGCCCGACTCGACGATGCCCTCGACGTGCCCGGTGCCGAACTTCTCGGGCTCCTTCGAGAACTTCTTGCTGACCGCGTAGCTCATCCAGGCGGCGATGTCGGCACCCGCGCCCGGCAGTGCGCCGACGATCGTGCCGAGCACGTTTCCGCGCAGGATCTGCACCGGATAGCGCTTGGTGAGCCGCCACATGCCGGTGAACACGTTGCCGATGGGATTGTCGACGATCTTCCATTGCGGACTTGTGTCCACGGCGTAGCGGATGATTTCGGAGACGGCGAACATGCCGATCATCATCGGAATGAGCCCGATGCCGCCGGTGAGCTCGGTGCTGCCGAACGTGAAGCGCGGATAGCCGGCGGGATTGCCAAGGCCGACGCACGCGACGAGCAGGCCGAGCAGCAACGCCACCATGCCCTTCAACGGCCGCTCGGCGGTGATCACGATCGCGCACGACAATCCGAGCAGCACGAGCCAGAAGTACTCGAACGAGGAGAAGCGCAGCGCGAAGTCGGCGAGCGCCGGCGCCGAGACGATCAGTACCGCGGTGCCGAACAATCCGCCGAGCGCGCTGAACACGAGGCCCGCGCCGAGCGCCAGCTCGGTCTGGCCCTTGCGCGTCATCGCGTACGCCTCGTCCGTGTACGCCGCCGACGCAGGCGTTCCAGGCATCCGGAGCAGGCAGCCCGGCACGTCGCCGGCGAAGATCGCCATCGCCGTGGCCGACACGATCGCCGCGATTGCTGGAATCGGCGGCATGAAGAACGTCACGGGGACGAGGAGCGCTGTCGCCATCGTCGCCGTGAGGCCGGGGACGGCGCCGACGAAAAGGCCGAACAGCGACGCGGCGATCATCACCCATACGTTGTACGGGTCGAAGACCAGCCCGAACGCGAGTCCGACGTCGTGCGTCAAAACGCAAAGCGCTCGAGCACGCCCCACGGCAGCGGCACGCGCAGCAACTTGTAGAACGCGTACCAGATGACGAGCGTCCCCGCGACTGCGACGACGACGGCGACGACGGGCCGCACGCCGAACGCGACGAACATCGCGAGCAGCGCGAGCGGCGCGACGATCAGGAACCCGACACGGTTCGCGAGCACGATGTACGCGATCGTGGCGGCGACCACCGCGACGAACGCGCCGATGTGCCGCGGCGAGCGCAGCCACGGCAGCGTCTCAAACCACGGCGCCTGCGGTCGGCTGCGCACGCCGCTCAGGATGAGCAGCACGGCGCAGCCGACGAGGCCGGCGGCGACGATGCCCGGGAAGAGCGCCGGGCCGACGTTCTGGCCGGGAATCGTCGGGAACGACTGCACGTGCACCAGCACGGCGAGCCCCAGCACCAGCAGGAGCGCGCCGAACACGGCGTCGTTGATCTTCACTTCGCGATGCCGACCGCCTTCATCACGACGCCCATGTCGGCGTCGCCCTTGGCCATGTACTTCGCGAAGTCGTCCTGCTTCGCCCACGCGGCGCCGAAGCCGCGCTGCGCGAGGAAGTCCTTGTACTCCTTGCTCTCGTACGCCTTCTGGATGGCGTTCGTCAGCTTGTCGGCGATGTCCTTCGACACGCCCTTCGGCACCGCGAAACCGCGCCACGCGGCCGTTTCCCAGTTGCTGCCGGTCGCCTGCTTGATCGTTGGCAGGTTCGGGTAAAGCGCCGGCGCGTGGTCGGCGAAGATCGCGAGCGAGCGCACCTTGCCCGCGTCGATCAGCGAGCGCGCCTCGGGTATCGAGCACGGCACGATGTCGACGCCGCCGGCGACGAGGTCCTGCAAGCCTGGCGCGGCGCCATTCGACGGCACCCACGGCACCGACGACGGGTTGATCTTGAGGTCGTTCAGCAGGCCCGCGATCGCGAGATGCCAGATGCCGCCCTGCCCCGTGCCAGACGCCTTGAGCTTGCCCGGGTTGGCCTTGATCGCGTCCAGCACGTCCTTCACCGTCTTGTACGGCGAATCGGCGCGCACCTGGAAGCCGGCGGGATCGGCGTTCACCAGCGCGAGCGGCTGATAGGACGCGGGCGTGAGGTCGGTGAGCCCCTGCCAGTGCATCATCGAGATCTCGACGGTCAGCAACCCGAACGTGTAGCCGTCGGGCGCTGCCTGCGCGATCGCGCTGTGCCCGACGACGCCGTTGCCGCCGGTGCGGTTCACCACGTTGACCGGCTGGCCCAGCTCCTTTTCCAGGTAGCTGCCGAAGAAGCGCGCGACGGCATCGGTGCCGCCGCCTGCGCCCCAGGGCACGATCAGCGTGATGGGCCGCTCGGGGTACGCGGCGATGGCCACGCTCGCGAACAGCGCGAGCAGCGACGCGACGACAGCACGAACGAACGCTTGCATGGAATCCTCCCGGTGTGTCGCTTCTGCGGCGCGGGAATGCGCCGCTGCGATTTCGAAGCGCAAGCGTAGCAGAAGTGCCGCTAGAGTGCCGTCGGATACGTCTCCGGCGGCTCACCCTCGTCCCATCCGGCCGTGCGATCGAGCGGCCGCAGCGCGTGCGTGGTGTCGAGATGGACGTACGCGTCGAACTGCTCGGGCAGCCGCACCTCGAAGTAGTGGCTCCAGCGCTCCGTCTGTGGACGGTAGATCACGCCGATCGCGCGCTGCAACTGCGCGCCGCGCAGCGCGCTCGCCACCTCGCGATCACCGAGGTCGAGCCAAAACCGGTTCTCGCCGCTTTCGTGCAGCGTGCGCTCGTAGCTGCCCGGCAGCCCGGGCCGCACGCGCTTGCGCTGCGCCGGCGCGTCCCAGTCGGACGCCGCCGTGACGGTGCCGTGGAACGTCGAAAAGCCGATGGAAAACACGTCGCGCCCGTAACGCTCGCGCACGAGCTGCCCGAGGTTCAGCTCGCCGCGACGGCTCATCTCGGTCGCGCGCGCATCGCCGAGGTGCGAGTTGTGCGCCCACACGACGGTGCCTTCGGCGGCGCCGCCAATGCGCTCGCGCAACGCGTCGAGCGTGTCGGCCATGTGCCGATCGCGCAGGTTCCACGTCGATTCGCGGCCGCGGAACATCGAGCGGTAATACCGTTCCGCATTGACGATGAGCCGCGCGTTCTGCTCCGCCGAGAAATAGTCCTCGTCGTCGCCGCTCGCACGCCGGAACGGCAGCGCGCGCCGGCGCAGGTCGACGAGCTGCGCGACCGCCTCTTCCTCGCACGACTCCACGCCTTGCGTGACGGCGAGCGCATAGCCCTGCGGGTCGTCGCCAAAATACTCGAAGCATCGGTAGCGCTCGCGCGCCCGCGCGGCGGCGGCGGGATCGGCGCGGTCGAGGTATTCGAGCACGGACCCGATCGACGCATGCAGGCTGTAGAGGTCGAGGCCGAAAATGCCGGCCCGCTCCGCCGGTGGTCGCTCGCGATTGAACGCGGCGAGCCAGTCGACGAACTCGCGCATCGTCTCGTTGCGCCACATCCAGCGCGGGAAGCGATGGAAGTCACCGAGCGCGTGCCCGGCATCCCGGTCGTCCGAGCGTCCCGCGACGAAGCGGTGCACGCGGAACGTGTCCGGCCAGTCGGCCTCGAGCGTGACGGCGCGAAAGCCGTGGTGGACGAGCAGCCGTTGCGTGAGAGCCGCGCGCAACGCGTAGAAATCCTGCGTGCCGTGCGACGCCTCGCCGATCAGGACGATGGATGCGCGCGCGGCATGAGCGGCCAGCGCATCCAGTCCCTCCGGTGTGTCGATCGGCCGCGCGGCGCGCGCGGCGAGCGCGGTGAAGGCGTGTGGCATGGCGCGTGTCCTCCCCCGGTTCGACCGCCGACGCTTGCCTTGGTGCAGTGCTCTGTGGCCGTCCGGCGAAGCGGTTCGTTGCGCGCCTCGTCAATCGCAGCGCGGCAGGTGCTCGCGCACGAGTCGGTCGAGCTCGGCGTATTCGGCGTCGGCGGCCTCCGCGTCGCGCTGCGCGAGCGCGCGCGCCGCCTCATCGCCAAGCTGCGTGCCTGTATCGCTCCACCCGGTGGTGGTCACCAGTGCACCGCCGGCGTACTCGGTTTCCGCGCGCCGCCGGCCGTCCGCGTACCACGAGCGCGTCAGTCCCTGGCGCCGTCCGCGTCGCCACGCCGACTCTAACCGGCGAGCCGGCTCGGCGCCGGGCCGGCCCGGATACCACGTCGCCACCGTACCGTTGCGCTCGTCCTCGTCGTACGGGACGTGCGCGACGCGCACGCCGTCGTTGCTCCAGAAGATGAACGAGCCGGTGCGCTTGCCGTTGTTGAACGCGCCGGCTACCCGCAGGCGGCCATCCGGCGTGCGAAGCTGGTAAGGCCCCTGCGGCGCGCCATCGCGGCAGCTCGCGTTGATCACCCATGCCGGAAGATCGTTCGAACCCGCCGCCGCGGCGACCGGCGCGAGCGCAACGCACGCGAGCAATCCGAGCGCACGCGTCAGCCGCGCCGCTTCGCCCACCACGCTCCGAGCTCGCCGACGACGCCGCGCCGAAACGCGAGCACGCACACGACGAAGATCGCGCCGGTGATGATCGTCACCCATTCGCCGAAGCCGGCGAGATAGCTCTCGAGCGCGACGATGATGAACGCACCGACGACGGGCCCGAAGATCGTGCCCATGCCGCCGAGCAGCGTCATCAGCACGACCTCGCCCGACATCGTCCAGTGCACGTCGGTGAGCGAGGCGAGCTGGAACACGATGGCCTTCACCGCACCTGCGAGGCCCGCAAGCGTCGCCGACAGCACGAACGCGAGCAGCTTGTAGCGGTCGGCGTCGTAGCCGAGCGAAATGGCGCGCGGCTCGTTTTCGCGGATTCCCTTCAGCACCTGCCCGAACGGCGAGTGGATGATCCGGTAGATCAGCAGGAAGCCGGCGACGAAGACGACCACCACCGTGAAGTACATCGTAAGCGGCTGCGACAGGTCGATGAACCCGAAGAGCCGCCCGCGCGGCACCGCCTGGATGCCGTCCTCGCCGTGCGTGAACGGCGCCTGGACGTAGAAGAAGTACATCATCTGCGCGATCGCGAGGGTGATCATCGCGAAGTAGATGCCCTGCCGGCGAATGGCCAGCGCACCGACCACCGCGCCGAGCGCGGCCGACGCGGCGGTGCCGAACAGGATCGCGAGCTCGGGCGGAAATCCCCACTCCTTCGCCGAGTGCGCGCACAGGTAACCCGCGGTGCCGAGGAACATCGCGTGGCCGAAAGAAAGCAGGCCGCCGAAGCCGAGCAGCAGGTTGAACGCGCACGCGAAGAGCGCGAAGCACAGCGCCTTCATCACGAACACCGGGTAGATGCCCGCGAACGGCGCCAGCGCGAGCAGCACCGTCATCACCGCGGTGCCGATCAGCACCCGGTTGCGCGGGCGCTGGCTTGCGCCGGTGGCGATCATCGTCGTCGCCATGTCAGTGGCGCCGGGCCGCGCCAAGCCGCTGACCAGCCCCTTGGGGGGCAGCGAGCGGAGCGAGCGTGGGGGGACGTTTCATCCTAGCGCTCCCTGCCGAAGAGTCCCGCCGGCCGGATCATCAGCACGATGACCATCACGACGAAGATCACCGTCGTCGACGCCTCGGGATAGAAATACTTCGTGAGTCCCTCGATCACGCCGAGTCCGAAGCCGGTCAGGATTGCGCCCATGATCGAGCCCATGCCGCCGATCACGACGACGGCGAACACCACGATGATCAGGTCGGCCCCCATCTGCGGGCTCACCTGGTAGATCGGCGCGGCCATCACGCCCGCCAGCGCGGCGAGGCCGACGCCGAAGCCGAACGTCAGCGTGATCATCAGCGGCACGTTGATGCCGAACGCCTGCACGAGCATCGGGTTTTCCGTCGCTGCGCGCAAATAGCTGCCGAGCTTCGTGCGCTCGATGACGTACCACGTCGCGAGGCAAACGACCAGCGACGCGACGATCACCCATGCACGGTAGATCGGCAGGAACATGAAGCCCAGATTCACGCCGCCGGTGAGCTGCGACGGGATCTGGTACGGCAGCCCCGACGAGCCGAACTCGTTGCGGAAGAGACCCTGGATCACGAGCGCGAGCCCGAACGTGAGCAGCAGCCCGTACAGGTGATCGAGCTTGTAGAGCCGCGCGAGCATCGTGCGCTCGATCAGGACACCGAAGGCGCCGATGACGAGCGGCGCGATGAGGAGCGACGTCCAATAACCGATGCCCGCGTGCGCGAGGAGCAGGTACGCGACGAACGCGCCCATCATGTACTGCGCGCCGTGCGTGAAGTTGATGATGTTGAGCAGGCCGAAGATGACGGCAAGCCCCAGCGACAGCATCGCGTAGAACGCGCCGTTGATGAGACCGATCAGCAGTTGGCCGAACAATGCCTGCATGGCGCTTGCCTACGAGAGCGGGACGAGGGAAGAAAGGCGAGAGACGAGCGTGCCTTTTCGCGAGGTCACGCCAAGACCACCTCGTCAAAACCGTCCCTCATCCCGCACCCCGCCTGTCGGGTCATTTCACCAGCGAGCAGCCGCCGTCCTTCAGCGGGCGGAACGCCTCGTCGGCCGGGATCGTCGCGAGGATCTTGTAATAGTCCCACGGCGCCTTCGACTCCGCCGGTGTCTTCACCTGGACCAGGTAGGCCGGATGGATCTTGCGGCCGTCGCTGCGAATCGAGCCCTTGCCGAACAGCGGGTCGTCGGTCGGCATCTCCTTCATCTTCGCGACGATCTTCGCGCCGTCGGCATCGCTCTTGAGCGTTTCGACCGCCTTGAGGTAATGAAGCACCGAAGAGTAGACCCCGGCGTGCACCATCGTCGGATGAATGCCCTTGTCCTGCGCCGAGAAGCGCTTCGAGAACGCGCGCGTCTGGTCGTTCAGGTCCCAGTAGAACGTCTCGGTGAACGTCAGTCCCTGCGCGGTCTGCAGGCCGAGCGCGTGAATGTCCGTGATGAACACCAGCAGTCCCGCGAGCTGCTGCCCCGCCTTGACGATGCCGAACTCGGCCGCCTGCTTGATCGAGTTCGTCGTGTCTCCGCCCGCATTCGCGAGACCGATCACCTTGGCCTTCGACGACTGCGCCTGCAGCAGGAACGAGCTGAAGTCCTGGTTGTTGAGCGGCACGCGCACGCCGCCGAGCACCTTGCCACCCGCCTTCTCGACGGCCGCGGTCGTGTCGCGCTCGAGCGCCTGCCCGAACGCATAGTCGGCGGTGATGAAGAACCACGTGTTGCCGCCGTGCTTGGTGATCGCCGTGCCGGTGCCGTTCGCGAGCATCCAAGTGTCGTACGCCCAGTGGATCGTGTTCGGCGAGCACGACTTGCCGGTCAGGTCCGACGTGCCGGGCCCGGAGGCGAGGAACACCTTGTTCTTGTCCTTGCTGATCTGGCTCACCGCGAGCGCGACACCCGAGTTCGGCACGTCGACGATCACGTCGACACCTTCGGCGTCGTACCAGCGGCGCGCGATGGCCGAGCCGACGTCGGGCTTGTTCTGATGATCGGCCGACACGATCTCGACCTTGACGCCACGCTTCTCGATGCCGGAGTCTTCGACGGCGAGCTTCGCCGCGACGACCGAGCCGGCACCCGCGAGGTCCGTGTACAGGCTCGACATGTCGGACAGCACGCCGATCTTAAGCGTGTTGTTGGTCATCTGCGCCTGCGCGGCGCCGGCGGCGAACACGCCGGCGACGACGAGTGCGAGCAGGTTGAGTTTCATCGACTTCATCGGTACTCCTCCGTTTGTGGGGTCAGAGCAAAAAGCGCGCTTTTTGCTCTGACCCCGATTCTAGACACCCAGATATTCGTGCAGCTTGCCCATGTTCCGATCGAGCTCGGCATTCGGGATCATGTCGATGACCCGCCCGTGCTCCATCACGTAATGCCGATCCGCGACAGTGGCCGCGAAGCGGAAGTTCTGCTCGACGAGCAGGATCGTGAATCCCTGCTGCTTGAGCTGGCCGATCGTGCGCCCGATCTGCTGGACGATCACCGGCGCCAGACCCTCGGTCGGCTCGTCGAGCAACAGCAGGCGCGCGCCGGTGCGCAGGATCCGCCCGATCGCGAGCATCTGCTGCTCGCCGCCCGACAGTTTCGTGCCCTGGCTCTTGCGTCGCTCCTGCAGGTTCGGGAACAGCGTGTAGATCTGCTCGACGCTGAGCCCGCCGTCGCGCACGCGCGGCGGCAGCATCAGGTTCTCCTCGACGTTGAGGCTCGAGAAGATGCCGCGCTCCTCGGGGCACCAGGCGATGCCCAGGCGGGCGATGCGATTCGACGCGAGCCGCGCCGTCTCTGTCCCCTCGAACACGATCGAGCCCTCGCGCCGCGGCACCACGCCCATGATGGACTTGAGCGTCGTCGTCTTGCCCGCCCCGTTGCGGCCGAGCAGCGTCACGACTTCGCCGGCCGCGACGTCGAACGCGACGCCGTGAAGGATGTGCGACTCGCCGTACCACGCCTGGAGGTCGCGCACGACGAGAAGCGGCGCCGCGGCGATCGCGGCGTCGACCGGTGGCTTGGGTAGCGGGCTAGCCATGCGCGGTTCCCAGGTAGGCCTCGACGACCGCGGGATTCGTCGACACGGACCGATAGTCGCCCTGCGCGAGCACCTGCCCGCGCGCGAGCACGGTGATGTGGTCGGACAGGTTCGACACGACCGAAAGGTTGTGCTCGACCATCAGCACCGTGCGATTGGCCGAGACTTTCTTCACCAGCGCGGCGATCCGATCGACGTCCTCGTGCGTCATGCCGGCGGTCGGCTCGTCGAGAAGCATCATCTCGGGCTCGAGTGCGAGCGTGGTCGCGATCTCGAGCGCGCGCTTGCGCCCGTACGGCAACTCGCCGGCCGTCGTGCCCACGAAATCGGCGAGTCCCACCGCCTCGATCAGCTCGCGCGCCCGCGCATCGTGCTCGTGCAGCACGCGCTCGGAGCGCCAGAAATCGAGCGAGTGCCCGCGCTTGCGCTGCAGCGCGATGCGCACGTTCTCCAGCACCGTCAGGTGCGGGAACACGGCCGAGATCTGGAACGAGCGCACGAGCCCCTGCCGCGCGATCGCCGCGGGACGCGAGCCGGTGATCTCCCGGCCGTTGAAGAAGATCTGCCCGCGCGTCGGCGTGAGGAAATGCGTGAGCAGGTTGAAACAGGTGGTCTTGCCGGCTCCGTTCGGGCCGATCAACGCGTGGATCGTGCCGCGGCGCACCGCGAGGTTCACGTCGTTGACGGCCACGAAGCCCTTGAATTCCTTCGTGAGCCCGCGCGCCTCGAGGATGATGTCGTTGGCCATGGCCGTCGGCACGCGGTCTCCCGCTCGCGCGCTCCCTGTCTCGTTCAGGTCAGGCGCGGATTATCCCGATCGCCCCGCGCCTTGGCAATGCACGCTAAACCGGCGCCCACCCGGCCCGACGGGCGCACATCCATCATCGTTTCCAGCGCGGGCTGCGCTTTTCGAGAAACGCATCGATCCCCTCGGCGCAGTCCGGATCGGCGAGGTTGCAGGTCATCGCCTCCGAGGCCGACGCGTACGCATCGCCGATCTGGCGGTCGATCTGCCTGTAGAAGGCGCGCTTGCCGAGCGCGATCACGTCGGCGCTGCGCGCGCCGATGCGGTCGGTGAACGCCTGGATCGCCGCGTCGAGTTCGGCCGCCGGCACGACGCGGTTGACGAGCCCCCAGTCGAGCGCGGTGGCCGCATCGATCGTGTCGCCGGTGAGCAGCATCTCCATCACGCGCTTGCGTGCGACGTTGCGCCCGACGCCGACTGCCGGCGTCGAGCAGAATATGCCGACGTTCACGCCGGGCAGCGCGAAGCGCGCGGTGTCGGCCGCCACGGCAAGGTCGCACATCGACACGAGCTGGCAACCAGCCGCGGT
>Ga0310811_10004089_pt1 | contig 18367 bp, 14 predicted proteins | sample YCmetagenome_FD_207642 | JGI IMG/M metagenome (GOLD analysis project Ga0310811, IMG submission 207642) | Soil microbial communities from experimental microcosm in Duke University, North Carolina, United States - YC | ecosystem: Engineered > Artificial ecosystem > Soil microcosm > Unclassified ...
GGTCGCGCCCGCCGGTGATGTTCACGAGCACGCCCTCGGCGCCGTGGATCGAGACGTCCTCGAGCAGCGGGCTCGACACCGCCTGGCTCGCCGCGTCCACCGCGCGGTTCGGGCCCGTGCCCTTGCCGGTGCCCATGAGCGCGTTGCCGCGGCAGGCCATGATGCTCTTCACGTCGGCGAAGTCGAGGTTCACGAGCCCGGGCACCGTGACCAGCTCCGAGATGCCCTTCGTCGCCTGGAGCAGCACGTTGTCCGCGACCGAGAACGCCTCGGAGAGCGCCGTGGTCTTGTCGACCACGGACAGCAGCCGCTCGTTCGGGATCACGAGCAGCGTGTCGACCTCGTTGCGCAGCTCGGCGAGACCCTCGTCGGCCTGGCGCAGCCGGCGCCGGCCCTCGAACTGGAACGGCTTCGTGACCACGGCGACGGTGAGCGCGCCCGCCTGGCGCGCGAGCCGCGCCACGACCGGGGCCGAGCCGGTGCCGGTGCCGCCGCCCATGCCGGCGGTGATGAACACCATGTCGGCGTCGGCCACCGCATCGGTGATCGCGGCCTCGTCCTCCTCCGCCGAGCGACGGCCCGTCGACGGGTCACCGCCCGAGCCGAGGCCACGCGTGGTATTGACGCCGATCTGGATGCGCGTCGGCGCGAGCGACTGCGCGAGCGCCTGCATGTCGGTGTTGGCGACGATGAACTCCACGCCGCGAAGCCCGGCGCCGATCATGCGGTTCACCGCATTGCCGCCGGCGCCGCCGCAGCCGATCACCTTGAGCCTCGCCGAGTTGCTGCGGTCGATCTCGAGTTCGAACGTGGACATGACAACCCTCCCTGGTTCGGGTCTCACGGGCGTCGTACCCGTGAGGGGCCCGGCGTGATTGATCTTTCAGAACAGGTCGGCGAACCAGTTTCGAAGGTCGAATCGCGTCCGAGTCTTGGACGGACCGGCCTCGACGAAATCCCCCGGACCCTCTTCCGACTTCGCGGCATGGAGCACGAGGCCCACGCCGGTGGCGTAACGTGGATCGTTCACGTTCGCAGACAGCCCGCCGAGGCCACGGGGCAGCCCCATGCGGACCGGCATCTCGAACACCTGCTCGGCCAGCTCCACCGCCCCCGGCAGCAGGGACGTGCCGCCGGTGAGCACCACCCCGCCGCCGATGAGCGGGGCAAAGTGATTCTTCCGCACTTCCTTGTTGGCGAGCGCGAAGATCTCCTCCATGCGCGGCTCGATCATGCTCGCGAGCACGTGGCGCGAGATCTCCTTGTCGCCGCGGCCGCCGACGCCGCACACGCTCACCGTGTCGTCGCCGTTGACCAGCGCCGCGAGTGCGGCGCCGTGCTGGATCTTGATCATCTCCGCCTTGTCGATCGGCGTGCGCAGGCCGATGGCGATGTCGCTGGTGACGTTGGCGCCGCCGAACGGGATGATCGCGGTGTGGCGCACCGCGCCCTCGTGGAACACCGCGACGTCGGTGGTGCCGCCGCCCAAGTCGAGCAGCACGACGCCGAGATCCTTCTCGTCGGCGTCGAGCACCGCCGCGGCCGAGGCGAGCGGCTCGAGCGTGAGGTCGTAGACCTTGAGCCCGGCGCGCTGGATGGCGCGGCAGATGTTGCGCGCGCTCGTCACCGCGCCGGTGATGATGTGCACCTCGGCCTCGAGCCGCACACCGCTCATCCCCACCGGGTCCTTGATGCCGTCCTGGTCGTCGACGATGAACTCCTGGGGGATGACGTGGATGATCTCGCGGTCCTGCGGGATCGCGATCGCCTTCGCCGCCTCGATCACGCGCTCCACGTCGGCGGCCGCGATCTCGTTGTCCTTGCGCGACACCGCCACCACGCCGCGGCTGTTGAGACTGCGGATGTGGTCGCCGGCGATGCCGGCGTGCACGCCCTTCGCCTCGATGCCGGCCATGCGCTCGGCTTCCTCGACCGCGCGCGTGATGCAGGCGACGGTCTTCTCGAGGTCGACGACGGCGCCGCGACGCAGCCCCTCACTCGGGGCGTTGCCAACGCCGACGATGCGCAGCTCACCCGTCGAGGTCTGGACGGCGATGATGCACGAGATCTTGGTCGTGCCGATGTCCAGGCCCGCGAACGTCCGGCTGCCCTGCGCCATGGGGTTCCCTCCCGCGGTGGCTCAAATGTCCTGCGTGCTGCCGGTCGTTGCGGACGGGCCCAAGGGCCTCGCACCGCGCACGACGATCTGATCCTTGAAGCGCACGTCCACCTCGCGGGGCGTCATGCCCTTGGCGGCGAGGTCGGCGAGTGTGGCCCGCAGGCCGGATAGCTGTCGCGTCCCGTTCGGCCACACCGGCGCCAGCACGCGGACCCCGTTCAGCAACACGAGCCGCGTGAGGCCGGGGTCGGAGACGTCCACCTCCGAGACCTGACCGGCGAGCCGGAGGGCATTGTCGCTCAAAATCGCCGTCCATGCGAGCCCTCTTCTCACGTCCACGGTCTGGACCTGGCTCCCCGGGCGCACGCTGGAGAAGTCCGGGCCCGTGAGGAGCGGCACATCCGCGACCACCCCCTGCTGCAGGGGCTCGAGCAGCACGCCGGTGGCATCGATCTCCCACGGCTCGCCGTGCTCCACGAGCAGCGCGGGCACGCGCTCCTCGACGCGGATCTCCACATCGCGCAGGCCGGCGCGGTGGACGCGCGCCTCGCGCACGCGCGGCTCCATCAGCACCTGCTGGCGCGCGCGGTCCAGGTCGAGTGCAAGCAGGTCCTGCCCATGGGCGAGCCCCGATCGGCGCTGCACCTGTGCGGCGTCCAAGTAGCGCAGGCCCGAGACGCGGACGCGGCCCACGACCAGCACCCGGGAGCGGAACTCGCCCCAAGGGAACATGGCGAGGAGCCCCAGGCCCAGCACGGCCGCGAGCACGAGCAGCGGCAGGCGTAGCGGCGAGCCGGCCTTCCGGCGCCGGCCTCGAGCCTGCCGTCGTTCGAGCGCCCTGCCCTCGTAGCGGCTCATCGCCCGCCCCGCCCGCTGGCCGGGGCCGCGACGGTCTTCGAGGCGCGGAGCCCCTCGAGCAGGATTTCACCAAGCTTGGACACGTCTCCCGCCCCCAGGGTCAGCAACAGGTCGCCCGGCCTCGCCTCGCGCAGCGCCGCCTCCACCGCCTCGTTCGCCGTGGGCGCGTAGTGCACGTGGCCGGCCCCGTGCTTGTGCGCGGATTCCACCACGGTGTTCCCCGACACGCCCGGGATCGGCGGCTCGCCCGCGGCGTACACGTCCATCACCCAGACGCGGTCGGCATCGCCGAAGCAGCGGCCGAACTCCTCCACGAGCGACGCCGTGCGCGTGTAGCGGTGCGGCTGGAACACCACCAGCACGCGGCCGGCGCCCGCGCCCTTCGCCGCGGCGAGCGTGGCGGCGATCTCGGTGGGGTGGTGCCCGTAGTCGTCGATCACGCGCACGCCTGCGACCTCGCCGCGCAGCTCGAAGCGGCGGCCGACGCCGTGGAAGCCGGCGAGCGATTCGGCGATGTGCTCGAACGCGATCTCCAGCTCGAGCCCCACGGCGACCGCGGCGAGCGCGTTCAGGGCGTTGTGCCGGCCGGGGACGCAAAGCTCGACCAGTCCGATCCGCTTGCCCGCGGCTTCGACGCGGAAGCGCGAGCCGCCGGGCACCAGCTCGAGCCCGGTGCCGCGGATCTCGGCCTCCGGCCGCGTGCCGTAGAGGATGCTGCGCTTCGTCACCTTGGGCAGGATCGAGCGCACGTTGTCGTCGTCCGCGCACAGCACGGCGACGCCGTAGAACGGCACGCGGTTCGCGAAGTAGATGAACGCCTGGCGCACGTCGTCCAGGTCCTTGTAGTGGTCGAGGTGCTCGCGGTCGATGTTCGTGACCACGGTCACCGCGGGCGCCAGGCGCAGGAACGAGCCGTCGCTCTCGTCGGCCTCGGCGACGAGGAAGCGGCCGTGGCCGAGCTGCGCGTTCGTGCCCAGGGTCTTCAACCGGCCACCGACGACGATCGTGGGATCGAGTCCGCCGCGTTGGAGCACGGTGGCGACCATGCTCGTGGTGGTGGTCTTGCCGTGCGAGCCGCCGACGGCGACGCCGTACTTCATGCGCATCAGCTCGGCGAGCATGTCGGCGCGCGGGATCACCGGGATGCCGTTGGCGCGGGCGCGCACCAGCTCGGGGTTGTCGGGGCGCACCGCGGAGGAATAGACGACGACCTGCGCGCCCTCGACGTTCGAGGCGGCGTGGCCGAGGAAGACGCGGCCGCCGAGCGTGACCAGGCGGTCGGTGACGTCGGTGCCCTTCAAGTCGCTGCCGCTCACCTGGTAGCCCATGTTGAGCAGCACCTCGGCGAGGCCGCTCATGCCGCTGCCGCCGACGCCGATGAAATGGATCCTGTGCGTTCTGCCGTACATCTAGACGTGCCCTTCCTCGACCGGTTCTTCGCTGGCCTCTCTGCCGTGGTGGCCTTCGGCCCAACTCACGAGGGAGCGTGCGAGGCGGGCGGCGGCGTCGGGGCGGGCGAAGAGGCGGGCGTTGGCGCTCATGCGCGACAGCACCTGGCGGTCGGCGAGCAGGTGCGCGATCTCCTGCGCGAGGCGCTCGCCGGTGAGCTCGCTCTCGTCGATCATCACCGCGGCGCCGCGGTCGGCGAGGTTCGAGGCGTTCACGCGCTGGTGGTCGTGCGCCGCGTACGGGTACGGGATCAGGATGCTGGGGCGACCGCACACCGCGATCTCCGCGAGCGTCATGGCGCCGGCGCGGCAGACGACGAGGTCGGCGGCGGCATAAGCGAGGTGCATCTTACGCACGAACGGCAGCACCGTGGCCGGCAGTTGCTCGCTCGTCACCGCCGCGGCCACGGAGTCGTGGTCCTCGCGTCCGGTCTGCAGGATGCACTGCACGTCGAAGCGGCCCTTCAACCGTCGCAGCGCGTCGAGCGCCGCGGCGTTGATGCGCTTGGCGCCGAGGCTGCCGCCGAAGATGAACAGCGTCGGCCGCGTGCCGTCGAGCTTGAACTCGTGCAGCGCCTGGTCGCGCTCGCCGGAGAGGATGTAGGCGCGCACGGGATTGCCGGTGACCTTCAAGTGATCGCGCTTGGGGAAGTAGCGCCGCGCCTCGAGGAACGACAGGTGCACCTCGCTCGCGATGCGCGCGAGCCAGCGGTTCGTGAGGCCGGGGATGCTGTTCTGCTCCTGGAGCAGCAGCGGGCAGCCGAGGAGCCGCGCCGCCACCGACACCGGCCCGCTCACGTAGCCGCCGGTGCCGAGCACCGCCTGCGGGCGCTCGCTCGACACGATCCAGATCGCCTGGAAGAAACCGTATGCATTGACGAGCGCGGCCCACGGCCAGCGCCACGGCCGCCGGCGAGCGAACCCCGACGTCGCGAGCGTGCGCAGGCGAAAGCCGGCCTCGGGCACGGCCTGCGCTTCGAGCCCCTTCTTGCCGCCCACGAACACCACCTCGACGCCCGGATGGTGGTCGCGCAGCTCTTCCGCCACGGCGATGCCAGGGAACACGTGGCCCCCCGTGCCGCCGCCGGCGATCAGGATCTTCACGCCCCCGCCCTCGACCAGCGCTGCTTCACCAGCGCGTCCTCGTCGCCGTTCATCGCGCTCACGCGGTAGAGGAGCCCCGCGGCCGCGAGGTTCACGAGCAGTGCCGAGCCGCCGTAGGAGACGAACGGCAGCGGCAGGCCCGTGGTGGGTGCGAGGCCCGTGGCCACCGCCAGGTTCGCGATCGCGTAGAGGCCGATCTGCACCGTGAGCCCGCCCGCGAGCAGGCAGGCGAACGGCTCCGAGGCGCGCGCCGCGGCGCGCATGCCACGCCAGAGGAAGAGCCCGAGCAGCACGAACAGCAGCGTGACGCCGATCAGCCCCAACTCCTCGGCGAGGATGGAGAAGATGAAGTCGGTGTGTGCCTCGGGCAGGTAGAGGAGCTTCTGCAGGCCGCCGCCCAGGCCGCGCCCGAGCACGCCGCCGGAGCCGATCGCGATCAGCGACTGGTCGAGCTGCCAGCCCGCGCCGCGGTGGTCGAGCGGTCCGCCGCTGACGAAGCCGAGGAACGTGTCCACGCGCGTCATCATGTACGGGTGCGTGGCGAGCGCCAGCGCCACGATCGCGGCGCCGGCGGCGATCGGGGCGCCGAGGAACTTGAGCGGCGCGCCGGCCATGAACAACATCACGAACCCGGTCATGAGCAGCAGGCCCGCCGAGCTCAGGTTCGGCTGCTTCAGGATCAACCCCGCGACGAGCGCGAGCAGCACGAGCGGCGGCGCCATGCCCCGCCAGAAGCCCAGCTCGGCCACCGGACGGCGCTTGAGCCACCACGCCAGGAACACGACCGCCGCGAGCCGGCCGAGGTCCGTGGGCTGGAGCGACATGAAGCCCAGCCGCAGCCAGCGCGTGGCGCCGTTCGACATGTGGCCGATCGCCACCACCATCGCCAGCAGCACGCAGGCGCCGGCGAGGAACCAGGGCGCCAGCATCTCGAGCCGGCGCAGGCTCAGCCGCGAGCACGCGAGCAGCACGCCGATCCCCAGCACCGTACGCACGAGCTGCTGGCGGAGGAAGTGGTTGGAGTCGCCGTAGACCACGAACGCGTGGAACGACCCCGCCGAATACACCATGACCAGCCCCACGGCGGTGAGCAGCAGGGCCAGTCCCACGAGCCAACGATCTCCACGCCTCACGCGGTCACTCCTTTGGCCGCCAATCGCGCCACCTCTTCTTTGAAGCGACGCCCACGGTCCTCGTAGTCCTTGAACATATCGAATGAAGCGCATCCTGGCGACAGGAGCACGGTGGCCCGGGTCCCCGGCCCCGCGGGGGCCTCGCGCGCCGCCTCCCACGCCGCCCGCACCGCGGCGCCGAGGCTTGCCGCCCGCTCCTGCCGCACCTCGGGCCACGCTCGCGCCAGCGTCTCCGCCCCCTCGCCGATCAGCACCAGGTGGCGGACCGACTTCTGCACCAGCGACGCCAGCGGCCGGAAGTCCTGTCCCTTGTCGCGCCCGCCGGCGATCAGGACCACGGGATCGGGGAAGCTCTGCAGCGCCACGCGCAGCGAATCCGTGTTCGTGGCCTTGGAGTCGTTGACGAACCGCACCCCGGCGATCTCGCCCGCGGGCTCCAGCCGGTGCTCGAGGCCGCGGTACTCGCGTAGCACGCGCCGCAGCACGTCGGCCGCGGGCTCGAGCGGCAGCACGGTGGCGAGCGCCGCGAGCATGTTCGCAAGGTTGTGTGGCCCCGGAAGCCGCGCTTCCTCGCGGCGCATCAACCGCTCGTGACCGCCGCGGTGGGCGATCACCAGGTCGCCGTCCTCGAAGAACGCGCCTTCGTCCACCGCGCGCGTCACCGAGAACTCCGAGGCGGCCGCATCGCCGGTGCGCCGCGACATCACCTCGGGGTCGTCGGCGTTCAAGATCGCCCAATCCTCCTCGGTCTGGCGCGCGAACAACCGCTGCTTCATCGCCCCGTATTCGGCGAGCGTGCGGTGGCGGTCGAGGTGGTCGGGCGTCAGGTTCAGCCACGTCGCGATCGAGGGCCGCAGCCGATCCACCGTCTCCAGCTGGAAGCTCGACACCTCCACCACGAGGAGTCCGGTCGGGCTCACCTGCTCCGCCACCTCGCACACCGCGCGGCCGATGTTGCCGCACACCTCCACCTCGCGGCCGGCGGTGCGCAGCAGCGCTCCCACGAGGTCGGTGGTGGTGCTCTTGCCGTTGGTGCCGGTGATGCACACGAACGGCGCGCGCGAGGCGCGATAGCCCAACTCCAGCTCGCCGATCAGCGGACGCCCCGCCGCGCGCGCGGCCACGGCGAGCGGGTGCTCGATGGGAATGCCCGGGCTCCACACCAGGAACTCGTGGCCGTCGAGGAGCGCCGCGTCGTCGCGGCCCCAGACGCAGGTCACGCCCTCGGCGGCCAGCGCGCGTGCGCCGTCGCCCCCCTCGCGCTCGGGACGGCGATCGCAGGCGGTGACCTCGAGCCCGTGACGCTGGAGCAAGCGCGCGGCGGCGACGCCGCTGCGCGCCAGCCCCACGACCAGGGCGCGGTTCCCGGGGAGCGGATGGCGGAGGTCGAGGCTCACTGCAGCTTGAACGTGGAGATGGAGAGCAGGGCGAGCAGCGCGCCCGCGATGTAGAAGCGCAGCACCACGCGTGACTCGGGCCAGCCCATCAACTCGAAGTGATGGTGGAGCGGTGACATCCTCAGGATGCGCTTGCCCGTCAACTTGAACGACGTCACCTGCAGCATCACCGAGAGCGCCTCGGCCACGAACACGCCGCCCACGAGCACGAGCCAGAATTCGCGCTTGATGAGCACGGCGACCACGCCCAGGGCGCCGCCCAGCGCCAGCGAACCGGTGTCGCCCATGAACACGTCGGCCGGGTGGCAGTTGTACCAGAGGAAGCCGAGGGCGGCGCCGAGCACCGCGGCGCAGAACACGGTGAGCTCGCCCGCGAACGGCAGGTAGCCGGTGTTCAGGTACTCGCTGAACTTGGCGTGGCCGGTCAGGTAGCACATGCCGGCGAACGCGATGGCGGCGATCGCCACCAGGCCCGAAGCGAGCCCGTCCAGGCCGTCGGTGAGGTTCACCGCGTTCGAGGCGCCGGTGATCACCAGCATCACGAACGGCACGAACAGCAGGCCCAGATCGAAGTAGTACTTCTTGAGGAACGGCACGTGCGTCAAGGTCGGGCCGGCGGCGGGCTCGGGCCAGATCAGCACGCACGCGGCGACGATGGCGCCGATCGAGAACTGACCCACGAGCTTGTAGCGGCCGAGCAGGCCCTTGGGCAGCTTCTTCACCACCCGCAGCCAGTCGTCGAGGAAGCCCAGGCCGCCGAGCCACAGCGTGGTCACGAGCGCCAGCCACACCTGCTTGTTGTGGAAGTTGCCGCACAGCAGCACCGGGACGCCGATCGCGGTGAGCATCAGGAGACCGCCCATCGTCGGCGTGCCCGCCTTGACGTAGTGGCTCTGCGGGCCCTCCTCGCGCACCTTCTGTCCCAGCTTCACCCGGCGCAGCCACTCGATCATCGGCGGCCCGAGCAGGAAGCTGATCGCGAGTGCCAGCACCGCCGCGAGCGCCGAGCGCACGGTGATGTACTTGAACAGGTTCAGGAACGACAGCCCGTGCACCGTGTGCAGCGGATAGAGCCACTCGTAGAACACGCCTCAGGCCTCCTGCTTTTCGACGGGCAATCCCGCCAGCACGTCCTCGAGCGCGGCGCCGCGCGAGGCCTTGAGCAGTACCACCGTGCCGGGCGCGAGCTGCTCGCGGAGCGCCGCGGCGACCGCGGCCTTGTCGGGGAAGCGTCTCGCCTCGATGCCCACCTTGCGCGCGCCCGCCGCGTAGTCGCCGGCGTGCTCGCCCACCACCCACAGCTCGGCGGCGCGGACTTCCGCGCCAACCCCTTGGTGCAGGCGCGCAGCGGTCTCGCCCAGCTCGCGCATGTCGCCGAGCACGGCGATGCGCCGCTTCGCACCCGGCCAGCCGGCGAGCGTGGCGAGCGCGGCCCGCATCGAATCGGGGTTCGCGTTGTAGTGATCCACGATCAACGTCGCGCCGCCGGCGTGCTGGATCTCCATCCGGCCCTTGAGCGGCTTGTACGCCTCGAGCGCCGCCGTCACCGCGCCGGGGTCCAGGTTCAGGTGCCGCGCCACCGCGATCGCGGCGAGCGCGTTCGCCACCTGGTGCATGCCGATGAGTCTCAAGTGCACGGGCGGGAAGCCCGCGACCGTGAACTTCGAGCCCTCGGGCCCGAGGTCCTCGACGCGCTCGGGCCGCACTTCGGCCGCCCGCGAGAGGCCGTAGGGGATGATGTGGGCGGGAGCTTCCTTCACCGCGGCCAGCAGGCCCGGCGAATCGGCGCCCACGAACGCCGGCTCGCCCGGCCGCAGCGCGTACGCGAGCGACGCCTTCTCGTTCGCGATCGCCTCCAGCGAGCCCAGGTTCTCGAGGTGCGCGCTGCCCGCGTTCGTGATCACGCACGCGTTCACGTGCGCGATCGCCGCCAGCGCCGCGATCTCGCCCGCGTGGTTCATGCCCATCTCCAGCACCGCGGCGCGGTGCGCCGGCTCGAGCCCCATCAACGTCAGCGGCAGGCCCCAGTGGTTGTTCAGGTTCCCGGTGGTCTTCAGGACCGGTCCCGCGGTCGCGAGTACTGCCGAGACCAGCTCCTTGGTCGTGGTCTTGCCGGCGCTGCCGGTGATCGCGATCGCCCAGCCCGCCCAGCGGTCGCGCACGCGGGTGGCGACCTTCTGCAGCCCCACGGTGACGTCGTCCACGAGCACGAGCGGCCCGAGCGGCAGGTGCGCGATCTTCACGTGCACGTCGCGCGCGCACAGCGCCGCGGCCGCGCCGCGCGCGAACGCCTCGTCGAGGAAGGCGTGGCCGTCGGTGCGGCTTCCCGGCAGGGGCACGAACAGCATGCCCGGCTTCAAGGCGCGCGTGTCCAGCGTGGCGCCGTGCACGCGCGAGCGGAGCAGCGCCTCGCGCGCGGCGGCGTCTCCCGGGACCTCGCGCACCACGAGGTCGCCGCCGGCCCACTGCGCGAGCTCGACGAGCGTCACGCCCAGGGGCGGCTCCGCGCCCGCGTTCCGTGCCGGCGCCCCGCTCACATCGCGCCCGCTCGCGACGGACCTGCGCTGCGGGCGGGTCCGGGGCCGGGGCCGGACGAGCCGGGGGCGCCCGTCCGCAGGGAAGCGTCGAGCCGCTCGCGCGCCACGATACGGTCGTCGAACGGCGTCACCACGCCGGCCACGGTCTGCGTCGTCTCGTGGCCCTTGCCCGCCACCAGCACCAGGTCGCCCGGCCTCGCCTCGGAGAGCGCCGCGGCGATCGCGGCGCGGCGATCGAGCACGGTCTCGAAGTGAGCCCTCGCCGAGGCGGGCACGCCGTCCAGGATCGCGGCGGCGATCGTGGCGGGATCCTCGCTCCGCGGGTTGTCGTTCGTGATCCAGGCGCGATCGGCCGCGCGTGCCGCGACCGCGCCCATCAGCGGCCGCTTGCCGCGGTCGCGGTCGCCTCCGCAGCCGAACACGAGCAGCACCCGGCCGCCGGCATGCTCGCGACAGGCCGCGAGCGCGCGCTCGAGCGCATCGGGCGTGTGCGCGTAGTCCACCACCACCGCGAACGGCTGGCCCGCTTCCACGCGCTCGAGCCGGCCCGGCACGCCGGCGAAGCGCTCGAGCGCGCGCACGGCGCTGCCGCCGTCCACGCCCAGCGCGCGCGCCGCGGCGAGTGCTGCCGCCGCGTTCCAGGCGTTGTAGCGGCCGAGCATGGGGAGCGTGCACGGCCGCTCGGTGACGTTGGCGCCCGCGCGCTCGACCAGCGCCAGCGACAGACCCTCGCGCCTGGGCTCGAGCCGCGCGATGGAGACGCCGTCGCGCTCGCCCACCGCCGCCGGCGAGCCGAAGAACAGCGTGCGCATGCCGCCCTCGGCCGCGGCCTCGGCGACGCGTGTGCTGTGCGCGTCGTCGGCGTTCACCACCGCCACGCACGGCTTCTCGCGCCCGCCGTTCCGGCCGTCGAACAACATCAGCTTGGCGTCCAGGTAGGCGTCCATCGTGCCGTGGTAGTCGAGGTGGTCCTGCGTCAGGTTCGTGAACACGCAGGCGTCGCAGGCGAGGCCCCAGGTGCGGCGCTGCACCAGCGCGTGGCTGCTCGCCTCGAGCGCCACGTGCGTGACGCCCGATCCGCGCATGCGCGCGAGCAGGCCCTGGAGATCCGGCGCCTCGGGCGTCGTGAACGGCGAGGGGGAGAGCTCGCCGGCCACGCGCACGCCGGTGGTGCCGATCAGCCCCGCGCGCCGGCCCCACGCGGTGAACATCGCCTCCACGAGCCACGTCGTCGTGGTCTTGCCGTTGGTGCCGGTCACCGCCACCACGCCGAGCTCGCGCGAGGGATGGCCGAAGAAGCGCACCGCCGCCTGCGCCAGCGCCAGGCGCGGCTCCGCGACCTCGACCACGGTGCCCTCGATCGCCTCGAGCCCGCCGCCTCCGAACACGGCGCACGCGCCGGCCGCGACCGCGTCGGCCGCGAAGCGCGCGCCGTCCGCGTGCACGCCGGGGAGCGCGAAGAACGCCTCGCCGGGCGAGACGCGGCGCGAGTCGAGCGCGAGCCCGCGGACCTCGCGCTCGGTGGTGCCGCGCACGGCGAGCGTGTCCACCGCCTCGATGAGCTCGCTCAGCATCACGGGCGCCGGACCCGGACCGCGAGCAGCGGCGCGGGATCGCCGCCGGGGGTCCCGCCCTGAGCCGCGGCCGGCTCGCGGGGCGAGCACCACAGCCGGCACGGGCCGTTCAGGGGCAGCTTCGTCCCCGGCGCGGGCTCCTGACGGGCGACGATGCCGCTGCCGGAGATGCGCACGGTCACCGCACGCTGCGTCAGCCGGCGCATGGCCTCGCGCACGGTGAGGCCCACGAGATCGGGAAGCGACCGGCCCAGCGAGTCGGTCGGAGCCGCCAGGTAGGCGAGCACGGCGGAGCCACGCTCGACCGGCTGTCCGGCGGCGGGCACCTGCGACAGCACGCGCGGGCCCTCGCCTTCGAAGCGCGCGTGCAGGCCGTAATCCGCGAGCCGGCGCTCGGCTTCGCGCGGCGGCAGCAACCTCAGATCGGGTGCGGTCACCGCCGGCACGCTCGGCGGCCGCATCGCCACCGCCACGTTCGCGGGATCGAAGCCCGGCCACGACGTGCGCTGCAGGTCCAGGAGCACCTCGCGGAACACGGGGGCGGCGACCTGGCCGCCGAAGTGCTCCGCGCCGTGCGGCTCGTCGATCACCACCACGCCCACGAGCCGCGGGTGGTCGGCGGGCGCGATGCCCGCGAACGACGCCACGTACATGCCGCGCCCGTACGTGCCCACGCGCGCGTCGTACTTCTGCGCCGTGCCCGTCTTGCCCGCGATCTCGAGCCCCGGCAGCCGCGCGCTGGTCGCGGTACCGCTGTCCACGACCGCGCACAGCATGTTGAGCAGCGTGCTCGCGGTGGACTCGCTCCAGACGCGGTGCGACGGCTGCGGCGTGGCGTGGCGCAGCTCGTGGCCATCGGCATCGTGGATCGAGCGCACGAGCATGGGCTGCATGAGCACGCCGCCGTTCGCGATCGCCGCGTAGGCGAGCGCCAGCTGCAGCGGCGTCACCGTGACCTCGTGGCCGATGGCGATCGTGGGCGTCGAGCGCGGCTGCCACGTCCGCACCGGCCGCAGCCGCCCGGCGGTCTCGCCCGGGAACTCCACGCCGGTCATGCTGCCGAAGCCCATGGCGTTCGCGTACTGGTAGAGCCGCTGCGCGCCGAGCTTGAGCGCGAGCCGGCCCATGACGATGTTGCTCGAGTACTGCACCGCCTGGCGGAACGAGAACGTGGCCGCCTCGTGCGTGTCGTGGATGACGCAGCCGGGCACCAGCTCGGCCTCGCCCGAGGTCGAGGCCTCGAAGCGATCCTCCGGAGCGGCGAGCCGCTCCTCGAGCGTGCCGCCCGCCACCACCACCTTGAACGTGGAGCCGGGCTCGTACTGGTCGGTGAACGCCCAGTTCTTCGCCTGGCCCGCGGGCAGGTGCGGCCAGCACGCGGAGGCGAGGATCTCGCCCGTCCACGGATCGAGGAAGATGGCGAAGCCGCGCTTGGCGCCGAGCGTGTCCACGGCGCGCGAGAGGTGGTGCTCGACGATGCCCTGGAGATCGGCGTCGAGCGCGAGCTCGAGCGAGGCGCCGTCGCGCGCGGGCCGGCCCTCGGCCCCCGGCAGCAGCAGGCTCATGCGCGACGAGCCGGTCGGGACCATGGTGATCCAGCCGGTCCTGCCGCCGAGCAGGTTCTCGAACTGGTATTCGATGCCGTCCACACCCACGTTGTCACTGTTCGTGCGGCCGAGGATCTCCGAAGCCGCGGGCCCGAGCCGGTAGAAGCGGCGCGTCTCGTCCTCCACCACCACCCCGGGCAGCGCCGCGTCGCGGATCTTCTGGCCCACCTCGGGGGGCAGGTCGCGCGCGATCCAGGTGTAGCTCTTGAGCGATTGCAGCCGCTTGAGGAGCTTCGCCGGCTTCTCGTCCACGACCGGCGCCAGCACCTGCGCCACGGCCGAGGCGTTCGTGAGCTGCGGAGGATAGACCGCCACCTCGCTCACGCCCAGATCGTGGGCCAGCACCTTGCCGCGGCGGTCGGTGAGGATACCGCGATGCGGGAGGATCTTCTCGTGGTGCTGCTGGTTCTCCCGCGCGCGCGCCGCGTAGTGCTCGTGCAGCGCCGTCTGCAGGAACGCCACGCGCGTCCACAGCAGGCCGAGCATGAAGAAAAGACCGGCCGCAGTCAGCAGCACCCGACTCTTGCGCATCTCCTTGTGGGCCAACAGTTCCCTCCATGGAACGGCGGTTCACGCAGACCGCCGGCCCCACTTGCGCGGTGCTGTGACGCGGCCGGTCGACACGCCGGTCGCCGGTGCGGCGATCGGTTCAATTCACGTGGCGGCCCCGTGCCTTCGCTTCCGGCACGAGCGACTGGAGCGCGTGGCCCGCCGCAGCGAGCAACGCGGGCGAGCCATCCTGGCTCGCCACGACCCCGTCCTCCTCGAGATAGTCCGACGGCAACCACACCACCTGGGCGGCGTCTGCGGGGCGCACTCCGGCGCTGACCGCGAGCGAGCCGACCTCGGCACGCGTGGTGTTGCGCTCGAGCTGGGCGCGCATCCAGTCGCGCTCGTTGCTCGCCCGCTTCAACTGTTCGGTCGCCTGGCCGGCACGCAGCGACAGGCTCGCCACGGCCGACTGCTGCCACACCTCGAGCAGCAGCACGGCGAGGAGCAGCACCGCGGCCAGGATCCACCCCGGCCGGAGCGCGCGCGCATCCGGGACGCGCCACGCAGGAACGGCATGCCGCCACACCTGTTTCATCTCGGCTTCCTCCTGAAGGCCCTGAGCCGCGCACTCCTTGCGCGAGGGTTCGAGCGTTGCTCCGACTCGGCTGGCACGACCACTTTCTTCGTCAGCTCCTCCCACGGCGAGGGGCTCGCGGCCGCGGCGGCCGCGGGGGGCAACCGCCGCGACCCCTGCGCCGGCGCGCCGCGCAGCGCCTGCTTCACGCGCCGGTCCTCACCCGAGTGATAGCTGAGCGTCACCACCACGCCGCCGTCGGCCATGGCCTCGGGCAGCCACTGCAATGCCGACTCGAGGTCGGCCATCTCGTCGTTCACCCAGATGCGGAGCGCCTGGAACACCGGCGCCGCCGCCGCCGGACGCGGGTCGCGCAGCACGCGCCGCACGAGCGCGGCAAGCGCGCGCGTGTCCGTGAGTGTGCCCTCCCCCGCGGCCGCGAGGATGGCACGGGCGAGGGCCCGGGCCGGAACCACGTCGCCAAAACCCCGGAGCACCCCCGCAAGTTCCGTCTCGTTCGTGCTCGCAAGTCGGTCCGCGAGCGTGGTGCCCCGTGCTGCATCCATGCGAAGATCGAGCGGGCCCGCGTGCAGGTAGCTCATGCCGCGGGCCGCATCGTCGATCTGGCGTGAGGAGACACCCAGATCGAACAGCGCGCCGGCGAGGCGCTCCGCGCCCAGCGCCGCATGTGCGGCGGGCAGTTCGCGGAACGTGCCGTGCGCGAACGTCACTCGATCCCCGAACCGCTCGAGGCGCACGCGCGCGCCGGCAAGGGCGTCCACGTCGCGGTCGTTGGCGAGCAGCCGAACCTGTTCGCCGGCCGCGAGCAGCGCCTCGGCGTGGCCGCCGTCGCCGAGCGTGGCGTCGAGGTAGAGCCCCCGGCGCGGCGACAGGAACCCCAGCGTCTCGCGGAGGAGGACCGGTTCATGACGCACGCTCACGCTCGGCCGGCTCCTGCGGGCCATCGCCCAGGGCTCGCGGCCCCAGCCCCGGGACGACGGCATCCAGCAGGTCCGCTGCCGACGGCCAGCAGCAGAGTTTCGATTCGCAGCCCGCGATGCGGAACAGGTCCGTGAGGTAGCGCGAGAGCCCGCACAGCACCACCGCCCCGGCGCGCGCCTCGAACCCGACCAGCGCATCCGCGAGGCGCGGCACGAGCCGGTAGTCCGCGTGCAGGAGCTGCGAGCAGTCGACGACCAGGCGCGACACGCCGCGCTCCGCGAGATCGTCGAGCGCCCGCTCGATCCCGCGAGCCGCGGACAGGTCCACCCAGCCGCGCAGCGCCAGCAGCCCGACGCGTCCGGCGGGCCGCTCGTGGACCTCCACGCGCGCGGCCGCGCCGTGGCGTCCACTGCTCAGCTGCAGGTTCATGGTCATCGAGGTGCGGACGTCGCCCGCCCCCGCATGCGACACCATCACTCGTCGTCCCCCAGAACCTTCTCCGCGAGTGCATCGTAGTCGGCCGACTCGGTGACGAGCCCGCTCTGGAAACGCTCCGGTGACCAGATCTCGATGCGTCCAACCTGGCCATGCAGTACGGCTTCCTTGCCGAGACCTGCATGGCCCATCAGTGACGGTGAGATCGTGATGCGTCCCTGCTTATCCACCGCCACCTTGCTTGCGCCGACCAGCGCCGTCCGTGCAAACGCCCGATGTGCCTTCGGTCCCATGGACAGACGCTGGAGTAAGTCCTCGAGCCGCTTCCAGTCCTCCTGGGCGTAGAGCCACACACAACCGTCCAGGCCTCGCATCATCACGAACTGTGTGAGCGGCGTCTTACGCTCGCCCACGTGGCGCATGCCCGCCGGCACCACGACGCGATTCTTGTCGTCGATGGAATACGTCTCGGTGCCAAGGAATGTCGCCATCGCGGTCGAGCTCCACGGGGACCCTTTGCGTCTACCCAGCAAGCCCCAAGTACTACCACAGATCCCCACGGCTCCCCACCGGGGCGCAATGTAGGTGGCGTCCTTCTTCGAGTCAAAAGAAAAAAAGTATACCCGGTCAGAATTCTCCGGGTGCACGGGCGTGCAGCTTCGCGTTCACCGCGGCCCGCGCGGCGCATCGCCGTTTTGTGGATAACTCAGTGTTGGCTCTGAGAACTGGCGATCGTATCCACGACGTCCCAATCGATGCGATAGAAGGAGTACACAGCGGGCGTGGGACGCGACACGCCCAGGTTCGGAAGCGTTCCGGTGCCGAGACGCGAGAGCGCGCGCGCGTAGCGGCTGCGGCGCTCGAGGTCCCATGCGGAATCGGCGCGATCCACGAGGAAATCGGGCCGCGAGAACTTCATGAACTCGAAGCGCGCGACCGCGTCCTCGGGCGACACCTTCTCGAGGATCGGCACCATCGCCGGCGTCACGAGCCCGGCGAGATCCACGACGCGACGCTGCGAGAGATAACCGAGCGCGCCGATATCGGGCGCGGCGATCACCGCGCCGGGGTGCGAGTGCGCCGCGAACCACCGGCCCCAGGGCTCGAGGCTCGCGTGCATGCCGGCGGTGAACGAGTTCACCTGCGGCTTCACCACAAGCTCGAGCGCGGCGAGGTTCTGCGCCAGCGCCAACGCCGCGAGCGCCCCACCCACGACCCACGCCAGCCTTCGCGCCACCGCGGGGCTCCTGGGCTGGGCGCGGACGACCTCCGCATCCAGCAGCCGCCATGCGAGCCAGGCGAGCAGCGGCAGGAGCGGCACCAGGTAGCGCGACAGCACCGGCACGCCGCGCAGCACGTAGAGGAGCGGCACCGCGATCATCCACACCCACGGCAGGAGGCGCACCGTGGGCCTGGGCTCCGGCCACTCGCGACGCACGATGCGACGTCCGGCGAGCACCAGCACCGCCAGCACCATCGCCGCGTCGGTGACGGCGACGATGACCGCCTGCCGCGTCAGCTGATCGAGGTGATAGGCGAGCCCCTCCCCGCCCGCCGCCTTCGCCGCGAGCGTGTTGGGCCAGAGCCGGCCGAACCACAGTTGCGCGAACGCGAGCCAGCCGCCGAGTACGAGCCCTCCCGGCCACAGCGTCCGGAGCGCCAGCCGGAGGCCCGGCCGCACGCCGTGATCGACGAGCAGCAGCAGGGCCCAGAGCGGCAAGAGCAGCACGCACTCGGGACGGGTCAGGCCCGCGAGCGCCCACAGCACGCTCGCCGGCCCCGCCCTGCTACCCCATGGCCGGCTCGCGGTGAACGCCACGCAGCCGGCGAGCACGAGGCACACGGCGAGCGGCGTCTCCATGCCCGAGAGCGACCAGCGCAGCATCCACGCGTGACCCGCCCAGGCGAGCGTCGCCGCCACGCGCAGCGGTGGCGAGACGAGCGTACGGCGGACGAGCGCCCACCACAGCAGCAGCGACGCCAGCGTCGCCAGCGCTCCCAGCAGCTTGCTCGCGAGCAGGCCATCGACGCCGATCGCCATCGCCTCGCCCAGCGCCAGCACCCAGAGCGGGCTCGTGGTGCCGTAGACGCGCTCGCCGCTGTTGAACACGAAGCCTTCACCGTGCGCGAGCTGCTGCGCGTAGCGC
>Ga0310811_10004090_pt1 | contig 18362 bp, 18 predicted proteins | sample YCmetagenome_FD_207642 | JGI IMG/M metagenome (GOLD analysis project Ga0310811, IMG submission 207642) | Soil microbial communities from experimental microcosm in Duke University, North Carolina, United States - YC | ecosystem: Engineered > Artificial ecosystem > Soil microcosm > Unclassified ...
GGAAGCGGCACGCCCCTTGGTCACGTGGGTCACCCTCGTTACCTCGCAAGGAGCGCACCGTGCTGGATTCCGCCCGGTCAGGCGATACCGCCTTTACCTCGTGCCTGCGGCTCTTCCGCAGCTACCCGCTGGCCGTCCGGCGGCATTACGCGGAGCACAGGTACGGCTCGATGGTGCTGCTGGACCGGGTCGCGGCGGCGCCCCGGTTCTTCGTGCTGATCATGGAATGGGATGACCTCTTCGTGCTGCGGCACTGGGACCGGCGGGACGGCGCCCGGATGGAGATCAGGCCGCACGAGCCTGTTCCCGGTGAGGTCCGGCGGCTGATCGAGAACAGCGTTCCCGTGCCGCGCGACGGCGCACTGCTCGGCTGGGTGTCCGGCCAGCAAGTGCTCGCGGTGCTCGCGGCGCACGGCCGGCTCCCTGAGCCATGGGATGATGTCTCCGCCGTTCCCGGCGTCCTCGTGCTGCCGCTGGTCGGCAGCCCGCCCGCCGAGTGGCCGCCGCTGGCCACGAGCCCGCTCGACGACGGCGCGCTCTGGGAGTACGTCGCGCGCGGCCAGCTCACGGACCTCGGCCCGCTGGTCACCCAGCAGGCGGGGCGGGCGTTCTGGGTGCCAGGCGTGAGCAAGACCGCTGGACGGCAGGCCGGTGCCCGCGTCGTCGTTCCCGAGCGGCTGAGCGGGGACGACTTCTGGCTCCCGGCTGGCGTCTACGCCGATCACCGGGCGCTGCGCGAAGGCACCCCGGTGCTGACGGCCAGGCAACTGCTCGCGCTGCCCGGTGTCGTCGACTTGGCCGGCGGCCGCGGCCAGCATCTCCTCGGCGTATAGCGGCTAATATTTCAACAAAATCAGCCATGAATCCGCTTTTTGCGGGCCGTTGTGTATTTGTGCTGTCAGGCGGCGGGCGGAGTTGCTAGCGTTCCCGGTGCATCCATCATCGAGGGGAATCGTCATGGCCGGGATGGTCTTCTTCACCGACAATTACGCTGACCGCAGTAGCGACGACGGGTACCAATTCGAGTTTTACTGCCGTCGCTGCGGTAACGGCTATTCGTCGCCGTTCCAGCACTCGGTGACCGGATTCGGCGGGCGACTGCTCCGCCTGGGTGGTGACATGGTCGGCGGCGCGATCGGCGAGCGGGCGTCGCAACTCGGCTGGGACGCCGAGTTCATGCGCGACACCGTGCGCGGCTCGACCCGCGACAAGGCGCTCGCCAAGGCCGTCGAGCAGATGAAGCCCTACTTCAAGCAGTGCCATAACTGCGGCCAGTGGGTCTGCGACCAGGTCTGCTGGAATACCGAGCGCGGCCTTTGCACGACCTGTGCACCCAAGGTGGACCAGGCGATGGCGCAAATGCAGGCACAGGCGCAGCTCGACCAGCTGCATACCAAGATTCAGTCCCAGGACTGGACAAAGGACATTAACTACCGCGACCAGGCGACCGGAATGTGCCCGTCGTGCGGCCAGGAGAGCGGCGCGGGCAAGTTCTGCCAGGAATGCGGCCATCCCCTGGCGGCCGCGCAAGCGAAGAAGTTCTGCGGAAACTGCGGGAGCGCCTTGAACGGCGCGAAGTTCTGCGGCGAGTGCGGCACCCCGGCTAGCTGACCGTGAGCTCCGCGCAGTACCGGCTCGTCGCTGCCAACGGCAGCGTGCTTGAGGCGGGCAACGGCGACGTGACGGTGGCGGGCGGCGTCCTGGAACTGCAGCCCGCTGGCGGCAGCGCGCTACGGGTTCCGCCCGGCCAGATCGCCGCTGTCGCCGAGCCTGAGCCGTTCACCGTGCTCGTCACGCTCGCGGACGGTACCGCGCTTGAGCTCAGCCGGCTCGGCCGGATGCGGACGCAGTTGCTCGAGGAACTGCGCGACGCACGCGCCGAGGCCGCGGCAGCGGAGACCGGCGCGGTCGGGTCCGCCGTCCGCTTCGCGGGGGCGGTCCCGGATGCCCTCGCTGACCTGTATGTCTTCGAAGACGCGCTGCTCGTGGTGGCGGACGGTCGCGTCAGGCGGATCGCCTTCTCCTTCGTCGCGGACATCCAGGTCCGCGACTACATCGTGTTCATCGCGGTGACCGGCCAGGACACGCTCGCCGTGACCCGGCTGGGCCGGCGGACCGATGAGTTCGCCGCCTTGGTCGGCGAACGGCTAGGGGAAGCGCGGACCCGGACGTCTGCCTTCCTCGGCTCGCTCCTGCCGGGCCTTGACCCGATGGCGCTGCGCACCGCCGCTGGCCTGCTGCGTGATGGCGTGGCGGTGCCGGTGCGGGAGCTTGACGCGATTCACCAGGACCTCAGCGCCAGCCTGCTGCGGGTCGCGACGCTGCCTGACCGGTACCCGGCGGTCGCCGACCTCGCGGGCAAGGCGGACGTGGCGATCGGCTTTAAGCAGGTGACTTCGGTCCGCCGGGCGGCGGTTGGCCTCACTCCCTGGCGCGACCCGGCGGTGACGCCGCACATCGGCCAGCATGAAACCCCAGGCGGACGATTCGGCCCTGGCCTCGGTGGCGTCATGGCGGCCGGCGTGATGTCGGGGCTTGGGCCTGGTGGCGGCCTCGGCGGCTACGGTCTAGGCGGCTACGGAGGGTTTGCGGGGTACGGCTACGGCGGCCCGTTTGGCGGCGGGCCAGGCGCTTACGGTGCGCTCGGCGGCTACTGGGCGTTCCGCGCGCTCGGGGGCGGGCTGAACTGGAGCCCCGGTGGCCAGCCGCACATGACCCCGCGCCCGGACGTCCGGCGCGGCCTGCTCATCCCGGAAACCGAGGACCTCGCCGCACTCACCACCTCCGGTGCGGACCCCACGATCCTGGCGTTCGCGCTGCTAACCCCGGCCAGCGGCGGTGACCCGGTCGCCTACACGGTCCTCAACCTGCCAGCGCTCGTCACCTACGTTTACCGGGCAGGCGGCGCCAACCCCCGCGCTGCGGTGAACCAGGCCCTCGACGACGCAGGGTTCGCCGCCGCTGAACTCCACGCGGCGGCGTCCGGCGACCTAACGGCCGCGGCCCGCCAAGACGCAACCGCCTCCTTCCTGGCCAGCGCGCTGATAAGCACCATCCGTCACGACCCCGCCTGGTCGGCGCAACTGGCGGACATCCTGGCGTCGCCGGCGAACTGAGGGCTATTTCCTGCTTCGCATACGTGCGCAAACCGGGTCCGCGGACAACGCTAACTGGCCCTCAGAGCCGTCTTCTGCGGTGTCAGGCGGTTCGGCCTGGGGCTACAGACGGCGAAAGTCGCCACTCCCGTGGACGCCTCGTCCTGCGGCTTCTGGCCCGCGCCTGACCTGCTGGTCGAGAATGTCGAAGAGTTTAGCGTCTTTGTCCAGGTCAAGCTTGCGGGCCCAGTGCGCGTCGCTCGCGAGTAGCGCGGGAACGTCTTCGATGCCAAGGGTTTTCGGGTGCGTGTAGTTCTGCTGTGACCAGTCGATGTACCGCTTGTAGCCCGTAGTGAGCTTGAACTGGCCGGAGTTGACGAGCACGGAGTGGAAGAAGACCTCTTCCGGTGCCATAACCGTACGGAAGAAGGCGACCGCTTCAGGGTTGGCCTTAGCCCACTCCCTGATGTACCGGACGCACTCGGCGCGCAGCGTGCAGAAGAACGACCCGCCGTAACAGTGGAAACCCGGACCGAACACCGAATGGCGGCGCCGGACGCCCACCGCGGCGTAGGAATTGCTCACCCGGATCCAGGGCTGCAGCAGGTTGATCACCATGAGCGGGTACATCAGGCGGTACTTGGTGTCCGTCGCCTTGCCGAGCCGCCAGTGCCGGTAGTCGTACCGCATCGCTGCGTCGAACGGCGGGGCAAGCCGGTAGTCTACGTCGCCCTGGTCGGCGTCCGCGGGTACGCGCTCTGGGAACACCGGGCTGTACTGCAGGAACCCGTCGAAGTTCGTCGTGTCGAGGTCATCCTCGATCTCGGCGATGGGGAGCAGCGGGTAGTCCTGACCGGAGAGGTTTTCCAGCCAGTTGTACTCGATGCCATTCGCCTCGAGCCAGTCGACCGCGGCGAAGTAGCGGTCCACGTGCGAGAAATCTCCGTAGTTGCCCCACTGGAACAGCACGTGGACGTTCCCAAGCGCCTCGAGCTTGGCCACGTCAAGCTCTTGACCTGCGTCGTCGTGGCTGACGAGCACGATGGCGGCTGGATTACCCTCCGTGATGACCCGGACCAAGCGTTCGATCTGTGCGGGCCGGGTGTGGGTCTCCATGAAGTAGACGACGTTAGCCTGCGTGCGCGTGGTCTTGGCATCCATGACCGGCGTACGCACCTCCTCGGTTGTACTGCGCTCGTCCCATCAGAACCGTGAGCAGCAAAAATAGCAGTTAGGTCACAACTTTGATGGCATTTGATGAAGTAGTGAGTATTACGTTCAGTTCCGGTAATTGCTGATGCACGGTCGGTTGCGGGCTCCTCTCAGCGCTGGTACCCCTGTGATCAGATAGCGTCAGGGTACGTGAGTGGCGTTACACGGTCGTAAATGCTGAGCTGCGCTCAGCGTCTCGCGCAGCCGTGATGTCACCGCGTCGGGCAGCCGGGGGGCTCGGCAATCGTCCTGGCAGCAGCCTCGTCGATCCGGTGGGCTGCAGGTATTCCCGTGGGGTGCAGTATGGTTGCTCCGGGTAACCGTGGTGGTTTGGGTGCCTGGGGCAGGAGGGATAACTCGGACCATGAGGGGGGGAGGCGTCCCTCGGGCTAGGTCTCACCCGGATCGGCTGCGAGGCAAGTCAGTCAGCGCGGGCGAAGAGGCCGAGCGCGAGAGCACTGACGAGCAGCGGGCGCAGTTCCTCGCGATCGTTTCCCACGAGATGCGAACGCCCCTGACCTCGATCATCTCGTTCAGCGAACTGCTGCGCAGCGAGGCGGCGGGGTTGTCGCCCGACGGCCAGCGGTTCCTCGGCATCATCGAGCGCAACGCCGACCGGCTGCTCAGCCTGATCGACGACCTGCTGATGCTGAACCGGATCGAGGCGGGCGGCCTGCCGTTGGAACTGGGGCACGTCTCGCTGCCTGAGCTAGCGGCCGACGCGGTCAAGAGCGCCACGCCGGTGGCCGCCAAGTCCGGCGTCACGGTCCACCTCGACGCCGGCGAGGGACCCGACGTGCCCGCCGACCCCAGGCGGCTCGCGCAGGTCCTCGACAACCTGATCAGCAACGCGGTGAAGTTCTCGCACACGGACGGGCTCGTGCGAGTCCGGCTGCGCTACCTGCGCGGCACCTGGCGGATCGACGTGTCGGACACCGGGATCGGCATTCCGGCCGATGAGGCGGCGCGGCTGTTCAGCCCGTTCGTCCGCGGCTCCAACGCGCGGATCGCGGGCCTGCCCGGCTCCGGGCTCGGGCTTACCATTGTCAAGTCCCTCGTCGAGATGCACGGCGGGCGCGTGAAGGTGGAGAGCGCGCTCGGTGAAGGGAGCACGTTCAGCGTTTTCCTGCCAGTCCACGCGAACGTGACGGCGCAGCACCTTCGGGAAGCCCAGTGACCTTGGACACAGTGACTTCGGGAACGCCGTGAGCGAACTGGTACTGCTGATCGAGGACGACGCGGACATCGCGCTTGGCGTCCGTACCGTGCTCAACAGGAACGGGTTTGAGGTGCGCGCGGCCACCGAGGGCCGCGACGGCCTGCGCCTTTTCCACAGCGAACGGCCGGACATCGTGGTCCTCGACGTCGGCCTGCCGGAGATGGACGGGTGGACGGTCCTTGAGCGCATTCGCGAGCTGAGCGAGGTTCCCGTGCTCATGCTGACCTCGCACGGCCGGGAGGTAGATAAGGTGCGCGGCCTGCGCGCTGGGGCGGACGATTACCTCACCAAGCCGTTCGGCACCGCTGAGTTCGTCGCCCGGGTGCAGGCGCTGCTGCGCAGGCAGCGGCCAGCGGACCCGCTGCCTGAGGTCTTTGACGACGGCAGCGTGCGGATCAACTTCGCTACGCACGACGTGTTCGTGGACGGTAACGCCGTCGAACTGACGCCCACCGAGTTCCGGCTGCTCACCGCGCTGGTCCGGCACCGGGGCCAGGTGCTGTCCCCCGTCAAGCTGCTTGAGCTGGCCTGGAGCGACCCGTTGGGTATCGGCCCCGACCGGGTGAAGTACACCGTCATGCGGCTGCGCCGCAAGCTTGGCGCTGAGACAGGCGGCGACTCGGCCATCGAGGCGGTCCGCGGCTTCGGCTACCGCTACCGGTGACGCCCTGCCTTGCTAGCCCCGCCTGGCTGGTGCTTTCCGGCAGGCCCTGATCGCCCGGTGCTTCCGCTGGCGGCGAACGCAGATTTCCCTTCTCGCCGCCGGTCCCTACAGTTGGGTCATGAGCGAGATCAGCAGGATTTTCCCGCTGGAGAGCCAGGCACTGGAGCCGCTGTGGCGGGAGGTGCTCGGGAGTCGCCTGCGAGGGCTGCGGACTGACCGGGGCGAGACCCTCGCGCAGACCGCCGAGCGGGCCGGGATCTCGCCTCAGTACCTGTCCGAGGTCGAGCGTGGCCGCAAGGAGCCGTCGAGCGAGATGATCGCCGCCCTCGCCGGTGCCCTCGACCTCACGGTCGCCGACCTGATGGCCGGCGCGGCGGAGGATCTGCGCGAGTCCGCCGATGCGTTCGCCTCCGTCACCAAGCTCACCACGAGCACCACGGTCACCAGGCCTTCCGGCCCAGTGGCCCTGGCGATGGCGGCCTGACGTCGCACCCAACTGGCCTTGCGTGCCACAGGGCCAAAAACGTTTCGTCCCTGCGGCACTCAAGGCCACTAGATGTCGCCTTGAGTGCCGCAGGGACAGAACCGATTGAGCCTTGTGGCACGCAAGGCCAGATTCAGACCGCCCTTGTGTGCCACAAGGCCAATACGGCTGGCCGCTGTCGTGCGGCCTGGGGGTCACCGGTTGGCGGAAACGCGGATCCCGTTAGCGGCCGGTGAGGATCTGGTCGACCAAGCCGTAGTCGACCGCCGCCTGGGCGGTGAAGATCCGGTCCCTGTCGGTGTCGGTGCGCAGGGTCTCCACCGTCTGCCCGGTGTGCTCCGACAGCACGGTCTCCAGTTCGGCGCGCAGCCGGACGAGCTCGTCGGCCTGCAAGATCAGGTCGGGGATCGTGCCCTGCCCGCTCACCCCGGGCTGGTGCAGGATGACGCGGGCGTGCGGCAGCATGGCTCGCCGCCCCGGCGCGCCGGCGGCCAGCAGCACCGCGCCCGCGGCCACGGCCTGCCCGACGCAGGTCGTCGCGACCGGGGCCTTGATGTACCGCATGGTGTCGTAGATGGCGAGCATCGAGGGGATGTCGCCGCCCTCGCAGTTGATGTAGAGGTTGATCTCCTGGTCGGGGCTCTGCCCTTCAAGGAAGATGAGCTGCGCCGTGAGGGTGTTGGCGACCCCCGGGTCGATCGCGGTACCGAGGACGATGATCCGCTCCGTTAGCAAGTGGGAGTAGACGTCCATGATCCGCTCGCCGCGCGGGTGCTCGGCGATGACGTTGGGAATGGTGTAAGTGCTCATGCCGCACCTCCTGTGGTGGATAGCGCCGCCGACGGACGCAGGCCGAACGGCCGCTTCTTCGCGGGCATCAGCTGCCCGAACGTCTCGGCGATGCCGTCGATGAACCCGTAGTCCTTGGCCTCGGGGGCCGTGTACCAGTGGTCGTGCCTGGAGTCCTCGAAGATTCGCTCCAACGGCTGTCCTGTGTCCTCCGCGATCAGCCCGAGCACCGTGTCCCTGGTCAGCCGCAGGTCGGCGGCCTGCAGCTCTACCTCGACAGCGGAACCGCCGATCCCGGCCGATCCCTGGTGCATCAGGATCCGGGAGTGCGGCAGCGCGTGCCGCTTGCCCCTGGTCCCCGAGGAAAGCAGGAACTGCCCAGCGCTGTAGGCAATGCCGAAGACCAGCGTCGCGACGTCGCACGGGATCAGCCGCATGATGTCGCGGATAGCGAGCATCGACGGCACGGAGCCGCCGGGTGAGTTGATCCAGAGCGCCACGTCGGTGTCCGGGTCCTCGTCGGCGAGCGTGAGCAACTGCGCGGCGAGCAGGGTGCCGTTGTCGTCGTCGAGCACGCCATCAAGGACGAGCACGCGGCGCTGCAGGAGGGAGAGCCGCACCTGTTCGGTGAAAACCGGGATCTTTGATTCCTGAGCCATGCCTACAGACTGCGCGACGTTCACCCGGTTGAGGTGGCGGATCTGCCTGCGGCAGATCCGCCCTCAGCAGCGAGGTTCCGTTGGTCAGGCGCGGATCGCGCGTTCGAGTAGCGCGCCGGCCGCGAGGAGTCGGTCTTCGCTGTTGCGCGGGCCGATGAGCTGGACGCTCGCCGGGATCGGCCCTGCGTCGCGGCCGGCTACCGGGACCGGCAGCGCGAGGGCGGGGAGACCCGCCGCGTTGACTGGCGACGTGAGCCCCCGGAGCTTCCACATGAGGTGCGGCTCGTCGAGCAGCGAGGGAAACCCGAGAAGGCTGGGCGCCGCGAGGACCTCGACCCGTTGCCACAGGTCATCCAGCGTTGACCGCCAGCCCGCGAGCACCGCCTCGGCGGCGCTGACCTGAGCCGGGCTGATCGTGCTCGCCTCCATCAGCCGGTCCCGCACGTCGTCGCCGAGTTGGCCAGCCGCCACCGCGACTAGGTCCTTGTTCGCCTCCCAGGCCTGTGCGGCAAGAACGGTGAGGGAGGCGGTGATGACCTCGTCTAGCCCGGGGATACTGACCGGCACCACGTCGAACTCGGCCGTGCGCAGGGCACCGTCGATCGCGGCGGTAATCCGCGGATCGGCCGCAATCGCCAGCACGCCGACGGTCCGTGGCGAGGCTTCCGCCATCGCGAATCCGGGCTCAAGCAGAGCCATGCCGGCCGCGACTCCCGCAACATCACGGGCCATGGGGCCCACGGTGTCCAGGCCGCGCGCCAGTGGCCAGACTCCGTCGGTGGAGACCCGGCCCCACGTGGTCTTCAAGCCGGTGATCCCGCAGCAAGCGGCGGGAATCCGGATCGACCCGCCCGTGTCGGTCCCGTAAGCGATGTCGGCCTCGCCCGCGGCGACCGCCGTTGCCGATCCGCTCGACGAGCCGCCGGGGATCCGGTGCGGGTCGAGCGGGTTGACCGGGGTGCCGAAGGCCGCGTTGATCCCGGTGATCCCGTAGGCGAGTTCGTGCAGGTTGGTCTTGCCGGCGAACCGTGCCTGCCCGGCGGCCATCGCCGCACGCAACCCGGCGAGGCAGGCGGCATCGCGCGCAGCGGGCAAGGCGCGGTCGGCGACCGGCCGTGAGCCCGCCGTCGTCGGTAGGCCGACCATGTCGATGAGGTCCTTGACCGCCACCCGCGGGCCGCTGCCGGGCCCGGTGTCGGAGATGATCCACGTAGCCACGGCGACAGCCTAGATAACGCCGAAGGGTTGTACCAGTTCTCGCCGGCGGGCAGCAGCGAGGACGAGTCGGGTCCCCAGGAACCGCGGGCGTAAGGCACCACGGGGCAGACATCGCCGACGACCGGGTCGACGACCCGCCACGCAGCCTCGACCGTGTCCTGCTGCGCGAACAGCCAGCGCTCACCGTTCAGCGCGGCCCCGATGAGCCGGTCGTAGGCGCGCATGTCCGCGCCCGGGTGCCGAATGAAGGTCAGGTCCTGCACCTCGGGCTCCCAGCCGGCCCCTGGCTTCTTGCCGACCAGCGTCAGTACCGCCTGGCTCTCCGGGTAGATGCGAAACCGCAGCGCGTTCTTGGTCGTCGTCGCCGCGCCGAGCCCGAACACGTCATGCGGTACCGGCTTGAAGTCGATCAGCACGTCGGTCGCGGTCACCGGCAGGCACTTGCCCGCCCTAATGACGATCGGCACCCCGGCCCAGCGCCAGGTGTCCGCGGTGAGCCCGACCGCCGCATAGGTCTCGGTCGTCGAGCCGGGCGCAACCCCGGCGACCGACTGGTATCCCTCGTACTGCCCCTTGATCACACTGGCCGGGGTCAGCGGCCGCAGCGCGTTGATGAGCTGCGACTTCGAGGAGATCCACGAGTCGAGGCCCGCCCCGTCCGGCGGGTCGGCGAGCACGGTGGCGAGGACCTGCAGCATGTGGTTCTGGATAACGTCCTTGATCGCGCCGGTCTTATCGTAGAAGCTGCCCCGGTCGGCGACGTCGAACGCCTCGGCCATCGTGATCTGGATGGACTCGACGTAGTTGCGGTTGAGCAGCGGCTCCACGATCGAGTTCGCGAACCGGGCGAACATGAGGGATTCGACTGGGTCGAACCCGAGCCAGTGGTCGACGCGGTAGACCGACTCCTCGGGGAAGTACTTGTGGATCGTCTCGTTCAGCTCCTGCGCCGAGGCCAGGTCGTTGCCGAACGGCTTCTCCACCATGACCCGCGACTGCGCGGCGAGCCCGACCCCGGAGATTCCCTCGGCAATCCGCCCGAACAGGAACGGCGGCACTTCCAGGTAGTACAGGATGCGCTTGACCCCGGGCCCGAGCGCGGCGGCCATTGCCTCGTACGTCGCGTGGTCGCCCAAGTCCCCGTCGACGTACCGCAGCTGGTCGAGCATCTTGACCGCAGCGGGTGCGTCCGGGTCCATGTTGTTCAGCTTCAGCGATGCGGCCGCGTATTCACGGAACTGCGGCAGCCCCCAGCCGCTCTTGGCGACCCCGAGGACGGGCACGCCGAGCACGCCGCGGTCGACCAGCCCCACGAGCGCGGGGAACGTCTCTAGCTTCGCCAGGTCGCCGGTCGCACCGAAGATCACCAGCGCATCGACATGATCAGCAGTCATGGTCGCCCATCATGCCAGTCGCGTACGGACAGTGACGGCAGCGCAAACTTTCCTGCAGATTAACTTTTGGCGGCTACTCCGGGCGCACCCTGGCGATGAGTAGCACGCACGGCAATCCCGCGACGCAAAGCGCGGCCAGCATGATGCCCGCTACGGTTGCCGCGCCCTCCCCGCCAAGGCCAGCCACCGGGGAGAGGATGGCGCCGGCCAGGAACGGCAGGGCCCCTACCCAGGCCGACGCGGTGCCCGCGATCGCCCCCTGGTTGGTTAGCGCGATCGCGGTCGCGTTCGGCCGCATGCTGCCGAAGAAGGAGAGGAAGAAGAACAGCGGCACGAGCAGCGCCGCCAGCGGCGGATGGCCGGTGAGCGCCGCCGCGAGGAACCCGATCGCACCCGCCGCCATGACGACCTGTGAGATCAGCACGACCCTGGCGACCGGCATCCGCTTGACCAGCCGCGCGCCGAGCTGGGCCAGCGCCACCAGCCCGATCGAGTTGATCATGAAGAACAGGCTGAAGACCTGCGGCGACTGGTGGTACGCGTCCTCGACGATGAACGGCAGCGCGGAGATGTAGACGATGAGCGCGGCGTTGCCGCAGGTGATGGCCAGCGTGTAGCCGACGTACTGCCGGTCGTGCACCAGCGACCGGGAGTCCGTGCTGAGCTGGTGCAGCCGCGACGGCGTGCGCCGCTCCGGCGGCAGGGTTTCCGGCAGGAACGCGGCGAGCAGGAGCAGCACGAGCCCGATCGCCGCGAGCACGCCGAACACGCCGCGCCAGCTCGTGAACCGCAGGATCTGCCCGCCGATCACCGGGGCGAGCACCGGCGCGAGCCCGAAAACCAGCATGAGCGAGCCGAGGACGCGGGCAAGCTCGGTCCCGGTGTAGAGGTCGCGGACGATCGCGAGCGACAGCACGACCCCGCCTGCCCCGGCCACGCCCTGCAGGAACCGGAAGGTGATCAGCGCGCCGATGTCCGGCGCGGCCGCGCACGCAACGGACAGCACGGTGAACGCGACGAGCCCGGCAAGCAGCGGCTTCTTGCGCCCGAGCCCGTCGCTGAGCGGCCCGGCAACGAGCTGGCCGAGCGCAAGCCCGGCCAGGCAGCCAGACAGCGTGAGCTGCACAAGCGACTGCGAGGCGTGCAAGCTAGCCGCGATCGTCGGGGTCGATGGCAAATACATGTCCATCGAAAGCGGACCGAACGAGGACAGCGCCCCGAGCACCACCAGCATCCCGATCCGGCGCTTAGACCGGACCGCCGGCACGGCCAAAGTTTCCATTGCTAACGAATCGTATGCGCGGCTGAGGCCCGCGCCGACGTGCAGGTCTCCAGCGGTCACGCCTCCTTTTAGTAGGTAAGGACAAGAACTTCTCCCGAACGGATCTGGCTTTGTGGGCAAGCCGACAGCTTCAGCCCGGCCGGTTCTGGCCTTGCGGCACCCGAGACCATGAGGGGGTATTGGCCTTGTGGCACTCAGGGCCAGAACGGGCTTGGCCCTGAGTGCCACAAGGCCAATAGAAGTGCTCGCGTGTGCCACAGGACCACAACGGTTGTAGCCCTGCGTGCCGCAAGGACATCCGCCATGCCGTCAGGGGAAAGGTGGGTGCACGCAAACCGCTCGGCTCCCCTCTGTGGGCTGTTGCTCCTGTGACTGCTGTGAAACGGAACGTGTTGACATCGCTCAGGCGTAGGTACAGTGAGGGCTGGCACGCAGGAGGGATTGAACTATTTCGAAGTACTTGCGTCACGGCAGGACCGCTGCCTTCTACGCAGTCACTTTGCTAGTCATCACATTCGGCGCGATCTGGCTCGCGCTCCGCGTTGCTCCGCTGCAGACGGTGTCGGCCGCTGGGCAGACGGCACAGGTGGGCGCGACGTTGCCGAACGCGAGCCTGCACGGGCCAGGGGAACTTGACCTGTTCGGCCAGGTGATGCCGACCCAGCCGGACTTCCCCGGCCTTATCCGGCCGAAGCTTGCGCTAGAACACATCACGATCGACTCGCAGGTGATCCAGGAACTGCGCGCCCAGGGGCCGTCGAAGGTCGCGATCACGCTGAGCCAGCAGCTCGCCTCTGGCTGGGAGCGCTACTTCCTGTGGGAGACGCTGATCGCGGTGGGGTTCGCGGTGATCCCGCTCGTCGCCGTTGCCGCGGTGCGCAAGCGGCCGGCCGTCTGGAAGCTGCTCGTGCTCGGGGTCGTGGTCGTCATCGCGGTGAACCTGGGCGGGATCGCGCTGACCGCGTCCGGCACGCCGCAGGTGCTGCGCAGCGTCAAGACGCTTGACGACCTGGTGGGCGTCGACCCGATCACCGGAACGGCGCCTGCCGGGGCGGCCAAGCCAGGGGTGCAAGCCGTCGTGATCGGCGACTCCACCGCCTCGGGCTGGGGCCTGCCCTGGGGCCAGAATCCGACCGCCGAGGACCAGGCGTGCGGCCGGTCGCCCGAGTCATACGCGGCGGACCTGGCGGCCGCCAACCAGTGGAACGTACTCAACGTGGCCTGCGGCAGCGCGACGATCGAGAACGGGCTGCTTGGCCCCGAGGTGCTCTACAACGGCCAGGTCGCCCCGCCGCAGCTGCCGCAGGCCGCGGCGGCCACGCACGCCAAGCTTGTGGTCGTCAGCGTCGGGGCCGACGACCTGTCCTGGTCGGTGATGACCCAGCTATGCGCGGCGCAGACCGTCTGCGACGACAAGGTGTCGAACGCGTTCTTCAGCCAGTTGATCAACACGTTCACCAGGAACTACTACCAGTTGCTCAGCGACCTAGACGGGCTGCCCGCGCACCCGGCGGTGCTGGTGAACGAGTACTACTCGCCGTTTGGCACAAGCGTGGCGTGCCTGCAGCAGTACGGGATGTCCCCGGCCAAGGTCAAGGTCTTGGAGGCCCGGCTCGGGCAGCTGAACAAGGTGCTGCAGCAAGGGGCGAACCTGTTCGGGTTCGGGATCGCGACGCCACGGTTCACCGGGCACGAGCTGTGCACCCACGACCCGTGGGTGCAGGGGCCGTCCGACCCCGCGCCGCTGCACCCGAACGCGGCGGGCGAACTGGCGATCGCGCTCGCTGACCAGCAGGCGTTCCCGCTGCTCTCGCCGTCGCCCGTGCAGTTGCCGTCCCCGGCACCGTCCCCGACGGTATCCCCTGCCCTGGGTTAACCAGGCGTTCGGCTTAGCGCCATTGGCACTTAGTGCCAATGGCGCATTCTGTGCGCGCTATGGTGCGCCTGTGGGAAAGTAGTCGATAACGCTTTAGCCGATTTTCGTACTACCCCGTAAAGACTCGTGGTCCAGCCTGCCGGAAATCTGCCACACTGCGTGTTCTACGGTGCGCTGCACGGGTGCGATTGATTACCTGCGGGTATGGCGGGGCGCCATGGGAGCCGGGGATTGAGACGGCTGTCACGGGAGACTTGCGGAGGTTGAACTCAGAATGAATTGTCCACAGTGTCAGACGATGAACGGGCCGGACGCGGCCTTCTGCGGAAATTGCGGGGCGCGGCTCGCCCCGGCAAGCGCACCCGCCGGAGCGGGCGCTTACCCGCCCGCATCGGGTTACAACCCCGCCGGCGCGCCACCGGCGTACAGCGGGCCTGGCGGCCAGGCTGCTCCTGGCTACGGCGGCCCCGGCGGCTACAACCAGATGCCGCCGCCGCCCTACAACCCCGCTGGCGGCCAGGCGCCTGGCGGGTACCAGCAGGGTCAGTACCAGCAAGGGCAGTACCCCCAGGGCCAGTACCAGCCGGGTCCCTCCGGGCCGAACATGCAGCGCCCGGGCTCGTCCGGGCTGCCGCCGGTCAACTTCGACCTGACCCGGCTCACCACGGTCGACAAGGTCGTCGCCGGCGCGACGCTGGTCACGATGATCTCGCTGTGGATGCCGTGGTTCAGCGCGACGTACCTGGGGCGGTCGAGCGGTTCCATCAGCGGGACCGGCGATCACGGCTGGCTCTGGCTTGAGTTCATCCTCGCGCTTGCCCTGCTTGTCTACCTCGCGGCCCGCGCCGCGTGGGCCCAGCTTCCGTTCAACCTGCCCGTCTCGCATGAGCGGCTGCTGGTCGGGGCGACCGGCCTGCAGTTCCTGCTCATCCTGATCGGGTTCCTCGCCATGCCGTCCTCCGATGGCATCCAGGGGATCTCCATCGGCTGGGACTTCGGTGCCTTCCTTGCCCTCATTGGGTCGATCGTGGCGGCTGGCCCGGTCATTTACCCGATGGCCAAGACCTACCTGGACAGCCGTAAGGGTGCCGGGCCCCGGGCCTACTAGGCGGGCAACTGAGCTCGCGGTAAGCCCCTCGGTCCAGCACGGGAACTGGGCCGGGGGGCTTTCCTGTGTGCGGTCTAGCCTGCCGCGGCTTCCCGCTGCGGCCTGACTTGGTTGGCAAGCAGCGCGGCGAGGCCGGCCAGGCTGCCCTGCAGCCTGCTGGCCTGCTCCGGTGCCATGCTGCTGCCGTGGATCATCCGCTCGGAGAGATCGGCGGCCGCCCGGAGGATCTGCTCGGCGAGCGCCTCAGGCGACGGGCTCAGAAGGGAGCGGACCTCATCCAGGACGGTGTCCAAGGCATCATGCGGTGCGGCGCCGGCGTTGCTGACGACGGTGCGGACGATATCGTCCGCTAGGACAGACAGTCGCTCGGCATGCACCGCGGCCGCTGGCCTAGCCGCCCATGGCGTATGCACGTTAGCGAGCACGGCCATGTCCTCCGGGACGCACAATGGCGCTTCCGCCGGGACATACGCGGCCAGCGCGCGATCCTCGGCCGCCCAGGCGGCGAGCGCTTGCAGGTAAGCCGTCGCCCACTCGGCCCGGGTCATGTCGCAGGCGTCGGCGACCTTCAGGACACCTTCCCGGTAGGGCCAGAATGCGGCGATCCTGGCCTCGGCGAGGAACGCGGCACTCGGCCGCATCGGCGACTCGGACCCCGCCCAGCGGAGGATCGGGGCCCCCACCTGCTTGCCCCGGTACCGCCGGTACACAGGTTCCGCGCCCGCGTAGTGCGCGCGTTTCGCTACCAGGCTCAGCAGGCCCGCTAGCTGGACAGGCGGCTGCTGGTCCCACCCGGCCGCCGCCGTCGTGCTCGTATGCTCCGCTAGGACCGCACGGAGGGCCGCGTAATCGCGCTCCCGGTCCGCCCACGCCCCGGCGCGGCGCGCGCCTGACGCGTGCTGGTACCAGCGCGCGCTCGGCGTCGCTTCAAGTTCTTGCCTTATTGATGGCATGCCCCACCCCTGGCTTGCCGTGCACCTGTGAAGTGACCGCAGGATGGAGTCCTGCGGACATGAGCCAGTATCCGCAGGCCATAGGTGTTATCGGAGCCGATCCGCAATGTCCGGACAACCCCGGACGCGGGCAAGGACCGCGCTCACAGATCAGGGAGGGACGGTGCGCGGCCAGGCCCGGATTCTCCAGTTTCCTGAGGACAAGTGGAATCGGGTTTCCGGGCCGGCGTGGCCGAGTAAGTACGCGCCATGCTGGCATTGCTGCGGCTGCTGCCGCTGCCGCGGACCTCCTACGGGTATCAGCCGCCCCCTCAGGCGACCGCCCATGGCTGGCGCTGCGCTAACTATGACTGCGGGGCCGCGGTGCGGCACTGGCCGAGACGCTGCCGCCTGTGTGGCTGGCCCGCCGACCCGGAATTCGACGAACCGTGGGCCCACCAGGCTCTAGGCGCGGAGCTGAGCTGGCAGATCCGTCAGTTCCCGCGGAGCGGCGCGGGCATCCCGCAGGAACGACTTATCGAATGGCACCTCAAGGATGCCTTGCTGCGTCGTGACTGGCCGTCCGCGGCGGCCGCCCGCGGGGCCATGCATCACTACATCCGCTCGCGACAGGTGGTGGATAGCTGGTGGAATCCGGGCTTCCTGCTTGGTCTCGCCGTGTTCGACGCGATCGAACTCGGTGACCTCGACGGCGCGGCCGATGACTTGTGCCGCTGGCTCGGCGGATTCGCGGACGACCGAACCGAGGGGGACAATGCCGCGCTCACCAACGCCAAGTCAGTGATCAACGCCGGCGTGGCCTTTCTCGCCGCCCCGGGCGGGGAAGGTCATCCGCGCGCGGCGGAAATCAGGAAGGGCTGCCTCCGCATCGCAGGCGGCTGCCTGCGCGCCGATCGCAGACCGGCCACGACCGGGCAGCCCCTTGGGTGGCGCCGTCAATTGACCTGAGCCGGGGTACTGGGCAAAGAAGATGGGTCGTTGGGAGCCAACTGCTCCCAACGACCCATCATCGTGCTAGCGACTGCGGCGGTCAGCCGGTTTTGCCTTCCAGGGCGCGCTTGACCAGGACGCGGGCGAGGTGCTGGCGGTAGTCGACGTCGGCGTGGAAGTCGTAGCCGGGGGAGGTGCCCTCGGCCGCCAGCTGCGCCGCTTCGGAGATCGAGGCGCCCGACTGCAGGGCCTGCTCGGTCGCGGTGGCGCGCAGCGGGGTGCCGCCCATGGAGGCCAGCGCGACGCGGCCGCCGTAGGCGGCGGCGCCGACGATCGCCCAGTCGTTGGCCCGCCGGACGAACTTCTGGTACCCCCACGGCACCCCGGCGCCGCGCGGCACCCGCACCGCGGTCAGCAGCTCGTCGGGGCCGGTCACGGACTCGAACGGGCCGGTGAAGAAGTCGTCCGCGCCGACGGTCCGGATCCCGGCGGGGCCGGTGATCTCGACCGACCCGCCCAGGGCGAGCAGGGCCATCGGCAGGTCGGCGGAGGGGTCGGCGTGGGCGAGCGACCCGCCGATCGTGCCGCGGTGGCGGATCTGCGGGTCGCCGACCTGCGCGGCGGCGTGGGCGAGCAGGGGAACCTCCGCCCGCAGCAGTTCGGAGGCGGCCACCTCGGCGTGCCGGGTGGTGGCGCCGATGACCACCTGGTCGCCGTCGATCCGGATGCCGGACAGCTCCGGCACGCGGGCGATGTCGATGAGGACCGCGGGCTGGGCCAGCCGCACCTTCATCATCGGCAGCAGCGAGTGCCCGCCGGCCAGCAGCTTCGCGTCCTCGCCGTACTCGGCCAGCAGCGACAGGGCGTGCGCGGCGGAGCCGGCGACCTCGTAGTCGAACGACGCCGGGATCATGCGTTCACCTCAGTCGAAGACGAAGAACCGGCAAGCTTGTCCGCTGCGGCGAGCACCGAGCGCACGATGTTGTGGTAGCCGGTGCAGCGGCAGAAGTTGCCCTCAAGGCCCTCGCGGACCTCCTGCTCGGTGGGGTGCGGGTTTTCCGCGAGCAGGCTCGTCGCGGCCATCACCATGCCCGGGGTGCAGAACCCGCACTGGAGGCCGTGGTTCTCGCGGAACGCCTGCTGGACCACCCCAAGGGTGCCGTCTTCCTGGACTACGCCCTCGGCGGTGGTCACCGAGCGGCCGTTGGCCTGGACGGCCAGCACCGTGCAGGACTTGACCGACTCGCCGTCGAGCAGCACCGTGCAGGCGCCGCAGGACGTGGTGTCGCAGCCGACGTTCGCGGCGCGCAGGCCCGCGGTCTCCCGCAGGTAGTGGATGAGCAGCAGCCGGGGCTCGACCTCGTCGCTGCGTGCGGTCCCGTTGACCGTGAGCTTGATCTCCGTCACTGGATCAGGCCTCCTTCGAGCCGTGAGCGGCATTGATCGCCCGCCACACCCGCTGGGGGGAGGTGGGCATGT
>Ga0310811_10004091_pt1 | contig 18354 bp, 22 predicted proteins | sample YCmetagenome_FD_207642 | JGI IMG/M metagenome (GOLD analysis project Ga0310811, IMG submission 207642) | Soil microbial communities from experimental microcosm in Duke University, North Carolina, United States - YC | ecosystem: Engineered > Artificial ecosystem > Soil microcosm > Unclassified ...
AAAAAGAAAAAAAATAAAAAAAAAGTTCCAAGAATTGTATTTATAAAAAAAAGTCAAAAAGAAAAAAAAGACAACAATCATGGACAAGTTGAAGATGACACAAGCTGAACAAATGCAAATTGATTCTGCGATGCATCCGTTCAAAGGAGAGATCGTTGATCCAAGAGTCTGTTCAAGATGCACAGAAATTTATCATGGGAGACATGAATGTCCCTTTCTTCTTGATGATCGATTCAGTATCAGTGATAACATGATTGAAGATGAAGGAAACAAAGTGTTGAAAAGGAAACATGATGGTTTAAATGAATCAATGACCTGGGGTGAGTTGTTTCAAATCAATGACCCCAAGAAATTTAATTCTTTAATGGAAAGAATGACTGAAAATTTAACAAATAATTTTCATCCATGTTATCCCAATAAATTTATATATGATAGGAAATAAAAAAAGATATTTTATTGATCCCAATCCCAATTATTTATGTGCAATTTCAAATTTTTATACAAACAACCCAAAAGATTTAGATCTTCATGAAAAGAAATGTCTTACGTGTTCAAGTTATAATACTGAAATTCATATGAAAAACCATCAAAGATGGAAATTGATGGATGAAAGAAAAGAAAAAATTGAAGATGAAAGAAAGAGAACTCGGTTTCAAAGATATGATATTCTTGATGAAATTGTGCTTCAAGTACGACTTATTTTCTTTTCTTTTTATTCCAGATTAAAAGAAGGGAATCGAGTTTTAGATATTCTTCTTAGTCTAAGATTATTTGGAGATGATAAATCTGCAACTCCTATTACAAATTTTGTTTCAGGAAAATTTGCAAGTTTAAGAAGTTTACAAATATTGAAATGGGAGTTGCAATATTACATTTTTTTAAACAAACTTTTAGAACTAAAAGGAAACGAATTATTACAACTAACTCATATTTATCATGTTTTTATGATCAAATACATTCTTAAAACAATGGTAATCAGATTTATCGAATATGGAGAAACTATTGAAATATTTTGGAGAGTGATGGATATATTGTTGTCTTGGTTGCAATCTTTCCGAATTAAAAAATTAGAAAAAATTAACTTCTTTTCAAGATATGATCCACAACGTTTTTTTTGTTCAAATCAATATACAGATGGAAAAACTCTCAGTGTTTTCTCAACATGGAATTTATGTTTATTTAATCCTCTTGGATTAGATTGTGATGAATATGAAAATGTTATTCGTGTTTTCAACACAACTGTTTTAAATGTTCGATATGCATGGTATGATAGGTTAATTGACCCATCAGAAGATATTTTGTTTTTCAATTCCAAAACTCGAAGATTCAATTTTAGATGGAAACATTATAGTATGTTATTTTTTTCAAGTTAATCCTAAAATTATAGGCTATGCTGAGTTAAAAAATAGGCTCCAAAGAACAATTTGTTTTGAACCAAACAATGATAGTTCTTTAAGTTTTGATTCACAACATCAACGAAACAGATTTGGTTTAAAAAGAAAATTAATGTCAAATCACTTCTATCTCCCAATTGAATACAATTTATTTCCCCTAACAACAATTGTATTTAATAGATCTTGTATTGTTGGGATCTATGGAAGATATGATATTATTCCTTTAATGACAATTGATGAATTTAAAGAGTTAGAAGCAAACCCTAATGCTCTAAGTGAATTAGCAGTATTTTGTTCGAATTATTGGGTTGGATCTTTTAACTATATCAACAGTCCTTGGAATGCAAGTGGCAATAATAATCGAAACTATTTTATTGTTGCCAAAGATTATGACATTTTTAAAATTGCAAGAAATTTATTAATTAATTTTAAGGTTGAAAACAAATTAATTCCTTTTTAATTAATTAATAAATAAAAGGTTTACCTGTGAATTTATTCATGAACTTTTAAAAAATAAAAAGAAAAAAGAATTACGGAGTAAGCATTCCAACCAAGACAAGAAGCTCATGGCTGCTACTATGGAAACTACTACTCCAAATGACACTGGGATTCCTATGCCTCACAGTTATTGCATCAGTCTAGTATCAAACTCTGCCAAGAACCCTGGAAGATCATACTATGCAATGGTCAACCCTATTGATGGAAAGAACCACTTCATTTGTTTCGTTGATGAATGGATCTCCCCAACACTCAGCCCTGAAAAAAGAGAGAGAATTGTCCGAAACTGCAAGAACCACCACGAAGCCCTTGAAAACCTCTACAAGCACTACAAGAAAGAAGAAAAGTAGATTTGTAAATAAATTTTATTTGGGTAATTTGTCTGAGATTGCTTTGATTTGCGAAGCAAGAGAATCGATTGATTTCTTTTGTTCTTGCAAACCTTTGAGGAAAAGACCATCTAATTTGTGGTATTGAAAACTTGCAACTTCGGTTTTTCCTTCGTCAGCATAGACCACCATTTGAGGGACAATTGCTTGAGCATGATCAGCAATAACACCCCAGTGTTGTTCATTGCTTTTGTCGTCAATAAATTTAAAACGTTTTGGTTCTAATCCATAGAGGATGTCAAGATCACTTTGATCTAAATCAACAATGTCTCTTTTTCTTTTCAAAGCGGAAACAACTGTTCCTTGTTGACCTGTTGCGTTGGTTACAACAGTAACACCACCAGCAATTGTTACACCATTCACACCAGCAAGAAAAGCTTTTGTATGACCAGCACCACCAATTCGGATTGTAGTTTGATCTGCAACAGTTCCAACATTTCCAAGAAGAATGTTTCCACTTTCATTGGTAGTATAAGCACTTCCAACATTGAAACCAACACCAACATTATCGGACCCTGTAGTCAAATTGACAAAACCAAGGGAACCGACTGTAGCATTTCGGGAAGCTGTTGATGCACTTGACAATGAAGAGAACCCATGACAAGAATTTTCAGTACCAGTTGTAAGATTAAAAAGAGCTCCAGACCCAGTTCCAGTATTGTGGGTTCCAGTTGTAAGAGCTTGACCTACACTAGCACCAAGACTCACATTGTCTGTTCCAGTGATTGCAGGATTTCCAGAACCAACACCAGCAGATAAATTGTTGGTTCCAAAAGTGGAAAGGAATCGAAGAGCTCCTTTCATTACTGAGCCATGAGTGGCATCAGATAAGACTGGAAGAATAAAATTTCCACCAGATGTGATGCTTGTGCCTGAGGTGATGGAGGTTCCACCTGAAATAGCATTTGTGACAACAAGATTGTTTCCAACTGTAACAGAACCAGCAGTTGAAAAAGAAGCACCAGGCACATTGACATTTGCCGCATCAAGTGTAACCTTCTCAGAGTTGAGTGTCAATTCTTTTTGAGCGTAGAGCCTTGTTCTTGCCATTGACGAGACGGGATTAAACAAAAAACAAAAAACAAATTGGGAAGAAGAATCTTTATTTAAGACAACAACCCAGCTTTTGACATGAAGTCAACAACAGCATAGGTTCCAACAGATTTTTCAGCTGCATAGAGCCATCTCTCACCCATTGTGAGAGGAGGGGTTGTTCTTGCAGTGTTTGTTCCAGCAGAAACTGCATCCATTCCCATGTCAGCAATATATAATAAACCAGTTAAGGCAATGAGTTCAGGGACGTGTTGGGGGATGGCACTGAGAGTGTCAACAAGATAGGTAGGGGTGGCTTGTAGTCTAGAAAGGAAGTCGCTCTTGTCCGAGGCCATCGCAAAGGGAGAATGAATTTTTTTTTTTTATTGTTGTCTTGTCATGATGCCTCTTCGGTCAACACGAACCGTTACATTGTAACTAATAAAGTGGTAAATGACGGTTTGCGCTGGAGGAGCAATGTTGAATTCAACTCTAAGCATTGGAGTGGTTGAGCTTGATTGAAGGTTGAGGTCATTGAATTGATATTCTTCTTCTTGCATTCGCCATACACTTCTTGCTGAGGCATAAAAATCACCAACAATCAGAAATTGATCATTGTTGAACGAATCGACATCGATTGGCGCTGGGAAAGCAAATTTTCCTTTTGAGTCCCAAATTCCAAGATACTTTGTGTAAGCTTGATAAGGTCTAAGAGCAAGACCTTGAGAATTGAGAGGTTCAGGTGGAGTCCATGTGTTGTTGATTTGATGTTGAAAATTTTGAACTGAAGCACCATTTCCGAAAACTTTGGGCCAGGTGATGTACTTGTCATTGGTCAGAGGATTGTTTAAGTTGCTTCCATCAACAATAGTACTAACAATTGCATTCAAAGAAGACACTTTTGAATTGATCAGAATGTCATTGTTAGAATTAATGACAGGGTTTTGAAGACATTGCCAATTTCGATAACCCAAAATAAGGTTACCACCTTCAATTTCTCTTTGAATTGCTTGTTCAAACATGTCTCTTCCATTCACATCAGTTGCTCCAGTGAGTTGATCGTAAACAAGTTGAACGTTAGAAAACGTTACTTCAGGGGATCCACCATCAGTTTCAACAAAAGAAGAAGCATTGTCAAGCACAATTTCAAGACTAAAAGTCTGGCCATTGGAAGGAGTACAAAGATTTTTGAGAGGAAGAAAACCTTGATTTAACAAACCGCAACGTAAAAGCATCATATACTCAGACGGTACGGCACCAGCTGCGTTTCGGTCTGCTTGGGTTCCATAACCAAACAAATCGACACCCAATGTTGATTGAACAAAAGGGTCAACGGAACTGTTCCAAATCATGGACATTGTTCGTCCATAATTTTGAACACGGTCTTCGTAGGGGCCACAAAAACACCGCATGTAGTCAACACACGAAGTGGCCCCACCTTGGGCAAGTCGGGCATAGGTTCCACCAACTTTACTGATTGCCACAGTGGCTTTGAGGTAACCTTCTCTCAGATCCATTGTTTCAGAGGGTAAATCAAATCGAATAATATTGTTTCCATTGGTAGAGTTGGAGTTGTCTCTTGGCCTTAGGATTTTTTGAGTTCTTGTGACGTTGGGGTATCTTGAAATTTGATTGAATTTGAGATTGGGTGGGACAACCACAGGGATCCCTTTTAGACTTGAGGCAGTTTCACCTGTTCCGGCCATTGTGTTGACTGAAATTGGTGGAGATAAAATGCTTAGAAAAAAAAATAATACAATGTGTAACAATAACCAACTTTGAGACATTATAATATCAATCAAAAGAAAAAATAAGATGGCATGGGGCCAAGTTCATCAAAAGCACCTCCAGTTTCTGATGGTTATGTCAGTTATCTTGATCCTAATGAATATTTTGACTATTCTGTAAAAGGATCAATTGTAAGTGAATGGGATTATTACAGTTCAGAAGTACAATCTTTCTTGGGATGGTTCAAGAGCATCTACCCAAAACCAACAACTCCTGAAAAAGAACTTTGTGAATCTGATGAACACTATGAAAAGTTTCTCACAAGTTACAATCAAGTGATCAGTGATTATGATCAATGGGCATTTCAATGCTTTGTTCACATCAAGAAGGGATTCAAAGTTGGAATCCCATATGTTAAAAACGCTCCAAAACAAGAAAATAACAAAATTACACCCACCCCATACAACTTACCTCCAGTAAGATATCGTCATCTTGAAAATTATGATTTACAAGGAAGTCATTATCATCTTGCAACTTATTCAATAAGAGCTGTAATTGCTGAATTACTTGGAAGATGGACAAGTGAAGATGTTGCAAACAAATATTTTGATGAAGTCATTCGTAATTCAACCTATGATTCAAGAGTTGGAAGTTCAATTCAAGAACTAAGAGAAAAAGTAACAATGAAGATGGTTCAATTGAATCAGAATCAACATGTAAATGTTGGAATTAATGCTGATCAAGTTGGAATTGATTACCCTGCAAGAGCACCAGCTGGAAGTCCAATTTACAAAGTATGGGGAAAAAAAGGAGAAATGAAAAAAGCTTTCCCAACAATGTGGTTAAAATTTAGAAATAATGTTTATGGTGATGGAACAAAAACTGATCCTGAAACTTGGCCAATTCTAGGATTTCCACGTCTTCACGAAGATTTTATTAATGGAGGAATTTTTGGTTTTAATACAAGAAAATCTCAATTACCAAAACCTATTGATTTGATCTTCAGTGACACAAAAGAATTTAAAAATCGATTTGATTACAAAACAATCATCTCAAATATAATGCAACCAAAAACAATCATTAAACCAATAGTTTCTTGGTTACAAGAAGATCACAGATTTCAGAGAATGGAAGTTTGGTTGAGAGAAGTATTTCCTGATATGATGCCATTCTACTACATTGATCCATCTCAACAAAATCATCACCTTGAATGGAAAAATGTTATGGGTTGTTTACTTTATGGTTTTATTTCATCATGGATCCAAGATACAACAGAACCTTTTAAGGATCAAATCATTGAAAAAGAAAATACTGATGTTGAAGTAAAATCGTACTCATACTCTCAAGTAAAAAGAAAAAGAGCTTTTGAATCAAAACAAATGGAAGATATTAAAGAAGCTTGGAAAATGTCATATGAATCCATTTTTAAATTAGTTGCAACAAAAGAATGGACAGATTTTATTCCTCCAAATCCGTCTGTTGAAGGACTGGATCCTTTCAAATCAACAGATGAAGAATTTTCGAAAATGGTGTTTAACTTTATGAGTTTATATCCATTACCTAAACCACAAGCTCCTGGAATTCTCAATAAGTCATCATGGGATAATCTTATTGATTTACAATGGGGTGCTTATCTGGTCTGGATTGAAACAAACATTAATGCAAGAGGAAAACCTGGATATGTTCTTCCTGGTGAAATAATTACAATTAATTCAAAAAAACAAAATGTTTTCAATATTGCACCTAATATTGTTTTGAAACCTTTTGAAGGTCACGAAAAATTAATTCAATTATGGCAAATTGCAACACCACTGTGGACATTATTATTTGGCGACAGACCTTGGACATTAATTATTGATGCATTAAAAGACACTTTTGAATTAGCAATTGATGCTCTAAGAAAATTATATGAACATTTACCAGAAATTGGTTTAGGTTTATTTTTAATTGGTGGAGTTTTATTAGTTGGTTATGGAGCAAGTCAATACATTGGAGAAAAAGCAAAAGAATACGCAAAATAAATAAAATAACTCCGTTACTGAAACATGACTGAAGACAACAAGTCTGCAAATCAGTGTACATTAGGTTGTATTGAACATGACCATCTTCATTGTCAAACTTGTGACAGTATTTTTGTTGCTTACCAAAGAAACACCAAAAAAGAGAACAAAAATTGCTTGATTTGTGCAGAACCAATTGACTATTTCGATTCCATTGCTCTTCAAATGGCTAGAGCAGCTTTTGGAAAAGACCCAGAGAAACTAAGATTCTTTGGAGGATACCAATTTGGACTTGGGGTTCCAAAACAATAAATTTATTTTAAAAATGTTCTTGTACAACTCTTTGTTGTTGAATTGATTCCAAGACAGATAAACGATGATTGAGAGCATCATACTCATCAACCAATCGATATTTTAACCATCTTTCTAATTGTGTTGAGTCTTTCTTTCTCTCAAAAGCAACCACTTGAGCTCTCTTTTCTTTCATTAAAGCTTTGGTTTTTGAGATTTCATTAGACTGATCTGGAATAATATAATCTCTGTGTTTCTGTATCCCAACAAGGGGAGCAGGTTGATTTGATTTCCTCTTTTTTTGGCTTGGCATGAACCAAAATTTAAAAAAAATTAAGAACTCCGCTTGTCTGAACAGATGACAATGACTCATTTACATAGTATCATCATTGGTATGATGATTTTTGGATTTGTTTGTGTTGTCTTATTTATCTCTGAAATTGACAAAAGAGTTGATCGAATTATTGCGATGTATCAACAACAACTCAGAAGAAGGAGAGTAAACCAACCAGTAAAAAGAAAAAGATCAACAGTTGTGCCACCAATAAGACAAGCAGAATAAATTTTATTTATTTGGAATTACAGTTCCTGTGTCAATCGGAAGAGGGGCTTTGTCTTTGTCTTTCATTTGAACATCATCTTCAACATCAACAAGACCCCAACAACATTTACTCTTACATTTACGATGGTCAACGTAAATAAGTATGTTTCCAATGATATGGCAAGCCTGAACAACTAGAATGGCAATTTCCCCGCCACTTAGGTTCCCCATTTCTTGGAAAAAGAAGTTATTTATTTCAAAAAAATTACGGAAATTATAACGTCATACTAAAAAAGTATAAAGTCCGATAATCAAAAAAATATTCATTTCAGACGCCGATGTCACAAGATCAAGAGTCGTCCAGCACTTCAGAGACTGACGATTCAAGTATGGAACAAGAATTTGAAGATAAACTCATGAAAGAAGACTCAGAGGACAACAAAAGAAAAAGAGAAGAAGAAAAAGAAGGTGAAGGTGAACCGGCAAAGAAAAAAAGAAGGACCTCAAGGACCGTGAGCCCTTTTGATGACGGGGGACGCTGGGAGATTTTTGCCATGCGTGATTACGACCCATCCCACGTTACGGACATTGACAACTGCCTCAACGAAATCAAGCAAAACCACCCCAATGGAGCAAACATGATGGTAAAACACCTAGAACCCTCCCAAATTCGTCTTCGACTTTCAGAAGAACAAAAGAAACAAAAAAGAACAGAGTACAGACAAATGTATCAAAAAATGCCACATGTGGTTGAGAAACGACTTGCCAGAGAATCAGACCCAGAAGTGAAGGAGAAACGAAGAATCTATGCCTCAAGACCTGATGTCAAGGAAAAGAAGAAGGAAAGAACAAAGATCAGACAATGCACTACAAAGATCCTCAAAGCCACAAGACCAGACATTTACAAAGAAGTGGAAAGCAAAGCCAAAGAAGTCATCAAAAACAAAATTGCCAAAGTGTTGGATTCCCCACACACACCACAATGTTTGTTGGATCTTACTTCTCAATAAAAAATAAACCTCCGAGTGACATGGAACATCACGCCAACACCGCACCTTTACTCACTATTATTAAAGAAATAAAAGGGTTGAGACGATACGATTATCTTCGACCTACAATACGATATTTGGTTGAAGAGGCTGAAGATGCTTTGACTCGGGGATATACTCTTTATGAAGGTTGGGAACGTGAAATTCGTGACAATTGGATTGAAATTTTTATTTATCCAAAATCTTACACTTATAAATAAAATATTAATTTTTGTTTGTCATGGCTGAAAACATCTGGAAACAACAAGTCTGTTTAAATTGTGGAAGAAAAATGACTCCAACGTCTCTTGATTCAAACATATATTCATATTTAAAAATATGGAAGTGTGAATGTGGAAGAGTAACCATGAAGAGTTATAGTCGTCAAACAAGTTATAGATATGACGGACACCATTATGAAAGATGGTATATGAATACCTATTTCAAAGAAATGATGCATCTTGGACAAGCCCACAAACTAAAAAAAATGGATGAACCATTGCGAATCGGATGGAACGAAAGTTTTAATAAATTCATAAAAAATTACCCAACTAGGAATCGAACCTAGGGTTCGGCGGTGAAAGCGCCACGTGTTTCCACTACACTATTGGGTATATATTAAAAAACTACCTAACTGGGAATCGAACCCAGGTCGTCACAGTGACAGTGTGACATGATTCCACTACACTATTAGGTATTGTTTCTTATAAAAAAGTGCTCCGGTAGGACTCGAACCTACAACAAACCGACCCGTGATCGCGGGATAGGATGCACTACCATTGTGCTACGGAGCTATTTGAAAAAATTTTTATTGTGTATTTTGTGTTCACAAACATAAACTTCAAAACCAACAATAATTTTAACCAATCCTAAAAGTGGCAATTCTTTTTCACAATCTTTCAATAGAAAGTCGATTTTGTATTCTTTAAAACCAATGAGTTGATCGATAAATCGATGTAAAACATAGATTGGTAAAGCCTCGGCTGCAACAACTCCAAAACGAACATTTGCTGAGTCTGGTTCTGGTCCTTTGAGATTGATCTTTAGGTCTTTTGAAGACACAGGATTGGTTACATCATTTTTAACCGAGGGAAGGATGGAATACAAGTTGATACATTCATAGTAATTTACATTGAAGTTTCCTTCTTCACACTCATAAGTTTGGATGTGTGTTGGTTTCATGTTCCTTTGGAACTTTTTTTTGATTTAATAACTCCGAATCAGAAGAATGGATGTGAAATCTGCTTCTGTCGCTGAAAAAAGAAGAGACAATCTTGCAAAAGCAAGAGAAGCAAAAGCCAGAGCAAAAAAAGAAAAAGAGGAACAACCATTAGAAAAAGTATCCCAACCACCAATTCAACAACCTTCTTTCGAAGAGCGAACTCCACCTCCACCAACTCCAAGACCACAACAAGAAGAAAAAAAAGTAACATTCAAAGAACCTGTTGAAGAACCAATGACTATTGAAGAAGATTCTTTTGGTGATTTTGACGATTCTTTTGATGAAGAAGAATTTATTGAAATGATTGAACCAAAAAAGAAAAAAACTAAAGGCAAATTACTAAAGACTGTTGAGGTAGAAGAACCTCCAAAGAAACAGAAAAAAAAAGTGGTCGAACCACCTTTAAAAAAAAGAAAGGTGAATGAACAAACTAGCATTGTTACAAAGAAGGATGATCCCAAACCACTTATTGCAAATTTCATTGATAATATGGGTTTTCGAAGTGACATGGAAGTTAATGAAATGGCTTTCAAAGTTGGTAGCACCGTTGTTGCTGGTCTTTTGGCTTATATTATGTTTCGTTTTAAAACACCTGGGAATCATAATTTACCTCAAGTATGTTTTTCATTTTTTAAAATTAATAATATTTAGACCAACCAATTTGCACAACCATCAATCACTCCCATCAGAAATCAACAAGTCATGACACCAGTTGTAGAAAATGTTTATTCATTGGGTCATTGATGATCAATTTAAAAAAAATAAACGGAGTTTGTTTTGACAAAGTTTTTCGCCATGCAACAAGACGCTCCAGACCTCTCTCTAAAACAAAAAGTCAAGATTTTTTTTATTCTTGCCTTCTTTTTTGGTTTGATGCTATGGTTTAATCCACCACAAACTCGCCTTCCAATTGAAAAAATCCCAATAACTGTTGTTTGGGAAAATGGCTACAGTTGTTTTTTTTATCTTGAACAAGTGATTTTTGATGATGACAAAATTACTGTCTATCCAAATTGTTATTTCAACAAAACTTTCAATAGAAATTCAGCGGAGATGACTTTAGAAAAAGAATTTGGCAATGGCTGATCAAGAAGAAGTCTCAACTGTAGAAGACACTGATGTTGAATCTTCTGACGAAGAAGAATCAGTCGATCTTGCTGCTGAAAAAAATAAAAGATTGTTAAATCAGTTTCACAATGAAAAACAAACCCAGGAGCGTGGAAGTGAATCTGATCGTTCCAAACTTGAAGATCGTCTTCGCAATCTCATGTCCATCAATCCAAAAATCAATCCTCACAAAAGATCAAAACAACAAGAAGAAATTTCAAACCTAACTTATGAACAATTAACTTATGCCGTCAAGTCAGCTGAAGATCAATGTGGATTAAGACATCCTTATTCTTTTGCAAAGTCCACTGTTGCTGTCATTGATCACTTCACTGGAAAATACCTTGGTTGGAACATTAATCCAGGTATAAAGAACGACCCAACTTTCTTGGCAGCTGTAGACCGATTGGTGCCAACAAAATTCCAATCCTATGCAGATTATCTGAATGTTTTTGAATTGATTTTGAGTGACCCAACAACAAGAGTCAATCTTGTTCCTCAACAAGTTGTTCAACAAATAATGGAAAATCCACAACCTCTCCCAATCCCTGCAGCTGTTCAAGCTGAACAAAAAGATAAATAAACTCCTTTTTTTCCAAACGCCATGGACACAAAACGTGCAACAACAAGGGACCCGGGACGTCGATCTTTGGGTAAGGCATCCCACGAAATCCGTCACCCATGCCGTGTGTTTGTTGTTGGGAAGGCACAAACCGGAAAAACAACTTTGGTTGTGGATCTTGTGTTAAAAAGGTTCCCTGACATGACACGATATATTGTGGTCTGTCCTTCCTTTCGTCAACAATCCACTTATGATCCAATTCGAAAATTATTTGTGGCAAGAGATATTCATGAAAAACCATCCAATCAACTATTTCAAAAAATTTATGACAGTGTGACTGGTTTCTACAAAGATATGGTCTCCAAAGGAAATCACCCACCAAAAACTCTCATTATTTTTGATGATATTGCTGGTCAAAATATGGTTCAAGGTAATGGTCGAGGTGCTTTTGCAAATTTTTCAATTCAATGCACCCATTGGAATGCTTCGATGATTGTTATTTCTCAACAACCAAAACGTATTGATGTGTCTTTTCGAGAAAATGCTGAACATATAATTGCCTTTCCGTCTGAAAGTGAAAATGAAGTTAGATGGTTAATTGATACTCACAATTCATCCATTTTTTCAAAAACTTTTAATTTTAAAGATGTTATCTTTACTGCTTGGACAAATGGAAATGGAATTGAACAAGTTGGTAAACACTTTCTTTATATATGTGCACCTCCTAGGAGTTTAGCCCGTTTCTTTTGTGATTTTGACAAGGAAATTGTAAGATGAACAACTCAAGAAAAAGAACGAGTAGAGTTGTCTTTTCACAAACTTCAATAAATCAAAATATTAGACTTGCTTTACCTATTGCTCGAGCTGAAAGCATGCGATTTGAACTGGTAAATGTCATTGGAACCTTTAATTGTACTGGATCAACAATTTGGTTGTCTTGTACTGAAGAAGGTCGCTGTGGTTTGCGATATACAACCATGTTTGATCAAGTGGACCAACCTGTTTGGATACAACCAAATCCTATCCCTCTGCGAAGTGAACAAATGCCTTTGATTACTCAAGTCATTGCAAGTAGTAATGATGACCCCATTGTTTCATTGCCTGTCCGATTAAGAAGTGATGCAGCAATTACATTGAATCCTGGATGTACATTTATTTGGTGTGTTACATTTGAACAATGTCTCCCAGACAATGTCGCAGCCAACATGGATTGGGTTAATTCTTAAATAAAATTTAATAATTTTCAAATGCTTGTCTAACAATGTCTTCAACATTTTGTTCTCCTGCCCTTCCTCTTTTCGCAACTCTTGGTACATCTTCTTCCATAGCTTCAGAAATTTTTCTTGACAAGTCTTGTAATTTTGCTTCACTGAGATCTAAACCTCTTTTTGTTTCACGAGGTCTCAAACTGGATTGACTTGCAGGTGAAGATGCCACCACAAAACCTCGTTCAATATCTCTTTCAGCAAATCTCATTGGTTCAATGAATTTCTTTCCAGATGGTTGGGTCATTTTTTGTGGATTCTTTCCTCTTCCAATTGGTCTTGGTTTGAATTGATGAGGTTGTCCACCAGGTGGTTTTCTGAAACCAAGAGCAGTGTCTCCTTGAGGAGAATTTACATCACTTGAATAATTTGACCCTTTGACAAGTTGTACAGCTCTTGATAAACTGTCAGCTCGATCGATTGCAGATGAAACATGAGGATAAACAGTTTCGCTAATCCATAACATCACTTCAGCATCACTAATGTTTGGTTTCCCATCAAACTTTTTTCGATGCCAAAGAAGAAATTGAGCAGGACTGTTTCCATCAAGTGCTTTCAAAAGTCCAAGAGCTTTCGTTGAAACTCTTTCTTTTCCATTTTCTTGAAAGAATTTTTTCAATCCTTTTTTTGAAGCTAATACTCTTCTTCCAGTTTGACCACCATGAGTGTTTTTATAACGAAGTTTCAATTCTTGCATGTAATCACCCATGATCTCGGCTCTTTTTTGTCTGTAAACATCTGGGGGAAGACCCTGACCTTTTAAAGCTCGCATCTCGCCCTTCATTGCAGAGATGCGACCAATAGCATAACCATCTTCTTTGAGCCACTTTCCATAGGGAGACTGATGTGTTCCAAAAATTTTTTTGAGGGAAACTTGGCGATACCCAGCATCTTTGTTTTGTTTTTTGATTGCAGAGTTTCTGGAGCGAATAACTTTTGCCTCAGACCGAACTTTTTGTGCCCAGGTCGGAGGTCCTCTTCGTTTGCCAATCGCAGACATTGTAATTTTTTTTTATGTGCAATTTCAATTTTGTAATGAAAAACCAATTGGTTTTGTAATTCCAAATGGAAAATCGTCAACAATTCTATTTTTTCCGTTTTCCCACCAATTTTGTTTTGACAGACTTCTTCTCATATAATCAGGATAAATACCCATGCGATCAACATCAGCATCATCTTTTAAATTTCTAATCATTCCACCATAAAGACACACAATATTACATGTATTTCGCATAACACATTCAACATCGTCCCAAGTTAAACGATCTTTTACTACTTTTCTTTCTTCACCAAAATTTTGACGGATGAATAAAGGTCGACCAAGTTCAACATAACCGTCATAATGTAAATCTTTAATATCATCTTCTTTCTTGGCTTTAGCTCGATCTTCAAGAAATTGTGCAATCTTAATAATTTTTTCGGATTCTTCTGTTGATATTTCATAATTTAAAAAAGGATCATATTCATCTCTAATATGAGGAATTCCTTTTGATTTGAAGCAAACCCGAATCACATATTTACCACTTTCCTTGTCAAAAACAATATATATTTTCATGTTTGTTTTTGGAGCAAGAGTATATTGAGCGAATAACATTGCATGAGGCATTTCATCTTTCATTTGTCCAAGATGTTTTCCAATTTGAATTTTATCAATTCCTTCAATGGCTGATTTATCAAAAACAAGAGAATCAGTATCTCCATAAATTGGAACATTTTTAGGATTTCGATATCCGTCAATAAGTCTTGTAAATCTTGACATTGAAACTCTCGCATTTGCAAGAATAAAAACTGAAAATTGAAGAGGATAATCAGTGTTCGTTTTTGTTGTATCTCTTTCACAATAAGCTGCTAAAAGTTCACCATCAGAATAAATATTATTTTGATTTGATCTTAAAACTTTATCATAATTAATATCATCTCCAATATAAATCGATAATAATTTATCAACAACAATTTGTCCAAATTTTCCTGAAACAGCGTTAGATAAAGTTTTTGCAGTTTGATAAGGAGCTGTATCTTTGTCTGCAAGACTCTTCTTTCTATTGGTATATTCAATATAATGTTTGAAGATGGGTTCAAGTTTAGTCCATGAATAATAGGCATAAACTCGAGTTACATTATATCCAATAATTATTGCTTCTAATATCTCCCCTCCTGTGAGCCAAATACCTTTTTTATCTTCAAGATTTTGAATATTTTTTTTGTTTTGGTCTCGATCCATAATAAATCCAATATAAATGTCTTTTGGACAAATTAGATCTACTTTGATTAAACGATATTTCCATATTAAAGTTTTTTCTGTTGTAAAAATTAACTTTAAAATTTGTGGATCTTCGTTTTTGTCTCCTTCTAATTCATAAGAACCAAGTGATTCAATTTCAGCTTCTTTAATCAAGAGTTGAATTATAACTTCTGATCTTCTTTCAGATACTTCAAAACGTTCAAAAGTTCCACATGGATATAAATCAGAGTTCATCACTGAAGGGTATAAAGAATTTTTGTCCACATACATTAAAGAATTCTTTGGTTTTTTAAAAAAATAAGATAAATCACCAAGTCCTTGATTTGTTTTAATGATATCATCATAATCATCACTTTTCCAGGCTGGTCTTGTCATTACTAAACGACCTCCTCGATAAGCTTCTCGCATTTCACCTTCATAAGGTAATAAATTACCTGTGATATCTTTTACCGGAATTCTGAAGAGTAATTCTGGTCCAACATCTAAAGTAAAAATTCCAAATCCAAGTTGTGCAAGACTTATAAATGTACAAGTGTTAACTTGAAAATTATCCCAAATTTCTTTTGAAAAATTTTCATAAATAGCTTTAAGAGCAATAACATCAAGTCTTAAATACTCTTCTACTTCTTTCTTGTGTTTTTCAGCATCTTCCCAACTTTTTACTTTTGAATGATCAAAAGAACTCTTTGATTGATCTGAACCTACACCAAGAGTTTTACAATTAAAAGCAAGACTTCCTGTAACAAATTTTGCAAAATCTTTGATTAATAATCTTTTGTTGCCATTTGTAATTAATCCAAGAACAAGAATTTGATTATTTGAAATCATTGTTTGTTCTTGATCAATTGGAATTCCATTAATAATACAATATTTCATTATAAAGTAACAGTCAAATCTACTTCCATTGAAGAACCATAAAATACCTTTTAAAGTCAATAATTTTTCCATAAATTCTTTCATTGTGTTTTCACCATATAACATTTCGAATTTATCATTCTTTTTTGATCCAATGATTCCAGCAGCATAGACTTGATAATTTTTTCTTTTGTCAGGAAAACATTCAAAATCAGAAAAATATTGATGATCCATGTATGAACCTTTCTTTGATTTTGATCTTTTCAATCTCTTAATTTCTAATTTTTGTAATTTTTCTTTTGATCTAAAATGTTCCCATTGTTGATTACATTGTGTTGGGTGTGCGTCTCCTTCTTTATAACATCTACCACATAAGCATTTAATACATTTTTGTTGATGGTTTTTTAAAAATAATGATTCAGATATATATGGAATCCAGTTTGAACATACATTACAAAAATAACGATCTAATAATTTAAGTTTTCCTCTTCTGTTTTCCAACAAAAATCCCCATCCATTTCTTTGTGTAATCAAAGAAATTGTTTTAGAACTTTTTGGAATATTGTTGATTGTTTGTTCATGTTGAATAATATTGTGTGTGGTTTTGTTTTGTATACGATACACTTCAAAGTTGATATTAAAAACACAAGATAAAGCTTTCAAATCATCAGCTTTCTCTCTTCCTTTAAAAATACAACCTCTTTTAAATTTTTCAATAAATTTCTTTTGCGTAAAAGTAAGATTTTTTGAGTCTTTAAAGAATTTCTCAAAAATACAATGAATCACTGGGTGATATTCGCTTTCTTCTTCAGGAATAAATATCATACTTTTCAATCTTTTTAATTGACAATCAAAATGTCCTAAATTTATTAGTTTTTAGGAATGTAGACATGAAATTCATCGTTTTCAAAATTTGGGTCATATTGATAAACTTCATCAAAAGCTAGACCCTCCTCATTCGTGAAATTTTCATAATCTGGTTTCTCTTCTGTCAATACTTTTCTTGTAAGAATTTTAAATGGCTCAAAAGAACCATTAATCATTTGGCCTCCATTTCTTAATTGTCGATTTGTTTCAATTAATTTTGGACCAATCAAATAACTTAAAGATGATCTTCTGTTTCCAAAATCCAAGTTGTATTTTGGAAATCCAAAATCTTGAGTATAACCACAATCATCCAATTCTTCATTAGTTAATTCGATTCTTAATAATACTGAAGAAATATCATTTTCATTATTTGAAATAATATTTCGCACAACAGTCCTAATTTGGACCAATATTTTTCTATCACTATCTGGTCTCTTTACCAGACAAAATAGAAAATGAAGGACATCAATAATTTTATCTGCTTGATGAAGATATAATCCTTTGATCTCTTCTCCTTCTTTCATCACCACAGTTGTTTTTAAATAATAATCCTTGAAATCGGTTTTTCTTTTCGAGAAGTTTGAAATTTTTAGTAAATAATATGGTTCACTATGAGGAGGGCTAGCTTTAAATTCTTCAATTAAACTCTCCTCACTTGGTTTCATTTTTATGAAAATACCTTTTCTTGTAACACCTTTTATTTATTAGTCCAATAAAAAGCAAGGTAAGGAATTCTCGTACTTGCGTTTGTTGTTTCATTTTGGACTTGACCTTGACTTTGATTAAGTCTTTGCGCGATTTCGTCTTGTGCTTCAATCAATTCTTCAAGATCCATTCTTTCAATTTCTTCTGAATCTTCTGTTAATATTGGTCTTCTTCTCGGTCTTGATTCAGATAACCATTGGTCATCTGCTGTACTTGTTGTTCTTGCTGATTCTTCAAAAAGTAATCTTGTTTCTTCTTTGTCTTTTTGTTGTTCTCTTTGTCGGTTAAGACTTTCATCTTTTTCTGGATTATAAATTGGTGTTGTTGGCGGAGGATTGACATTTCTCAAAGAAAAAGGTTCAGTGGAAATATTTGTCATTATTCTTGTAAATCCACTGGAATTTACAGATGGATTTTGAGGTGGGTTCAAAATTGTTCTGGCATTTGTCAAAATAGGTCTTGGTGGTTGGGGATTGGGTCTTGTTGGAGCAGGTGGTTGGAGTTGAGATCTTGTTGATGTTGGTGGTAGTGGAGTAGGTCTTGTTGGTGTTGGGGGTTGTTGTTGCATTTGACTCAGAATTTGGTTAAATTCTTGATCACTTAACAATTGATTAGGTGGAGGATTTGT